>Ga0207799_100092_pt1 | contig 109635 bp, 101 predicted proteins | sample TtanPargueraPR_4_FD_187742 | JGI IMG/M metagenome (GOLD analysis project Ga0207799, IMG submission 187742) | Aerobic enrichment media microbial communities from Bioluminiscent Bay, La Parguera, Puerto Rico - Tt and M2 (SPAdes) | ecosystem: Environmental > Aquatic > Marine > Unclassified ...
GTCCATCGGACTTCTGCAGGCGATCAAGGAAGCCAACCGTGACGACATCAAGGTCATGACGGGCGGCGGCGGCGCCCAGGCGTACTTCAAGCTGATGCCGGAGAATCCGGACATCTGGCTGGCGAGCGCCCTGTATGTGCCGGGCATGATCCGTACCTGTGTGGATATGGCGGACGGTCTGCTGAAGGGTGAGACATACGACCAGACCACGATCATCCCCTCTCAGATCATCGATCGGGAGAACGTGGAAGAGTACGTCAACGAGAACGTGGACCTGGGAGCGCCCTATTGATCTAGTGTAAGTGACCCGGAGAGAATATCCCCGGGAAAGCTCCCGGGGATATCCCCGGGAGCTTTAACACTAAAACCCGTAAAAGAAGGGATATGGGGGTAACATGGCAGAGACGATATTGAAGATGAAAGGGATCAACAAGAGCTTCACGGGCGTGAAGGTCCTAAGCGATGTTGATCTAAAGATCAAAAAAGGCGAGATCCACGCCCTGCTGGGAGAGAATGGGGCGGGGAAGACGACGCTGATGAACATACTGGGCGGTGTCATCGGCAAGGACAGCGGGACCATTGAGCTGAATGGACGTGCTGTGAATATCCAATCGCCCGCGGAAGCGTATGAACACGGGATCGCGTTCATTCACCAGGAACTGAACGTGATCAACGATTTGCCCGTGTATGAGAATATGTTTCTGGGGGCCGAGATTACCAACAAGCTTGGCAGACTGAACGCCAAGGAAATGATCAGAGAGACCCAAAAGGTATTTGACCATATGGAAGTGGATCTGGATCCCCGTGCCATGGTCAGGGATTTGGATTTTTCATACAAACAGATCATCGAGATCGCGAAGGCGATCCGGGCGGACGCGCGGCTCATCATCATGGACGAGCCCACCACGTCACTTAGAGAAGCGGAGATCAAGCACGTATTCGGCCTGATGAAGACACTGCAGAGCCGGGGGACGACGTTCATCTTCATCTCTCACAAGCTGAACGAGGTGGTGGAGATCTGCGACCGGTTCACGGTGCTGCGAAACGGGAAAAAGATCATCGACGACGACATCACCGACAGCGAGGGTACGACCGTCACCGTGGAACAGATCGCCCGGTACATGGTGGGTAAGGACGTGATGGGGGTGGAGGTATACGAGCCCCGTCCGATCGGCGACGTGATCCTGGAGGTGGAGGACCTTCGGGTGGAGCATCATGTGAAGGGCGTGTCCTTCAAGCTTCGCCGGGGCGAGATACTGGGATTCACGGGACTGCTGGGGGACGGCAAGAGCGAACTGATCCGTGCCATATTCGGGGACATCCGGCCCTCGGGAGGGACCATCCGAAAGCACGGTAAGCCCCTAAAGGTCCGCAGGCCCTCCCGGGCCCGCAGACACAAGATCGGGCTGATCCCCTCCAACCGGAAAGAGAACGGGATCGTCGCCGATCTGTCCACCAAGGAGAACCTGACCCTGGTGGCGCTGGACAAGTGCATCCGCAGAGGGACCATCAGCTACAAGAGCGAACGGGAGACCTGTGAGTCCTATGTGGACAAGCTGCAGATCCGGGTCGCGGACATCAATAATCTGATCACCAGCCTGTCCGGCGGCAACCAGCAGAAGGTGGTCATCGCCAAGTGGATCCACGACAATCCGGATATCATCATGTTTCTGAACCCCACCCAGGGTGTGGACGTGGGAGCCAAGAACGAGATCTACAAGCTGATCATGGAGATGGCCAAGCAGGGGATCGGGGTTATCGTGGCCTCCGACGAGTCCCAGGAGATCTTGAAGATATGCGACCGGGCCATCGTGATGTACCACGGGGAGGTCCGGGGGGAACTGCCCCGCAGCGAGTGCAGTGAAGAATCCCTGATGATCCTGTCCACCGGCGGCAGCTTGAATTAGAATGAGAGAGGGAACGCAGATGGAAAGCAAGATGAAAAAGACAATTGGGTATATCCGGAACGGGAAATGGTTTAAGCTCGCGTCGGCCAACAGCGTGGTGCTGGTGGCGATACTGGTGATCATCGCGGCGTGGATCATGGAGCCCAAGACCTTTATGAGCGCCCAGAACTGGGTCAACATACTCAGGAGCAACGCCACAGTGGGGATACTGGCGTTCGGGATGACATTCGTCATCATATCCGGTGAGATCGACCTGTCGGTGGGCTCGGCGCTGGTGGCCGTAGGGGCCATCACCATGTTTGTGTTGAACATCACGGGAAGCGTGTTCGTGGCCGTGCTGATCGCTTTGGTGGTCGGGGCCTTGTTCGGGACCATGACAGGATTCATCGTGGCCAAGGGCCGTGTGCCTTCCTTCATCGTGACCCTGGGTCTCATGTACATCTACCGGTCGGTGTCCATGTACTACATGAAGGGCGGCGGGTTCTTCGGCGAGGTGGAAGGCTACAAGGCCATTTCCAACACGCTGATCGGGGGCTTTCTGCCGCTTCCCATCATCTACTTCGCGGTGCTGGTGGCAGCCTGTATCTATCTGGCCAAGTACACCAAGCTCGGACGTCACATCTACGCCGTGGGGTCCAATAAGAAATCCGCGCGGCTCTCGGGTATCAATACCGACAAGATCAAGATCCTGACATTCATGCTGATGGGGCTCGCCGTGGCGTTGGCCTCCATCATCGAGACGTCAAGGATGAACTCTATCAACGCCACCTCATCCGGCCAGGGCTACGAGATGAACGCCATCGCCATGGCTGTATTGGGCGGCGCCAGCATGGCGGGGGGCCGGGGCACCATGGTGGGTACCCTGTTCGGTATTCTGATCATGGGGATCATCAATAATATACTGACGCTCATCGGTGTCGACCCATTCCTGGTCAACGCCATCAAGGGCCTTATCGTGATCCTCGCCGTGCTGCTGCAGACTAAGGAAAAAGACAGATAAGCAACTGACATACAAGACTCCGGTCCGCTGGACCGGAGTCTTTCTCTATGACTGCATTACTTTTTGATACCCAGCAAGGTCAGCAGTCCCTTACATCGCTTCCGATTCAATACCAATATGAGCGCGTCCATCATGCGGAATGAGAAAGCCCCGTCGCTGTTGACCACCATATTGCGGAGCGGCATATCCGTCACTGCCTGCTCCACCATCCGCGTGGCGGTGGGATCCGCCTCGGAGGTGAAAAACACTTTTTTGGCTTCCCGCTGCACATATCTGTATATTATTCTGCCGATCCACCTGTTACGGATTTCCCCGATGGTGGAGTTGGCGTCGTAGGGCGCCCCGGGAATCCGCTCCTTTTCAGGCAATTCATGTCCGATAAGCGCGATGAAATCCTCGTCGGGCACGAAAAATTCTCCGCCGTTGAGAGTATGATATGCCGAAGCGTTTTCCCTATAATCCGGGACTGTCACATCGGGTTTTGTGGATTCCACATAGACCGGCGCCTGGAGGTGGATGACGGCGCTGGATTCGCCCGCCATGACCGTGTATGTGCCGCTTTCCACATGCCAGTCGCCGATCCCTGTATGGTAGTAGGCAAACGCCCTCTTGTCCAGGGTAAAGGAGACTGTTTTCGCTTCGCCCGGTTCCAGGTATACCTTTTCGAATCCCTTCAGTTCCTTCTCCGGACGGAATATTGTGGACTCATCGTCCCGGACATAGAGCTCTATGATTTCCGCTCCCGCGCGATCTCCCGTATTCTCGATGGTCACGGCGACATTCAGCGTTTCCGTATCCTTGATCCGCTTGGCGGAAAGCTCCATAGCCCGGTATGTGAACTGAGTGTAACTCAGCCCGTGGCCGAAGGGGAAGAGCACATCCTTATGCGCCGTATCATAGTAGCGGTACCCCACATAGACACTCTCCCGGTATTCCACAGTCTTTGGTCCCTCCGGGAAATACCGGTAACACGGCGTGTCGGACAGGCGGAGGGGGAATGTCTCGGCCAATTTACCCGAAGGATTCACATCTCCCATGAGGACATCCACGGCGGCGGGTCCGCCGGCCTGTCCGCCTAGGTAACACTCCAGCACAGATTTGACGCTGTCGATCCAGGGCATGGCTACGGGCGCGCCGTTTTGCAGCACCACCACGGTATTGTGGTTTGCCTTCGCCACAGCCTCGATCAAGTAATTGTGGCTTTGCGACATGTTCATATGGACGCGGTCAAACCCCTCGGACTCATACTCCTTGGGCAGACCCGCGAATATCACCGCCGCGTCGGCATTTTGTGCCGCCCGGACCGCTTCTTCGATCAGGTCTGCATCGGGCTGATCGGAGTCCATCGGATATCCCGGGCTGTAGGTGATGTCCATATCCATTGCCAAAAAGGCATCATAGGGGGATTCCAATTTGGTGGGGTTCACCAGGGAGCTTCCGTTCCCCTGATAACGGGGGGCTTTTGCGAATGCCCCGATGACGGCGATTTTGGCCTCTTTGTTGAGTGGCAAAAGATTATCCTTGTTCTTCAATAACACCGCCGATTGGGCCGCCGCACTCCGGGCCAAAGCGTGATGGGATGCCCGGTCGTATTGGTATGCGTTCTCACGAAGTTCGACCGCCTTGAAGATCAATGACAGTATCCGGGCTGCCGCCGTATCCAGGACCGATACGTCCAGTAAGCCGTCCTTGACCGCTTCCACGATCCTTTTATCATTGACCCCGTTGCTGCCGGGCATTTCCAGGTCCATACCCGCTATGAGGCCGGGCACACGCTCGTTGACCGCGCCCCAGTCTGAGACCACCATTCCTTCATAGCCCCACTCATCCCGGAGTATATCAGTCAGCAGCCTTTTGTTTTCGCTGCAGTAGCTGCCGTTCAGCTGGTTGTATGCGCACATGACGGTCCATGGCCTGGCCTGCTTGACCACTTTCTCAAACCCCGCGAGATAGATTTCCCGCAGCGCACGCTCGTCCACCTCAGCGTCTATGGTGAGCCGGAGGGTCTCCTGGCTATTGACTGCGTAGTGTTTCAGCGATGTACCCACACCATTCCGCTGTACGCCTTCTACGAAGGCCGATGCCATCTCTCCGGTGAGGAACGGGTCTTCGGAGATATACTCAAAATTACGCCCGCAGAGGGGAGATCGTTTGATATTGACCCCGGGACCCAACAGTATGTCCACCTGTTCCTCACGGCACTCCTCGCTAAGCGCTTTTCCTATTTCACGCATCAGATTCCTGTCCCACGAGTTTGCGGTGGCAGCGGCGGTGGGGAAGCATGTCGCGGGGAGGCTCTCCGACTGCCCCGCGTTTTCCTTGCCGGGGATATGCTTTCGCAGGCCGTGGGGCCCGTCCGCCATGCCGATGGAGGGCACCCCCAGCCGCTCGATGGATTCCAGATACCAGTAGTTTTTACCCGAACAGAGAGATGCCTTTTCCTCCAGTGTCATCGTATCAATGAGTCGTTGAATCCTGCCGTCGTCCATTTCTTCCTCCCGCTTAAAAAAGAGATACACGTTTCCCATACATATTATATCACTTTGGCAATCAAAGCCAAAGACGGGCAATCTAAAAAGCCCCGCGGGATTGCCCGCGGGGCTTTCGACGATTAGATTTAGAATAACGAGACGGCCACGATCAGCGAACCGAATACGATGGATACCATGGAGACCAGTTTGATGAGGATGTTGATGGATGGACCGGAGGTATCCTTGAAGGGATCTCCGACGGTGTCTCCGACCACCGCGGCGTTGTGGGCGGGGGAGTTCTTTCCGCCCAGATTACCCGCCTCGATGAATTTCTTGGCGTTATCCCAGGCGCCGCCGGCGTTGGCCATCATGATCGCCAGGATAAACCCCGTGACGGTGGTCCCTGCCAGCATGCCGACTACGCCGTTCACACCCAGGCAGATGCCGGTGATGATGGGGGCGGCGATGGCCAGGATGGTAGGACGGATCATTTCCTTCTGTGCGGAGAGGGTGCAGATGTCCACGCACCGGGCGTAATCCGGTTCCGCCTTGCCCTCCATGAGACCCTTGATCTCCTTGAACTGCCGCCGCACCTCCATGACGATGCTTTGGGCCGCTCGGCCCACGGCGTTCATAGTGAAGGACGAGAAAAGGAAGGGCAGCATACCGCCGATAAAGAGTCCTACCAGCACCGGCGGGTTGGTGAGGGTTATGTCCAATTTGAGATTGGGAGCGATCCGGTGGATCTCGTCAATATAAGCGGCTATAAGCGCCAGGGCGGTGAGGGCCGCGGAGCCGATGGCGAAGCCCTTGCCGGTGGCCGCGGTGGTATTGCCCAGGGAGTCCAGCGCGTCGGTGCGCTTGCGGACTTCGGGATCCATATGGCTCATCTCGGCGATACCGCCTGCGTTGTCGGCCACGGGGCCGTAGGCGTCGGTGGCCAATGTGATACCCAGGGTGGAGAGCATGCCCACCGCCGAGAGGCCCACGCCGTAGAGACCTGCGTTGAAGCTGGCGCCGCCGCCGGACACGTAGAAGCTGATCAGCACAGAGACCCCCACGGTGACGACGGGTATGGCCGTGGACAGCATGCCCAGAGACAGACCGCCGATCATGATGGTGGCAGGCCCTGTGGTGGATGTATCGGCCAGTTTTTTGGTGGGCCGGTAGTGGTCGGAGGTGAAGTATTCGGTGAAGAACCCGATCACCACGCCTGCCAGCAGCCCGGAGATAACCGCAACATACACGCCGATCTTATCGGGGCCCAGCAGGAAATACACGAGGGGGAAGGCCACCAGGGCGATGATCCCGGCGGATATATAGGTGCCTTTCCGGAGCGCCCGCAGAAGCACCTTCTGCTCGGCCTGTTCACCTGACCGGACAAAGAATGTGCCGATGATGGAGGCCAGCATCCCGATGGCCGCCATGACCATGGGTATGGTGACCCCGTCAAATCCGTAGCCTGCCGCCACGGCCAGTGCGGCGGTGGAGACGATGGATCCCACATAGGATTCGTAAAGGTCCGCGCCCATGCCGGCCACGTCACCCACATTGTCGCCCACATTATCCGCGATGACGGCGGGGTTGCGGGGATCATCCTCGGGAATGCCCGATTCGACCTTGCCCACCAGGTCCGCGCCCACATCAGCGGCCTTGGTGTAGATACCGCCCCCGACACGGGCGAAGAGCGCCATGGAGGAGGCCCCCATACCGAACGTCAGCATGGCGGCGGTGATCTTTCCGACCAGGTCCGCCGGATCGGTAATATTGGCCACGTTGGAATACCAGAACTTCAGGAAGAAGAACCATATTGACAGGTCCAGCAGGCCCAGGCCGACAACTACGAAGCCCATGACGGCGCCCGATGAAAACGCCACTCGCAGCCCGCTGTTGAGGCTCTTGCTGGCCGCGTTGGTGGTCCGGGCGTTGGCCAGTGTCGCGATGGTCATCCCTATGAAGCCGGACAGACCCGAAAAGAATCCGCCGGTCAAAAACGCGAAGGGGACGAAGGGCGTCAAGAATCCCAAGATGCTCAACAGACCCAGAACCAAGAACATGGCCCCAAAGAAAATGGCCACGGTGGTGTACTGGCGCTTCAAATACGCCCGAGCGCCCTTACGTATGGCTTCCGAGAGGAAGGCCATCTTGCTGGATCCCTCGGGGAAACGTACGACCTTGCGTCCAAGAATGAAGGCGAAGAGGAGCGCGACGACGGCGCCAATGGGAGCTAGATAAAGAATAGGGTTGAACGAATCCATTTGTCCTTCTCCTTGATGTATAGTTTGACTGTCGTGACGTGACAGCAATCGTCTTTTTTTATGGCAGAAATGGCCCAGGGGTCCATATCTACCAATTTCCCGCCAGTATATCATTATATCAAAGACTGTCAAAAAGAAAAGAGGAATTATTATACCTATTATTTTGTGCTTATTGTATAGCGGTTTTACCTGATAAGTATATCCGCGTATACAGATACAGGGCAGAATTGGAACTTACGCCTATTATGGTATATACTATTGTAAATCTTGCGTACAGGAGAGAACCCGCCCATGGAAGTAACCCTAATCCGTCACGGCGAATCCAAGGGAAACATCCTGAATGTGCACCAGGGTTGGGGAGACTTCGGGCTGACCGAACGGGGGCGCAGACAGGCTCGCGTGACGATGGAGAGGCTGGCGGGTATTCAATATGACCGGATACTCGTTAGTGACGCGGACCGGGCGGTGGAGACGGCCCATCTATTGTTCCCCCGCCAGACGAGACTGATCGAGCCCTGCCGGTCGCTGCGGGGATTGGACTGCGGCGTGCTGCGCGGATTGACGGAGGAGCAGGCGCGCGAGGCCTTTGGAGAACTCTTTACCAAGAGGGACCAGTTTGACTTTTCTCCCTTTCATGGGGAACGCCCGGCGGCGATGGTCGGACGGATCCACCACCTGATGGGGGAGCTGGAAGCGGGGCGCCATGAGAGGACCGCGGTCGTGACCCATGGGGGACCGATACGGGCCATTCTGTTCTATATACTTGAGCTTGATTTTGCCGCCCATTTCCGGCATTTTGATTTCCGCAACTGCGGGATATCCGAGATCCGGTACGCGGATGACACCTGGCGGATACTCACCATCAACGATTGCTCCCACCTTGATTACGCCCATGTTACTGCCATGCCGTCAATTCCCGTTGTGGACGGAATATAGGGGATAGGTCTGTTAATAATAAATCATACAAAAGGAGATGAAACGATGAGCGAACCGAACAAACTGTATATCCTATGGACCAATGCCGATCCCATCACATCGGACAAGATGGTCTTCATGTACGGGGTCAACTGCAAGCTGTACGATTGGTGGGAGGAGGTCACCATCATCATCTGGGGGGCTACCGCCAAACTCACGGCCGAAAGCGAGGGGATACAGGAGCGGATCAAACAGGCTCTCCAGGCCGGAGTGAACGTCATCGCCTGCAAGGGCTGCTCGGATCAACTGGGGGTCTCGGAAAAGTTGGAGGAATTGGGTGTGAAGGTCGCCTACATCGGCGGGGATCTCACCAAGATACTGAAAGACGATGAGAGACTGCTGACTATATAAAACAAACTTTTCCGCCGGGAAATATTACCCGGCGGAAAATTCATTGGTGGAACTTATAAAGTAAAAGGAGGTTCTACTATATATATCGGTTAAATGCCGGTATTCTTTATAGACATATTGTTTTTTTTATACGGTATGGTCTTTTTTATATGCGTATTTGGAAATATTGCCTCTCGCTGTCCTCACGGACATTTCCCGCTATTTTCATTATTTCATGTATTGCCATTCCCGCGATCCTGCCACCGGACTTCGTTACGGATCAAGTATTTTATATGGTGCTGCAGAAAACGCGGCTGTAGATACCCGCTCTCCCCGCCATTTCGCGGGGGCTTCAGATATTCTTATTATTTGCCGTGTTTCTTTTTTTCTCTTATACGTGTAGTATACAACTGTATCGCAATACAGTTTTTGAGGCTTATATTGGAAGATTTATCTAAACGAACATCGTTCAAAATAAAAAAGGACTGCTTCAGCCGCAAAAAGTGTATACCGCTGAAGCGCACCTTCCAGCGGCCGAAGGATGAAAAGCCCCGTTTTGATAGGTAAACCAGCCATTTTACGAGAAAAGGATTCTGTCCATGGGGAGAAATTGTAACCAAAAAAATTGTAAAACACTGCGAGACATAAATCGAAATGCATGCTCCCCTTTTTGGCAATAAAAAAAGGAGCAGCACCGCTGCTCCTTTAGCTTCCAAGATCGTGGCTATCCCGCGACCGCGTCGTCGATGCTTTTCCCCGCGAACTGGCTGTTGTAGAGATCGGCGTAGAAGCCTCCCTTTTCGAGGAGTTCCTTGTGATTGCCGGTCTCGATGATCCGGCCGTGGTTCATGACCAATATCATCTCCGCCTCCCGGATGGTAGACAGCCTGTGGGCGATGACGAAGCTTGTCTTGTCAGCCATGAGGTTTTCCATGGCGTGCTGGATCAGCAGCTCGGTCCGGGTGTCCACGCTGCTGGTGGCTTCGTCCAGGATGAGTACGGCGGGATCGGCCAGTATTGCCCGGGCTATAGTCAATAGCTGCTTTTGCCCCTGGGATATATTGGACGCCTCCTCGTTGAGGACCGTATCGTATCCCTCGGGGAGCGTGCGGATAAAGTGGTCCGCGTGGGCGAGTTCCGCCGCACGGACGATCTCATCCATGGAGGCGTCCTGCTTGCCGTAGGCGATATTCTCCTTGATCGTCCCGTGGAAGAGCCACGTATCCTGGAGCACCATGCCGAACATCCGGCGCAGGTTGCCCCGCTTGACATCCCGGATATCCACCCCGTCGAAGGTGATCCGGCCGTCGTCGATCTCATAGAAGCGCATCAAGAGATTGACCAGCGTGGTCTTGCCCGCTCCGGTGGGTCCCACGATGGCGATGGTATGCCCCTGCTTCACGTCTATATTCATGTCCTCGATGAGGGGCACATCCTCCTTGTATCGGAAGTCCACATCGTCGAATACCACCTCGCCCCTGGGGTACTCGATGACTTTTGCGTCTTTTTGGTCGGGGATCTCCTCCTCTTCGTCCAGCACTTCAAATACGCGCTCGGCGCAGGCGATGGTGGACTGGATGATGTTCGCGATATTGGCGGTCTGGACCATGGGCTGGGTAAAGGAGCGGGAATACTGGATGAACGCCAGTATATCACCGATCTTCAGCACATTCTTGGTGATCCACATACCGCCCACGATACAGATCATCACATACCCCAGATTGCTGATGAAGTTCATGATGGGCATCATGATGCCGGAGACGAACTGCGCCTTCCAGCCCGCGTGATACAGCCGCTCGTTGACCTCTTCAAATTCCTCGATGGAGTCCTTCTCCTTGCCGAAGGACTTCACGATCTTGTGGCCGGTGTACATCTCCTCCACATGGCCGCTTAGGTCTCCCAATTCCTTCTGCTGGGAGGCGAAGTACTTCTGGGACCGCTTGGCGATCTGGGTGGTGGCGATCACATAGAGGGGCAGGGACGCCAGCACGATCAGGGTCAGCAGCGGGCTGATGGTCAGCATCATGATGATGTAGCCCAGTATGGAGATCACCGCTGTGATGATCTGGGTCAGGCTCTGCTGGAGCGTCCCCGCGATGGTGTCGATATCATTGGTGACGCGGGAGAGTATGTCCCCGTGGGGATGCATGTCGAAATACTTAAGGGGCAGCCTGTCGAGCTTCTCGTTGACCTCCTGCCGTAGGTCCCGGACTGTGCGCTGGGATACTCCAGACATCACCAGCCCCATGACGAGGTTGAATATGGCGCTCAATACGTACAACCCGATCAAAAACAGTATGATGGTCCCGATGTACGTTAGATCATACTCACCGTTGGTGTCCCGGATCGCCTGGATCGCCCCGTCGATCTGATCCTGGGTGAGACTCACGCTGCTCTCGGGCATCCCGAAGGCCTGTTTGGCGGAGTCGGGCATATTCTGAGCCATATCGATCATTGTTTGGCAGATGTCGGCCTTCTCATTCGCATCTGTGACGGTATCCAGCATGGGCAGCGCCATGAAATCCTGAATCGCCTTCATCATGGCCGGATCCGGCACGGCGCCATCCGACGCCTGGGGATTTTGCTGCATCGCGGCCATCTGTTCCTGGATGGCGTCCACAGCCGTTTTCTGGACCTCGGTCATCTGGGTGATAATCCTCTTGGCCATATAGCTGTCCTGGAGGCTGTTCATGGCCTTCCGCATCACATTTGGCGCGTAGATGGTGAATGCCGTACTGGCGATGGCGAATATCAGTACGATGATCAGGTTCAGCCGGTGGGGCCTTAAATACCGCAGCAATCGCTTCAGCGACCCCTTGAAGTCCTTGGGTTTTTCCACGGGCCGTCCTAGTCCACCGGGGCCGTGCCCGCCCATGGGTCCCCGCCTGCGCGTCGGTCGTTGTGTTTTATTTTGCTCACTCATGCTATTTCCTCTTCCGTCAGCTGCGACGCCACGATCTCACGGTACACATCGCAGGATTTCAGTAATTCCTTGTGCCTGCCCATCCCGGCGATCCGTCCCTCGTCCAGGACGATGATCCTGTCCGCCTCCATCACCGTGCCCACCCGCTGAGCCACGATGAATACGGTGGACTCCGCGATCTCTTTACGCAGCGCCTTGCGCAGCTTGGCGTCGGTCTTGAAGTCCAGGGCGGAGAAGCTGTCGTCAAATATATAGACCTCGGGCTTGCGTACCAGGGCCCGGGCGATGGCGAGCCGTTGTTTCTGCCCGCCGGAGACATTGGTGCCTCCCTGGGATACCTCATGCTCAAAACCGCCATCTATCTCACTGATGAATTCCATGGCTTGAGCGATCTCGGCGGATTTGCGCACTTCTTCATCGGTGGCGTCTTCCTTGCCGAACCGTATATTATCCTCTATGGCTCCCGAGAAAAGGACCGCCTGCTGGGGCACATAGCCTATCTTGGCACGCAGGTCTTGTTGCCTGATATCGCGGACGTCGACGCCGTCGATCTGTATACTCCCGCTTTCCACATCGTAGAAGCGGGGGATCAGATTCACAAGGGTGGATTTGCCCGAGCCGGTGCTGCCGATGATGGCCGTCACTTCACCGGGTCTGGCGTCAAAGGAAATATCTTTGAGCGCCGGCTCCTCCGCGCCGTAGTATCGGAAGGTCACGTCTTTGAATTCCACATGGCCGCGCCCGGTAAACTGGTCCACAGGCGCGTCGGGATCGGTGATCTCGGGCAGGGTATCCAGGACCTCGTTGATCCTGGCCGCCGCTGCCTGGGCACGGGGAACCATGATGAACATCATGGCCATCATGATCATGGAGAACATGATCTGCATCACATACTGGGTGAACGCCGCCAAAGCCCCCAGGTCCATGGAGCCTTCGCTGATGCGGATACTGCCGAACCAGAGTACGGAGGTGGATGTGAGGCTCATGATGAGCATGATCGCCGGCATCATAAACGCCATGATCCTGTTGACCTTGATAAAGGTACCCGTCAGATCCTCGTTGGCCTCGTTGAACCGTCCACGCTCGTTATCCACGGTGTTGAAGGCGCGGATGACCCGGATGCCCGTCAGCTTTTCCCGCAGCACCCGGTTGATCTTGTCGATCTTGACCTGCACCTGACGGAAGAGGGGGATGATACGGGTGGCGATCAGCACGATCACGATGGCCAGCACGGGGATGGAGACAGCCAGCACCAGTGTCAGCGGCTGATCCTGCCTGAGCGCCAGGATGGTCCCGCCTATGGCGGTTAATGGCGCCATGATCATCATGCGCATGATCATGATGGTCACCATCTGGACCTGGGTGATGTCGTTGGTGGTGCGGGTGATCAGCGTGGCTGTACCGAGCTTGTCAAATTCATGCAGCGAATAACTTTCCACCCGGCGGAATACCTGGTTGCGGACGTTGCGTCCAAATCCCATGGCAGTCCGGGAGGAGAGGTAGCTGGCGATGACGGCGGCCAGCACGCTGCCCGCCGAGACCATCAGCATCAGCCCGCCGATTCGCAATATTTCTCCGGAATCACCCATCATGACGCCCTTGTTGATGATGTCCGACATGAGGGTGGGGAGATACAGATTCGTGATGGTCTGCAGGAATACGAAGACAAGTACGCCTATGACCATGGGTATAAAGGGTTTTAAGAAACGATACAGTTTCAGCATATTTGCTCCTATCTTACATTACAAATTTGTACGTTCCAGTACTTCTTTGATTTTTCCCAATCCCGCGATGATCGTGGCGATCTCCTCGGGTGTGCAGGTCTCCAGCAGTTTTTCCAAATTGCCTTCCATGGATTTATGAAGATCCTTGTGCTTTTCCATAAATGCAGACGTTAGCCTGACACGGACGACCCTGCGGTCTTTTTCACCGCGGATACGCTCGACAAAACACTGGTTCTCCAGTCTGTCGACGATCCCGGACGTGGTGCTGTTGGAGAGTCCCAATTTCTGACTCAGTTCACTGATCATCAATTCCTCGTGGCGAAACAGCATCCCGATGACCATGCGCTGGGACATGGTGATGCCCAGAGCATCGTCTGGGCGGCTGTCCCGCATATAGTGCTTAAATGTGTGAACAAGCTCGAGTACGAGTTGTACGATTGTGTCTCTTTGATCCATATTGACTACGATCACTCCCCGAGATAAATTTCGCATACGAATATTTCATATGCGAAATATTTTAGCTTGATGCTGATGATTTGTCAATAGGTATATTATTACGAAGCTGGGAACGGGGGGACTGCCTTTTTCACGCTCATATTTCGTCAAATTACGGATGTATGGATTGGGTATTGAATTTATCCCGTTCCTGTATTATAATAACCTCTGCTGCTGATTTTATGGGCCATTAGCTCAGTTGGTAGAGCACCTGACTCTTAATCAGGGTGTCCCGGGTTCGAGTCCCTGATGGCCCACCAGCATATAGCCCCGAAAGCGTGTTGCTTTCGGGGCTTTTTATCAGCGCACTCCTTGACCATCTCCACCAAAGATACTAGAATAATATTGACAATTCATAGGAGAGGAATGAAGAAATGCTGGAACTACAGGGCATCGATCTGAGCGTTGAAGCGGAGAATACAGTTCAGATATTGAAGCATATTGACCTGACGCTTTTGGACAAGAAGATCTACGCCATCACGGGACCCAACGGCAGCGGAAAATCATCACTCGCCCGGGTCATCATGGGCATCTCCGAGCCCACCGGTGGGAGCATCCTATTTGATGGAAAGGACATTACAAAGACAGGGATTACTGAGCGGGCCCGGATGGGCATCGGATACGCGTTTCAGCACCCGCCCCGGTTCAAGGGGATCAAGGTCCGGGATATATTGACGCTGTCCCAGGAGGACAAGTCCGACAAGCGGGGCATCTGCGACCTGCTGTACAGCGTGGGCCTCTGCTCCCAAGACTACCTCAATAGAGACCTGGACGCGAGTCTCTCCGGCGGGGAGATCAAGCGGGTGGAGATCGCCACCATACTGGCGCAGAACCTCAAGCTGGCTGTCTTTGACGAGCCGGAAGCGGGGATCGATCTGTGGAGTTTCCAGCGGCTGGCCGAGACGTTTAAGGAAATGCACGATAAGACCGACACTACCATCGTCATTATCTCCCACCAGGAGCGGATCCTCGAACTGGCCGACGAGATCATCCTGATGGCCGAGGGCACGATCCAACGGAATATCGGCAAGGATGAGATCCTCAAAAAGGGCTTTGTAGACGATCTGTGCGCCTGCCAGGCAAACTGCGGGAAGCGGGGGATGGAAGTATGCTGAGTCAACTTGACAGTCTGATGCTCGAAAAAGTGGCCGAACTCCACGGCGTGCCGGAGGGGGCCTACAATATACGAAAAAACGGAGAAGGCGCGGGGCGCAATACGACCGCCAATATCGATATCGTGACCAAAGAGGACAAACCGGGGATCGATGTCATCGTCGAACCACATACAAAAGGTGAAAGCGTACATATCCCGGTCATCGTGACCCAGGAGGGCCTCAATGATATGGTCTACAACACCTTCGAGATCGGGAAAGAGGCCGACGTACAGATCGTCGCCGGGTGCGGCATCCACAACGCGGGGGAAAAGCAGGCCGAGCACGATGGGATCCACGAGTTTTTTATCCGAAAGGGCGCCAAGATCAAGTATATCGAAAAGCACTACGGTCAGGGAGAGGGAACCGGAAAGAAGGTATTAAACCCAAAGACCGTCATCCACGCGGAAGAGGACAGTGTGGTGGAGCTGGAACTCGTGCAGATCATGGGCATCGACCACACCGTTCGGGACACAGAGGTCCATCTGGCCGATAGGGCCAAGCTTATCGTCACCGAGCGCCTGCTGACCACGGGAGGCCAGGAGGCAAAATCCATCATCAAGGTGGAGATGCCGGGTGAGGATAGTTCCGCCCAGATCATCTCCCGCTCGGTGGCCCAGGATAGATCCAAACAGGATTATTACTTCAACCTGGTGGGCCGCAACCGCTGCCGTGGTCATATCCAGTGCGACGCCATCATCATGGATGAGGCCGTCATCCAGTCCACGCCGAAGATATCCGCCTATCACAGCGACGCCCAGCTGGTCCACGAGGCGGCCATCGGAAAGCTGGAGTCAGAGCAATTGATCAAGCTCATGACACTAGGACTCACCGAGAAGGAAGCGGAGGATACGATCCTAAAGGGGTTCCTGCGGTAAGAAAAACAGGATATCTCCGATACATTTTTGGCTAATCATGAACATTCTGTGAAAAAACCACCGGTTCAGCCGGTGGTTTTTGTCGTAAATATAGAAAAGTGTTATGATGAGATAGAATACTGTACATATATGTAGATTACGTATAGGAGGCATAGATAGAATGGCAAAACAAATGAAGACGATGGATGGTAATACCGCCGCCGCGTACACGGCGTACGCGTTTACAGACGTGGCGGCCATATTCCCCATCACACCCAGCTCCCCGATGGCGGAGCTCGCCGACGCATGGTCGGCAAACGGAAAGGAAAACCTGTTCGGCCAGCGGGTCAACGTGGTGGAGATGCAGTCCGAGGGCGGCGCGTCCGGGGCGGTGCACGGGTCCCTGGTAGCGGGAGCGCTGACGACGACATTCACAGCGTCCCAGGGACTGCTCTTGATGATCCCCAATATGTACAAGATCGCGGGAGAGCTGTTGCCCGGGGTGTTCCATGTGAGCGCACGGGCCGTGGCGGGGCACGCCCTATCCATATTCGGAGACCACTCCGATGTCATGGCCACGCGGCAGACAGGATTCGCCCTGCTGGCGTCCGGCAGTGTCCAGGAGGTCATGGATCTGGGCGGCATCGCGCACCTCGCGTCCATTCGCTCCAGCATCCCGTTCCTGCATTTCTTCGACGGTTTCCGGACCTCCCATGAGGTCCAGAAGATCGAAACGATGGACTACGCGGTGTATGAAGAACTGCTGGACAAGGACGCCGTCAAACGTTTCCGGGACAAGGCGCTGAATCCCGATCACCCCAAGACTATGGGTACCGCCCAGAACCCGGATATATTCTTTCAGGCCAAGGAATCGATCAACCGATACTACGACGCCGTACCCGATATCGTGGCTGATTATATGGAGAAGATCTCTGAGATCACCGGCAGGGAATACAAACCCTTTACCTATCACGGCGCTCCTGATGCGGACCGTGTCGTCATAGCCATGGGCTCTGTCACCGAGACCATCGAGGAGACGGTGGACTACCTAAACGCCCAGGGACAGAAGGTCGGCCTCATCAAGGTCCACCTGTACCGGCCCTTCTCGCCCAAATACTTCTTTAACGTACTGCCCGAGTCGGTCAAGAAGATCGCGGTACTGGATCGGACCAAGGAGTCCGGCGCCAACGGCGAGCCGCTGTATCTGGATGTGCGGAACCTATTCTACCGGAAATCTGACGCTCCCATCATCGTGGGGGGGCGCTATGGCTTGGGGTCCAAGGACACCACGCCCGGGCAGATCCTTTCCGCCTACAAAAACCTCGAATTGGCGGAGCCCAGAGATAATTTCACCATCGGGATCGTGGACGATGTGACCAGCCTCTCCTTGCCCGCGGAGGAGGAGGTCAATACCACTCCCAAGGGCACCATCCAGTGCAAATTCTGGGGGCTTGGATCCGACGGAACGGTGGGGGCCAACAAGCAGGCCATCAAGATCATCGGTGACAATACCGACATGTACGCCCAGGGGTATTTCAGCTACGACTCCAAGAAATCCGGCGGCGTGACGGTGTCCCATCTGCGTTTCGGCGATAAGCCGATCAAGTCCACCTACCTCATCTCCGGGGCCGATTATATCGCCTGTCACAACCAGTCCTATGTCAACCAGTTCGACATCCTGAAGGGGCTGAAGAAAGGCGGCACATTCGTGCTGAACACCGGATGGACGGTGGAGGAGCTTGACAAGCACCTGCCCGCCGACATGAAGCGGTATCTGGCGGAAAAGGATATCCGTTTCTATACCATCGACGCCACGTCGATCGCCATGGAGATCGGTCTCGGGAGCAGGATCAATATGATCATGCAGGCCGCGTTCTTCAAGCTGACCAATGTCATCCCCATCGATGACGCCGTCGAATACTTGAAGGCGTCTATCAAGAAGCAGTACGGGAATAAGGGCGACAAGGTCGTCAAAATGAACTACCAGGCAGTGGACCGTGGGATCGAGTCTCTCACAGAGGTCACGGTGCCCGATTCGTGGAAGGACGCGAAGGATTCCGGTTCCGTCGTCCTCACGGAAAAGCCCGATTTTATCACCGATGTGGTGGATGTGATGAATAAGCAGGAGGGTGACAGCCTCCCCGTCAGCACTTTTGTCGGACGGGAAAACGGTGAATTTCCTCCGGGGACGGCGGCCTATGAGAAACGGGGCATCGCCGTGAATATCCCCGAATGGATCGAGGACAATTGCATCCAGTGCAACCAGTGCGCGTTCGTCTGCCCCCACGCGGCCATCCGGCCCGTGCTGGTCGATGAGGACGAAGCGAAGGCCGCCCCGGATGGGTTTACGACCAAGAAGGCCATCGGGAAGGGTTTTGACGGATACGAATACCGCATGCAGGTATCGCCCCTGGACTGCACCGGCTGCGGTAATTGCGCCGATATTTGCCCCGGCAGGAAGGGGGAGACCGCCCTAGAGATGAAGCCCCTTGCGACCCAGCTTAAGGCGGAGGGCCCCAACTGGGATTATGCCATGAGCGTACCGGAGAGAAGAGAGCTTACTTCTCTCAGTACGGTGAAGGGCAGCCAGTTTGCTCAGCCTTTGTTCGAGTTCTCCGGAGCCTGTGCGGGCTGCGGGGAAACGCCTTATGCCAAGCTGGCGACCCAGCTCTACGGCGATAGGATGATGATCGCCAACGCCACGGGCTGTTCCTCGATCTGGGGCGCGTCGGCGCCGGCCACGCCTTTCTGTGTCAACAGGGAGGGCAGGGGACCCGCGTGGGCCAATTCCCTGTTCGAAGACAACGCCGAGTATGGATTTGGGATGGCCATCGGCATCAACCAGCAGCGGGAGAAGGTCGCGGCTTTATTGGACGAGCTTGCGTCCCTCGATATCCCCGCCGATGACAAGGCCGTCATAGAAAAATGGCTGGACGATAAGGACGACGGGAATGGCTCGAAGGCGGCGACGCTGGAACTGCTCCCGTTGCTTGAAAAACAATATGATGACGCCAGGGCCGCAGAGATCGTGGCCGAAGTCTCCGAGAAGAAGGACATGCTTATCAAGAAATCCGTCTGGGTGTTCGGCGGGGACGGCTGGGCCTACGATATCGGCTACGGCGGGCTTGACCATGTGCTGGCATCGGGGGAAGACATCAATGTGCTGGTATTCGACACCGAGGTGTACAGCAACACCGGCGGTCAGTCCTCCAAGGCCACACCCACCGCCGCCGTCGCCAAATTCGCCGCATCCGGTAAGAAGACCAAGAAGAAGGATCTGGGGCGGATGGCGATGACCTATGGCTATGTGTATGTGGCCCAGGTCGCCATGGGGGCCAACAAGAACCAGCTCATGAAAGCCATGACCGAGGCGGAGAGCCACAAGGGGCCGTCCCTGATCATCGCATACTCCCCCTGCATCAATCACGGACTGAAGCTCGGCATGGGCAAGTCCCAGGAGCAGGAAAAACGGGCTGTGGACGCGGGGTACTGGCACCTCTATCGTTTCAACCCGGCTCTTGCGGAGGAGGGCAAGAACCCCTTCGTGCTGGATTCCAAGGAGCCAAGCGCGTCATTTAGGGACTTCATGATGAGCGAGGTACGGTACACATCCCTGCAGAAAGCCTTCCCGGATATCGCGGAAAAATTGTTTGAGAAGGCCGAAAAGGACGCGAGAAACCGGTATCTCGAGTACAAGCGGCTGGCCGACATGGAGTATTGAGGAGGAATGGATATGGACATATATGAATTCGCAAAGCAGTTTGAGACGGACGGCAGAGAATACTACTTGAAACTGGCGGGGGAGAGTGACAGCGAGTACCTCCGGCAGCTATTTACCATGCTCGCCGACGACGAACTGAAGCACTACGAGATCGTCGCCAGGCTCCAGGAGCGGGACGCCGAGTATGTCCCGTCGGACAGCTTCAAAAAGGTTCCGACCCTGTTTCGAAAATACCTGGACGCCAATGAATCCTTTGAAGCGGAGATCACCAAGCTCGAGGCCTACGATCACGCCGTCAAGCTGGAGAAGGAGAGTTTCGACTTCTACCGGCAGCAGGGCGAAAAGGCGCAGAATCCCGTAGAGCGTGAGATATTCTACCGGATCGCCAATGAGGAGAAGAAGCACCAGATTACCCTGGAAAACCTCATGGATCTAGTGAGGAAACCGGAGGTATGGGTGGAGTCGCCGGAATTCAGTCACTTGGAGGAATACGACCATTTCACCGATCGGGACATATACTGACCCACGGTCAGAACAAAAGCCCCGCAGGCGATCGCCTGCGGGGCTTTGCAAAAGAAGGAGAGTAACGCTTAGACAAGCAGGCTGTCTCCTGTGTCAACGGGCCGTAGCCGATCACCTTGGCATTCTCCTTGGCCTGGGAGATGTTCTTACCCGATCGTGAAGAAATTTGTGCCTACGTTTGATGCCCTGTGGGTGGTCCTTGTTGATTCCGCCTCGTCGATCATTGCATCCACATCGTTATGGTTGACGCGCATAAATGGTCCTCCCATGGCCCAGTAACCCAGCGGGACCGGACGGGTTATACTCGCGTGTTTTCTTATTTTTCGTTTACCACGTGCCATTTCTATCACTCCTTTTCTATTCGTATACCGGTAAAAAAACCGTCTAAGGTGTCTGTCATTTCACGTTCCAGTTCCTGGTCCGTATACAGACTCACTGACATGGAGAGGCCGATGAGCAGGTAATAATACGCCAATGCCAGTCTGCGAGGATGACGCCCACGGATTTCTCTTGCTTTGATTCCCTCTCCAAAGACCGCGGTGATCACGTCGATAAAGATCGTGTTGGTCTCGTCGGTCTTTTCCATGATGTAGTCCTTCAAAAACTCGGGGGGATAATAGTAATATCTGTCCCAGAAGTACATCATCGGACTGTGTTTGCAGTAGCGGATAAATGTCTTGAAGATACTATCCAGACGTTCGATGGCCTTCTGACTAGAATCCTCTGCCGTCAGCTCGTGAATGAATGCCACATACGCATCGAGGATCTGGTTGAACACGGCCTCAAAAATGCTCTCTTTGCCGTCAAAATGCGAGTAGAGAGAGGCCTTTTTTATCCCCACGGCCTTGGCGATATCGCCCATGCTGGCGCCTATATAGCCCTTCTCGGTGAAAAGCGTAAGCGCTTTTTCCAGGATCGTCTGCCTCGTCATACTGTCAGCACCTCATTTTAACAACCTACCGGTCGGTAGTTTTACTATAGCAGTGCTATGGGGAAATGTCAAGAGACATTTATTCTTTTTTCGGCCAATGCTAAAAAAACGAATGTGGACAGTAAAAAACCCGGCCCCGAAGAGGCCGGGTAGGACAACGCGGATTCAGTCCGTCTGCTTGATGATGGGGGAGGGCTGGGCGTTGAATACGGTGGAGTAGGGGGGTACGGAGTGGGTCAGCCACACGTTACCCCCGATGATGGAGTCATGGCCAATCCGGGTGTCCCCGCCCAGTATGGTGGCTCCTGCGTAAATCACCACATTATCCTCGATATCCGGGTGCCGCTTGATCCCCTTGATGGGCTTTCCGTCCTCATCCAGGGGAAAGCTCTTGGCGCCCAGGGTGACTCCCTGGTACAGCTTGACGCCGTTTCCGATGGTACAGGTCTCACCGATGACGACGCCGGTACCATGGTCGATAAAAAAACTATCACCGATGTCCGCACCGGGATGGATATCGATCCCGGTGTTCTTGTGGGCGTATTCCGTCATGATCCGGGGGATGACGGGCACCCCCAGCCCATGGATGAGGTGGGCGATCCTGTATATGCTGACCGCCTCGATAGAGGGATAGCTCAGCACGATCTCCTCGAAAGACTTGGCGGCCGGGTCCCCTTCGTAAGCGGCACGGATGTCTCCGTCAATGAGTTTACGGATACCGGGGAGCGCTTCCAGTATATCGATAGCGGAATCCTGGGAAGAGGCCTGGTCCATTTTAGGCAACTCCTCGCCTCTAGCATGGGCATTTACGCTGTTGATGGTCCGGCATAGGTCGATGGCGGTGTGTTCCATATTGTTTTCGATGGACGTCTCCAGCATGGCGTGATGGACAGGCGTCCGCTCGTAGATCCCAGGCAGGACCAGGCACCGCAGCCGGTTCAGTATGTCGATGATCTGGGTCCGGGTGGTGTAGTTCAGCGTGTCATAGTGAAAAAGACTCTCCTCGTTTGCTTTCGCTAGGGAGGAGGAGATCTTTCTTGAGCCTTCACAGAGCCATTCGTTTAATTTCATTTTAAGTTGCTTCCTCATGTTTTATTTTCTATGGCCACATATCTATCCTAAAGACATATGGCTGATTTGGCAAGTTTTCTACCCACCAGTTCGGGATCAATAGGGCTGTTTAAAGCCATCATAATATGGTATACTAAGTATATCATATAAAACCTATATGAATTAGGAAATTCTTTTGGGAGGGACACCTCATGACACGAATATATAAAAGCGTTACAGAACTGATCGGCAAAACGCCGCTTTTGGAACTATCAAATTACGAGAAGAAGCACGAGTTGAAGGCCAGGATTATTGCCAAGCTCGAATCCTTCAATCCCGGGGGAAGCGTCAAGGACAGGATCGCCCGGGCCATGATCGACGACGCCGAGCGACTGGGACTTCTCAAATCCGGCTCTGTCATCGTCGAGCCCACCAGCGGCAACACCGGCATCGGACTTGCCTCGGTGGCGGCGGCCAGGGGGTATCGGATCATCCTGACCATGCCCGACACCATGAGCGTGGAACGCCGAAAACTGTTGAAAGGCTACGGCGCCGAACTGGTACTCACTCCAGGGTCGGAGGGGATGAAGGGCGCTATCCGCAAAGCGGAAGAACTGGCCCGTGAGATCCCGGATTCATTCATCCCCGGACAATTTCACAATCCCGCCAATCCGAAGATTCATCGTGAAACCACCGGGCCCGAGATCTGGGCGGATACCGGCGGAGACGTGGATATTCTTGCGGCCGGGGTTGGTACCGGCGGCACTATTACAGGCACGGGCGAATACCTAAAATCAAAAAACCCCGCTATTCGTGTCGTAGCCGTGGAGCCTGCCGGTTCCCCGGTGCTGTCAAACGGCAGACCCGGCCCCCATAAGATCCAGGGCATCGGAGCGGGATTCGTGCCAGAGGTGCTGGATACCGGCGTCTATGATGAGGTCATCATAGTGAAAGATGAAGACGCCTTCGCCACCGGACGGGATCTGGGACAGACCGAAGGACTGCTAATGGGTATATCATCCGGCGCGGCTCTGTGGGCGGCCACGGCACTGGCCCAAAGGCCGGAGAATGAAGGCAAGACCATCATAACGGTCCTGCCGGATACCGGCGAGCGGTACCTGTCCACACCGCTTTTTGCCGATTGATCAGAAGATGAGACTAATGCTCGGATAAGACCCGCCTGCTGTCTTTCTATCAGCGGGTGAAAAACCGAATACGAAAAAAAAGGAGCGGTGCCTATGAAGATTTCCACCCGGGGGCGGTACGCCTTGCGGCTGATGCTGGACCTGGCGATGCAGAAGCCGGATTCTTTCGTGACGCTCAAGAGCATCGGGGAGCGGCAGGATATATCGGTCAAATACCTGGAACAGATCATCACGGCTCTATCCCGGGCAGGCTATGTCAGGAGTACCCGGGGCGCCCGGGGGGGATATCGGCTGGCACGGGCCCCTGAGACGTACACCGTAGGGATGATCCTGCGGCTCATAGAGGGGGACCTCGTGCCCGTCGCCTGTATGGAGGATGCGCCCAATATGTGTCCCCGCAGCGGACACTGTGCCACATTGGATGTGTGGGAGCGGATACGGGACGCCGTCGCCGGGGTGGTTGATGGGATCACATTGGCGGATCTCGCGAAGAAGCAGCGGGAAGAAAACCAGTCGATACGCATACCATAGATCAAAAGCGCCCCCTTTTAAGGGGGCGTTGCTCACATACGACTATTGACGTATCAATTCTTCAAAACCTTCCGTTGAGAATTCTTCCCCGGAGCGTTTCTTTTCCAAAGCGGAGAGCAGCATTTGAAAACGTTTCTTGGTGATCGGGTAGATGATCAGACCGATGATGGAGACCAGCAAAAATGCCGCCGGTATGATGGTGCCGATGCTTTCTATACCCCGTATGGTTCTTTCGGACTGGACTGCCAGTTCACTGTCGTATTGAAAGACCGCCAACAGGATGCCGGCCAGCCATACGCCGATGGCGGCGCCGAATTTCTGGATGAACTGGGGGATGGCCGTGATGGCGCCTTCCCGACGGGTACCATTGGTGATCTCATCCACCTCCACCAGATCGTAGGAGATAGAGTAGAATACCGTCCAAAAAGCCGCGGTGCCGATGGCCATGGTGACGGCCTCGAAGATCAGCATCAAAACCGACGTCACGCCGACCACCTTTACGATCACGAGGCCGACAAGCATGAGGGAGAACATCACGAGGCAGGCCGTCCTGCGGTCCCATCTCTCCGCGATCCAGGTGGTGAGGGGGATAAACACCAGCATCACCGCGACGAGTATACCGACCACGACCGCCATGAATTCCTGGGTAAGCCCCACACAGTTGACGATCATGAATATGATATTGGCCTGTATCATGGAGGAGGTGATCAGGTAGAAAAATATAAATACGGTGAACCCCAGAAAGGGCCGCAGCCGCAGTATGGACAACATGGTCTTGAAGAAATCAAAACGAGAATGCTGTGCGGGGGGACGGTGGAGATTGGCGCCCCGGAGTGAACGCACCGTGATGACACCGAAACCCAGGGCCAGCAGGGCCAGCAGCGCCACCGTAGGCAGCCATCCCTGGGAGATGGCAAGCCCGACTCCCACGAAAACCGCGGGCAGCACCGCGGGCAGCACATTGCCCAGGCAGATCGCGCCGGTATTCATCAGGGAGCTGATACCCCGGATGCGGGTGCGCTCGTCATAGTCCTGGGTGATCTCCGCCACCGCGGCATAGTAGGGGATGGTGTAGCAGGTGTAGCTGAGCCAAAATACGATGGTCACCACAGCGTAGTAGATGAATTTGGTGGTGTCCGACGCTCCCGGCAGCCGGATGAAAGCGGCGACGATGGCGATGGCCATGGGGAAGATGGCACGTGCCATGAATTTCCGTTTGTCGGCACCGGGCTTGTCGGAGAGGAATCCTATGATCGGGTCCGCCACCGCGTCCAGTATGACGGATATCAGGCTGACCGTACCCGCCAGGGCCGGGTTGAGCTTGGCCACGGTGGTGAGAAACACCAGGTAATAGGTGAAATACATATTGTAGATCAGTGATTCGGAGATGATCCCCGAGGCATATCCCAGCGTCCGCTTACGCCCCAGCGTATACTGTTTTTCCATACTCATGTGACCCCCTATATTCAGTTAAATCTAAGCCGTGTGTGTTCGGCGAGATTATCCTGTGCAAGCGTTCAGCGCCATAAAACTCTTTTTGTTGTTTTGATAAAGGGATTGAAACACCCGGTAATTTTTATCGTAAATAGCCTTATGCTCAGGGTTAGGTGCAAATATCGTATATCCGGGCAGCAGGGATTTTGCTCTTTCAATGGAGGGGATACGGCCCATGCCCACCGCTATGAGAATGGCCGCCCCGTAAGCGCCGGCATTTTGAGGATGGGGCAGGGTAGCGACCCGGCGTCCCAGCACATCGGCGAGTATCTGACAGATCACGGGGGAGGTGGCGCCGCCGCCGGCGGCCATGATGGTCTCCGATGTTATGATCCTTTTTTCCTGTGCCTCCATCATGGATCGGATATGGTAGCAGATTCCCTCAATGACAGCGCGGATCAGGACGGACTTGCCGGTATCGATTCCGATATTGAAGAAGACGCCACGGGCATTGGCGTCCTCGAAGGGACAGCGGTTCCCATGGAGCCAGGGTGTGAAGATCACGCCCTGACTGCCGGCCGGTACGCTGCATACCACCTCGCAGAGATAATCATATAGACTCAGGTACATGCTTTCCAGGGACTCGGTTACGTTCTTTTTCTCCAGGTATACGCCGATCTCATCCAGGGCAAGGTGATCCCTGACCCATTCCAGACATTTGCCCGCCGTCTCCATCTCCGCGAAATAGTGATACCTGCCTTCTTGGGGGCCGACTATTGCGGCGATCATGGAGGTGGTATCCACCAGCTGCCGGTCGGTGACCGTGGAGACCCAGCCGGACGTCCCCAGGTAGACATGTGTTTCACCCAGGTCCACGGCGCCGATGCCCACACCGATGAGCTCGGCGTCTCCGCCGCCCCCGTATACCGGCGTGCCTGCCGCGAGTCCCAGTTCCCGGGAAGCGTCATAGGTGATGGTGCCCGTCTGGTCCGTCGATTTGATGATATCGGGCAGATGGGCGCTGTCGACTCCCAGCATGCGGCATAGAGGCTTGCTAAAGCCGCGCCGGCCCGGGCGTGTGTCGTAGAGGAGGGTGGCGTAGGCAGAGCCTTCCGTCATGACGTATGTGTCGGTGAATCGCGATATGAGGTACTCCTTGGCGTCCAGCCATTTATAGACGCGGGCGAAGTTGTCAGGTTCATTTTCCTGTACCCATTTGTACTTCCAGACAGGGTCCTTGACACTGGCGGCGACCGCTTTGGTAATGGCCAGAGAGGAGAATAGTTTCCTTGCGTTCAGACCGTTGATGGTGATACCGTGGGCCATGCCCTTGGCAAACTGCCGGTACGCACGATTGTCCATATAGCTCATGGCCCGGCGAACAGGGTTTCCGTCTTTATCAACCAGCACCAGGCACTGCATCTGAGAGCAGAATGACACAGCGGCGATATCCCGAACGCCGGACTTTTCCAGGACCGATTTTGTGGTCCGGCAGATAGCGCTCCACCATTCCTCAGGGTCCTGTTCCGCGCCGCCGTCCCCGGTCATATAGAGACCGTAGCCTCCGTAGGCGCTCTCGATGAGACTGATCTTTTCCGCGATTTCAAACAGGCAGGTCTTGACACCGGTGGTGCCCACATCGTAGGTGATGGCATGGACAGGGGGGAGCATTGGACTCGCCTCCAAACGTATTTTATTTGCTGAACGCGGATTTTAGAAAACGCAAAAGCTGCTCCAACACATCCTCATCCCGTTCAAAGACATCGTCTCCGGCATAGATCTTGAATCGTTCCTGGTAGTACTCGCAGGTGTAGGAAAATTGCAGCATCATGAAGAGGCTGTCAACAAAATACGCGTATAGTCGGGGATCGATCTCACCGGGGATCTCGCCCTTTTGCTGGGCTTCCCTGATCAGAGAGGTGTATGCCTTGGCCGATATGGCCTCCAGATCACTGGAAATGCGCTTGACCAGAGCGGAGTTGCTCTCTGATGTGATTTCATTATAGAGGCGGATCAGATCCCTGTTATGCCGCGAGTGATGCTGGATAAGCCTGACGATTTTTTCGGTTTTATCGAGCAGGTCGTCCGAGGACTCCATTGCGTCGGAGAGGACTTCTTCCAATGTATCAACGCCGAACCGGATACATGTCAAGAAGAAGGTTTCCTTGGAGTCAAAGTATTTGTAGAGGGAACCGACGCTGATCCCCGCTTTATCGGCGATATCGTTCATATTGGCGTTGTCAAAGCCCTTGTTGGCGAACTCCGCCGTGGCGATCTCCAGTATACGGGCCCGTTTCTCTTCGGCGATCCTGTCAAAGGTACCTTTGTGAAATTTAATCATGTATCCTCCCAGACACATTGGTATATGAGTGAATGTTCGCTCACCAAAAAATATATCATAAGAAATTCCAAAACACAAGTAGACATTTCTGCAGGATTATGCTTATAATATTAGTGAGTGAATGTTCGCTCACATTTGTCAGCCAGGAGGTACGCTATGGACACGAGGTTTGCCATATCCCAGTATCCGAACGCGGAGGAGATCATTTCGCAGTTGGATACGCTTATCAAAAAGCCTATTTATTCGATCCGGCCGGACGCCTTGAAATCCTATGAGGAGAATTATTACGATCAAAAATGCAAGCGATCAAAGGCGATGATCAACGAGGCGAGGAAGATCATTCCCGGAGGCGTACAGCACAATCTGGCCTTCAACCATCCGTTCCCACTGGTGTTTGAGAAAGCGGAGGGGGCATATCTTTATGACATCGACGGCAATGTCTATTTCGATTTCCTGCAAGCGGGCGGACCCACGGTGCTGGGAAGCAATCCGGAATCTGTCCGGAAAAAGGCGATCGAACTGCTGAATACCTGCGGTCCTTCCACGGGGCTGTTCCATGAGTATGAGTACAAATTGGCCCACAAGATTTCGGAGCTCTTTCCATCGGTGGAGATGTTTCGGATGCTCGGCTCCGGGACGGAGGCCTGTATGGCGGCCATCCGGGTAGCGAGGCTTGCCACCGGTAAGAAATACGTGATCAAGATGGGGGGCGCCTACCACGGGTGGAGCGATCAGCTTGCCTATGGGCTGCGAATCCCCGGCACCAAATGGACCCAGGCCCACGGAGTGCCCCGCTTTTGCTTCAAGAAGACACAGGAATTCTTCCCCGACGATCTCAATGAACTGGAACGAAAGCTTCGGTGGAATAATCTTAAAGGCGGTACGGCCGCCGTGCTTATCGAACCGGTGGGTCCCGAGAGCGGCACCCGTCCGTTGCGCCGGGATTTCAATAAAAACGTGGAGGCCCTGTGCCGGAAATACGGGGCGCTGCTGATTTTTGATGAAGTGGTCACCGCGTTCCGTATCGGTTTATCCGGAGCCCAGGGGTATTTTGGCGTGGACCCCGACCTCACCGTATTCGGAAAGGTCGTGGCCGGCGGGTATCCCAGCGCGGGAGGCCTGGGCGGAAAACAAGAGTATATGAAGTATCTGGCGGCGGGCATCCAGACCGGCGACAAGCATAAGAAAGCGCTGATCGGCGGCACCATGGCGGCCAACCCCTTAAGCTGCGCGGCCGGGTATCATATGATCTGCGAGATGGAAAAGCAAAACGCCTGTCAGAAGGCAGGAGCCATGGGGGACCGGCTCACCGCCGGGCTGAAAAAACTCATCGAGAAAAAGAAACTTCCCTTTGTCGCGTTCAACCAGGGATCGATCTGCCATCTGGAGACGGTGGGCACCATACATTTCTCGATCAACTGGGCCAAGCCGTGGACGATTCCCTCGGTACTCAATGAGACTTCCATCCGCAAGAAAGAGATGGAGCATATGGGGGCCGCCTATATGGCTGAGGGACTGGTCACACTGGCGGGAAGCAGGCTTTACACCAGCGCGGCCTATACGGAGGATATGATTGATGAAGCGCTCTCCCGGTTCGAGCGGGTGTTTGACAATGTGGCCCGGTTAGGGTAGGGGGGATAGCTATGGAACCGCGAAAAGCCAGGGAAGAGGTCGTGGCGGCGGGCAAACTGCTGGTCGAGACCGGACTTATCGCCAGGACATGGGGAAATGTGAGCTGCCGGATCGACGACAGGCAGTTCGCCATTACCCCCAGCGGGATGTACTATGAGACACTGCGCCCGGAGGATGTGGTCATCGTCAATCTCGATGATCTGAGCTATACGGGCAGCGTCAAGCCTTCATCCGAGATGGGCGTCCATGCCGAGGTCTACGGGCAGAAGCCCCATATACAGTTTGTCATCCATACGCATCAGGCAAACGCTTCCGTAGCCGGGGTCATGGGGCGTGATGTGGACATAACGGAGCCTGGCCATAAGGAAATCGTGGGGGAGAAAGCCGTAGCTGCGGCCTATGGCCTGCCGGGAACAAAAACACTCCGGAAAAACGTGGCCGACGCCCTGGGTCGGACAGGCGGGTGGGCCGTGCTCATGGCTCATCACGGGGCGCTGTGCTTCGGGGAGGGGCCAAAAGAGGCATTCCGGGTGGCCCGGGCGCTGGAGGAGGAGTGCCGGAGGTATCTGGCACCGGTGCCTGCCCATACGGCTGATTGTTTGTATCATAGCCGCCGTCAGGATGACGGGTTCATACTGGAAACACCGGAGGACGCCCTGTCCATCGGGTTGGATGCTGAGATAGACGAGGCAGATGTACCCGCGCAGGCCCGTGTCCATCAGGCCATATACAGGGCCCGTGAGGATATCCGGGTGATCCGGGGTTCCCATGGTCCCTATACCGTGGAAGCGGCCCGACAAGGCAGCACGATCAAGCCCCTGCTGGATGATTTCGCGCAGATCGTGGGGATATCGGTCCATGTCGTGGATGGGGATGTGAGCGTCAGGGGGGTCAGGCGTGTGGTCAAGTCGCTCAAGCGCCGCAATGCCGTATTGATCCGGGAGATGGGCGCGTTGTGCTGCGCGGGGAGCGATGACGATGCCTCCGCTGTCGAGATGGTGCTGGAAAAGGGATGCATGGCGTATCTATCGGCGGCCGCCCGGGATGCGGTCAAGCCTATCGCGCCTCTCGAATGCGCGCTCATGCGATTCGTGTATCAGAAGAAATACGCGAAGAAAGCGATTCAGGAATAAAGGATTGAAGGGCCCTCCTCTCGGAGGGCTTTTTTTGTATCGGCTATCCGCTAGGCCGTCTGTACCAGTTCGGGGTCACCCCCAGGTATTTCTTGAAGATCTTAATATAATAACTCTGGGAGCAGAAGTGAAATTTATTGGCGATGTCGGCCAGAGGCATATCGGTGAACTTGATGAAATAGATGGACTCCTCGACCTTTCGCTTCAATATGTACTCAAAGAGGGATATATTGACCTCCTTCTTGAATAGGGATGAGAGGTAGTTGGGGTGGACGAATACCTTGTCGGCCAGCTGTTTCAGGGTGATCTTTTCGGTCAGGGATTGGTTGACATTGTTGATCGTGTGGATCACGATATTGGAGTATTTGGCGTGATTAACTTCTTTGACCATATTGCAGAATCCTTTCAGCATGTTCGATTCCAGCCCGACCAGTTCCTCGGTGTCTTCGGCATGCTCCAATGCGATGATATAAGTATCGCTCAAGGTGAACGCCTCCTCCGGCGGGGAGCCCGCCTCGATGGCCGCGCGGGCATAGAGGGTACAGGAGCATATGATGGAGTTTTTTAGAGACCGGACGGGGTCGACGGCGAGGTGGGCGCGCTCCTGCTTATTGGTTTCCTGTAGGAGCCGTTGGGCGTTTTTATTGTCGCCCTTTTTGATCATGTCGATCATCTCCCGTTCCAGGAAATACGGCGGATGGATATACATCGTATCCATATTGTGGGATTTCATCTCCTGGAAGTCCTTTTCGATCTCGTTGTTGCCAGGTCTGTACATTAGTGCTCATCCTTCCTTCGGCAGATGTTAATATAATGATGCAATCTTGTCTGCGATAAAATGATATTAAAGTCTGCTTTATCTACATTATATAATAAAAAAGACCAAAACATAAGGATATAATGTATAATATACGTAATAATCATTAAGAATAATTGACTTAGATGCTATTATATTAAGACATTCGCGGTCCATAATTATATTAATAAAATTATAAAATTATGAAAATACTTAAATACTGAATCCTTCCAGATGGAGTATAATTTATGAGGAACGATACGGATTTTTTGAAGTATCGGCTTGCTTAATAAACGTATTAAGGAGGAGTGGGAAACATGAAACGAGTACTGGTTTTACTGTTGATCGCACTGGTGAGCGTCGGTTTGTTCACGGCGTGCTCACAGCAGCCCGCTGAATCACCGTCGCCCTCGGCTGAGGTGACACCCGAGCCTACGGCGGAGGCCACACCGGAGCCTGCCGCAGAGCCCGTCGTGCTGCAGTTCGCCGCCCAGGCGGACAGCACCCCCGCGACCCAGGCGGCGATTGACGCGTTCAACGCGTCTCAGGATGCGTACACGGTCGAGTGGGTCGAGATGACCAATGACTCCGGCCAGATGCACGATCAGCTGCTGACATCGCTTCGAGACAGCGATGAGTATGATATCGTGTCCCTGGACGTTGTCTGGGCCGGTGAGTTCGCCGCGGCGGGTTATATCGAGCCGCTGGACATGATGATGGCCGATGCCGGTCTTTCTAAAGCCGACTACAATGCCGGTTCCATGGCGTCCGGCGCCTACCAGGGCAAGCAGTATGTGCTGCCTTTCTTCCCTGACCTGGGGCTCCTGTACATCCGTACCGATATCGTGAGCGAAGAAGATGTTGCCAAACTCACGTCCGGTGACTACACCCATGAGGATCTGCTTAGCATGGCCGAGAAATACGCCGGCGAAGGCGGTACCGAGGCGGGTATCGTGTTCCAGGCGAAACAGTACGAAGGCCTGGTCTGCAACCTGGCCGAGTTCACAGGCGCCTTTTCAGATCTGAAGGGCGGCTTGGAGACCATGAAGTCCTTTGTCGACTCAGACGCGACCCCTGTGGATATCCTCAACTACACCGAGGGTGAGACCCACACCAGCTTCATCGAAGGCAAATCCGTGTTCGCGCGGAACTGGCCTTACCAGTATGGTATGATAAGTGGAGAGGACAGCTCCATCACACCCGATCAGGTGACCGTCGCGCCCCTGCCGGAAGGCGATACCGTCGGCGGCTGGCTGCTGGCCATCAACAAACAGTCCGCCAACAAGGAAGGCGCGTTTGCGTTCATCTCCTTCCTGGCCGGACCCGAGGGACAGAAGATTATGTCCACCCAGGGCGGCTACCTGCCCGGATACAATGCGCTCTTGGATGATGCGGAAGTCATCGCGTCCAACGAGATGCTCTCCATGGAGGGTTTCCAGAACGCCCTGCAGAACACCATCCCGCGTCCCGTATCCGCCGAGTACTCCGCGCTGTCCGATACCATCCAGGTCAACGGCCACAAGTATCTGTCCGGCGACCAGGATATCGACACCACCGTATCTGAGATCGAAGCAGCTCTTGGCAGCTGATCAATTGACCTGATTCCTAATGCCGAGGGATGCACGGATATGTGCATCCCCGGTTTTTATCATGACAGATATGTGATAGTGTAGACGGGGGAGAGACGTCCCCGAAACGAACATCGTTATTGATTATTCGGAATATGGGGGGGCATCGGAAACGATCCATATCCATTTTCACTATACTCCTCATCTACTAAAAAGGGGTTGATCCGATGAAACACAGGATTACGTTCAAAGAGTTCCTGTTCATCCTGCCGGTATTATTGATGCTGGCGGTTTTCTCGGTGTATTCCATCGTGCAGACCGGGGCGTATTCGTTGTTTGACTATCAGCTAAACGATCCCATGAAGGCGGGGCTGTACACCAACGACCGGTTCAACACAGGGCTCTTTGAAGAAAACATGAAATATATCAAATTCTTTGTTGCCGACGATATGACGCTGGTGTCCGACGACGCGTCTGTCGCCGACTTTCAGCAATTGATCGACCTGTCCGACGAGGGCCTTAAGTTTCTCACCCAGTTTAACACAGAGGGAGAGGGGCAGATGGTCACCCTGTCGGCGGACCAGTCCGACGAGATCGACGGACTGATCAAGGAACTGAACACCACGGCCAAGGCGGTCTACGGGCGCAATCCCGACGTCCAGTTCTACAATAAAGAAGGAGTCGCCTCCATCCTGGAGAGCGTCAAGGACTGCTTTATCGTCCGCAATTACGTGGGCTTAAAAGGCTACGCCCAGGTCTTTAAGGACGCGCGTTTCTGGAGCGCCACCTGGAACACAGTATTCTTTACCGTAATGTCGGTGGCCTGCGAGTTTGTCCTGGGGCTGGCGCTCGCCATGGTCATGAACCAGCAGATCAAGGGCATCGGCATCGTGCGCACCACCGCGCTGATCCCCTGGGCGATCCCCACCGTCGTGTCCGCGCTGATATGGAGTTATCTCTACGATGGGTCCAGCGGCATCATCGCGCTCTTCGCGGCCAAGCTGGGGCTGATACAGGGGACCCAATACATGCTGCTCTCCGCCGGAGGAGCCATGGCGTCCGCCATCCTCGCGGATGTGTGGAAGACCACGCCCTATATGGCCCTATTGCTGCTGGCGGGGCTGCAGACCATCAATAACGGGATCTATGAGAGCGCCAGGATAGACGGCGCCAACAAGGTCCAGCAGTTCTTCAGTATCACGCTTCCGTTATTGAAGCCCGCCATATTGGTGTCACTGCTGTTTCGGACGCTGGACGCGTTTAGGGTATACGATCTGATCGCCGTATTGACAAATGGCGGCCCGGGAGGCGCCACCGAGACATTGTCCATCTACGCGTACAAGAAGATGTTTGCCCAGACCAATTTCGGCTACGGATCGGTGGTCGTCATCATGATGTTTATCCTGGTGGCCATCATCGCGATACTCTTTGTCAAGGTCCTTGGCGCCGAAGTGATGGGGGATGATTGATATGATGGAAGAAAAGAAACGAGCGAATTGGCTGTTTTATATCGTACTGGCCGTGTTCATGGTCATCATCGTGTTTCCGTTTTTCTGGGTGTTTATCACCTCCATCAAGCCGGGCAGCGAGGTCTTCGGCGAAGGCGCGTACCGGATGTTCACCAGTAATGCGACCCTTAAGAACTATGTCACCGTGCTGAATAAGGGCATCACCCATTCGATCTACAATAGCATCATCGTCTCCACATTTACCATGCTGTACGTGGTGTTTATGTCGTCACTGATGGCCTACGCCATCTCCCGGTTCAATTTCAAGGGAAAGAACATGCTCCTGGGGTTTGTGCTGGCGGTGTCCATGTTCCCCCAGATGATCATCGTGGGACCGGTGTACAATATCTTCATGAAACTGGGGTGGAACAACAGCTACTGGGTCGCGCTGCCCTACAGTACCATCACGCTGCCCCTGGCGGTATGGATACTGGTATCTCACTTCAAAAAGATACCGCTGTCCATCGAGGAATCGGCACGGATCGACGGCGCGCCGCCCTTCACCATACTTTGGAAGATCGTGTTTCCACTGGCTGCGCCGGGGATATTCACCGCCGCCATCATCAGCTTTATCGCGGCGTGGAACGAGTACCTGCTGACGGTGACGCTCAATACCAACGTTAATTTTCACACGGTGCCTGTGGCGATCTCATTTTTGCGGACACAGTTCCAGATACTATGGGGAGAGGTGACCGCGTCTACTGTGATCGTGACCATACCGACACTGATCCTGGTGCTGCTGTTCCAGCGTCGGATCATATCGGGGCTCGTATCGGGCGCTGTAAAGGAGTAACTATCTAATGGGACATTCCAAATGGATTGTCAGAGACTGCGGATACGACATCCAGGCTCTGCTTAAACAAGAATCCGTCTTCTCTACCTCCAATGGGTATTTGGGAGTAAGGGGGAATTTCGAAGAAGGCTGCGGGGAAAACGAAAAGACGATCCGGGGCGCCTACCTAAACGGCTGCTACGATATCACCGGCGTCGACTACGATGAAAAACTGTTTGGGTTCCCCGAGCAAAAACAAACCATCATCAATATCCACGATTTTCAGACCGTGTATCTAAGCGTGGGCGAGGAACCGTTTGACCTGTCCACGGGTCGGATCATCCGGTTTGAGCGCATCCTGGATATGCAGAAGGGGATCGTCACCCGCGCGATCGAGTGGGAATCCCCTTCCGGGAAGCGGGTGCGGATCGATATCAGACGTATGGCGTCGTTGGCTGTGCGGGAATTGTTCGTCATCGACTACCGGGTGACGCCCCTGAATTTCAGCGGGTCCATGCATTTTGTATCCGAGGCCAAGGCGGATGTGCTCTCTTACTGCGACTCGGACGATCCCCGGACCAAGAGCTGTCCGGAGATCAATCTGCGGTTTGTGGGGGGCGACATCTACGACGGCATCCTCTACCTGGAGTCCGAGACGATCAGTTCCAAGATCGGGCTTGCCTGTGCCGTCACCCATACCCTCAATAAGAAAGCAGATTTCTCCTATGAACGGAACGGCATGACCGTGGGCGCGGGCGTGCAGGTTCACGCGGAGGAGGACGAAGAGATACGCCTGGTGAAATACGTCCACTGCCTGGACGGGGAGATGGGCAGGCTCAAAAACAAAGCCCTCTCACTGGCCGTGGCCCATACCGGGTACATAGACGTCCTCTATGGGAAACAGCGGGCGTATCTGGACGCCCGGTGGGCCATGGCCGATATTTCCATCGACTCCGACGATGATATGGACGTAAGCCTCAGGTACTGCGTTTACCAGATGATCTGCCAGGCCGCCCTCTGCGATCACTCTATCCCCGCCAAGGGATTGTCCGGCGAGGGATACGAGGGACACTATTTCTGGGACACGGAGGTGTTCATCCATCCCTTTTATGAGCTCACCGACCCGGAGCGTGCCAGGGAGCTGATTCTGTTCCGTCACAGCATCCTGGACGACGCCCGACAAAACGCCCGGAGGCTGGGTCACGCCAGCGGCGCCGCCTACCCCTGGCGGACCATTTCGGGGAGCGAGTGTTCCACCTTTTTCCCGGCAGGGTCCGCCCAGTATCATATCAACGCCGATATCGCCTATGCCCTGATTCATTACTATTCTGTCACCGGGGACGAGGAGATTTTATTGAACGAAGGGGCGGAGATACTGTTTGAGACGGCCAGGCTCTGGATGGAACTGGGGCATTTCCAGGAAGGTGTGTTTCGGATCGACACCGTCACCGGTCCCGACGAATATACCGCCATGGTGGACAACAATTACTATACCAATATCATGGCGCGGCACAACCTGAAATGGGCGGCGAAGGTCTACCGCATGCTCACGGAGCGGCACGATCACAGCCTCATCGAGCGGATCGGCCTTTCTGTAGAGGAAGTGGAGGCGTTCGAGAAGGCCGGCGAGGACATGTACCTGCCCTACGACGATCGTCTGGGGATCACGCCCCAGGACGATTCGTTCCTGAAAAAGAAGCGCTGGGATCTGGCGGGGACTCCCGCGGATCATTTTCCGCTGCTCCTGCACTATCACCCCCTGGTGCTCTATCGTCACCAGGTCTGCAAGCAGGCCGACGCACTGCTGGCCCATTATCTTTTCCCCAGAGACCATGATAAGGATATGATGGCCCGTTCCTACGAGTACTACGAGCAGATCACCACCCACGATTCGACCCTGTCTGTGGGGGTGTTCTCCATCCTGGCCGCCCGGCTGAGACAGACGGAAAAGGCTTACGAGTATTTCCGCCGTACCGTCCGGGTGGATCTGGACGATACCCATGGCAATACTAAGGACGGGCTGCACATGGCCAATATGGGGGGCTCCTACCTCTGCGTGGTGGGGGGATTCGCGGGACTTGCGATCGACGATGCGGGGCTGGAACTCTCCCCGGTGCTCCCGGACGCCTGGCGCTCATACCGATTCCGGTTCAAATACCGGGAGAGCGTGTTCGAGATACTGGTGACAAAGGATGGGACCGAGATCACGCGGATCGAAGGGGACCCGGTTGAGATCAAGGTTCATGGGGAAGTGAAGATGTACTAAGCGGGTATTTGCAAACTATCGGACGAAACCAGGAAAGCAGGGAAAAATCCCTGCTTTCTTGTGCGATGGCGTGTCTTTGCGAAGGGGGCCTAGCTGCCGTCCGCGGGTGTAAATGTCACCATAAACTCACCGCCGGTCCCCGCCGGGACATGCAGTACGCGCTGATCAAAATCCGTATACGCCTCTCCGTCCAGGGTCACGCCGGATATGGCGAGGGACTTGCCCGCCCCCAGGCTTATGGGTTCCAGTATGATATCCCTGGCCTCATCATCCGCGTCAACCATATAGTACAGCGACACGGGCGAATCATGCAGCATCAGACGGCCGTACAGGTAGCCGTAGTAGTACAGTTCCATCGCGTGCTGGCCTCCCTTGAAGTAATTTCCCTTCTGGGTATCGGGATTTGAGCCGTCCGCGTCGGTGCTGCCGTACATCTCGCCGTACTCCCGGTCATACATGTGATCCATGATGAAATCCATACTCTCGTCAGCCATCCGCAGATACTCGTCGTTTCCTGAGATGTACTGGGCGATCAACCCCGTGAAAACCCCCTGACCCAGTGTCCACCAGCCTTTTCTGCCATCGGCGGGCTGCCCATTTAATGAGAGCGTGTCATAAAATCCGCCGTTCACATCATCGTACGCGCCGCCGTACAGTACCTCGCCGACGAGTTTCAGCGCTCCTGTCTTATAGGCCTCGTCCGGCAGTTCCAGATAGGCCATGGCGAGGAACCAGGCGGGCTTGGTGAAATTCCCGCTGTTGGTTTGGGGGGGCTTATTAAGGGGTGTCCAATCCGAATCAAAGGTCTCGATCATCCCGAAATCCTGACTGTCCATGCTTCCCACGATGCGGTTGACATAGATGTCGGCCAGGGTCTTTAGACGCGCCTGCTTCTCCGCCGCATCCTGGTTCAGATAGGGCATGATCGCGAGGTATTCCTGCAGGCTGCCTTCGGAGGGGCCGAGCCCCTTGTTCATCGGGTCGCTCCAGTCCGCGTCCGCCCTCTCGAAATACCCTTCGTATCCCGGACGTCCGTCCCACATGTGGCTGTCCAGTACACGGTACCCTTCGATCATCCTGGCGCGATCGTCTTCATTCCGGGTGGCGTCCACATAGGCGCCTATATCCTTGTTTGTAAACAGCGTGAGCCATTTCATGGCGTTCCATTCCATTCCCGGCAATAACGGCTCATCGGGCAGGGACCCGTCCCGGTTCAATTCCTGGTACCAGCCGCCGTTCTGCCGATCCCAGCAGTGCGCGTACATAAAATCAAGGGCGTAGCGCGCGTAGTCGAGATACTCCTCATTACCCGTCAGTTGATACGCCCGGGAAAACGCGTAGGCCGCCCTGGATTGGATGAACGTCACCTTGTAGGGCTGTGTCATATCCACGCTGCCGTCACGGCTGACGTAGGTGAAGAAACCGCCGTACTCAGGATCATAGGCGTTTTTCCAGAACGCGGCGCTCTGGTCGGCCAGTTCGATCATCCGGCCAGGGTCTGCCAGGTATTCGTTCCGGACCTCGTACGGACCGGCCGGCGAGGGCTCCGGACTATTGGGCTCCGTCACGCCGGGCTCCGATGACGCGGCGGGGGAAGGGGCGGTATTGACCGGATCGGTACCGCAACCCGTGAGAGAAAAGGCGATGAGCACCGCGATAGCTGCTGAGACTGATTTTTTCATCATCATGATATGTCTCCTGTCGTAAAATGGCCGTATGTTTGCGGAAAGGGTATGAAATGTAATAGTCAACCTTGAACCGTATTGTTGTCTGATCCCACGCAAAATACTTTTTTGCCATTATAGGGCAGCATATCGCTTTTGAAAACAAAATTGGCGTGTATCAACAAAAAAATACACAGAAAAGCAATATAGAAAATAGAAACACAATGGTATTTCCTGATCGCGGTTTGCTGGAAACATACGAAAAAACCAAATCCCCTTAATTTTTCTCCAAAATGTGATACTATAAATACATCAATTTCACTGTATTTCCCAGGGGGTACCGATTGCTTTCTATCGTCTATTATCTATTCTTCCTGGCGATCGGCGTCGACGCCGCCTCCCGTATCTGGCCAGCTAAGGGGCTGTTGTTCCGCATCTGGCTGGGGGCGGTGTTCGGCACGGTCCTGCACATATGGCTGCCGGCGATTTGGGCCTTCGCGTTCAGATTCACTATAGCCGCCCATATCGCGGCGGCGGTGACGGTGTTCGTGTTGTGGGGGGCGGTATTTCTCCTGAGCCGGAGGGTGGAGAAGACGCCCTTTATTCGGGAACAGCGGCGGGACCTGGGTGTCATGCTGGCCTGGGGCGCGCCCCTGCTGCTGTTGATAGCGGTATTGCTCAGCAGCCATATCCTGCTCCCCAAGGACGGCGGTCTCTACGGGGGGCAGAGCACCTTCGGCGACCTGTCCATGCACATGGGGATGATCACCTCCATCGCCTACCAGGGGGTATGGCCGCCGGAGTATTCGATCTTCCCGGGGCATCTGCTCTGCTATCCCTTCCTGGCCGACAGCCAGGCGGCGAGCTTTTTGCTGATGGGTCTTCCTCTTCGATGGGCCGTCATCGCGCCCTCCGTCGCCCTGGTGGCCCTGTGCCTCATGGGCGTCTGGCTCTTTGTGTACGACTACACCGGCAGGCGGGGGATCGCCGCCTTCGCGGGACTATTGTTTTTCCTGAACGGGGGCCTGGGATTCCTGTTGATGCTGAACGGCGCGGGGGAGCCGGGAAGCCCGTTCCGGGAGATTTTCACCGCGTTCTACCGGACCCCCACCAATAACCTCGATCTTAATATCCAGTGGACCAATGTCATCTGCGACATGCTGATCCCCCAACGAACCTTTCTGCTGGGTCTCAGTATGCTGCCCGCCGCGCTGTACCTCGCCCATCACGGCTGCGTGAAAGGGGAGAGGAGCCACGTGATCGCCGGGGCGGTACTGGCCGGGGCGCTGCCCATGATGCATACCCACACATTCCTGGCCCTGGGGGTCATTTGCTTCGGCTGGCTCATCGCCTACGCCCCCGCCCAGCGGGGAAAATGGTCCTACTGGCGCCGCTGGCTTGCGTACCTGGGGATCGTGGCCCTATTGGCCCTGCCCCAGCTTCTGTTCTGGACATTCCGCCAGACCGGCGCAGAGGGCTTCATCCATGTGAAGCTCGATTGGATCAATACCCGGGACCCCTGGCCCTGGTTCTGGGTAAAGAACGTGGGCGTGGTGTTCATCCTCTTGTTTCCCGCCCTCTGGGCCGCCAGGATGGAGCGGTGGCGCTGGTATCTGGGGGCGCTGTTCCTCTATATCCTAGCGGCGATCGTGGCGTTTCAGCCCAATGTCTACGACAACAACAAGTTCTTTCTGGTGTGGTATCTGTTCACCACCGTCATCGTCGCGGAGTACCTCTCAGATATCTGGCGCAGGCTCCGGAAACTATCCGGCCGGTATTTCCTGGCGGGCACCATGGCGGTGCTGCTCTTCGCTTCGTCCGGTCTCACCATCGGTCGTGAGATCGTCTCCGGAGGAGAATACCTGCTCTACGATGAGTCCGCCATCCGGGCCGCCGACTATATCCGGGAGGAGACGCCCCCGGACGCCGTATTCGCCACATGGGACCAGCACTTAAACCCCGTGAGCGCGTTATCCGGGCGCAATGTCTACGTGGGCTCGGCGGCGTATCTGTTCTTCCACGGGATCGATTACGGCTATCGGCAGGAGCAGATACGCAGGATCTACACCGACAGGGCGGCGATGGAGACGCTGCCCCGGGAGATCGGCCTCGATTATATCTACGTGTCCGCCTATGAGTGGGGCCAGTTCGCCCTGCCCGCTGATTGGTTTTCGGACACCTATCCCCTGGCCTATCAAAATGACGGCACAGAGATCTACGCCGTGTCGGACCGGGCGATACAAGCGCTGAAAAACTAGGAGATAGGCCGCGTTTTTGCGGCCTTTTTATATCGGCAATATCAGTTGCGCGATACGGAACCAAGTTGCGCGAATCGGTTGACTTTATGCTTGTCGCGAATAACAATAATACTATACAAATAACACATCGAGGGGGATACGCGTAATGAAAACCGGAGGAGAAGTCATCGTTGATTTTCTATCGAGAGAGGGAGTTCCCTATATTTTGGGGATACCGGGACACGGCGTGATGGGCTTATTCGACGCCATCCGCAGAGGAGAATCCGAGGGAAAGATCAAATACATCCAGGTGAAGCACGAGCAGGCGGCGGCCGCCATGGCCGACGGGTATTACCGGATGACGGGCAAGCCCCTGGCCACCTTCGCGTCCATCGGCCCGGGGACGCTGAATACCTGCATCGGCCTGGCCACCGCCTATGTGGATTCGTCGGCGTTTCTGCAGTTCTGCGGGGACACCCACGTCCACATGAAGGGGGTCGGGGTATTGCAGGAGGTGGAGCGGTACCAGGACAGCAATATCATTCGCGCCCTGGAGCCTTTATCCAAGCGCAGCTGGCGCATCGAGTCCGTCGAGCAGCTGCCAAAGGTGCTAAGGCGGTCCTTCGGCCTCATGACCAACGGCAGGCCCGGACCCTGCGCCGTGATGCTGCCCATGGACGTCCAGTGCGCGCCCTATGAGGATAAAGCTCTCAAGATGGAGTACGCCATTGACTCCCGGCCCTGCGCCGATCCTGCTTCCATAGCTAAAGCCGTGGCCCTCATGAAGACCGCCAAAAGGCCCGTGATACTTGCCGGAGGCGGCGCCCTGAAGGTCAAGGCAGGGGAGATCATCGAGGAGCTGGCCGAAAAATGGGGGGCGGCCATCGTATCCACCCTGGCGGCCAAGGGCGTGGTCCGTGAGGATCATCCCCAGTACGGGTATCACACCGGCTCCAAGGGGACTCCGGTGGGCATCGAGCTCTGCCGCTCGGCAGACGTGATCCTGGCGGTGGGGACGCGGTTCGCCGACGAGACCACCTGCTCCTACCGCAAGGGAGCGAGCTTCAACTTCCCCGATACCCGGCTCATCCACATCGACATCGACGCCGGGGAGATCGGCAAAAACTACAGCGCCGACGTGGGGATCGTGAGCGATCTAAGCGACGCGCTTACGCAGATCCACGCTGCCTACGACGGCGGCATCGTGAACCCGGATTACCTGCAGGAGATACTTGATCTAAAAAAATCCTGGGCGGAGCAACTGAAAGCCGTCCGGAACGCGGACACCGACAAGATCACCATCTCCCAGCTGATCGGCGTGCTGAACGAGACCCTCCCGGAGGATGCGATCATCACGACCTCCTCGGGGAACACCCAGGCCCAGTTGTTCCAGGAGTACTGTTACCGAGATCGCTATTGCAACCTCACCACCGGGGGATTCTCCACCATGGGGTGGGCCTTCCCGGCGGCCATGGGAGCGAAGCTCGCCTGCCCCGATCGGCCGGTGGTGGCCCTTCTGGGCGACGGGGACTTTTTGATGGTCATGCAGGAGCTCTCCACCATGGCCCAGTACGATATCCCCGTGGTGGTGATCCTGGCGGACAACAGCGGCTGGATGGCGATCAAGGACCTGCAGATCGACGCGTTGGGCGCCGACAAGGCCTTCGGGAACGACTTCGAGCGTCACGACAGTCCTTACTCACCGGATTTTGTGAAGGTCGCGGAGGCCTTCGGGATCCATGCCGAGGGCGTCTCACAGGTAGAAGAGTGCGCCGGGGCGATCGAGCGGGCCATGCAGTCCAAAAAACCCGCGTTCATCCATGTGGATGTCTGCCGCGATTATCCCTACAGCGGGGGCAAGGCCTTCGGCTGGTGGGATGTGCCCATCCCGGCCTATGACACCGAGGGGCGCGCCGCCTACGAGGCCGGCAAAGACGAAGAGACCATATAGATAGATAAGGGGGACTATCATGGCGGATAAACTGAGATTCGCACTAGTCGGCTGCGGGCGCATCGCGACCCTGCACACCTGGGGCTATCGTGACAATCCCGACGCCGAGATTTACGGCGTATGTGACAAGAACCAAAAGCGCGCCAAAGAGTTCGCCAAGGAATACGGCGTAGCGAAGGTCTACAAAAACTACGAAGAGGTACTGCGCGACCCCGAGGTGGACGCGGTGGAATTACTCGTACCCCACCACCTCCACTGCGAGATGGCGATAGCGGCCTGCGAGGCCAAGAAACACGTGTCGGTCCAAAAACCCATGGCCATGAACCTCAATGAGTGCGACGCCATGATCGCCGCCGCGCGGGAAAACGGGGTCAAGCTGAAGGTATTTGAGAACTTCGTGTTCTACCCGCCCTACCAGCTCGCCAAGGAGATGCTGGATGCGGGGGAGATCGGCGAGCCCGTGTCCATCCGCTACAAGATGAACACCGGCGGCCTCTGCTCGGTCAATACCCCCGGGGGACGCAAGGCGGTCACCGGCGCCGACGGCAACGAACTGGCCGAAACCGGGTGGAAGGTGGACCCTTCTTCCTGGCTCTGGCGGCTCAACGACACCCTCTCCGGGGGCGGACCCCTGGTCTTCGACGACGGGTATCACAAATTCTCCGTCATCATGCACATGCTGGGGGAGGTGGAGAAGGTTTCGGCCTGGATCGACTGCACCCCCGTCATGCCGGGGATATTCCAGGACTGCCCCGCCACCATCATGTGGAAGCACAAGGGCGGCAAGCGGTACGGGGTGATGGACATCGTGGACTCCCCGGAGATGTATATCCAGAGCAAGTACTACACCTGCGACGAGCGGATGGAGATCACCGGCAGCCGGGGGGTCATCTGGGTCACCCGCTGTACCGCCGCCATGATGCCCGAGGCGGCTCCCGTGATCATGTACCGGGACGGCAAAGTGACGGAATACCGGGATATGCCCACGGACTGGGGGGAGTCGTTTAAAAACTCCACCCTGGACTTCATCGACGCGATCCGAAACGACCGGGAGCCGGTCTTGAGCGGCGAGCGGGGCCGGGAGGTATTGAAATTCGCACTGGCCGCCATCGACTCTTCAGAGAAACACCATGAAATCAATCTCGATGAATACGAGGACAGAAAGCCCAAAAAGAAGGGAGGGCTTCTCCACATATTCGGGAGACACCAATGATGGATACCTATGAACTCACCAAAGCCGCGGCCGAGATTCGCAAGCTTACCATTCAGTCCATGGCAGCGGCCGGCTACGGCCATATCGGCGGCAGCATGTCGATCTGCGAGGTGCTGGCGGTGCTCTACGACGGGATTCTCCACATCGACCCACAAAACCCGGGGATGGAGGACCGGGACTGGGTGGTGCTTTCCAAGGGCCACTGCGGCCCCGCTCTCTACGCGGCCCTGGCCTACAAGGGATATTTTGATAAAGAGTTATTGCAGACGCTGAACCGGGGGGGCACCAGCCTTCCCAGCCACTGCGACAGACTCAAGACCCCCGGGATCGACCTAAGCACCGGCTCCCTGGGACAAGGGGTGTCCCTGGGACTCGGGGTCGCCCTGGGCAATCGGATGAAGGGACTACAAAGCACCGTCTATATCATCGTGGGGGACGGGGAACTGCAGGAAGGGCAGGTCTGGGAAGGGGCCCGGTTCGCTGCCCACTGGAACTTAAGCAATATGGTGCTGATCGTGGACTGCAATAAGCGCCAGCTGGACGGGTATGTGGAGGATATCAGCGACGGATTGGACATAGCGGCTAAATTCCGGGCCTTCGGGTTCGAGACCATCGAAGTGAACGGACAGGACTGCGGCGATATTTACAACGGATTGATGCAGGTAAAGGAGATCGATAAACCCGTGGCATTGCTCCTGGATACCGAGAAAGGTCAGGGGTGCTGCTTCTCCGAGGGGGGCGTGTTCAACCACTACATGGTGATCACCGACGAGATGGCCCGGGAGGCCTATGACGAGATCGACCGCAGGCTGGAGGAGGCGCGCTCATGAGTGCTACCGAGCTGTATCAGGTGGATCAAAAGGAAATGCGGCAGCACTACTGCGACGCCCTGATCGCCGAGGCAAAGCGCAATGACAGGGTCGTCGCCGTAGACGTGGATACCAGCGTGTCCATGGGGACGGTGCCCTTTCACGAGGCCTTTCCCGAGCGGGCGATCAACTGCGGGATCATGGAGGCCAATGCCATCGGCGTCGCCGCCGGGCTGTCGGCCACGGGGTTCATCCCCTTCTTCCAGGCCTTCGGGATATTCGCCTCCCGCCGGGCCTACGACCAGGTGTATCTCTCCTGCGCCTATCAGGACCTGAACGTCAAGATCATCGGCGCGGACGCCGGGGTCACCGCCGCGGTGAACGGCGGCACCCACATGCCCCTGGAGGACATGGGTATCATGCGGAATATCCCCCATATGACGGTGATCGAGCCCGCCGACGGGGCCATGATCCCCCGCGCGGTGCGCCATATGGCCGATACCTGGGGCAATTTCTACATGCGGTTCGGCCGCAAGAAGATGACCCGGGTCTACGGACCCCAGGCGAAATTCACCATCGGCAGGGCCAACATCCTGCACGAAGGCTCCGACGTGGCCATCATCGCCTGCGGCATCATGGTCTACGAGGCCCTGAAGGCCGCCTGGGCCCTGGAGGACGAGGGCATCGACGCCACTGTCATCGACATGCACACCATCAAGCCCATCGACAAGGACGCCATCATCACGGCGGCCAAGGGGTGCGGTGCGGTGGTCACGGCGGAAAACCACAATATCATCAACGGCCTGGGGAGCGCGGTTTCAGAGGTATTGTCCGAGCATATCCCCGTCCCCCTGGAGCGGGTGGGGGTCATGGACGAATTCGGGGAAGTGGGGAGCCAGCAGTATCTCATGGAGCATTTCGGGCTCACCGCGGAGAAGATAATAAAGAAAGCTAAACGAGCGATACATAGGAGGCAGGAATGAAGATAGCGGTTTTAAGCGAGGTATCGGCGCGCCAGCGCAATACGGATATCCTGGACGCGCTGAGAAAATGCGGGATCGACGCCCTCAATGTCGGCATGAGCGCCGAGGGGGACGACGTGGAGCTCACCTATATCCACACGGGGTTCATGGCGGGGGCGCTATTGAATACGGGTATCGTGGATTTCGTCATCGGGGGATGCGGGACCGGACAGGGGTTTCTGAATTCAGCCATGCAGTACCCGGGGGTATTCTGCGGGCTATTGGTGGAGCCCCTGGACGCGTTCCTGTTTTCCCAGATCAACGCCGGCAACTGCGTGTCCCTGGCGTTGAATAAAGGATACGGCTGGGCGGGGGAACTGAACCTTATGTACATCTTTGAGAAGCTCTTTGCGGGGACCCCCGGCGCGGGATTCCCACCCCATCGGAGCATGAGCCAGGCCGAGAGCCGAAAGGTACTCGCGGGGGTGTCAGAGGCGGCCCACAAGCCCTTCGGGGAGATCGTGAAGGCACTGGACCCGGTGATCGTGAAGACGGCGCTTAGCCACAAGCCCTTCTACGATCTGATGGAGAAGAAGCGGTTCAAGCACCTTGAGGCTTTCATGGAGGATACAAAATGATCCAGTCACTGGAGCGGGGGATGCGGGCGCTGATGTTTCTATCCGACCGCAGGACCGCCGGTGTCACCGAGGTGGCCGAGGCACTGGGGGTCAATAAGAGCACGGCCTTTCGCATATTGGAGACACTGATGGCCTCCAATATGGTCGCCCAGGATAAAATTACGGCCAAGTACAAGCTTGGGCCGGGGATATTGCAGCTCTCCGAGCGGCTCATCAAGAACCTCGACATCATCGCCGTGGCAAAGCCCTACATGGTGCGGTTGACTGAGCGCACCGGGGAGTCCGCACACCTCTGCATGCTCTCTAACGACAGCGCCGTGGTGATCGAGCAGATCATGGCGGACTCGCGTCTCGCGGTCCACGCCCGGGTGGGGAATACCGAGCCCGTCCACTGCTCCTCGGTGGGCAAGTGCCTGCTGGCCTACAGCGAGGAAGCCCTGCGGGAGAGCATATTATCACGGATCACCTATGAACGCTTTACACAGAAGACCATCACCGACGCCGCGGAATTACGCAAACAGCTCGATGAGATCCGCATGAAGGGTTACGCCCTGGACGACGGGGAGATCAGTGACGACATCACCTGTATCGCCGCCCCGGTCCGCAATCACAGCGGGGAAATCGCCTATAGCGTGGGGTTGTCGGGCCCCAAGGGACGCATCCGGGAAAAGGGGATCGACGCGTTGGCCGGACACCTGATCGAGACCGCCGACAGGCTGTCGGAACAATTGGGCTACAGCAAATAAGGGAGAGGGAGATATGAATAAAATTAACTTGTTTATTGACAATGAATTCGTCCAGTCTGAGACAGACACATACATGGATATCCACGACCCCAGCACCGGGGATGTGATCGCCCAGGCCCCCTGCGCCACCGTAGCGGAGGTGGAGCGGGCCATCCATTCGGCCCGGGCGGCTTTCAGGGACTGGTCGGCCACCCCGGTGATCAAGCGGGTCCAGGTGCTTTATCGGGTCCGCGATCTGATCATCGAGCACCAGGATGAACTGGCGAAACTGGTGGCCACCGAGAACGGCAAGGTCCTCCCGGAGGCTCTCGGCGATGTGCTGAAGGCCAAGGAAGCCACCGAGCAGGCCATCGCTGCTCCCAGCCTCATGATGGGGGAGTCGTTGATGGACGCGTCAAGTGGCTTTGACAGCGTACTCTACCGGGAGCCGGTGGGGGTTTTCGCCGGGATCGTGCCCTTCAATTTCCCCGCCATGATCCCCATGGGATGGATGGCGCCCCTCTGCATCGCCTGCGGCAACGCCATCGTATTGAAGGCCAACAGCATGACGCCCCTTAGCTCCATGCGCTTCGCGGAGCTCTACCGGGAGGCGGGCCTCCCCGACGGGGTGTTAAATATCGTCACCTGCAGCCGCCATGAGGCGGAGCTGTTTCTCACCCATCCCGAAGTCGACGGGATCACATTCGTGGGGTCCACGTCGGTGGGACTGCATATCTACTCTACCGCCGCCGCCAACGGCAAGCGGGTCCAGGCGCTCTGCGAGGCCAAGAACCACGCCTTGGTACTGGAGGACGCCCCCATCGAGCGGACCGCTCTCGGGATCATCAACGCCTACCTCGGATGCGCCGGGGAGCGGTGCATGGCCCTGCCCACGGTGGTGGCCCAGGAGAGCATCGCCGACGAGCTGGCGGAGGCATTGGTGAGGCTCAGCCGGGAGCGCGTCATCGGCCCCGCCTATGACGAGAAGTCGGAGCTCGGTCCCCTGGTGTCGGCCTCCCACAGGGAGTACGTGGAGGGGTGGATCAAAAAGGGCGTCGAGGAAGGGGCGGAACTGATCCTGGACGGCCGGGACTGCGAGGTGCTGGGATACGAAAAAGGATTTTACCTGGCACCCACCATATTCGATAGAGTGACGCCGCAGATGAGCGTGGGCCAGCGGGAGATCTTCGGGCCTGTGCTCTGCATCAAACGGGTTGCGGACTTCGCGGAGGGTCTCGCACTCATGAACGCCAATCCCTACGCCAACGGCTCTGTGATATTCACCCAGAACGGCCACTACGCCAGGGAATTCGCCCGCCATACCGACGGGGGGATGGTCGGCGTCAACGTGGGGATCCCGGTGCCGGTGGGGATGTTTCCTTTCTCCGGGCACAAGCAGTCCTTCTTCGGGGACCTGCACACCCTGGGCAAGGACGGCATCCGGTTCTACACCAAGGTGAAGACGGTCACCACCCGGTGGTTTGACGAGGACGAGATGAAGGCCGAGACAGTCGATACCTGGGACGGTACGATCTAGATAGAAGGGAAAGGTGAGAGGTATGAAGGGGGCACTCAAACAGAAACTGGGGTACGCCAGCGGCGATATCTTCGGGGGCGGATCGTTTCTGATATTCAGCATGCTGTTTATGAACTTCCTGGTGATCGTGGAGGGACTGCCGGTGGTGCTGGCCACCACCATCATATTCGCCGGGAAGCTCTGGGACGCGGTCACGGACCCCATCGTGGGCAATCTCTCCGACAAGACCCGGTCACGCTTCGGCAGGCGCAGGATTTATTTTTTGATCGGTATCCTGCCGGTGTTTCTGTCCTTCGTGATGCTGTGGTATTCATTCGGGATCACCGGCACCACCGCCAAGTTCGTCTATTTTCTGTTCGCTTACATGTTCTTCGGCACGGCGTTCACCATCGTCATGGTGCCCTACAACGCGATACTCCCCGAGATGACCAGCGATTACAACGAGCGGACCAGCTTCACCACCGTGCGGATGGCCTTCTCGGCGGGTACGGCCATACTGGCCGCCGTGGTGCCCAGCATCATCATCAAGTCCTTCGGGGGGGATGTGAACGGTCCCGCCCAGGAGCACGGGTATCTGATGATGGCCTTGATATTCGGGGCGGTATTCGGCGTGTGCTGGCTGATGGCATTTCTGGGGACCCGGGAGCGGGACGATATCCCGCCGCCGGAGCCATTCAGTATCCGGAATTGGTTCACCGTCTTTCACAACAAGACCTACCGGACCTACCTGGGGATCTTCATATTCGTCCAGGTAGCCATCGACCTACTGCTGGCGCTCTTCGTGTTTTATATCGATATCGTGGTGCTCCAGTACAAGAACTACGAGATCGTTATGGGGACTTTGCTGGTATTCCAGCTGTTGTTTATGTTCCTCCACAATAAGATCGCCCAGAGCCGTGGGAAATGCCACCCCCTGTACCTGGGAATCCCGGTGTGGATCGCGGCGTCCATCGCATTCGCATTCGTGACGGCGCAGACGCCTCTTTATGTGCTCTGCGTCCTGTCGGTATTCATCGCCCTGGGGTCCGCGGCGGGGAATCTCGCCACCTGGTCGATCCTCTCCGACATCTACGATGTGGATGAGCTGATGACGGGCAAGCGCCGGGAGGGGATCTACAGCGGATTCACCACATTCATCCGGAAGTTCGCCAGCGGCGTCGCGGTGCTTTTATTGGGATTCGGCCTGCAGTTCGCGGGGTTTGACCAGAACCAGTACAATCTGGCCCGCTCAACCCAATCCTTCGATCCAACCGCGTTCGCCACGTCATCGGTGGCCATGGTGATCAAGTGGATGTTCGTCGTGATCCCCATCGTGTTCCTGGCGGTGGCGCTTATTTTCGCAATCCGCTACAAGCTGGACCACAGGCGGTTCAAAACGGTCTTGAGCGGCGTCAAGCGGCTGAAGGAAGGCGGAACAGTGGAGGAATTCGACGAAGGGGAATGCGAGGACTTCACACTGCTGACCGGAAAGCCGGTGGAGACACTGTGGGGCGGGCAGGCCGGGGGGCCGTCGCCCAAGGAACGGCTGAATGAATAGACGAAAGAGCGTTTTGGATGCGTCCCTCGCAAGAGGGGCGCTTTTTTAACGCGGTAAAGCGCTGCCGGCATAAAGGGAAGAAGCCGTGGCCGCCCATGCCGGTATAGAAGCGTGGGGGCCGGAGAGATTAAGTCTGACGCGGGGATCGGGATATGGTAAGATATATCGGTGATCACGCGAGCGAAGGGGACATCATGAATATAGACATACACTGCGAAAGCGAATACGGGGAACTTAGGCGGGTGATACTCTGCCCGCCCCGGTACATGCGCATCGAACAGATCATCAACGAGACCCAGCGGGAGTTCGCCGAGGAGAATATCGACACGGACATCGCCATGGGGCAGCATCGCTCCTTCACGGAGGCGCTGGGGGGGCTCGGGGTCGAGGTGATCCTGCTGCCACCCCAGATGGAATTTCCCGAGCAGGTCTACACCCGGGACATCGGGTTCGTCATCGGGGATACGCTCTACGTCTCCAATATGTCCACCGACATCCGGGACCGGGAGGTCCTGGCGCTGACGGGATGGCTCCGCGCCCGGGGCATCCCCTACACCCGGATGGAGAACCAGATAGAGGGCGGGGATGTGATCATCGACAGGGGCACGGTGTGGGTGGGGCTGGGGAGCCGCACCATACGAGGGTCGGTGGAGGAGCTGGCCCGAAAATGCCCCGGCTGCGCGGTAAAGGCCGTCCCCTACGACAACAGGTACCTGCACCTGGACTGCGTATTCAATATCGTGTCGGAGGGGGAGGCGCTGATCTACCCGGCCGCCTTCGACGGGGAGACACTGGACATGCTGCGGGGTCGGTATGACTGTATCGAGGTAGGGGTGGGGGAGCAATTCAGCCTGGGGACCAACGTGCTGTCGGTGGGAAACAGGACCCTCGTCGGCTCCCCGTCCAATCCGGTCACCAACCGGGCGCTAAGGGAGAGGGGGTACACCGTGATCGAGGTGGACGTATCGGAGATATTGAAGTCGGGAGGGGCATTCCGGTGCATGACACTGCCTTTACTCCGGTCCTGAGGGGAGGGGCCTCTCAATGCCGTGACACTGCCGGCGCTCCGGTCGTGAAGGAGGGGCACGATCGATATAACCGGGGGTGTAACAGATGAAAATGAACGATGTTCGTTTAGCAGAATCTTACATATTTTAATTCTCCGCTGTCGTGACCGGGAGGCGGAAAAAGCCCGCCGTATCAGGAAAATCGCCTGTCCGCCCGTCCTTTCTGTCTTTGGACGCGTCCTATCGCAATGTATCGCATTTGTTTTCATCGCGGTTTTTCCTTTGTCCGGATCTGCGGAAAGGGGAAAGACGGAAACACATCAAAAAATATCCGCGCCGGTCAATTCCGTAAAGGCCTCGCTCATCGCATTGAAGGTGTCGGGAAAGGCGTTTGACAGGAATACGGACTGCTGCGCGCCGTCCCGGTAGGTGATCTCGATCCTGCACTGATAGCCGTCGAGAACCTCCGGGTTCTCGTAGGTTTCCTCCCACCGGCAGAAACGGTTCTTCCGCGCCTGCCGGATAAAGGCCTCCACCCGATCGCCGTCGAGGTCCCGTACGGTCCCGTATCCCTCGTCCGGGGCGGAGGGGTCCCGCTCGGTCCACGTGTCATCCACCGTGAACTCGTGAAATGTCTGATTCACCAAATCGATCTTGCACTCATAGTAGGCCGTGCCGATATCGTACTGGACGACATGGATGGCGCCGATCTCCTCCGGCCGCCTGCCGCACCCGCAGAGGAGAAGGGGGAGGGAGAGGAACAATAGTAGGAACAGGGCTGGATTCTTCATAGGGCCTCCAAACCTTACGGGGGGATACAATACACTTCCAATAATACCATAAACATGTATATCCCGCGACCGTATCGGCAACGGCCAACCCGTCATGAGGGGGTGGCACGGGGGCGACTATCGCCGTATTGAGGGAACGGTCGGTATGGCTATACACGTACTATTTATCATAGGCGCGGGGAAAATGGCAGAGATGATAATATAAGAAAGTCTGGTGAGCTTATTTTGTTGGGATTTTCGAGTGTGCTTGGGGAGTGGCTCCGCGTGTGTCTCTGCCGAGCCTATTCTTTTTGAGCGGAGCAAAAAGAACCAAAAACTCCTTTGACCGGGCCAGTGTCGCGGCGTGTTTCCTGGGGCGAAAGTACGAAAAATTGCCGTTCACGCAACGCCTTCGCTCGCCATGGTGAATTATTATACCATTGCTCCCTCGGCGGCTACGGCTAAATTTTTCTTTTCCCTTTCGCCTCCAGGCCGCGCCAAGGCCCGTGGTTTTGCTGGGGCGCTCTCTGTCAGGTAGGTTACAGAGTCGACTTCATATGTCCATATGAGAAAGACAGCGGGGCCAAAGCCCTGTGCCTTTGCGGAAGACGACATAGACGGATTTGAAAAAAGGAGAAGGAGAAGCGACGCCAGGACAGTTCCGAGAAACACCGATCTGACAGCTCCAGAGAGCGACCCATGGGTATAAACGGGTGCGTTTTGCTTTGCAAAGCCGTACCACTTGGAGGATGGAGCAAATGGCCCAAAAAGAAAAAGATAACCTAAATAGGAGGTAGAGAGGGAAGAATGTGGACTGACGTTGGGCATGAATCCAAAGACAGGAGAACCCCTCCCGCTTTTTTTATATTTCTCTTGTCGAGTATCCTTTATTGAGAAGCTCCATCATTATTATAGAAATTCCAGAAAGCAATATTGATATAATTATGATATTATATTTACAGATGGTAATTAATTATTGAAAGGAATTAGGCAAATATGTTAGAACGTACAGGAATATATTTTCATCCTGGTCAAAGTATTATCTCAGAGACGGGAGAGTACTACAAAATAATAGAATATAAAGGCCGTGGTGGTAATGCTATAGCTTTTAAAGTTTTATGTAGTTCTGGCGAAAATCGAGGATTGTTGTTTGCACTAAAAGTACAATACAATTTATCATCGCAAATAAGGCGAGATCGATTTTTTGAAGAAACAGCATTCTTAAAGGGCTGTACACACCCAGCAATATTAAATCATATTGATGATGGGACATATCAACTCCCTGATCAGCGTACATATCCCTTTGTAATAACAAATTATTTACCGGAAACATTATCCTCGTATATTGGTAATGATAAAATCGGGTTTATTCGGAAGGTTGAAGTGGCATGCAAATTATTAAGTGCACTGAAGTTTCTTCAATCACGAAGGCTATTACATCGGGACATTAAACCAAACAATATTTTTATAAGCAATAATGATATTTTTCTTGGTGATTTTGGGCTAATGAAAAAACTAAATTCAGATACTGAGACTAACTTTGAAGATGATATAGATCTTTTGAATGATTCAATATTTGCTGATGTTAATGATATAGAAGGATATATTGCCATGCCCAAACTCTATAGAACGCCTGAGCTTGTAAGATATGCTAATCATGAAGATGTTTTAAGGATAGAATCTGATATATTCCAGTTAGGACTGGTTCTATCAGAATTGTTTACAGGTGAAAATCCATTGCAGGAGGCAGAGAATATTACTGCACCAATAACGCTAAACAAAATTGGAAGCATTACAGGCACTGAACATAGTGGCTTGGTTTTTAGCCTTTTACGTGGAATGATAGAAGAAGACTATAAAAAGCGCAAATCTATTAATGATTTATTAGCAGCTTTTACTGGATTATATGAGATAATCACTATTGAAAATTAGTTGCGTATATCAGGCAAACAAAGATTAGGAGAATTGTCTATGGAAGATGATTATTAAGTGATGAGGAGCGATATAGTGAAATACTAAATAATGAACAAATAGAACGAATTAAAGATTTAGATATAAAGAACGCAAAAAAAAACAATAACATCAACTGTATTTCATTGATTCCCCGACCCTAGATAAACTTTATTCTCCGAGATTTTATGCCTTTAATGAACGCCCCTCCAATAGGAGAGGCGTTCATTACATCCCTACTTAAACTCCCTCAACACCCGTTTCTCTTCCTCCTTCATATCCAGCGCCAGCGTCCCCCCGGGATTCATGATATTGTTGGGATCAAAGTGCCGCTTCAGCACCCGAAACACCTCCAGGGCATTACGCCCGATCTGCCCCTCCAGCCAGGGGGCCGTCATCTTGCCGATCCCGTGGTGGTGGCTCATGGCCGCGCCGTATTTCTGGATATTGTCAAGGATGCCGCGCTGGTATTCCAGGTACTCTTCAATACTGTCCATCTTGGCGAGGAAAATGAAGTAGAGATTGGACCCCTGGGGGTACACGTGGGACATGTGGGTCATGCAGATGGTGTCGGGCCTGCTGTGGCAGAACGCCCGCACCCCCTCATGGACCTCTTCCATCTGGTCCCAATTCACCGAGCACTCTAATGTGTCGATCATGATGCCGTAGTCCTGCAAATCCTCCCGCATATAGGGGTCCCGAAACCGGCCCTTTTCCCAGGCCTTGGTCACCACGCCGGTGGTGTACATCGCGCCGTATTTGCGGCAGATGCGGTGGACATTGCGCTTCACGACCCGGGTAAAGCGTTTCTCCCCGTCGGTGAACCCCAGGAACAAACACCGCTCCATGGGCTTGTAACCGCGGAGGGAGAGGACCTTGTCGATAAACGTGTCCTCCACCCCGTAGGACTTCATCATCACGTCGGTCTCCTCGGGGTCGGAGAGCCGGAACACGGAGGGGAAGCCGAACTGCCCCTGCATGATCTCCCGGGCGGCGTTCCGGGCGTCCTCCCAGTTGCGGAAGATGTAGCTAAAGCGCCGCTGGTTCTCGGGCATGTAGCGGAAGACTTTAAGCGTCACCGATGTAAGGATACCGTGGGCACCCTCGCTGCCCATCATGATCTCGTCGATGGAGGGGCCGGTGGCCGCCGCGGGGTATTCCTCTGTCCGGATGATACCTGCCGGAGTCACGTATTCCTGGCAGATCACCATGTCCTCGATCTTCCCGAAATAGGTGGAATTCTGGCCCGCGCCACGGGTCACCACCCAGCCGCCCACGGCGGAGTACTCGAAGGACTGGGGGAAGTGGCCGCAGGTGTAGGGGCGTTTGGCGTCGAACAGGCGGGGGGCGTCGTTCAATGTCTTTTCCAGATCGGGGCCGGACATTCCCGGCTCCACGGTAATGGTCTGGTTTACCTCGTTGAAGGTGATGACCTTATTCATATGCACCCGCATATCCAGGGAGACCCCGCCCATCATGCACTCCACGCCCCGGGTCACGGAAGAGCCGCCGCCGTAGACGTAGATGGGGATCTTGTGCTCGTTGCAATAGGATACGATCTTCTCTATATCCTCCTTGCTCCGGGGGTGCAGCACGATATCGGGGACGTTCTCCACGATCCCCTGGCGCAGCCGCATGAGGTCCACCATGGTCTTCCCGTAGGCGATCTGGAGCCGGGAGTAATCGTCGGTCTTGACGTTCTCCTCGCCCACCATCTCCCGGAACGCGTCGATCTGCTCCGGAGTGAGGGAGACGGGGCAGTCGAAACGCACGGGCTCGTTCCCCGTATCCCGGGGCTTTGAAAAGTCCTCGTCGGTCATGTGAAAGACCTTTTTCATCAGCCGGTAGAGCTTCTGATTGGGGTGCTTGAATTCATTGGGGTCGCCCCATTTCAGGATCGAGCGGTAGGACCCCGCCGGGGGCGCCTGCTCGCACCAATCGGGCCGAAAATCCTGTTTCTTTGCCATAATTACCTCCTATCAAATACGGGTCACTGCATCCCGTCGAGCTGTTTGTACAATCGCCGCAGGCCGGGGTAGAGGCGCTGATAGATCCGGCTGTACAGCACACGGTAGGCATCTGTGTGCTCCGGCACGGGCTTAAACACCTCGGCGTAATGGACCATTTTCTCAATGGCATCCTCGTAACTCTCCAAGGCTCCCGTCCCCACGTAGCCGATGATGGCCGCGCCGAGGCCCGAGGTCTCGTAGGTCCGGCCCTTGAATACGGGGAGGCCGAACATATCCGCGGTGATCTGGCAGACCGTGTCGCTCTGGGAGCCGCCCCCGGAGACCATGACCCGCTCGATCCGGGTATGGGAGCTCTTCTCGATTCGGTCCTTGCCGTCCATCAGCGCGAAATTGATCCCCTCGATGATGGCCCTATATAGATGGGCCCGGGTGTGGACGTCGCCGAATCCTACGATAGAGCCTTTTGCCTCCGGCGTGCGCAGACCCGGTCCCCAGTAGGGCTGGAGCATCAATCCCTGGCAGCCGGGGGGAACGTCTTTGAGCTGCTCGTTCATCAATTCCTCGGGGGGAATGCCGAGGCGCTCCGCCTCCACGACCTCTTTATGGCAGAACTCCTTCTTGAACCAGCTGATCATCCAGTATCCCCGAAACACCTCCACCTCGGGATTGAAGCGTCCCGGTACCGCCGCCACGTAGGCGGGCATGAAGGTGATGGGCTCCATGTATTTCTCGGTGGTGGTCTGGATGGTGGCCGTGGTGCCGAAGCTTAGGGACGCCGTGTCGGGGGAGAGGCACCCAACCCCCAGGGTCTCGCATCCCTTGTCGGAGGCCCCGGCGATCACGGGCAGTCCCGCGGGCAGGCCGGTCTGCTCGGCGGCTTCCGGTGTGAGTCCGCCGACCGTTTCCCCCGGCTGGACGAGGTCGGGGAGCTTTTCCCGCTCGACGCCGAAAATGTCCCACTTGCTGTTGAGATTGCTCCGGGGCCAGCACATATGCTTGTAATCGAAGGGGATGTGGCCGATCTGGGAGGCCACCGAGTCGATGTATTGGCCGGTGAGCCTGTGCATGAAGAACCCGGAAAGCAGGAGATATTTATCGGTCCGCTCCCATATGTCGGGCTCGTTCTCCCTGATCCAGTTGGCCTTGCTCTTCCGGCGGACCTCCTGGATGGTCCGGCCCATCCCCGCCAGTGCGAAGATAAGCCGGTCCAGGGGCTTCAACGGTTTCTCGCACTTCGCCATGCGCTGGTCCAGCCAGAGGATGGCGGGGCGGAGGGGATTGCCTTCGCGATCGACGCAGACACAGGTATCCCGCTGGGTGGTGACCACGAGGCCCCCGATCCGATCCCATAGATCAGCGTTGTTTTCTTTTAATTGTCGGCAGGCGGCGCAGGCGCTCTCCCAATAGACCTCCGGGTCCTGCTCGGCCCAGCCGGGCCTGGGCGCCGTATAGGCAGGCTCGAAGGGTATCTTCTCCTTGGCGAGCAATTCCCCGACGGTATCGAACACCAGGGCCCGGACGCTCTGGGTGCCGCAGTCGATGGACAGTATCAGATCCTTATTCCCCTTATTCATATACGTTCCCCCCTAGAAACTTACTGCATGTTGGCGGTGGCGATGACGTCCACCCCGGTGCCCAGGACGTCGGGGATGATCACGTCCCCGATGTACACGCGCTCCTTCAGTTCGACCCCGTTGATCGCCCCCATGACGTCGTAGATCATGCCCAGGGGGATCTCCCCGTCGGTGCGCACCGGAAGCCGCGGTTTCTCGGAAAAGGCGGTCTTTACCGTGGTGCAGAGCGTCCGGGTGGGGTGTGTGGCCTCCGCGATGGCGAAGTCCATGCCTTTTTTGCAGGTATTGCCGCTGACGGTCCATTCGCCGTCCCGCTTTTCCACTTTAAGCGCGCAGCCCACCGGGCATACGATGCAGGTGAGATCCATATCTATGACCCCCTAACCATGCTGATCTCAATGGAATCGCCGGGTTTTAAGTCTGTATCCGATAGATCGAGGGCGATCCGCTCCATCTCCGGCGGTTTTAATGATCGGTACTTTTTATCGAACAACACCGTATCACCATGGGTGATACGGATAAGGACGTTCTTCTCGATCTCCCGGGACCGGAAGTAGAGGATGACTTCGCGATCCGCTGACGCGATATCGATGTGCTGGGGGACCGCGTAGAGGAAATCCGTGGACTCCGCCTCGATGGGGATCAACTGCCGTGCCTGCCGGTCCCTGGCGTAGGCGGCGGCGCGCTGCCCGGCCAGATCCCCGCTCTCGGAGACGTAGTCCACCAGATCGCTGACATGTAAGGCGTTTCCGCAGGAGAACACACCGTCCATCCGGGTCATGAATCCCTGGTCCACATAGGGGCCCTTGGTGGCCGGGTCCAGGGGCACATCCAGGGACTCGGCGGGCTCGTTCTCCGGGATCAGCCCCACTGAGAGGATCACCCCGTCGCAGTCCACCCGCTCGCCGGTACCGGGAACGGGCCGCATGTGTTCGTCCACCTCGCTGATCTCCACGCCCTCGACACGGTCATCCCCGTATACGCGGGTGACGGTCCGGGAGAGGTGGAGGGGGATGGAGAAATCCTGGAGGCACTGGGCGATGTTGCGGGTAAGACCGGAGGGGGTGGGCTTGGCCTCGTAGACGCCGATCACTTCGGCCCCCTCCAGCGTCAGCCGCCGGGCCATGATGAGCCCGATATCCCCGCTCCCCAGGATCACGCACTTGCGGCAGGGGAGCACCCCCAGAATATTGACAAAGTGCTGGGCGGTACCTGCTGTGTAAACACCAGCGGGGCGGGAGCCGTGGATCGCGATCTGGCGCGCCGTCCGCTCCCGGCAGCCACCGGCCAGGATCAACGCCGCCGAGCCCACGTGGAATACGCCCCGGTCTTTATTCACAAGGGCCAGGTCAAACCCGTCGTCAGTTTTTCCTATAGCGGTGACAAAGGTGGAGGTGTGTATGGGGATGTCTGCCTTCGCAACCATGTCGATATAGCGCTGGGCGTATTCAGGACCGGTGAGCTTCTCCCCGAACCGGATCAAACCGAATCCATCGTGGATACACTGCTTCAGTATCCCGCCGGGGCTATCTTCCCGCTCGATTATGAGGGTATTGGCACCGCGCTGATGGGCTGCCAATCCCGCCGCCAGTCCGGCGGGCCCCGCCCCCAGCACGATCACGTCATAATTATTTTCAGTCGCCCGTGTCATGATACCACCTGCAGGTCTTTCTCATCGGTCTCGTCATGCCCCAGCGGTCCGGCGGGGGTGATCTGTTTGGTTTCCCCGGAGAGGATGACGGAGGATCGCCCCTTCTTGGTGATCTCAGAGAGATCACAGCCGGCCTCGTCGTGGAGGATGCGCAGCACATGGGGCAGGCAGAACCCGCCCTGGCACCGGCCCATCCCGGCACGGACCCGGCGCTTGATCCCGTCCACCGTCCGGACGGGGATGGGGGAGCGGATGGCATCGATGATCTCGCCCTCGCTGATCTCCTCGCACCGGCAGACGATATTGCCGTAGGCGGGCCGCCGCCGGATGTATTCGTTTCGTTCCGATTCGCTCATATGGGATAGATCGGGGATGCCCTTGCGGTGGGGATTCCATGATGGGTTGGGATTGACCAGCATGGATTCGGCCAGTATGTCCAGGGTGATCTTCTCGATGGCCTGGGCGATGGCGGGGGCGCTGGCCAGTCCCGGTGACTGGATCCCCGCCGCGTGGATGAGATTGTCCACGTACTCCGAGGCCTCCACGATAAAGTCCTCCTCGTAGGTCGCGGCCCGCACCCCGGCGCAGTAGGTGATCACGTCGGCGGGAGAGAGGCCGGGGACCAATGGCAGGTGTTTCACGAGCATGTCCTGGATATTGTCCCGGTCGGTGGTGTAGTCTTCTCGAAAGGGCTGCTCCACGGCGTCGGGCCCCACCAGAATATTGCCGTCCACGGTGCGGACCAGACCGCCGCCTTTTGTCTTGCTGTGGACCGTGCCGATATCCGGCATGGCGACCACCGAGTGGACCAGGTATCCCTTCTTCTTGTCGAGGAACGCCATGTGCCCCTTCCGGGGGTGGATGGTGAAGAACTGGTCGTCCGCCATGGCGGCGATTTTATCTGAGAAGGTTCCCGCCGCGTTGACGACGAGACGGGGGTATATCGTACCGCGGTTGGTCTTTACCGACGCAATGCGTTCGCCGTCCATATCCATACCCAGCACAACGGTATTCAGCGACACCGCGGCGCCGTTTGCGACCGCGTTTTCCGCGAAGGCGATGGTGGTTTTATAGGGAGAGATGAATCCGGTGGAGGGAATATACAGCCCTCCGGTCACCTTGTCGTTTACATATGGCTCCCGGGCGCGGACTTCCTTTTCGGAAATGTAGCTGACCCCTTCCACGTGATTCTGCCGGGCCCGGCGCTTAAAGAAAGGTACCAATGGTCGCAGCCACCGTTTATCGAACAATATGACGGAGCCGGTACGCCGAAAGGGCACATCCAGTTCCTTTGCGACGCGCTCGTACATCTCATTGCCTTTGACATTGTAGAGGGCTTTTTTGGTGCCCGGGTGAGGCTGGATGCCGGGGTGGACCATGCCGTCGTTCCGGGATGAGGTGTGCATGGCGAGATCCTCTTCCTTGTCAATCAACAGTATATCGATGTCCCACTTGGACAGTTCCCTGGCGATGGCGCACCCGATGATCCCCCCGCCGATGACGAGGACGTCGACTTTTCTGCCGTCCAGGGTACTGTCGGAGATAGCGGGCTTTTTGATCTGTGGCAATGAAAGGCCGGGGACCTGGATATTGTTCACCACGCCCTTGTAGCCCCGGTTGGCCGTCAGCAACCCGGCGGATACCACCTGATTCCAGTCCGAAAGCGTTCCCTCCAGTAGGATGGAGGAGCGCCATTCCCGGCACTGGACGGCGTGACCGTAGGATTTGTCGAGTTCTTTTTGTATCTTCTGCAGTGTGTTCATACCCTTACCCCATTACATATACGGACGTCCGGACCTCTATGGATAGTATATGCCCGGGGAGGGGGAAGTGTCAACACACACCCGCTGTTTTTTGATTAAAATCCGGCGAAAGAATAGATATTGCTGGGGATGATGAAGTTGAGGTAATAGAAGGGCTCGTCCTGGTCCTCGCAGTACAGCCAGCGTTCCATATCAAGGACCAGGACATCGTCTTCGATCCGCAAAATGTCCTGCTCCTGTGGGGTGGGAACACGGGGGACGACGGTCTGCTCCACCTTTTTGATGGTGACATTGAGATCCCGAAGCAGCAGCCGGGCCAGTGAGCCCGTGAGATCGTATTGGGCGTCTATATCCGCGAAGTCCTCGCTGAAATACGAGTCCTCGATGGCGATGGGTGTGCCGTTGGCGTAGCGGTAGCGCTGCAGATACAGGCACTGACTCATGCCACGGGAACGCATCTTTGTAAGCACATCGTTATCTGGAGAGATGATCTTCTTTTCCTTGATCTCATTCTCCGAGTGGATGCCCTTTGCCTTCAATGAATAGGTCAGGCTGATGAGAGGCTCAAACCCGAAGGAGGGCTGGGAGCGGGCCACGAAGGTGCCGATGCCGTGCCGCTTGATGAGATATCCTTCATTCTCCAATAGGGAGATAGCCTCCCGTACGGTAGCCCTGCCCACACCGTACTCCGCCATCAGGGCCTTCTCGGTGGGGATCTGGCTGTCGGTGGGCCAGACCTCGGAGCGGATCTTATCGAGGATCTCGTTTCTTAACTGTATGTACAGCGGTACATGGCTTTGTTTGCTCAGCATAGGCATACCTCATCGTAGGATACGATAAGTATACAATAAAATCCATCCCAAGGGTAGGGGTGGACCGGGCCGTAAAAACCTATTGACAAATCATCAGCGTCGTAATATTATCAATATTGAGAATAATAATATAACCGGAAGTGATAATATGGCTGAATTGATCATGGACCTATTGCTGCATCCCGTACGGATGGCCATCGTGCAAAATCTATTGGGCGGACGCAATCTGACGGCCCAGCAGCTGGGTGAACAAAATCCAGAGGTGCCCCAGGCGACGCTGTATCGCCATGTGAACAAACTGCTAAAGGCCGGCGTCATCGAGATCGTGCAGGAAAACAAGGTGCGGGGCACGGTGGAAAAGGTCTACGGTCTTTCAGAAAAGGTGATGGGGGATCTCAACGAGGATTTCCTAAAAGCGTCAAAAGAGGATCAGAAACGGTATTTCTTCACCTACCTCATGAGCCTGATGAATGAGTATGAGACCTACATCGGCAGTGAGGGTATCGATATGGTCCAGGACGGACTCGCCTACCGCAGGGGACGGTACTATATGAACGACGAGGAATTCGAGCAGTTTGTCCGCGACCTGCAGAAGGCCTATATGAAAATAGTGCACAACGAACCTGGCGAAGGCAGGCGGGCCAGGACCGTGGGACTCATCATCGTACCCGACCCGCCTAAGAAACAGTAATCATTTTTTCTGATAGAGAAGGGAGACTAAAAATGGCAGACTATAGGGAAGAACAGGTCACGATCGACGGTAAGTATGCACTGAAGGGCACCATGACGATCCCGGAGGGAACGGGAGAGAAACACCCCGCCGTGCTGATGATCGCGGGCTCCGGCAAGGTGGATAGGGACGGCAACGCCGGAAAGGCGCTGAAAAACGCCTATACCGAATTGATCGACAGGGTCGGGGGTATGGGATTTGTGACATTGCGCTATGACAAGCGGGGCGTGGGGGAGAGCGAGGGCCAGTATTACCAAACGGGGATGTGGGACCTGGTGGACGACGTGCTCTCGGCGGTGGAGTTTCTGAAACAGCAGCCCTCCGTAGATCCGGAGAATATCATCCTCATGGGCCACAGCGAGGGGTGCATGCTGGCGGAGGCCGCCAACGCCAAAAGGCCCGTGGCCGGATTGATCCTGATCTCCGGCGCCGCGGAGACACTCGCCAGCGCCACGGCGCGGCAGCGGCGGATCGCCATGGATGAAATGATGAACGAAAAGGGACTGAAGGGCAGCCTTTTTCGCCTGCTGAAGGTGGATAAAAAGGCGGAGAAACAGAACGAGAAACTCACCAAAAAGATCATGGAGAGCGGAAAGGATGTCATGCGGGTCAATCTCGCCAAGCTGAACGCCAAGTGGATGCGGGAGCACTACAGCCATGATGTCATCGAAGACCTCAAACAGGCGCGGTGCCCGGTACTGGCCGTCACAGGCGCCAAGGACGTCCAGGCCGACCCGGAGAGGATCCAGGCGGTGCCCGAACTGGTCCAGGGGGAGGGGACCTGGCGCGTGATCGAGAACATGGACCATTACCTGAAGGAGTACACGGGGCCGCTCACAATCGTGAATCTGATGAAGCAGTACAAGGCGGAGGCGGAGGCGCCGGTCCATCCCGAACTGATGAAAACCATAGGCGAGTGGCTTGCGGAACACTATCTGCAGTAATCAGATGCACGCAATTGAAACCCCCGGATCGTTTGATTCGGGGGTTTCTACATCCTCCCGGTCCGGAACTCTCTGTACTTATCAATCAATTCCCGTTCTCCCTGGATAAACTCCGCGAAATCAAAAAAGCACTTCAGCGTCTCTTCGGTGATGGTATGCTCGATCTTCTCGGTTTCCTCCAGAAGGTGTTCTTCGCTGACCCCCAGGACCCGGAGCAGTTTTTCAACTGTGTCGTGGCGTTTCAGCAGGGACGCCCCCATCCTGAATCCCGGTTCCAGAAGCGACACCACCCCGTACCGCTCGTACCGCACCAGTTTCAGTTCCGCCAGCTTCTGCACCATCCGGGTGACGGCGGGGGGCTGGACATTCAGCGCTCCGGCCAGCTTGTTGATGCGGGTATAGCCGGACTTAGCCGACAGCCGGTAGATCATCTCCAGGTAATCCTCCATCGACGCGGTCAGCGGCTTGCCTGCCCGGCTCATATAGTCCCTGAATGTATGAAAATCCTGATTGGACAAAGCGATTCCCTTCCTGTGTCTGTTATCCAAATATATATTCTTGTCTCCTGACAAAAAGACGCACACAGGGCCGGGGTTTTTTCATATTTTATAGCATGTTAAAAAAATTACTCGGGGTTAACTATTACGTTAGGCCTCTTGAATAGGGGATTTATATATGAAAGTGAATACGTTAGGCAAAGAGACGGTGAATGGCCGGCTCACGGCAAAAGCATGGCTGAGACAGCTCTTTAAGTTCCTGGGGCCCGCCTTCGTGGTCAGCGTGGCCTATATCGATCCCGGCAATTTCGCCACCAATATCGCCAGCGGCTCCATATTTAATTATAATCTGCTCTGGGTCATACTGTGGAGCAATCTGATGGCGATTTTTCTACAGATCAATTCGGCGAAGCTGGGGATCGCCACCGGCAAAAACCTGTCCGAGATGTGCGGGCAGGTATTCAAGAAGGGGACCAATTGGTTCCTCTGGGTCATATCCGGCATCGCGGCCATCGCCACCACCATGGCGGAGTTTTTAGGCGGGGCACTGGGCTTCTACCTGCTATTCGGTATCCCCCTTCCCATCTCGGGGGTACTGACGGCTGTGGTGACCTTTATCATCGCCTACATGCAGAAATACGGGCAGAAGCTGGTGGAGGTGGTCATCACCATCCTGGTGGGGGTGATCTGCGGGGCCTACGCCATCGAGATGTTTCTGGCAAAGCCGGACTGGGTGCAGATCGGCCTGCACACACTGGTGCCCTCCCTGCCCAACGGCCAGGCGGTGCTGCTGGCTGTGGGCATGCTGGGAGCCACGGTGATGCCCCACGTGATATTCCTGCACTCGCAATTGGTGCAGCACCGGAACGGCGGGATTACCTACGAGGAAAGAGCCCATCACCTGCGGATGGAAAAGGCCGACGTAGTCATCGCCATGAACATCGCCTTTGTGGTCAACGCGGCCATGGTGATCGTGGCGGCGGCGGTGTTCTATCGGGAGGGAATGGTGGTGGACTCCATCGAGCAGGCCCACCGGTCACTGGAGCCGCTCTTGGGACGGCTGTCCAGCGGGGCATTCGGGATCGCGCTGCTGGCGTCGGGGTTTTCCTCTTCGGCGGTGGGCACCATGGCGGGGGAGACGGTCATGGACGGATTTGTCGATCTCAAGATCCCCATCAACGTCAGGCGGCTATTGACCATGGTGCCCGCCATGCTGGTGATCGTGCTGGGGGTCAATCCCATGAAGGCGTTGGTACTGAGCCAGGTGAGCTTAAGCTTCGCCCTGCCCTTCGCGATCATCCCCATGCTGCTGATCACCAACCGAAAGGACATCATGGGGCGGTTTGTCAACAAGCCGTTTACCAAGCTGATGGGCTGGGTCATCTCTTTCGCCATCATCGCGCTAAATATGGTGCTCTTGTATATGACGTTTACGGGGAAGGTTTGATCTTACAGGGACTCCTTGGGATTTAACCGCATATGATATACAAAAAGGATAGACAGACGGATATACGAAAGCCCATGTCTGTCCTCATTTTATATGGAAGTAGTGAATCCAATGGAACCAACCGACCTCGTGACTGTCGCCATCCTAGCCAAGGATAAGGCGCATCTGATGCCGCTGTACCTAAACTGCATCGAGCGGCAGACATACCCGGCGGATAAGATCAGGCTCTACATCCGCACCAACAACAATACGGACAATACGGCAAAGATCCTGGAAGACTGGATCGAGAGGGTTCGAAGCAAGTACGCTGAGATCTATTACGACAACAGCGACGTAGAAGAGCCGGTCCACGAGTACGGCCCCCACGAGTGGAACCCCCTGCGGCTGAAGGTACTGGGGCATATCCGCCAGCAGTCTGTGGACTGGGCAAAAGAGCGGGGGACCCATTACTTCATCGCCGACTGCGACAACTTCATCGTCCCGGAGACCCTCGAGGCCATGATGGAAACGAGACTGCCGGTGGTAGGGCCTCTATTGCGCAATGAGGACGATCCCTTCAGCAATTACGCCAATTACCACTTCGCAGCCGATGAAAACGGGTATTACAAGGATGTCCCCCAATACTACGAGGTGCTGAAGCGCACGATCAAGGGATTGATCCAGATAGATGTGATCCACTGCACCTACCTCATCCAAAATGACGTGCTGGACCATGTCCGCTACGACGACGGGAGCGGCCGGTACGAGTATGTGATACTCAGCGACACCCTGCGCAAAGCGGGTATCCCCCAGTATATCGACAACCGAAGGTATTACGGGCGGCTCACCTTCTGCAATACCGCGGAGGAGTTCGCGAAGCTGAATATGGTACCTCCAGTGCGGGATTCCCAGACCAAATGAGTGGCGCCTCGCCAGACCCGTCATTGTTTTCCAGGGTGTCTTGTATTAGAATAAAGGTAATCTGGCAGCCACCGGGAGAGTGACATGAAGCACCTGAAGATTAATCTGAAAAAGATCGGCGAACATCCGGGTAACGTCTACTACACGGGAGAAAAGGAATCACGCCCCGGTACACTGGAGATGATCACGTACGGTGCCGACGCATACGAGAGGGACCCTGTCACCGATATAGACGCCCTGCAGTCGGATCAGGGAAAAGTGCGCTGGATCCGCATGGTCGGTGTGCAGGATACCGACATGGTCCAGCGGATCGGCGGTCATTTCGATATAGATCCGTTGGTGCTGGAGGACATCACCCATGTGGGCATCCGCTCCAAGATCGATCTGTACGACACCTATACATTCCTGGTATTTGACACGGTGTACAGTGACAGCGAGCATAATCTGGCCCAGGAGCAGATATCGATCCTCCATATCGGCGACATCATCGTCACCTTTCAGGAGACCGAGTCGGGATTCTTTGACCCCATCATCGAGCGGATCGCCGCCGACAAGGGGACAATCCGCAGGCATGGCGCCGACTACCTGCTCTACTGCCTCATCGATCTGATCGTGGATAAACAGTTTGTCCTTCTCAATGATTTCGAGGAAACCATGGACAGGCTGGAGATGGATATCATCCACGATACCCGCAAGGAACAGGCCCAGATGATCTATGTGCTGAAGCGGGATCTGCTGGTGATCAAAAACAGCCTGTGGCCCATGCGGGATATTGTGAGCACCCTCATCAACGACGCCGAGGTGGATCACGCCATGCACCGGCACTACCGGGACATCGAGGATCATATCAAGCAGATCATGGACTTCACCACCACCTATCGGGAACTGATCATGGGGATGTACGAGACCTATCTATCCAATATCAGCAACCGGATGAACCGGATCATCACCACGCTCACCGTGTTTTCGGTGATATTTATCCCCCTCACATTCCTGGCGGGGGTCTACGGTATGAATTTCAAGTACTTCCCCGAGCTTGCCTGGCGGTGGGCCTATCCCGTGTTCTGGGGTGTCTGCGCGTTGATCGGGGCGGGGATGTTTCTGTTCTTCAAGAAGAAAAAATGGATGTAGTCATATAGGGGGTACTATGGGCAAGGCGTCGAGGGGTGCGTCCTTCGTATACTGCGGTCTTATCTATCTGATCGCTCTTTTGGCGGGGTACTTCGTCTTTCGTTTCTTTTCGGACGGCGGTATGCTTCTGGCCACATTTCTAGCCGACATCGCCGCCACCATCGTGGTCTGGTTCTTTGGGCTTCTCCTGGGTAACGCAAGCCTCTATGATCCATATTGGAGCGTGGCGCCACTGGTGATCCTGCCCCTCTGGCTGTGGACAAGCCATGCCGCGGCGGGGGTTTCCGGGATATTGTTCCTCGCCGCCATCTATGTCTGGGGGCTGCGCCTGACCTATAACTGGGCCAATCGCTGGCAGGGGCTTTCTCACCAGGACTGGCGCTATACCATGCTCCGGGACCAAAACCCCCGGCTGTATTTCATCACCAACCTCATGGGGATCAACCTGATGCCCACGGTACTCGTGTTCCTGGGGATGGCACCGGTCTACTACGCGGCCCGCGCCGGGGGAGAGGCGGGGCTTCTGACCTACTTGGGCTTTGCCGTATGCATCGGGGCGGCGGTATTGCAGGCCGTGTCCGACAGGCAGATGGAGGCGTTCAAATCAAGCCGTAAGTCCAAGGATGATAATATCGACACGGGCCTCTGGCGTCTGTCCCGCCACCCCAATTACCTGGGGGAGGTCTCCTTTTGGTGGGGGATCTGGCTCATGCAGATGGGGGTAACACCTGTCTGGCTCACCGTGATCGGTCCCGTCGCCATCTCGCTGCTGTTCATATTCGTCAGCATACCCATGATGGAGCGGCATGTGCGCAACGCCAAGCCGGGGTACGCGGAGTATCAGGAACAGGTGCCCATGCTCATCCCATTCATAAAGCCCTCCGACCGGTAAATTGCCATGCGTTTCTTACCGATAAATCTAATAGGACTATAAAACGACATCTTGTCCGGCTCGAAAGGAAAGACCCGATGACAAAAATGAAACTGAATATGTACGATCTGATCCTGTGCCTCACCGACGCGGCTGATCTGGTCTGTCCTGAGGTGGCCGACCACCACAAGCAGGTGGCCTATCTGGCGTTTCGTATCGGGGAGGAATTCGGCCTCTCGGCGGAGCAGCAAAGAGAGCTCTTGCTGGCAGGGCTTCTCCACGATATAGGCGCTTTCTCGGTCCAGGAACGCCTGGAGCTTTTAGAGTTCGAGGAAAACAGCAGAGAACACACTGAAAACGGGGCCTGCATGGTCGGGTTGTTCCCGCCGCTGGCCCATGTGGCCGACATCATCCGGCACCACCATGAGCCATGGGATCACGGACAATGCACCGGAAATACGAGGGTACCCCTCGCGAGCCATATCCTGCACCTGGCGGACCGCGTCGCGGTCCGGATCGATAGGAGTCAGGAAGTGTTGGGGCAGGTGGAGGACATATGCGCGGCGATCGGCGCGCAGTCAGGTGCGGTATTCATGCCGGAACTGGTGGACACGTTTATGCGGGTCAGCCGAAAAGAGTACCTGTGGCTTGATCTCGCCTACGGTTCGGTGCTGAATGTCATGCCCTATGTAATGGCATTTGACAGTATGGAGCTTGATATGGAAAGGCTAATCGGTCTTAGTCATCTGTTTGCCTGTATCATCGACTTTCGCAGTCCCTTCACCGCCAACCACTCAAGCGGCGTGGCCGCCAGCGCCGAGAGGCTTGCCGAGCTGGCGGGATTCTCGCCCAGGGAGTGCCGGATGATGCGGGTGGCAGGGTACCTCCACGATCTGGGCAAAATCGCCGTAGTCAACGATCTATTGGAAAAGCCGGACAAGCTGGACCGGCAGGAGTACAACACCATCCGCTCCCATACGTACTATACCTACCGGACGCTGCAGAATCTGGAGGACTTTGACACCATCAATCAATGGGCGTCTCTTCACCATGAGCGCCTGGACGGCAGCGGATATCCCTTTCACCTGACAGAGGACAATCTACCCCTGGGCTCCCGTATCATGGCTGTGGCCGATGTGTTTACCGCCATCACCGAGGATCGGCCCTACCGCGCCGGAATGGGGGAGAAAGAGGCTAAGACCGTCCTCCACAGTATGGTGGATGAGAGCATATTATGCCCCTACGTGGTCTCATTGATGGACCGGTACTTTGACGACATCAATACCGTCCGTATCAAGGCCCAGCGGGAGTCCGACCGCGAGTATCACCGATTTCTATCCAGGGATATGAATTAGTCCGTCTGTGGCGCCAAGCACGAAATAGATGTAATCGTTTTTTCGTGATATAATTCTATTCATCGTCCCCAATACTCTATTGGAGCTGGTTGCCATGCGTAATTTGCCGAGTTTTGTAGAGAAACTACCGATGGAAATAACGGGTGGTATCAGAACCTATACGGGCGCCCATACAGTGCTTTTTAAGCCCAATGTGTATGTGACCGAACCGATGCATACGCAGGAGGACTATCATTTCTGCATACCGTCTACCCATACCCCCTCCGTCATTTTAGAAAACAAGGAGATCGCCTTCGGAAGCGGCCGGTTCCTGGCGGTCAATCCTTATTCCCGCATGGCGTTGGTGATGGACCGACCCGTCAAGACACGGGAGTACGCGGCCCTGTCAGTCAACAAAGCCTTGGTGCAGCGTGTTGCTTCCCAGATGGGGTTCAACCAAGATGTCGTATTCGAAAAAGCCGACAACCCCTGCACCCATCAGATCAGACAGTTAATGATCATCTATGAGCAGGAGATGGAGCAAAACGGTGACGCGCTCATGGATGAGACCATCAGCACGATGATCGTGGCGGCTATCCTGCGCCGGGTGAGAAGCAATGTCCGGGTTCAGGGGGAACCCGGCATGCCTTGCCGTTCCTATGTGGAGAAGGGGATAGAATACATGCGGGCCTATTATGATTCCAACATCACACTTGGCGATATAAGCGAGGCTGTCAATCTAAGCCAATACCACTTTATCCGCGTCTTTAAGCAGGACACAGGTAAAACGCCCTACGAATATCTGGGGGATATACGGATGGAACGGGCCAAAGAGCTTCTGCAACGGGAGTACCCTGTATCGGAGGCCGCCAGTCGGTGCGGCTACATCAATCCCGCTCATTTCGCCGCGGCGTTTCGAAAGCGTTTCGGCGTATCACCGTCTGTGTATAAAAAGAATACAGCAATATAGCGTGTATTCAAAACGCAATAATTGCAAACGATCAAAACCTCCTGTCATGTAGAATTAGACAGTATATAGTTGCATTATAGGAGGTGCGGGTATATGAAAAAGGGATTGTTTGCAATCGTCTTGCTGCTGCTATTGACCATGGCGTTCAGCATGACCGGATGCAGGATGATCAGCCAAAAGGTGACGGAAGATATCGTCGAAGGGGCGGTGGAAGAAGCGCTGGGCGGGGATGTCAATATCACGGATGACGGCGCGTCAATCACGACCGAAGACGGGTCGATCACCGCGGGAGACGATCTGGGATGGCCCGGCGAGGCCATGGGAAATCTGCCTGTCCCGGATGGTATTGTTACCTTTGTGATGAACGACAGTACCTATTGCTCCGTGGAAGTGTCGGAGCTACCAAAGGATGAAGCGCAAGGGTATTGGGACGCGTTGATCGCCCTGGGCTATACGGAAGGGCTGCAGGCGGTGGATGAGTCAAGCATGACATTCAACTGCGTGGATAACGCCGGGGCGTCGGCCTCTTTTATATACGACTTTGAGGCAGGTACCGCCATCATCACCTATATGCCGCCTCAAGCTGATGCCGATGTTTCCGACGAGGAACAGACCGGTGGGGACGGTGATCAGTCTGATGGTGACAGCCTTGAGGCCGCATCGGACGCGGGTGACGATACCGACGCCGATACCGATAATGCCGATGGTGAAGAGGACATGACCGACGTGGCGCCCTGGCCGGCTGACTTCATGGGCGATATCCCCGAACTGGCGGGCAAAATCACCGCTGTGCTGAGCAATGGGTCGTATCAAAAGGATGTGGAAATGGCCTATGTACGGGAGGAGGACGCGCGCGCGTTTATAGAGGATCTGCAGGCATGTGGCTTTGACGTGGACAGTTCCGTATCGGAATACGAGGGATATATCGAGTACTATGCCTTTGATGAAAATGACAATGAGATATTCTTTTCGCGGTCGGACAGCGGGGAAACCGTCATCGTATTGACAAAGCCGGAATAGCGATAGCGATCTGATTATCACTCACTAAAAGATGGGGGATGCGCCCTTTCTTTATGGCGTGAAGGTATTAGAAAAAGCGGGATAGACGGATGGACTTTTCCATCCCGTCTATCCTTAATTTATCTCTGAGAGTGTTTTTAAACCGGGAACCATTTCTATAGTGATAGCCGTTTTTATAATGAAGACTTCCCGGATTTACAGGGCGTGCGATCCTGTGTATAATAATACATACATCTTTATATGTAGAATGGAAGGACGGCATCTATGGTTAAGTACATCTTTTTAGCGGCATTCATCGTGTTGATGATCGGGGTCGGCATTTACAGCCGGTCCAAGGTCAAGGACCTGAACGACTTTTTCCTGGGCGGACGGAAAATGGGCCCCTGGCTCACCGCCTTCTCCTATGGGACAGCCTATTTCTCATCGGTCATATTCATCGGCTACGCGGGCAATATCGGATGGGGATTCGGTATATCCGCGGTCTGGATCGGCGTTGGCAACGCTTTATTGGGCTGCCTGCTGGCCTGGATCGTGCTGGGACCCCGCACCCGGCTGATGACCCATCACATGGAGGCCGAAACAATGCCCGATTTCTTCCAGAAGCGGTACGACTGCCGATGGATGAAGATCGTGACGGCACTGATCATATTTATCTTCCTCGTACCCTATTCGGCCTCTGTCTACAAGGGACTTTCGTATTTATTCGAGATCACATTCGGAATACCGGGCATCTACTGCCTGGTCGGCATCGCTGTATTGACCGGGGTCTACCTGCTGCTGGGCGGGTATGTGGCCACCGCATTGAATAACCTCATCCAGGGGATCATCATGCTGTTTGGCGTGGTGTTGATGCTGGCGTTCGTGCTGGGGGCGCCCCAGGTGGGAGGCCTAAGCGAGGGCATCCGCAAACTGGCGGAGATCCCCGACGCGGGCAAGGGGCTGACGAGTGTATTCAGCGCTATGCCGCTGAGCCTATTGGGACTCGTATTCCTGACTAGCTTCGGCGCCTGGGGACTACCCCAGATGATCCACAAATTCTATACCATCCGAGACAAGAAAGCCATAAAGCGCGGTGCCATCGTGTCCACAGTGTTCGCCCTGGTTATCGGCGGCGGCGCGTATCTCACCGGTGCGTTTGGAAGGCTCTTTCTGGACAATCAGATGCCCGCCGGGGGACCCGATACCATCATCCCCGCGGTGCTGCAGACGGCACTGCCCGAGGCGTTATTGGGGTTAATCATCGTGCTGGTGCTGTCCGCCTCCATGTCCACGCTGTCATCATTGGTATTGGTATCCAGTTCATCCATCGCTATGGACTTGTTTAAAGGCGTCATATTCCCCAAAATGGAGAAGAAGACGGTGATGATGTGGATGCGCCTGCTCTGCGTGGTGTTCGTGGGGGTATCCTTCTGGGTGGCGGCGACCAATGTCCACGTGATCGTGACGCTGATGTCACTGTCCTGGGGCGTGGTGGCCGGGTGTTTCCTGGCGCCCTACCTATACGGACTGTACTGGAAGGGCACGACCAAGGCGGGAGCCTGGGCGGGGATCGTATCGGGGCTATTGACCGTGCTGGCCGCCATCGTGATCAAGGGGGGACTCTCCAATGTCTCCATGCCCAACGTGGGCTCACTGGCCATGCTGGTGTCGGTGGCAGTGGTGCCGCTGGTGAGTTTCGTGACCCCCAAGTACGAAAAAGCGTTTACGGACCAACTATTCAGTTATGAAAGATAGAGAGCAATCATGATTTGGGATCAAGAACATGAAACAATGTCCAGGGACGATATGCGCGCCCTCCAACTGGAGCGGCTCAAATGGGTGGTTGGCTACGCCTATGAAAACGTCCCCTTTTACCGGGAACGCCTGGACGGCGTGGGGCTAAGGCCCGAACACATCAAGTCGCTGAAAGATATCGAGAATATCCCCTTCACCACCAAGGACGATCTTCGCAAATACTATCCCTTTGGGCTCTTCGCGGCCCCGATGAACAAGATCGTCCGCATCCATGCCTCCTCGGGTACCACGGGGAAACCGGTGGTGGCAGGCTATACCCGGGGCGATATGGAGATGTGGACCGAGATGGTGGCCCGGATCGTCACCATGGCTGGGGTCCGCGAGGGCGACATCGCCCAGGTCAGCTTTGGCTACGGACTCTTCACCGGGGGATTCGGCCTGCACTACGGCCTGGAGCGGGTAGGTGCCACGGTGGTGCCGGCCTCTAGCGGCAACAGCGAGAAGCAGATCATGCTCATGGAGGACTTTGGTTCCACGGCTCTGATATCCACGCCTTCTTACGCCCTGCGCCTCGCGGAGATCGCGGAGGAGATGGGCAAAAGCATGGATCGATTCCGCCTGCGGGTGGGACTCTTCGGGGGGGAAGGCCACTCGGTGGGGATGAGCCAGGAGATCGAGAAGGTCTGGGGGATCACCGACACCGAGAATTACGGCATGACCGAGATCTGCGGACCCGGCGTCTCCGGGGAATGCCCTGAGAAAACCGGTATGCATATCAATGAGGACCACTTCTACCCCGAGATGATCGACCCGGACACCGGGGAGACGGTGGGCTACGGGGAGACCGGGGAGATGGTGCTCACCACGCTCTCCAAGGAAGGCATCCCCATGCTGCGCTTCCGTACCAAGGACATCACCGTGCTGGATCCCACGCCATGCCCCTGCGGCAGGACCACGGTACGGATGGAGCGGGTTCACGGCCGCAGCGACGATATGCTGATCATCAGCGGGGTCAATGTGTTTCCCTCCCAGATCGAGGGTGTGCTCATGGAAATGTCGGGGATAGGCCCCCACTACGAGATCGTGGTTTACAAGAAGGGCTATCTGGACGCGCTGGAGATCCGCGTGGAATTGATCGACGGCTCCCTGCTGGAGAGTTTCCGGGAACTGGAGGCGTTAAGCAAGCGCATCGAGCACCGTCTATATACTGTATTGGGGATCCATACAAAGGTACGGCTCATGGAGCCCAAGTCCCTCAAACGCTTTGAGGGAAAGGCCAAGCGTGTGATCGACAAGCGCGATGATACGGATTATAAACCTGAAAAGGATGATTAGATACTGATGGAAAAGACGAGACAACTGATGTTAGGCAACGAGGCGGTGGCCCGGGGGGCTTATGAAGCAGGGGTCAGGGTAGCGACGGCATACCCCGGTACCCCCAGCACAGAGATCACCGAGAATATCGCCAACTATGATCCGATCTACAGCGAGTGGGCACCCAATGAAAAGGTGGCCATGGAGGTGGCCGTGGGCGCGTCTCTAGGGGGCGCGCGGACCATCGTGTCCATGAAGCACGTGGGGGTCAATGTGGCTGCGGACCCGCTGTTCACTTTCGCCTACACGGGGGTGAACGGGGGACTGGTGGTCGCCGTGGCCGACGATCCGGGGATGCACAGCTCCCAGAACGAGCAGGACAGCCGCTACTACGCCCGCGCGGCCCATATCCCCATGCTGGAGCCGAGCGACAGCCAGGAGGCCAAGGACATGGTGGGGATCGCCCTGGATATCAGCGAGCAGTACGATACGCCGGTGTTTCTCCGGCTCACCACGCGGATATCCCACTCCCAGGGAATCGTGGAACTGGGGGAGAGGGTGGAAGTGGAACTGAAGCCCTACCAAAAGGACTTTCAGAAAAACGTCATGATGCCGGGGATGGCCAGAAAGCGTCACATAGTCCTGGAGGAGCGGATGAACCGGATCACGGCGGCCGCCGATACTATGACAATCAACCGGATCGAGACGGGTGATACATCCATCGGCATCATCACAAGCGGGATCGTATACCAGTACGCCAAAGAAGCGATGCCCAACGCGTCTTTTCTAAAGCTGGGGATGGTACATCCATTACCCAAAAAAATGATCGAGGACTTTGCGGGCAAGGTGGATCGGCTCATCGTGCTGGAGGAACTGGAACCCGTCATCGAGGAGCAGATACGCGCCTGGGGGATCGCGGTGGAAGGTAAAGAATTATTCACCCGCCAGGGGGAATACAGCGCCGCCATGATCGGTAAGGCCCTGGGACAGGGCGAGATAGAGAGCGAGACGCCTGCCTCACTGCCGGTCCGTCCCCCCGTCATGTGTCCCGGATGCCCCCATCGGGGCGTCTATTACGCCATGAACCGGCTGAAACTGGGGGCCATGGGGGATATCGGATGCTACACCCTGGGGGCGCTTAAGCCCCTATCCGCCATCGAGTCCTGCGTGTGCATGGGGGCCAGCATCGGCATGACCCACGGTATGGACAAGGCCCGGGGCGCGGATCAGTCCGAAAAGACGGTGGCCGTCATCGGTGACTCCACCTTCTTTCACTCGGGGATCACAGGACTCATCGACGTGGTGTACAACAGCGGCTGCTCCACCGTGTTGATACTGGACAATCGGACCACCGGGATGACGGGACATCAGGCCCACCCCGGCACCGGAAAGGACATCAAGGGGAACGCCGCTCCGATGATCGACATCGAGGCGCTGGCCCGCTCCATCGGGGTCACCGATATCCAGACCGTGGATCCATTTGATATCGAGGGGACAAAGGCGGCGCTAAAAAAAGCGGTGCGGACAAAGGCCCCATCTGTGGTGATCTCAAAGCGTGCCTGCGCACTCCTGGACAGGAAGAAGAACGCTGCGCCGTTTAAAATAGACGCCGAGAAATGCACCCAGTGCGGGATGTGTCTGAAACTCGGCTGTCCCGCCATACAGAATAAGAATGACAAGATGGTGATCGATCAGTCCCTCTGCGTGGCCTGCGGGTTGTGTACGTCGGTCTGCAAGTTCGACACGATCGGGGGTGAGACCCATGCGTAAGAGCATTTTGATCGTTGGGGTTGGCGGACAGGGGACACTTTTAACCAGCCGGGTGCTGGGGCGGCTTGCCATGGACGCCGGGTATGATGTGAAGATGAGCGAAGTCCACGGAATGGCCCAGCGGGGCGGGAGCGTGGTGACCCATGTACGCTACGGGGAGCATGTGTACTCTCCCCTGATCGAGGGCGGAGGCGCTGACGTGGTGCTGTCTTTTGAGAAACTGGAGGCCCTGCGCTGGGCCCATTACCTGAAACCGGGCGGGGTGATCCTCGTAAACGATCAGGAGATCGACCCCATGCCGGTCATTACGGGGGAGGTAGCGTATCCCGGAGACTTATGGGAGTCACTGGAAAACCGGGACGCTGAGATCGTGCCGGTAGCGGGATTGAGTACCGCCCAGAGCCTGGGGAATATCAAGGTGACCAACACGGTGCTGCTGGGGGCACTTTCGCGGTGTCTCAGTGAATTTACGCAAGAGGCGTGGGAGAACGCCATAAAATGTACGGTACCGCCCCATACGGCGAAGATCAATATTGAGGCCTTTCGCCAGGGGCGCGAGCTGAGTTAAAGGTATACTGAGAAAGGGGAGATGAGTTTGCTGTACTGGAACGAACCCATGGAGTGCATGGAGCGGGATGAGTTGCAAAAGCTTCAATCCGAGCGGCTCCGAAATATCGTACGGACCGTATATCACAACGTGCCCTACTACCGCACGATGATGCAGAAGCAGGGCCTGGTCCCTGAGGATATCAAAGGGGTGGAGGACCTTCATAAACTGCCCTTCACCAACAAGCAGGATCTGCGGGACAATTACCCCTACGGGCTCTTCGCGGTGCCCCTTTCTGAGATCGTGCGGATACACGCCTCGTCGGGCACCACAGGGAAACCCACCGTGGTGGGCTACACCAGAAACGATATCGCGCTCTGGGCGGAACTGATGGCCCGGACCATGACCTGCGGTGGGACCACTAGGGACTCTGTGGTGCAGAACGCCTACGGGTACGGTCTCTTCACCGGAGGGTTGGGGGTCCACTACGGGACCGAGCGGATCGGGGCTTCGGTCATCCCCATATCCGGGGGCAACACCCAGCGGCAGTTAATGCTGATGAAGGACTTCGGGTCCGACGTACTGGCCTGCACCCCCTCATACGCGCTGTTTCTGGCGGAGGCCATCGCCGAGTCGGATATTGACAGGGACGAGCTGAAGCTGAAATACGGCGTATTCGGCGCGGAGCCATGGACGGAAGGGCTGCGGCAGGAGATCGAGGAAAAGCTTAAGGTCAAGGCTATCGATATTTACGGACTGAGCGAAGTGATCGGGCCCGGGGTGGCCAGCGAGTGCCTGTGTCAGTGCGGGCTGCACATATTCGAGGACCACTTCATTCCCGAGATCATCAACCCAAAGACAGGCGAAGTGCTTCCCGCTGGGGAGAAGGGCGAGCTGGTCTTCACCACCATCACCAAAGAGGGCATCCCACTCATCCGGTACCGCACCAGGGACATCACGTCGCTCACCTATGACAGATGCGAGTGCGGGCGGACCATGGCCCGGATGCACAAGGTCATGGGCCGGACCGACGACATGCTCATCATCCGCGGGGTCAATGTATTCCCGTCTCAGATCGAGAGCGTACTGGTGGACTTCGGCGACACCGAGCCCCATTACATGCTGATCGTGGATCGGGTCAATAACCTCGACACCCTGGAGGTCCAGGTGGAGGTCAATGAGAAACTGTTCTCCGACGAGGTCAAGCGGCTGGAGGAACTGAACGCCTCCATCAAGCATGCCATCCAGAGCACGCTGGGGATCAGCGCCAAGATCACACTGGTGGAGCCCAAGACCATCGAGCGCAGCATGGGCAAGGCCAAACGGGTCATCGACAATAGAAAGATGTGAGGAGGGGACAGTATGCTGGTCAAACAGATATCGGTTTTCGTGGAAAATAAACAGGGCAGGCTGGTGGACATCATCAAGGAACTTTCCGGTATGGAAATTAACATAGGTGCGGTTTCCATAGCGGATACTACCGACTTCGGGATCCTGCGGATGATCGTCAACAAACCGGACGAAGCCTACAGCGGGCTGAAAGAGGCGGGGTATACCGTCAGCATGACCGAGGTCATCGCCGTGGAGATGGAGGACACCCCCGGGGGGCTCTACGACGTGCTGAAGGTGCTTCAGTCCTGCCAGGTCAGCATCGAGTACCTGTATTCCTTCATGCGTCGCACCGACGCAAAGGCCATTATCATCTGCCGGGTAGAGGACCCACGCGCGGCCATTGACGCCCTGCAGGGATCAGGGAAACGCGTATTGACCCAGGATGAAGTGTACTCGATGTAGTTAGGCTAAAATTGAATACTACAGGCGATGGGGCCGCATCCCGCCGATACGTATCGGGAAGATGGGATTGTGGTTGCTCCGCGCTAAAAAAAGGGGGCCGCCGCCCTCTTTTTGCCTACCAGCAGGCAAAAACATCCCGCCCATGGCGTCCTTGGACTTGTTTGAACTATTTCCCATGTCGTATAATACAGGGGGATCATAGATAAAGTCCTGTATGTGGAAAGCCGATACTATTCACGGATGGTTTTCCACAACACGGCCGGACAGACGGAAATCAGACAAAGTCCTTGGTCCCACATAAGGAGAGTATCCATGAGACCGACCCGGATGGTGGTATATCGAAGCCGCATCCAGCACAATCTGCGCACCCTGGCGGAGTCCGTCCCCGGGCAAAGCATCATGGCCGTGGTGAAGGCTGACGCCTACGGCCACGGCGCGCGGGAAGTGTCCCGCTGGGTGCTGGACGCGGGGGCTTCATGCCTCGGGGTGGCGCTGCCAAGCGAAGGCACCGCGCTTCGGGAGGCGGGGATCGCCGCGCCCGTATTGGTATTCGGAAGTCTCGACACCGAGCAGGCGGAAGAGGCGGTGCGCCAGCGGCTGATGCCCACCGTCCACGACGAGGAGAGTTTTCATATCATCGAGGAAGCGGCCCGTCGCAGTAAGAGGACCGTGTCGGTACATCTGAAGGTCGACACAGGGATGGGACGTATGGGCATGGACGATACGGATGAGGTCCTCGCGATCGCCAAGGCCTGCGCCCAAAGCCAGTGGATCGACCTAAGCGGCTGCTACACCCATTACGCGGTGTCCGAGTCCGAGCCTGATTATACCCGGATGCAGATCGGGCGGTACAGGCATGTCCTGAGCGCGCTCAAGAGCGCCGGTATAGAGCCGTACTGGCGGCACCTGTCCAATACGGGGGGTGTCGTCGGGGACGCCCAGGAGGGAAATATGGCCCGCTTGGGCATAGGCCTCTACGGGTATCATCCCGCGGGAGGCAATACCCACCGTCGGTCAGGCTTACGGCCCGCTGCGGAATGGCTGACCGTAGTCGCCCAGGTCAAGACTGTACCGATGGGCGCGAGCATCAGCTACGGGCGCACCTTTGTCACAGAGCGGGAAAGTCGGATCGCAGTGCTGCCGGTGGGCTATGCCGACGGGTATCCTCGCCAGGCGAGCAATACGGGGCATGTACTGGTCCATGGACACAAAGCGCCTATCGTAGGCAGGGTATGCATGGACCAGATCATGATAGATGTCACGGATATCGCAGACGTATATCGGGGGGATACGGTGGCGCTGATGGGCAGACAGGAAAAATCAGAGATCACGGCGGACGATATCGCGGTATGGGCGGATACCATATCCTACGACATTCTGACGGGGATATCATTCCGGGTGCCGAGGGTCTATGAAGAGTGACATATTGACGGAAAAGGATACGATTCGCCGCGCTATGCTGGACCGGCGCTGGGCTATGGCGGACGTGGTCAGGGTAAAGGACTCGGAGATCATCAAGAAGCGGATTTTGGGCCTTGCCGCCGTGCAGGAGGCGCTGCGGATTTTCTGCTACGCGAGCCGCTCTCCCGAGGTTGATACATGGGATCTTTTAGCGGAACTACTGGACCAGGGGAAGGAAGTATATTGTCCCCGGATGATCCCGGGGGATAGGCTCGAGGCGGTGCGGATCGACGATATTGACGATCTAAAACGCAGTAAATTCGGCATATTCGAGCCCCTGGACAATTCCGACATCGCGGAGGCGGCCGACATCGACCTGGCATTGGTGCCGGGTTTGGCATTTGCCCGGGACGGGATGCGCCTCGGATATGGGAAGGGATATTACGACAGGTTCTTTGGGGACGGGGACGGCGATATCGTGAAGGTCGGACTCTGCTATGCATTTCAGCTGCGGGACAATCTGCCGTCAACACCCGATGATGTCTCCCTGGATATCATCGTGACCGAGTCGGAGATACTAAACATACGTAATTAGGAGGAATTCATGGGCAAGCAATTCCTGAAACTATTCGGGACACACGCGATCATATCGATCTTTATCTTTCTTTTCTCCAGCATGATCATGGCCGGGGCCAAGAGCGAATTCTTGCAATGGCTGTTTACTGTCATGTATCTGGCGATGTTCTGGTCTGTCACCTGGGTCACCATCGTCAATGAGGGGCAGAATGATCTCAAACGGGATCGATTCGCTCCTCACAAGGGATATGTCATCGGCGCGCTGGTGCAGGTCCCCGCATTGATCGCCTATATCCTTTTGATGTTTTCCAGGAATTCCGCCGTGGATATCGTCACCATGCTGCTGCTAAAGGGGTGGCTCTCTCCCTATCTCAAGTTCATGCTCATGGAGGGGTGGAACGACTCCTATTTGATTCTCTTTTCACTTCTCTTTATTCCCGTGATGGGCGTGGGGTACCTCTTCGGACGGAAACGGCGGGAAAAGACCCTTCGGATCATCGAGGAACGGGAGAGAATGCGGGGAGAACTATCCAAGAGGGACAGCGAATAAAGCATGCGGTTTCTTGACAAATCTAAACCAAAAGACCATAATGAATACTTGGGTGTAGGGCATAAGCCACATCCCGCAATAGTTTTCGCAAGGGATGTGTCGATGTGCCGCTAACACTATCTATCATCATCGGCGTGTGCGCCGGCGGCCTCATCGGCTGGGTGAACATGCTGGCATTGAAAAAGTTAATACGGATCATCATGAATGAGGGGGCGAACAATACCGCCCAGCCATGGCTGCTGGGAGGTACGGTTGTAGGTATGTTCGCTCTACTTTTTTTAGGCGTCCTGGTGTCGGTGGCGATGATGGTATCGATCGCCGGCGGATGGACACTCGCGATGATCGTTTTTATGATTTTTAACAGGCGCACGAAGAAGCAATAGCCTTGGGGAGGAACGGGGTCCATGGATATAAGCATCAACCCGGAAGTATGGATACAATTCAGCCTTTTCGGCATGGAGATCCACATCAGCGACGCCATCTGCGTGACATGGATCGTGTCCGCCATCCTGGTCATATTCGCATTGGTTGTAAGGTTCGCGTTATTGGGCAAATTTAAGACGATCCCCAAGGGATTCCAGAATGTGATCGAGCTATGCGTGGAAAAGATTTATGAGTATTCTGAAAGCTATATGGGCAAACGGGGGAAGGAGATCGCTCCCTATATCGGCATGCTGGCGCTGTATTTGGGACTAGCCAATATCATTGAGCTGGTGGGATTGCGGCCCCCGACCACCAATATCAGCACGACGTTTGCCATGGCGATCATCACCTTCGCCCTCATCAATTACTACGGGCTGGTGGAGAAGGGGATACTCGGGCGGATCCGGCACTATACCAAACCCATGATCCTGATGGCGCCCATCAAGCTTCTCACCGATCTGGCGCTGCCTGTGTCGCTGGCGAGCCGGCTCTACGGCAATATCCTGGCCGGACTGGTGGTCATGGAGATCGTGTACAACGTGCTGAAGGGATTCGCCGTGGGGATATTCTCCGTGGGTGTGCCCGCCGTGCTATCGATTTATTTCAATCTGTTTGACGGATTTATGCAGACCTTTATCTTTGTGACTCTGACCCTTGTCTTTATCCGCGAGGGCACTGAATAAACGACTTATATTTATGGAGGTATACGATTATGGGTTTAGACCTGACTCCGATCGGTGCGGGACTGGCTGTTATGACGGGCATCGGCGCCGGGATCGGCATGGGAATCGCCACCGGCAAGGCTGTGGAGGCCGCTGGACGGCAGCCTGAGGCCACCGGCAAGATCAGTTCCCTGTACTTTGTAGGATTGGCTTTGACGGAATCCATCGCGATTTATGGTTTTGTCGTAGCTTTGTTGATTCTCTTCGTGTAACGCGGGGGATACGGCAAAATTAGATTGGAAACGGTGGTATAGGTATGTTTAATGATATAAACGCCCTGGTTGTCAACTTCGTCCTGCATATCGTCAATGCCGTTATCCTGTTTTTGATACTGCGCAAGCTCTTGTTCAAGCCCGTCAAGGGATATCTGGACAAACGAACCAAGGGATTCGCGGACAAGAAACAGGATCTTGACAATCGGCAGGCAGAGATCGAGCGCCTGGAGGCGGAGTACAAACAGAAAATGGACAATGCCCGTGACGAGGCCAAGAAGATCATGGATCAGGCCAACGAGCGCGCCAACGAGCACATGGAAGAGGCCAAGCAGCAGGCCCAGGAACAGGTGAAGACCATACTGGAGCGTGGGCGCAAGCAGATCGAGTCGGAGCGGGCCAAGGCCATGGAGGATATCAAGGGCCAGGCGGCCGATCTCGCGGTGGAGATCGCCTCCAAGATACTCGCCAGGGAGATCAAGAAAGAGGATCATCAAAAGATCATCGAGGAATTCCTGGAGAGGGTGAAGTAAATGGACATGGAACCCCGTGACATCAGAGCGTTTTCAAGCGGTCTCATGCACGACACCCAGCAGGTATTCGCCGAGCAGCTCAAATGGGTGATGGGCATACTCAACCACCATCCGGAGTTTCGCAGCATTCTCGATAAAAAGGATGTATCCCTGGACGAGAAGAAAAAACTGCTGGACGACGTGATGAAGGACAAGATCGACGCCCAGGTTTACAATATGGTGCTGATGCTGGGTTCTTCGGGACGGCTGCATCTGCTGGAAAACGTCCAGCAGGAGCTTGAAAATATGGTCAAGGACCGGGAAGAGCACCTCACCGGGTCGGTGCGCACCGCTTTTCCCATGTCCGATGAGATGATGGAACGGATCGAATCCCATTTTTCCGCCATGGTGGGCAGCAGTCTCAATCTCGTTTACCATGTGGACCCATCACTGATCGGCGGCATGGTGGTGACCATCGGCGATCGTGTTTATGACGGCAGCGTGCTCCGCAATCTCCACGATATGAAAGAGCATATACTGAAGGATTGAAGAGGGTGTAGATTTGGAAATAGATGCAAGCAGTATAGGCAGCAGGATCAAAAGCAAGATAGACGAGTACCAGAACCGGTTCAATATTCAGAACATCGGTACCGTGATCCAGTCCGGCGACGGCATCGTGCGGATCGAGGGACTCCACGGGTGCAAATACGGGGAACTGCTGGTATTCGGTGAGGACGTGTACGGTATCGCCATGAACCTGGAGGAAAACAGGGTCGGCGCCGTGCTGCTCAATAACGAATACAGCGTCTCCGAGGGTACCACCGCCAGCAGTACCGGACGCATCGTCCAGGTGCCGGTGGGAGACGCCCTGCTGGGGCGCGCGGTCAATCCCCTGGGGCAGCCCATGGACGACCAGGGAAGCATTCATACAGATACATACATGCCCATCGAGGCGGACGCTCCCAGCATCCTGGACAGGCAGGGGGTCAAACAGCCCCTGCAGACCGGACTACTGGCCATCGACAGCATGATCCCCATCGGCAAGGGACAGCGCGAGCTGATCATCGGCGACCGGCAGACAGGCAAAACCGCCATCGCGCTCGATACCATCCTCAATCAAAAGGGCAAAGACGTCATCTGCATCTACGTGGCCATCGGCCAGAAGGCATCAACCATATCCCAGGTCATCAATACCATGCGGGAAATGGGGGCGATCGACTACTGTATCGTGGTGGCATCCACCGCCAGCGATTCGGCTCCCATGCAGTACATCGCGCCCTACGCGGGTTGCACCATGGCCGAGTATTTCATGAACAGGGGCCGTGACGTATTGATCGTATACGATGACTTAAGCAAGCACGCTGTGGCCTACCGGGCCATGTCGCTCCTGCTGAGGCGCCCCCCGGGCCGGGAGGCCTATCCGGGCGACGTGTTTTACCTGCATTCGCGGCTTTTGGAGCGCGCAGCCAAGCTGAGTGATGAGCGGGGCGGCGGATCCATGACGGCCCTGCCCATCATCGAGACACAGGCAGGCGATATCTCCGGGTATATCCCCACCAATGTCATCTCCATCACAGACGGGCAGTTATTCCTTGAGAGCGAACTGTTCTTCTCGGGCATACGACCAGCCGTCAATACGGGGCTTTCGGTATCCCGAGTGGGCGGCTCCGCCCAGATACCCGCCATGCGCAAGGTAACGGGAAGCCTGCGGCTTGAATTGGCCCAATACAGGGAGTTGGAGGTGTTCTCCCAGTTCGGATCCGAGCTGGACGCGGCCACCCTGGAATTCCTGGCCCAGGGCCAGCGGATCACCGAGGTATTGAAGCAGCAGCAATATCATCCCATGGATGTGGTGCATCAGGTCGTTATGCTCTATGTGGTGTCAAAAAAGATGCTTCTCGATATCGACCTTGGGGACATCCAGACATTCAAGCGGGAATTCATCGAATTCATGGAGAATCATCACAAGTCCCTCTTTGACCGGATCCGCAGTACCAAGGATATCACCGACGACGATATGAAGGAAATCGACGGCGCGGTGGGCGAATTTAAGCGGATGTTCAAAAAGGCGGAGAAGAAGGACCAGAAAAATCAGCCCGGCAAATCCGGCGAATCGGTAAAGCCGGAGGAAAAAGGCAAACCGGACGAGACCGGTAAAGATGAGATCGCCGAACCGGTAGAAGAAGAACCTCTGGGAAAGAAAGAACCCCGGGGAGGGGATAATCCCGGCGGCGAAAATTCAAAAAAGAGTGATCAAGAGAACGGGGCCGAAGAATGATCAATACCAACGATATACGGCACAGGATCAAGACCATCAAAGAGACCCGAAAGATCACCAATGCCATGAACCTGATCGCCTCGTCCAAATTCAATAAGACGTTGAACAAGTACAAGGCGAATATGGTGTATTTCAATAAGGTCCGCTACACCATCAAGGACATCCTGGCCCATAGTCAGGATCTCACCCATCCCTACTGTGAGATGCGTGAGGGGAAGCGGGCCGCCTATATCGTGATCGCGGGGGACAAGGGACTCTGCGGCGCCTACAATCACAATATACTGAACCTCGCCTACGAGCACATGCAGGACAAGGAAGAGAAATACATATTCGTGGTGGGGCAGATCGCCCGTGATTTCTTTGTCCACAAGAATGTCAATATCGATATCGAGTTTCTGTTCGCGTCACAGAACCCGACTTATAACAGCGCCCGGGAGATCGCCGAGGACGTGCTGAACCTCTACCAGAGCGATATGATGGACGAAGTCTACGTGGCGTACACCTTTATCGAGTCTCCCGTCAAGCAGCAGCCCAAGGTTATCAAGCTGCTGCCACTGGAGAAGAGCAATTTCGAGGATATCGAGCTCACCGAGCACTATCGTACCGAGATATTGTACCACCCGTCCCCCAAGGACGTATTCGATCTGCTGATCCCCAAATACGTCATCGGGCTGGTTTACGGGGCCTTGGTCCAGTCATTCGCCAGCGAACAGCGGGCCCGGATGATGGCTATGGACTCGGCCAGCCGCAACGCGGACGAGATGATCGATAAACTGAACTTGAAATTCAACCAGGCGCGCCAGGCGGCGATCACCAATGAGATCGCCGAGATCGTCGGCGGTTACATGGCGTTGAGCGGCAAAGACTAACGGAGGATAAGAAATGGAACATATCGGAAAAGTCGTACAGATTCTTGGTCCGATCATGGATATACGGTTCCAGCCGAACGAAGTACCCGAGATATTGAACGCGATCCGCGTGGAGGCGGAGGACCGTGACGTATGGGTGGAGGTCTCTCAGGATTTGGGGGACAATACTGTGCGCTGCATCTCCCTGGAATCCACCGAGGGGCTGCAGCGGGGATTGAAGGCCGTGGATACGGGCCGTCCCATCACGGTACCCGTGGGCGACGAGGTATTGGGACGGATGCTCAATGTCATAGGCCAGCCCATTGACAACAAGGGAGAAGTCAAGACCAAGGAGCAGATGTCCATCCACCGGGAGGCGCCCCCTTTTGAGGAGCAAAACCCCGCCACTGAGATATTTGAGACCGGCATCAAGGTCATCGATCTCATCGCCCCCTATGCCCGGGGCGGCAAGGTCGGCCTTTTCGGCGGCGCGGGAGTGGGAAAGACCGTATTGATCATGGAGCTGATCCGCAATATCGCCACCGAGCACGGCGGGTTCTCGGTGTTCACCGGTGTCGGCGAGCGTACCCGCGAGGGCCAGGAGCTCTACGAGGACATGACCGAGTCCGGCGTTATCGAAAAGACCTCCCTGGTATTCGGCCAGATGAACGAGCCCCCGGGTTCCCGTATGCGGGTGGCGCTGACAGGCCTTACCATGGCGGAGTATTTCAGGGATCGGGAGGGGCAGGACGTGCTGCTCTTCATCGACAACATTTTCCGGTTCATCCAGGCGGGCAGTGAGGTATCGGCGCTATTGGGGCGTATGCCCTCCGCCGTTGGCTACCAGCCTACCCTGGCCACCGAGGTCGGAGACCTGCAGGAGCGGATTACCTCGACCCAGAACGGCTCCATTACATCGGTCCAGGCGATCTACGTGCCGGCGGACGATCTCACCGACCCGGCCCCGGCCACCACGTTTGCCCATCTGGACGCCACCACCGTATTGTCCAGAAAGATCGTGGAGATGGGTATCTACCCGGCCGTGGACCCCTTGGAGTCCACCTCCCGTGTGCTGGATCCCCGTGTCGTGGGGGAGGAGCACTACCACATCGCACGGCGGGTGGAAGAGGTGCTGCAGCGCCAGAAGGAGCTCCAGGATATCATCGCCATCCTGGGGATGGAGGAGTTGACCGAGGCCGACAGACTGGCGGTGTACCGGGCGCGAAAGATCCAGCGGTTCTTCTCTCAGCCCTTCTTTGTCGCAGAGAGTTATACGGGCATCCCCGGTAAGTATGTGCCGATCGCGGAGACCATCGCGGGATTCAAAGCCATCCTCGACGGGGAGGTCGACGATCTGCCCGAGGGAGCGTTCTTCATGGTGGGCAATATCGACGAAGCCAAGGAAAAAGCCAAGAAGATGGAGGAAGACTAGACTTGTATCCCGAGTTTCACCTAGAGGTATATACCCCCGAGCGGCTTTTTATCGACGACCAGGTGGAGATGGTCATCGTGGAGAGTTCCGACGGGGAAGTGGGGATTCTCAAAGGTCATATCCCCATGGTGGCAGCCGTCAGCATCGGTGAACTGCGCATCCTCGTCAAGGGGGAATGGAAGGCCGCCGCCATCAACGAGGGGTTTATGGAGGTGCGCCCCGACGCCACCGTCATCCTGGTGCGCTCGGTGGAGTGGCCGGAGGAGATCGACGCCAAACGGGCCGAGGAAGCCAAAGAGCGGGCCGAGGAGCGACTTCGCCAGAAGCGCAGCATGACCGAGTACCACCAATCCAAGGCGGCTTTGGCCCGGGCCATGGCTAGATTGCGGGTCAAGAAAGAGATATTATAGCAATTCTGATACGCGGGATACCGTCCATATGGCGGCACTCCTGCGCGTTTTATCCGTATACATACCATCTATTATCATAAATACAGCAGATATCGCAGAAAAAGAGGATCGCTATAAGCGGGGCTTTTTTTGATTGATGGCCCCCCATCCCTATGGTATGATGTCGTTATATGATGGAAAAAGGACGTATACTATGAATAAAAAGCCGCTGATCATACTGGTCCTCGTCGCCATCGTCATCGCGGCCGGCATAGGTATCTTCCTGCTGGCCAGACATAGCGGTGGACCCGCCGTGGGCGGGGAAGACGTGCGGCTTTTTTATTACCGCAATATCCCGGGGCTTCGGCGCGCGGAGGAAGACGACGTGGTCCTCTCTGTCCACAAGAGCTACGTCCTGGATGAAAAGGGTCTTCACATCGAGATCGACCGTCTCTGGATCGGCGCGGATACCGCCTGGGCTCTCTACCATATCGACGACGGGACAAGCCTCACGCCCTCCGGCGCCCTGGTCTTGACCGGGTCCCGAGGCGGGACGGCGCTCTATACCGCCGGCGGGAAAGACACCGGGCAGATACTAGCGGAAGATGGCCTTTACGGGTATTTCACCATGGACCGGCTTGACGCGGACGCGGCTGTGGGCACGGTGGAGCAGGCATCACTGTACCCGGTTATCACCCGGAAACACTGGCTCAGCACCAGCGTGACCGAGCTCACTCCCATCCCCATCCCGTATACAAAAGACCCCGCTGATGAATCTTTACTGAACATCCCATTGCAGCAGGAGTCACAGGAACTGGGCACTCTGGGGACGGTGACCCCCACAAAGATCACGCTTGCGGAGAGCCGGACATTTCTGTCCCTAGATTTTGAGTCTGCTGGATATTCTCTTTACGGCCTGCAGGGGACGCTCAGTTCCCGCAAAGGGGAGGACCTGCCTCTGGACGGTCTGATGACGGAGGATAGGATTGCGCTTCCCGCGTTCAATTACCCAGACGCTCTCTACACACTGTCCATCGACCGTGCGTATTTTGTCTATCCGGATACCGTCACGATGAATATAGATCCCAAGGATTTTCGCAAACGGAACACCAGGCGGGATATCGATCAGCCCGCCTTTCAGCCGGGAGGCCCCCAGTGCATCCTCGATACGATCAGGGTGGAGCGGGACCGGGTGTACCTCGATATGAGCCCCGCAAGCGGGGGAGAGGGCGTTTTAAGCGCCGATTCTTGGGACGATGAATCCGCGAGCAACACGGTGTACTGCGCAAACGGCCGATCGGGCCCGATGGAAGGGGCGTTGCTCTCAGACGGGGACAAACTCACCATCGCCATACCCAGGGACATGTGGGACCAGGAACTGTCCATATGGGTGCAGATCCGCGATCCGTTGATTGTTTTGGAGCCAGGCATTGATATAGACCTAAGGGGGGAATGACACCATGCGTAACTTGCAATGGATAAAAAGGGTGCTGTTATGTGTCCAGCGCCACACGGTACTGCCGATCCCGAGGATCAGGCAGGTAACCGGGGACGATCTGGGGTGGAGCGCCATATTCCTGTTTATGCCCGCGTTGCTCGCCGGGGGCTCCATGCTCCTTGCCAAATACCTGATAGGACTTTTGGTGCCCTATTATATGGCTGCCTTTGTCCTGATGGTCGGGGGAGAGTACGGGATCGGTACCATGGACCAGGCGCGGGATATGGCGCTTGGTGACACCGGTACCGGGAGGCATTTCTTTTGGAGCAGTATCGCTGTGCTGATCCTGCCGCTTGCCAAGATTTTTCTGCTGGCAGAGACGGCGGAGTATTACTTCGGCGTCGAGATGGCGGGCATCATCATGGCAGTGCCCATCGCGGGGCGGATCGGCTGGCTCACGGCAGCGGCCACGGTGGACCGGCATGATCAACATACAGAGCCCGAATTGTTCCAGCATATCAGCACCGGACAGTGGAGCGTGGGGATCGTGCTTCTTTTGATCCCGCTTCTATTCTTCTTCACGCTGCGGGCATTCTTCTTTGTGATCCCGGTGTTCGGGTTGATCTTCGTTTTGGCATGGATATTGGATAAGACCGCCATGGCGAAACGCCGCGTCGTGGGATTCTGCGCCGAATTCGCCGAAGTGTTGTTTCTGCTCCTATTGCCTGTATTGATGTACGCGACCGAGCGGATCCTATAAACCCGCGTGGCAGGGCTGTCTGTCCTGGAAATAGGTGAAGTAAGAAATGTCTTCTCCCAGGCGCTCCCGCACATAGGACCATCCATTTCCGATATTCTCCGCGGTGTGGGCGTCTGAACCGAAGGTGAGATATTGCCCCCCCAAGGCCAGGAACCTCTTGCAGATGGCGGGGGAGGGTAGCGTTTCATTGAGCGCTGTGCGCAGGCCGCTGGTGTTGATCTCCAGGGCCTTGTTTTTTTGGGCCAATACTCTCAGTATCTCGTCGATCAATTCCATCTCATCGTCCTCTGGGGTGATGGGATAGGGGCTATTGCGCCGTACGTAATCGAGGTGACCCAGCGCGTCAAAGGCGTCGTATCGGCTGATGAGGTCCAAAACCGTCTGATAGTAGAGCCGCAGGCTCTCTTGTTTGTCTTTCCCCTCGAAATATTCGGCGTCGTATGGGTCCAGTCCGTTCACCAAATGGACTGACGCGATCACGTAATCAAAATTGTGGGACTCGATATATTTTCGTGTGTCGTCCAGCAGATGGGACTGCAGGCCGATCTCGATTCCTTTCAGTACACGAAGACGACCGTCGTATCGATTTGCCATTTCGGTTATTTCAGACAAATAATGTTCTATATCGGAAATATCAAAGACGATATCGCGATTCGGCCAATCCCCGTCTACATGATCGGTGATGGCGATGGTGGATAATCCCGCCGTTATGGCCCCTTCGCAGATGGTGTCAAGTGACATATGCCCGTCTCCCGAAAACGCCGAATGAATGTGCAGGTCGATCAAATGGATTGTCCCCTTTTCCATAGAATGGTATCATTGTAGTATGAAGGAGCGTTATCGTCAATCGCCGAAGACTTGACATAAAGATGTTTCTACTGTATAGTTGGTTTAGTAGTTTAGTGCGGTAAAGCAATAAAGCGAGGATAGGTATGAAACCGATCGAATTGCCCGAAGGGGCAAAGGATACGCTCCCGGCCACCTGCGGGGCAAAAAGAGACATACAGCGGATGATGCGGGACACATTCGCCTCATTTGGATACGCGGAGGTGGAGACCCCGGTATTCGAGTACCTTGATACGTTCTCTTACGGAGAGGATAGTCTGGAGCCGGAGAAGACGCTGCGGTTCTTCGAGGCGGGAAAGAAGACCATGGTACTGCGTCCCGACGCCACCATGCCCATCGCCCGGGTTGCGGTCACCAAGATGCGCTTGGCGCAAAAGCCTATCCGCCTCTGCTATATCGAGGATATCTACCGGTATGAGCAGACCCGCTACGGCGTCAACCGGCGCAGCGAACAGGCCGGGGCGGAGCTGTTGGGCGCGGGGTCAGTAGAGGCTGACGCGGAGATCATCTCGCTGGCCGTCGAGTCCCTGCTCGCGCTGGGGATAACGGACTTTCAGATCGACATCGGACAGGTGGAGTTCTTTAAGGGGTTGGCGGAAGAAGCCGATATAGCGGAAGAAGCCCGCTACACACTGGGGCAATGGATCGACGCGAAAGACATGGGCGCCATCGATGGGTACCTGCAGAACTCAGTTCAGTCCGAGCAGTTCCAAAAGACCCTCCGGGCCCTGCCCCGTCTTTATGGCGGCAGCGACGTCCTTCAGAGAGCCAAGGCGTTGACACAGTATTCCCGGTGTGTGGAAGCCCTGGATTCCTTGTCGGAACTGTACGGGATACTTAAGGACTACGGGTACGAGGATTATATAGCCTTTGATCTGGGGATGGTCCAGAGCCTGCATTACTACACGGGGATGGTGTTTCGCGGATACGTGAAACACCACGGCAGTGTGGTGGTGAAGGGCGGCCGGTACGACCACCTGACACGCCGGTACGGGGAAGAAATGCCCGCCACCGGCTGCGCCGTCAATATCGACGAGGTGATGAAGCGGCAAAACAATCAGCTCGTCACGGCGGATGGCGAGGGAATAGACGTACTGATCGTCTGCGGCGGCACAGACCGTGCAAAGGGATACGCCCTAGCCAAGAAACTGCGGCGGGAGGGGAAACGGGTGGAAGTATTATTGTCCGACTGCGGAGATCCTATGGAATACGCCAGGCGAAAAGAAATATCCCGTATCCTGCGGGTACAGGACAAACGCGTTGAGGAAATTGATCTATGAGCTTCTTAACGATCGCCCTGGCCAAGGGCAGGCTGGCGGACAAGGCCATGGAATACATGCAAAAGACCGGACTGACCTGTTCGGAATGGGATCAGAGCAACCGGAAACTGATACTCAATGACGACAGCGGTACCGTGCGGTTTTTACTGGTCAAGCCAAGCGACGTCCCCACCTATGTGGAGCACGGGGTGGCAGACATGGGCGTGGTGGGCAAGGACACCCTGCTGGAAGAGGAATGCGACGTATTCGAGATGCTGGACCTGGGGTTCGGAGCCTGCCGCATGTCTGTGGCCGGTTACCCGGAGAAAAAGAAGGCCTGGCAGTCCCGCAGTATCAACCGTGTCGCCAGCAAATACCCCCGGCTGTCCCGGTCCTATTGCCGGAGCCTGGGGATGAACGTGGAGACCATCAAGCTTAACGGCTCGGTGGAACTGGGGCCCATCGTGGGGCTCTCGGACGTGATCATCGATATCGTGGAGAGCGGACGGACGCTGAAGGAAAACGGCCTGGAGGTCCTGGATACAATATGCGATATCAGCGCCCGGCTGATCGTGAACCGGGCCAGCCTCAAAACCAAGGGCGCTCTCATCGAGCCCCTGATCGAGAAACTGGGTACGGTGGTGGAGGAACAGAAATGAAACAGATAGACGCACGGGACCGGTCCGTCGATTGGGTCGCGGGACAGATGAATCTGGACAAAGGATACCTCGACACCTGTACGGCGGAGCGGGAATCGGTACTCAGCATCCTGTCCGATGTGCGGGAACGGGGTGACGCGGCCGTACTTGAATATACCAATCAGTTCGATCGAGCCGGGTTTACAGGGGCAAACGCACTGAAAGTTACCGATACGGAAATTGACGCTGCGTTTTCAAGCGTCCCCAAAGAAAAGATCGCCATCATAGAAAAGGCCGCCGAGCGCATCCGGGATTTCCATGAGAGGCAGAATCGCCAAAGCTGGGTCAATTACGATACTGCGGGCTGCATTATGGGCCAGCGGATCATCCCCCTGGACCGGGTGGGTATCTATGTGCCCGGCGGCCGGGCAGCCTATCCCTCTTCGGTGCTGATGAACGCCATTCCCGCTAACGTCGCGGGGGTCGGGGAGACCGTGATGGTCACGCCCCCCGGCAGAGACGGACGTGTCAATCCAGGCACATTGGTAGCGGCAAAGATCGCAGGCGTCGGGGAGATATACAAGATCGGCGGTGCCCAGGCGGTAGGGGCGCTGGCATACGGCACGGACACCATCCGCCGGGTGGATAAGATCACCGGTCCCGGCAATATATACGTGACGCTGGCCAAGAAAGAGGTCTACGGGATCGTGGATATCGACATGATCGCCGGGCCCAGCGAGGTGCTTGTGATCGCAGACGGCACGGCCAACTCCGCATGGGTGGCCGCGGATCTCCTTTCGCAGGCCGAGCACGACCCCATGGCCCGGAGCATATTGGTGACCGACAGCCCGGATATAGCGGAGCAGGTCGTGACATTGACGGCGGAACAAGCCGGGGCCTTGAGCACCCGGGAGACCATCGAGCGGTCCCTTTCGGACAATGGGTATACCGTACTTGTGGATGATATCCCCGCCGCCGTCGAGGTGGCCAATCGCGTGGCCCCGGAGCATCTGGAGCTGGCAGTGAGTGACCCTCACGCGATCATCGAATCCGTGCGCCACGCGGGGTCGGTATTCATGGGGCACTTTGCGACAGAACCCCTGGGAGACTACATGGCGGGACCCAACCACGTACTGCCCACGGGGGGCACCGCCCGGTTCTTTTCGGCGTTGAATGTGGATGATTTTATCGTCAAGAGCAGTACCCTATATATGACGGAGGCGGGGTTTGAGACCCTAGCGGAGGACGTGGCGGCCTTCGCCCACATGGAAGGACTATCGGCCCACGCCCACGCGGTGGAGATACGGATGGAGGATCGAAAATGAGAAGCGCGACGATTCAGAGGGATACCAAGGAGACCAAGATCAGTTTAACCCTGGGGCTTGACGGCGAGACCAAGACCGAAGTCGGCACCGGGGTCGGGTTCTTCGACCACATGCTGACCTTGATGGGCGCCCATGGCGGGATGCAGTTAAGCATCGCCTGCCAAGGAGACCTGGAAGTGGACCTGCACCACACCGTGGAGGACGTGGGGATCGTACTCGGGCAGGCGTTGAAGCAGGCATTGGGTGATAAAAAAGGCATCACCCGGTACGGCACCGCGTTTGTTCCCATGGATGAATCCCTTGCCATGGTGTGCCTCGATATCAGCGGCAGGCCCTTCGTGGTCTACGATGTGGAGGACTCAGGCCCCCAGACCGAGGCCTTCAATATTCAGATCGCCGAGGAATTCCTCCGGGCATTTGCCACCCACAGCGGGATCACGCTCCATGTACGGCTGCTATACGGGAAGAACACACACCACGTCCTGGAGGCGGTGTTCAAGGCGCTGGGGCGGGCGCTGAATCAGGCAGTCGCACTCACCGGCAGCGACGCCGTTCCCTCCACCAAGGGGATGCTGGACTGAAAGGGAAACTATGATCGCCATTATTGACTATGGGATGGGCAATCTGCGCAGCGTGCAGAAGGCCGTCGAAATCTTAAGCGGCGAGGCCGTCATCACCCGGGATCAGGCCGTCATCGACGCCGCGGAGCGGCTGATATTGCCCGGCGTCGGGGCATTTGGAGACGCCATGGAAAATCTCCGAAAGCTTGACCTCATCGATCCCATCCGCCGCTATGTGGAGACTGGGCGGCCGTTTTTGGGGATCTGCCTGGGGATGCAGCTTCTGTTCGCCGAGAGCGAGGAGCACGGCTTGCGGCAGGGACTCGGTCTCATCCCGGGCCGTGTGGTGCGGTTCGATATACCAAAGAACTACAAGGTCCCCCACATGGGATGGAACCGGCTCACGACGCAGGCGCACCCACTGTGGGAAGGCCTTGGGACGGAGCCCTACGTGTATTTCGTCCACTCCTACCACGCGCCGGGAAAGTCCGATTATACGATCGCCACAGCCGAGTACGGGTATGAATTCCCGGCGGCGGTGGCCAGGGACAATGTCATGGGCACCCAATTCCACCCTGAAAAAAGCGGGGATGTGGGGCTAACCATACTTGGAAATTTCATGGGGATGGAGAGAATCGGATGATTATATACCCTGCGGTGGACATACAAGACGGGAAATGCGTACGATTACGGCAGGGCCGGGCCGAGGAAAGCACGGTGTACTACGCCGACCCCTGCGAGGCGGCGGCCCATTGGTTCAGCGAAGGCGCCCAATGGCTCCACGTGGTTGACCTGGACGGGGCGTTTTTAGGAGAGTCCCGCAATGACGACGCCATCAGACGGATCGTGTCCCTGGGTGTGCCGGTCCAGGTGGGCGGCGGCATCCGGGACATGGAGCGGATACGGACCCTCATGGATATGGGAGTAGACCGCGCAATTATCGGTACCGCGGCGGTGGAGAACCCGGACTTGGTCCGTGAGGCTGTAGAATCCTACGGAGACGCTATTGCCGTGGGGATCGACGCCAGGAATGGCATGGTCGCCACCCGGGGCTGGCAGGAAATAAGCGAGATGAGGGCGGTGCCCCTGGCTGTCAAGATGAAGGAGTTGGGCGTTGCGACCGTCATCTACACGGATATATCCAGGGACGGCATGCTCACCGGCCCCAATACATCCGCCATGGAGGAGATGGTCCGTGGGAGCGGGCTTTCCGTGATCGCCTCCGGGGGCGTGAGTGAATTACCGGATATCGAGGCGCTGATGAATACGGGCGTTTCGGGGGCCATTGTGGGAAAGGCGCTGTACGCGAAACGCTTTTCGCTCCCTGAGGCGATCGCGTTGACGGAGGGAACATGCTGACCAAGCGGATCATCCCCTGCCTGGACGTCCACGACGGGCGCGTGGTCAAGGGGGTCAATTTTGTGAATATACGGGACGCCGGGGACCCTGTGGAGGTCGCCAAGGCCTACAACGAAGCCGGGGCAGACGAGCTGGTGTTCCTGGATATCACGGCTTCCAGCGACGCCCGCCAGACCATGGACGATGTGGTGGCCCGCACCGCCGAGCAGGTGTTTATCCCCCTGACGGTGGGGGGCGGCATCCGTTCGGTTGCGGATTTCAGGCGGATCCTGAAGCTGGGGGCGGATAAGATCTCGGTCAACAGCGCGGCGCTGAAGCGTCCCGCATTGATCACCGAGGCGGCCAAGCAATTCGGCAGCCAGTGTGTGGTGGTGGCCATCGACGCCAAATCACGGGAAGACGGCGCCGGCTGGGACGTGTACCTGAACGGTGGCCGGGTCAATACCGGCAAGGACGCCGTGGCCTGGGCGATGGAGGCCGAGGAACTGGGAGCCGGTGAGATACTATTGACCAGCATGGATGCCGACGGGACCAAGGACGGGTACGATTTGCCCCTGACCCGGGCGATCGCGAGCCGGGTGGGCATCCCGGTGATCGCTTCCGGCGGGGCGGGGGAGATGGAGCATTTTTTCACGGCGGTCACCGAGGGGGGCGCAGACGCGGTGCTGGCCGCTTCCCTATTCCACTACCGGGAGTGCACCATCGGGGACGTGAAGGATTACCTGCGGGGCCGGGGCGTCCCGGTACGATTGACAGAACAAGGAGGCATGAGATAGATGGACAATATCAAATGGGATGAAAAAGGGCTGGTGCCCGCTGTGGCCCAGGACGCGGAGACCAGAGAGGTGTTGATGCTGGCCTATATGAATGAGGAAGCCCTCAAGCTCACCATACAGACCGGCAAGGCCCACTACTTCAGCCGGAGCCGTGGGCGCATCTGGATGAAGGGGGAGAGCTCCGGCCATGTCCAGCTCGTCCAGGATATAAAAGTGGACTGCGACGGGGACACCCTGCTGCTGCTGGGGGAGCAGGAGGGGGTGGCCTGCCATACCGGGGAAAAGAGCTGCTTTTTCACCACCGTCAGTGAAAAAAGCGCAAGCGATACAAAGGCTAAGGAGAAGGCCAACGCGGAGATATACCGGCAGCAGATCGGCCCCATGCTGGAGGAGGTCTACGCCGTGATCGCCGATCGAAAGGCATACCCCCAAGAGGGCTCCTACACCAATTATCTATTGGACAAGGGCATTGACAAGATTCTGAAAAAGGTGGGGGAGGAGACCGCGGAGGTGATCATCGCCGCCAAAAACCCCGACGAGGAGGAGCTGGTCTACGAGACGGCGGACCTTTTCTACCACCTGCTGGTACTTCTTTTTGAGCGGGGCGTGGGGCTTCCCAGGGTCGCCATGGAGCTGGCCAACCGCCGATAGGAAAAGAGAAAAAAGGGCCGTTGACTGATATCCATAAACCATGTATAATAAATGACGCCGCCAAAAAGCGGCGATACGCGGGAGTGGCTCAGGGGTAGAGCGTCACCTTGCCAAGGTGAATGTCGCGGGTTCGAATCCCGTCTCCCGCTCCAGGCGAGGCGGCATAGCCAAGTGGTAAGGCGCGGGCCTGCAAAGCCCTTATCCCCCAGTTCGAATCTGGGTGCCGCCTCCATTTTTTTATTTGCCGGAATGGCGGAATTGGCAGACGCCTCAGACTTAAAATCTGATGGGGATTTATCCCCGTGCCGGTTCAAGTCCGGCTTCCGGCACCATTTTAAAATAACTACGATTTTCATATAGACAAACTGGCTGACAGTAATCGGCCAGTTTTGTTTTATGTTCTTTATTTCTGCTATAATTATATCGGTTGCAGATAAGAATTGGAGATTCATCATGATTACGGCAATATATTCGATTGGAAAAGTAACTGGCGCTGAATTCTGGGTGTGGGGTTACTTCATTTCTACGCTCATTTTTGCTGCTATCAGCCTGTTGTTTAGAGCCAATCGCACCAAGAATGGGATTATTACGATAGCATTGGGTTTACTTGTGGCCGAAATACTATGCGACACAGCCTGGTTTTTGATTTATTATCCCGGCGGCAGTTATGCCAATTACGGCATAGGAGGAGTATACGGCTTATTTATTTGGCCAGCTTTATTAATCATTGTGGGAGTAATCGGAACTGGACGAAATAGATCCCGCAAGCAAAGCGAAGTAAATTAGAAATATACGACACGTTCGATATCGCACTTTTTTAAATATGTCACTATCAGCCATACATATGATTTAGGAAGGCTGGTTTTCCCATGAAAAACGCAATCGGCATTTCAACCGCAAACGGGTATCCCTTTTTATCGTTTGAAGAGCGATTGGCGCTATACAACCGGCTGGGTTTCCAATCCGTCATGCTTTGGTGGGGGGATGACGAACCCGAAACAAGGTCGGAGCGAGCTGCCCTGGCAAAACAGTATCATCTGCATATAGAGAATGTCCATGCCGATATGGCGAACAGCAATTCCTTATGGCTGCCCGGCGCAGGCGGCGATAAAAAAGCGGAGGATCTGATGCAGGCTGTTATTGACTGCCACCATTCCGGGATAAAATGTATGGTTCTTCATCTGACAAATGGGATTGCGCCGCCGGATATTTCCGATATCGGCCTGCAGAGAATGGAACTCGTATTTGCGACTGCTATAAAATACGGCGTCACGCTGGCGATCGAAAATGTTCGCTCAAGCAAGCATATTCGATATATACTGGACCATTATCATGATGAACACATCGGCCTTTGCTTTGACACGGGCCATTCAAACATATGGTGTCAAGATACCGACTGGCTTTCATTGTATGGGGATCGCCTCGCGGCTGTCCATATTCACGACAATGGGGGGATTACTGACGAACACGGAATTCCCTGCACCGGTACTCTTGACTGGGACAGTATTATCAATCAACTAAGCAAATCCTCCTATCATGGGGCGCTGACACTAGAAACGGAATACCGCGGTGGAGATTTGGAAGAGTTAAAGACCTTTCTTGGGAACTCGTACGACGCGGGAATAGCATTGCTTGAAATGGTATAATACAAAAAACTTATAGGATAGGTTAAGCGCAATGGAACACATCGGAACGCAACCGCTTACTACGCGCAGACTCCTCCTGCGCCGCTTCACACTGGATGACGCGGATGCCGTGTACCGGAACTGGGCATCCGATCTGGAGAAGTGCGGGATGCGGTACGAGGGGACTCTACGGGCCGCGGACTGGAACAATCAGGGGATCTGCGACGCCGCCTATTACGCGCTTCTGAAAACGGATCGGTAAACGCTGAATGAGCACGTCCGGACATACCCGATATCTATGAAAGTGCACCGTGTCTTTTTTTTAGGGACCATGATATGATAGACGCAGACTTACACACCGGAGGATTACAATGGACTACACGGACATCAACGCGAAAACGATAGATCGGTGGATCGAGGAAGGCTGGGAATGGGGCGTACCCATCACCCATGAGCAGTATTTGGAGGCGCGGCAGGGTAAATGGTCGATGGTCTTGACCCCCGTAAAGCCCGTCCCCAAGGACTGGTTTCCGGACCTGAAGGGCAAAAAAGTCTTGGGGCTCGCCTCGGGGGGCGGCCAGCAGATACCCATATTCGCCGCCATGGGTGCGGAATGCACAGTGTTGGATTATTCGGAGAAGCAGATACAGAGCGAGCTTAATGTCGCTGCGCGGGAGGGCTATCAGATCGACGCCGTCCGGGGGGATATGACCAAACCACTGCCCTTTGATGACGAAATATTTGATTTGATCTTTCATCCCGTGTCCAACTGCTATATCGAGGATGTGATCCCCGTCTGGCGCGAGTGTTACCGCGTACTCAAAAAGGGCGGCAGACTGATGGCGGGGCTTGATAACGGGATCAATTTCCTGTTCGACGATGACGATGAGCGGGAGATCAAGTTCAGCCTGCCCTTCAATCCCCTGAAAAACAAGAACCAGATGGAGGCCCTTGAGAGGGACGACTGCGGTGTGCAGTTCTCCCATACCATCGAGGAGCAGATACGTGGGCAGCTCCAGGCTGGCCTAACGCTGCTTGACGTCTATGAGGACACCAACGGGACGGGGCCCCTTCATGAGCGCGGCGTGCCGACATTCTGGGCCACCCTGGCCGAAAAACGATAACAGGAGTATAAGGTATGGTAACTTTACGTGAAATCACGACGGAAAATTTCTGGGATGTTATCTCATTGAGCGTCAGCCCCGAGCAGGAAAAGCTGGTGCTTAGTAACGCTGTCTCCATCGCCCAGGCGAAGGTGCAGCCGGAGTGCGTGCCCCTGGCGATCTACAGCGACGATACGCCGGTGGGGTTTCTCATGTACTGCGTGGACCGGGACGACAGCGAATACTGGCTCTACCGGATCATGATCGATCACCGGTATCAGGGGAAGGGCTACGGACGGCAGGCTATGAATCTGCTCATCGAAACGATCAAAACGGACAAAGAACGGCACAGGATATACCTGGGGGTTCACCGGGACGGCGGCGCCTCGGTAAAGCTCTACGAGAGCCTGGGGTTTACGTTCACCGGAGACGTCTACGGTGAGGAACACATCATGGTAATGGAGTATTAGCGTTTCGGGGTCCTGGGAAGGGCCCCTATCTATAGGCGTATAAAACGAAGAGTGATACGAATATGAAGAAGTCGATCAAGCAGTGGGCAAAGACCCTCAAATCCAATACCCTGGCGCTGTACCTGGCGGCCAGGCACCCGGACACACCCTGGTACGCCAAGGCCATGGCGGGTCTCGTGGCCGCCTACGCGCTCTCACCCATCGACCTCATCCCGGACTTCATCCCCGTGCTGGGGTACCTGGACGATATGCTGCTCCTGCCCCTGGGCATCTGGCTCACGGTCAGGCTGGTGCCGAAGCCGGTCTGGGCCCAGTGCCGGGAGCGGGCCGAGACCCTGGCGGGGGTGAAGGGGCCCCGGTGGATTACAGGGGTGATCATCGGGGTGTGGGTTGTTATGCTTGCGGCGATAGTTTGGATAGTCGGTAGCAGAATCTACACAATTGCATGATGGAAACAGGAGGGAGAGGTATGGATCATCAACAACTACTCGATGCCATCGTCTCATTTGCGGAACATAGCGATAGTGTGGCCGCGCTTATATTGATCGGCTCCCGCGCCAGGAAGCAAAGGCATGCGGACGAGTATTCGGATATCGACGTATTGATGGTGGTGGATGAGCCGGACCGTTTTCTATCGTCCGACGAATGGCTTTCCGGGATTGGGACGCCTCACGTTTCGTTTATCGAGACGACCTTTGACGGTGATCAAGAGAGACGGATATTGTTCGACAACGCATCGGACGTGGACTTTGTCTTCATCTCCCGGCAGCACGCGAAGCAGGTCGTGGAGAGCAATGTTGGCATGGATATTTTGAGCCGCGGATTTCGTGTCCTGGTCAATAAGACGGATCTGCGTATCCCGCCCTTGACCGATCCGTGCGATCAGGGTTATCCGGTCCCCGGTGAGGATGAATACAAAAATACCGTCCATGATTTCTGGTATCACACCGTATGGACCACTAAAAAGCTCCTGCGGAAGGAGCTCTGGGCGGCGAAGTTTTGTGTGGACAATTATATGAAATGGAAGCTGCTGTGGATGATCGAGCAGTACGAGCACGCCATACACGGCCAGAGCTATCACACCTGGTATGGCGGAAGATTCGTCGACAGCTGGGCGGAGCCGGATGTAGCGGAACGCTTGCGCAAGACATTCGCTCATTATGATGCGAAAGATATGGCTGCGGCGCTATGGGAGACGATGAATTTATTCCGGGACCTTTCCAAAGAAGTATCAAATGTCTATGGTTTAGAATACCCCGCCCACGCGGACGAGTACGCCACCGGCTGGGTACGGGCAAAGATTTCGGCTATCACAAAAGAATAACGGCATCCATATCGGGCCGGGCGGATCTTAATTTATGCATCCCGCAGGGCTTCCCATTTTCCGCACCGGCCGCCCCACCGGGCGAGGACCGCGTTACCGGCCCGCATCTCCACGATCTCACAGCGGTTGGGGCAGTCGTCGCAGTGGATGGTCCTGGTCCGGCAGTCGGGCCGCACCGATGTGAACCCCACGAACCGGCTGGACTTCTCGGCGCCCATGGCTGATTTGGCCAATATGGCCGCGCCCCAGGCGCCCATGACGTCGTGGTGGGCGGGGACGTGGACCGTCCGGCCCAGTTCCTCCTCAAATGCCCGGACTATCCCCGCGTTGGCGGCCACGCCCCCCTGGAACACGATGGGGGAGGCGAGCTCCTTACCCTTGGCGAGGTTGTTGATATAATTTCGGACCAGGGCCTGACAGAGCCCCGCGATGATGTCCTCCTCGGCGTAGCCGTTCTGCTGCTTGTGGATCATGTCGGACTCGGCGAATACGGCGCAGCGCCCCGCGATCCGGACGGGGGAGCGGGCGTCTAGCGCCCTGCTGCCGAAGTCACAGATACCGATCCCAAGCCGCGCGGCCTGCCGGTCCAGAAAGGAGCCGGTCCCGGCGGCGCAGACGGTATTCATGGCGAAGTCGTGGATGATCCCGTCCCGCATCAATATGATCTTGGAGTCCTGGCCGCCGATCTCCAGTATGGTCCGGACACCGGGGAATGCGTGATGGGCCGCCACGGCATGGGCGGTGATCTCGTTTTTGACTATGTCCGCGCCGAGGATGGCTCCGGCCAGCAGCCGACCGCTGCCGGTGGCGCCCACCCCCGCGATACGATACTGTGTCCCGGCGAGAAAGCCCGCCAGGGCCTCGATCCCCTTGCAGATGGCCAGGATCGGCCTGCCCTCGGTATGCAGGTACAGCTTGTGGACGATGGCGTCCCGGGTGTCTGTCAGCACCAGATTGGTGCTGACGGAGCCCACGTCGACGCCGAGGCAATAGGTATCGCTCATGCGTATTCTCCTAGCGGTATGGTCTCGGTCTCGGCGGTCCGGCGGCGCTGGCGCAATAGATCCACGAAGGCCTCCACCCGTGTCATGTACCCGGCTTCCCCCGTCATCTCGTCGAGGATCAGGGTCAATACGGGGATACCCTGCTCCCGGGACACCGTGGGCATCATGGCCTGTGCCACGATCTCCGGCATGCACCCCAGGGGATAGACCTGGATGATCCCGTCGAACCCATCCCGGGCGTGCATGACGGTATGGCCGATGGTCTCCCGGGTGTGCCCGCCGATGTCCACCTTGACATAGGGGTGGGCCGCCCGGGCGTATTCCATACGCTGGGGGATATGCAGCGCCTTCTTGATCATCTTCTCCACGATCCACTCGCTGACGGTGACGAGGCGCTCGGTCTCGATCCCCATGCGCCCCAGTCGGCTCTGGATGCGTAGATTTGACCAGGGATCGATGATGTCGAATATCTCGCCCACGATGCCGATCCTTAAGGGATGAGCGTCACGGTCGATGTCTACCTGGGATAGCTTTTTCCTGGTCCGGCGGATCAGCCGCTTTGTTTGACATGCGTTCTTGGTCGTCAATACCGATCGCTGGAACTCGCTGTAGATGGCTTCGGCGCTGCCGCGCCGTTTCTCCCGGGCCATCACGCGGTAGTAGAGCCTTTCCAGTTTATCGGTGCGCACCGCGATCACCGGGACGTCCCAGAGGGCTTTGGCGACCTTCAGTACGGGGAACTCACCCCCCGCGAGCCGGCGGATGCGGCGGCCAAGCTCTCCAAGACCCTCCCGGCAGGGCTCCAGTATGATGGTATCCATGTCATAACCGTTGTTGCGGAGGATCTCCCGCTGCATCTGGCAGTAGTAGCCGAACCGGCAGGGACCCCAGGAGCCCAGCATCAGATGGGTATCGGCCCCACTCTCGTACCCCTGGACCAGGCTGCCCACGGTGATCTTCAGGGGCAGACAGGCCCCCTCGGGCACCAGGCGGGTGCCGATCTCCAGCGCGCGCTTGTTGGGGAAGGGGGGGATTACGTACTTGGTCCCCAGATCGTCCAATAGCGCCTTGATGCAGACATAGGTATTACCCATGTGCGGGAATGTGGCGATCATACTTTGTCCTCCATCTGATGGTGTCCATAAACGCTTCGATACGGGTATTGAGCCCCGCTTCCCCCGCGTGCTCGTCCAGGGTGATGGTGGTGAAGGGGATGGCGGTATGCCGCCGGATCCGGTGCTCCACCATGTATCCCGCGAAGGAATCGATCCCGCACCCGAAGCAGGTGAGATAGATCACACCGTCCACGTAGGGACGCTCCATGAGGGTATAGGCGCACCCCAGGGCCTTGGTGCCGTAGTACCAGAACAACGGCTTTTCCAGTGCCGTGGTCCGCTTTCGCAATTCACGGGTGTCCAGCATGGACAATGTGACGACCTCGCCCCCCAGGGACGTGATCTTGTCCCTGATCCGCATATTGAGATAGGTGTCGCCCACATCGTAGACATGGCCCAGCAGCAGGATTTTTAGTCTGTTGCTGTCCACATGGACCCTGTTTTTGCCGCTGAAGAGCGGATGCACCTGCCGCTGTCTGTGCTCCCGGTAGGCGGTGAGGGCATGGTCGTAGGCCATGCGGGATACTTTCCTGCCGATGCCAAAGACGGCGCCCGTTTCCTCGGCTGGCCGGTAGCGGGTGCGATCGGACTTTCGGAGATTGATCTCCGGGTCGATCAGGGGGGGCAGGTGGGGGATGGTTGCGCGGAGCATGTCCGGCAGCCCGCCGAACTTAGGGCAGACGTACTCGTACCGGGAGACGCTGGTGTACCGGGGGACGAAGAGATAGTCCACCCGGTCCATAAGATCGAGAACGTGTCCGTAGTAGATCTTCACCGGCAGGCAGGCTTCACCGACACAGGCCCGAAGACCACTGTCGAAAATGCCCTTGTCGGTGGGGCCTGACACCAGGGTCTCGACGCCTATGCGTTCAAAGAATGATTTCCAGAGGGGGTAGTACTGATAATAAAAAAGGCCGCGCGGAATACCAACCACTTGGCGCAAAGCAAACACCTCCCAACCTAGTATGGACAGGGAGGTGGTATTTTATACCAACTGTATGGGGCGTCTCTTTACTAAAACGCCATGGTCTTGACGGTCACGCCGCCGATCTCTCCCAGACGCTTGGACAGCTCCTCCGCCGTGTCGCCGGCGTCTTTGACGAGCTCCAGCAAAAGCAGGCCCTCTTCGCTGCAGGTCTTCTGGTCGTCGTTCGCCTCATGAAGCCCGATGCGGGTCTTGATGTAGCAGCCGTACTCGGTCAGCAGGGGCTGGACATCGGGGATGATCACATTGTTCCGTTTCTGTACCTGGATGCCCATGATGATTCTCGACATGGTATTCCTCCTTTGTGTTTTTCTGTTTTTATCATAACATTTACCAGGGATGGATATCAAACCGGCTTCGGTATGTCCTGCTGTAAACAGAGCGCCTCAACAGGCTTGGCAATAGGAAAGCCGGCGTATCGCCGCCGGCTCGATGACTACTGCAGCTTGCTCTGGTAACTGGCGCACATACTCTCGTCTTCAGGGTTGCCGTTTTGGCAGTTTTTGCAGGGCGCTACCTGAATGCTCTGCAGGGAGCAGTACTGGTCTTGATTGTAAGTGCAGCTGGTGACATGGCAGCCTATGGTCTGGCTGCCCATTTGTTGTGATGGCATAAAAGGCCTCCTTTCACCTATATAGTTTGGACCAGGACGGCGTAAATATGAACGGTATCTCCCATGAACGATTGACAATTGTTGCGATTTTTTTTGTGTGATAAAATACATGTAAGGAGGTGCTGACAATGGTCGTACGGAAAAATCAGCAGATGCTAACGCAGCGGGACAATATGCGGGGCGGGGACGGCACCATAGAGATCCATCATATCCTCGGGGAAGGGGATTTGCCCCAGAACAGCCGCTTGTTCGCCCGGGTAATTATCCGGCCGGGATGCTCCATCGGCGAGCATGAGCATAAGGGGGAAGCGGAATTATTCTACGTCCTTTCCGGCATGGGGATGGCCGTGGACGGTGACCAGAAGCGGGAAGTCGGCGCCGGGGACACCCTGGTGACCAGTAACGGCAGCCACGCCATCAAGAATGTGGGAAGCGAAGACCTTCAACTGCTGGCGGTGATCATCACCGAATAAGCGAATTCAACTGAATAGGGGGGCATGCCTTTGGACGCGAAGACCAAAAAACTGAGCGTATTCAGTAAACTGTTCTACGGCATGGGGGATATGTCGGGTACCTTCGCCGGTACCGTCATCGGTATTTTTTATCTGATTTATCTCACGGACGTGGTGCTCTTGCGGCCCATCCTCGCCGGTACGGCGCTGTTGGTGGGCAAGCTCTGGGACGCTGTGACCGATCCGTTCATGGGTTATCTCTCCGACCGGATCAAGACCCGGTGGGGACGGAGGCGCGTCTTCTTCTTGATCGTGTTCATCCCACTGGGGGCCTCTTTTTACCTGCTGTGGGCCACCCCCAACGCGGAAACGGCGGGGCAGGGGTGGACCTTCGTCTATGCCATGCTCACCTATATGCTTTTCATGACGGCGTGGACGGTCTACGCGGTGCCCTACCAGGCCCTGACGGCGGAGATGACCTCGGACTACGACGAGCGCACGTCTCTCTCCTCCTACCGGATGGCCGTGTCCATCCTGGGGGGACTGGCGGCGGCCCTGGTGCCCTATATGATCTTCGACGCAGTGGACGGGGCGTCCGAGGGACACCGGGTGATGGGGATGGTGTTCGGGGCGCTCATCGCCCTTGGGCCGTTGTTTCCCCTCATCGGATGCCGGGAAGAGGACAAGCCCCGCCAGGAATCCTTTCCCTTTTTCAGGGGGATCGCCCTGGTATGGAAGAACAGGAACTTTCGGTATGTGCTGGGGATGTTTTTGGTCACATGGACAGCCATCGATCTATTACAGTCCATATTTCTGTATTTCCTCCAGTACTGGCTCAGGATCGACCCGGAGGCCGCCTCTGATTTTCTGGGGTTGGGCCTGCCCCAGGGCAACGTCATATTCGGCCTGCTGTTCATCGTGGCGGCTCTCGCGTTGCCGCTGTGGGTCTTTCTAAGCGGCAAACTGGGGAAACGCAAGTCCTATATCATCGGTGTTGGGTTCTTCGGGCTGGTGCTGACGGGGCTGACGTTTTTCTCCCCGGGGATGCCCGGGCTTTTGCGCAATGTCTACATCATGTGCGTGCTGGCGGGGGTGGGACTCTCCGCGGCCCATGTGATGCCTTTTTCCATCATCCCCGACTGCATCGAATACGACGAGCTCGAAACGGGCCAGCGGCGGGAGGGGATGTACTATGGATTCACCACCTTCATCCAGAAATGCGCGGTGGCCCTGGCGCTGTGGCTGTCGGGGATGCTGCTGGACGTGACGGGCTATGTGCCCAACGCCCCCCAGCAGGCCCAAAGCGCCTTGACCGCCATCCGGATGCTCTTCGGCCCCGTGCCCTTCGCCCTGATCCTGATCGGCTGCTACTGCATGGTCCGCTACAAGATCGACAGGGAGGCTTTCGACGCCATCAAGGCCAAGATCCGGGAGAGAAATAAGACGGCGGTATAGAGGCAAATGAAAAGAAGGGGAGGACTACACCTTCCCTTTTTTGTTATATGTTGTATTGAGCGTATAATCCGTATATAATCGTATGTAAATCCATTCCGGGAGAATACAAATGCAGCTCTATGTGAAGACGCCGCTTATCGATCTTTCCTTACGCGATCAAACTGTTCACTGCAAAATGGAGGCATATCAGCCTTCAGGGTCATTCAAGCTGCGGGGGATCGAGAACCTGATGCGCCACGCCCTCATGGAGGGCGGGGAGAGATTCGTATCCTCCTCGGGGGGCAACGCGGGCCTCTCCGCCGCCTACGCCGGGCGAAAACTGGGCGTCCCCGTGACGGTGGTGGTGCCCGAAACCACGCCGCCCTTCATCGTGGATAAGCTGGAAGAAGAAGGCGCAAGGGCCATCGTACACGGAGAGTCATGGAACGAGGCTCATACATACGCACTGTCCCTGGTCGATGAAAAATCCTCCTATGTCCCGCCATTCGATCACCCGAAGCTGTGGGAGGGCCATGCCAGTATCGTGGACGAACTGAAGGAACAGTGCGCGGGTAAGCCCGATCTGATCATCCTGTCGGTGGGGGGCGGGGGACTGCTCTGCGGCGTGGTGGAGGGACTTCGCCGAAACGGCTGGGAGGATACCCGTATACTGGCAGTGGAGACCAAGGGGGCCGCGTCCCTGTACAAATCGGTACAGGCGGGCAGGCTCGTTACCCTAAACGCCATCGAAAGCGTGGCCACCAGCCTGGGAGCCAAGCGGGTGGCCCATAAGGCGCTGGACTACGCGCTATCATACAATGTGACGCCCTACCTGGTCACCGACGAGGCGGCCATGCGCTCCTGCGCCCAATTCGCGGACGCATCCAGGACGCTGGTGGAGCCGGCCTGCGGGGCGTCCCTTTCGGTGCTGTATGATGAACCCCGGATCACGGAGGCCTATCACAATATCGTGGTGATCGTCTGCGGCGGGGCCATCGTGAACCTCGATAAGATCACGGCCTGGGGGAAAATGGGGCTATAGAGACTGAACCTGCCGATGAACCCGTAGGGCCCGATGCCCCATCGGGCCGCCCTCTCCCGCCGATAACAAACCCCATAATTGCCGCCCTTCTTTGTACCGGAGAAGGTGTACTCCCCAAAAGCCTTCCCCTGCATGGTGCGGATTTCGAAGAAAACGCACCCGTCAATATCCTTGAGGGGAAAGTGGCCCGCAGGGCCGGATGAGGTGCCCAGTATCCCTCCCCCAGCCGCCTATCGGCGTCAGCCCCCTCGTCTGAGGGGGCCAGCGGTCTTGCCTCCCTCGGATGAGGGAGGTGGCGC
>Ga0207799_100093_pt1 | contig 109568 bp, 112 predicted proteins | sample TtanPargueraPR_4_FD_187742 | JGI IMG/M metagenome (GOLD analysis project Ga0207799, IMG submission 187742) | Aerobic enrichment media microbial communities from Bioluminiscent Bay, La Parguera, Puerto Rico - Tt and M2 (SPAdes) | ecosystem: Environmental > Aquatic > Marine > Unclassified ...
TGATAACGTGGCGATTGATGCGGAGCTGATTACCCCGATCGCGATGGAGAAAGAGCTTCGTTTCGCGATTCGCGAGGGTGGCCGCACGGTAGGAGCCGGTGTCGTTAGTGAAATCGTGGAGTAAGAGGGAAAGATTACCATCATGATAATGAACACCAAGATACGGATCAGGCTGAAGGCTTACGATCACATGCTTCTCGACCAGTCCGCTTCGGACATTGTCGATACGGCCAATAAAACCGGAGCCAAGGTTGTTGGGCCAATTCCATTGCCGACCCGCATCAATAAGTTCTGTGTGCTCCGCTCGCCGCACGTCGACAAAAAGTCACGCGAGCAATTTGAAATGCGCACCCATAAGCGGCTTCTTGATATTCTGGAGCCGACTCAGCAGACGGTCGATGCCCTTATGAAGCTCGACCTCTCACCGGGTGTCGATGTTGAAATTAAACTATAGCACGGAAAAGCGGTTATCATCATGTGCAAAGGACTGATAGGAAAAAAGCTGGGAATGACCAGCCTGTTTACACCGGAAGGTCAGTATGTGCCGGTGACGGTCATTGAACTGGGACCTTGCGTTGTGACGCAGGTAAAGTCAGAGGCCACTGATGGCTATAACGCCATCCAGATCGGCTTCGGAAATCGAAAAGGTACCCGCATAACGAAGCCGTTGCAGGGACATCTCAAAAACAGTGGTGGCCAATTTGCTGTGTTGAAAGAAGTCCCGGTGGATGGGGACTCGGACTACGAAGTTGGTCAGGAACTCGCGCTGGATCTATTTGCGATCGGGGAAAAAGTCGACGTTGTCGGCACCACCAAGGGGCGTGGGTTCGCCGGTGTCACCAAACGGCATGGCTTTCGCCTGGGAAGAAAAACCCACGGCAGTAAAAGCTATCGCATTCCCGGGTCGGTGGGGTGCAGTGCCTATCCGGCGAAAATCATTCGCGGCAAAAAAATGCCGGGGCAGTATGGCAACCACCGTAAAACGATTCGCAATCTTGAGGTCGTGGACATCAGGCCCGATGACAATCTCATCATGGTCAAAGGGGCGGTTCCCGGCCATCGCGATGCAATCGTCATGGTGAATAAGCTGAAATTTTAACTGAGGCAACAGCAACCGAAGGAAAATGAATCGGTGCATTTTTGTTTCAGCAACACAAGCATAAACGGAAAATGACAATATGGCTGTCGTAGACGTTCTCAATCAAACCGGAGAAAAAGTAGCCCAGGCGGAATTGGCCGACAGCTGCTTTAATGTAGACGTTAAGCCGAGCGTGTTGCATGCGGTGGTCAAGATGCAACTGGCCAATCGTCGGGCCGGCACGGCTTCGGTCAAAAACCGCAGTGATATACAAGGCAGCACGCGCAAGCTGTTTCGCCAGAAGGGCACAGGCCGTGCCCGGAGGGGTGACGCCAAATCTCCATTATTGCGGGGTGGCGGGGTCGTTTTTGGGCCTCACCCCAAATCCTGGGCGATCAAAGTACCCAAAAAGGTTCGTCGACTGGCTTTGAAGATGGCCTTAAGCAGCAAATTGCAGAATGATGCTTTGTTCGTTTTAAACGGCCTTACGCTGGATAAGGTCAAAACCAAGGCTTTTGCTGCGATATTGGCGGATCTCAAATTGGACAATGCCTTATTTGTGACCGCCGAGAAGGATGCCAATATCGAATTGTCCTCCCGCAACATTCCTGGCGTCAAGGTACTCCGAACCGAAGGGCTGAATGTTTACGATATCTTGAAGTATCGTCAGCTGGTTTTGCTTGAGCCTTCAATAGAGCAAATTGAAGGGAGGCTTTCATGAATGCATACAACGTGATTAAAAGACCTGTGGTTACGGAAAAGACCAATATCCAGAAGGAACAGGACAATCAAATTACCTTCGAGGTCGACCGGGACGCCAATCGGGTCCAAATCCGAAAGGCCGTTGAGAAAATTTTTAATGTTCATGTCGTAGGGGTGCGCACCCTTCACGTGCGGGGGAAGTTTAAGCAACGGGGACGCATTATCGGTAAACGGCGGGATTGGAAAAAAGCCGTCGTGACGCTGCAGCCCGGTGAACGAATTGATTTTTTTGAAGGTGTATAAATTAGGGAGTACAAAATGGCTCTTAGAAAGGTAAAACCGACATCTCCCGGGCGAAGATTTCAGGCCTACGCTACTTTTGAAGAGGTTACGCGGCGTACTCCTGAAAAAAGTCTTCTGCGTGCGATCAAAAAGTCCGGTGGGCGAAATGCCAATGGCCGTATTACCGCGCGTCACCGTGGCGGTGGCCATAAGCGTCACTATCGGGTAATTGATTTCAAACGTGACAAGTTGGATGTTCCGGCTCGGGTGGCAGAGATTGAATACGATCCCAATCGCTCCGCACGCATTGCTTTGCTACACTATGTGGATGGCGAGAAGCGCTATATCCTGGCTCCCCGCAAACTCAACGTAAATGATCAAGTCATTTCAAGTGAGAAGGCCGACATACAACCTGGAAATGCACTCCCTCTTAGAAATATCCCACTGGGAACGCATATTCACAATATCGAATTGCGCGTGGGACGAGGAGGGCAAATTGTCCGCAGTGCGGGGACATATGCGCAACTCATGGCCAAAGAGGATCCCTATGCCCTTATAAAGCTGCCTTCCGGAGAAGTTCGCATGGTGTTGCTGAATTGCAGGGCGACCATCGGACAACTGGGCAATGTTACCCATGAGAATACGGCTTTGGGAAAGGCAGGGCGTAAGCGGTGGCTTGGAAGACGGCCAAGTGTCCGCGGCGTTGCCATGAATCCGATCGATCATCCCATGGGCGGTGGTGAAGGACGTTCATCAGGTGGACGACATCCCTGCAGCCCCTGGGGGATGCCCACCAAGGGATACAAGACGCGCAAAAACAAACGTACGGATCGCTACATCGTGAAGCGGCGATCGAAAAAATAACTGCCGAGAAGGCATTCTGGGGGATAAGCGAAGAGCGACGCTCTGCTCGCGACAGAAGTATCAGGAGAAATTATGCCACGTTCGTTGAAAAAAGGCCCATTTATTGACGACAAATTGATGAAGAAAGTGCTGCAGGCACAGGAAACACGCAATGCGCGCGTCATAAAAACTTGGTCCCGGCGTTCAACCATCATTCCCGAAATGGTTGGGCTTACACTGGCAGTCCACAATGGACGCAAGTTCATTCCCGTTTTCGTGTCGGAAAATATGGTTGGGCATAAGCTGGGTGAGTTTTCTCCGACCCGGACTTTTTATGGCCACGCCGGCGATAAAAAATCTAAACTTAAGAAGTAATTTTAAGAAAAGGGATGGCTGCAATGGAGGTTAGAGCGGTTGCAAAATATATGCGAATTTCGCCCAGTAAAGTTAGGAAACTCTCAGGGGCGGTAAAAGGCAAACCGGTGGAAAAGGGCATCGAGATACTCAAATTTATGCCTCAGAAGGCTGCCGGCATGCTTGAAAAGCTTGTCCAATCGGCTGTTGCCAATGCGGATCAGAATCCGGAAATTGATGTCGATACACTGATTATTCGAAATGTTATCGTCGACGGGGGGCCAACTTTAAAGCGTTTCCGGGCTCGGGCACGTGGGCGTGGCACCAGAATTTTAAAGAGAACCAGCCATATTACAGTGATTTTGGCCGAGGAATCGGCTTAAAAAGAGGAGGTACGGTCTTGGGTCAGAAAGTAAATCCCATCGGGTTGAGATTGGGTATTGTGAAAACCTGGGAATCTCGCTGGTACGCCGGTAAGCAGTACGCTGATTATATCCTGGAAGATCATAAGATTCGTCGCTTCGTCAAAAAGAAGCTATACCACGCTGGTGTTTCCAGAATTGAGATTGAACGGTCCTCCAAACGCATTCGGCTGCGCATCTACACCTCACGGCCGGGTATTGTTATCGGCAAAAAAGGTTCTGAAATATCCCAATTGAAAAACGCCGTCGAAAAGCTGACCTCCCATGAAGTGCTGATTGATATCCAGGAAGTAAGGAAACCCGAAATCAACGCACAACTGGTGGCCGAGAACGTTGCGATGCAAATTGAACGACGGGTTGCCTTTCGCCGTGCCATGAAACGCGCGGTTACCTCCGCTATGCGATTTGGTGCCCAGGGCATTAAAATTGCCGCCGGCGGGCGCCTGGGGGGTGCCGAAATGGCACGGGCCGAATGGTACCGTGAGGGGCGGGTGCCGCTGCATACCTTGCGGGCTGATATTGATTATGGTTTTGCTGAAGCCAGAACGACTTATGGTATCATCGGTATTAAGGTTTTTATCTTCAAAGGCGAAATATTGAAGAAGGATGCGGTTGCCCAAGGCAGCCACTAAGCGATAGGAGAAGCGGGCATGCTGAGTCCCAAAAAGGTCAAATTCCGAAAACAGCAGACAGGCAGGATGCGGGGCGTTGCGCGCCGTGGATCAAGCCTTGCTTTTGGCGAGTATGGTCTGCAAGCCGTTGAGTGTGGCAAAATCAGCTCCAAACAGATTGAGGCCGCTCGTATTGCAATGACCCGCCATGTTAAGAGGGGCGGAAAAATGTGGATCCGGATTTTCCCCGACAAGCCGTTTACCAAGAAACCGGCTGAAGTTCGAATGGGCAAGGGCAAGGGATCCCCGGAAGGCTGGGTCGCGGTTATAAAACCTGGTCGGATACTGTATGAAATGCAAGGCGTTTCTCGTGAAATGGCCATGGAGGCTCTTCGGTTGGCTTCGCACAAGCTCAGTGTCAAAACCCGTTTTGTTGAGAGGAGTGAACTGTCATGAAGGCCAACGAGATCAGGGATATGAGCCCGGATGAAAGGGTTCAGCGGCTTGTTGAAATGCAGGAGGCCTTTTTTAACCTGCGGTTCCAGCATGAAAGCGGACAGCTGGAGAATCCGCAGAAACTGAAGCAGGCTAAGAAGGATATTGCCCGCATAAAGACCATCATTCGTGAGATGGAATTAACCCCTAACCCTACAAGTGAATCATAATAGCGATGATGAAAAATCGAAGCATCAAAAAACAAGTGGTTGGGACGGTTGTCAGTGATAAAATGGAAAAAACTGTGGTTGTCGTGGTTGAACGGCTCGTCAAACACCGTCTCTATCATAAGTATATTCGGCGAAGAGCCAAGTTTTCCGCCCACGACGAATCCAACAGTTGCCAGGTCGGCGATAAGGTGATGATTACCGAATCCCGCCCCCTCAGCAAAACAAAAAAGTGGCGGGTCAGCAAAATCATCGAGAAGGCGGTTTGATTGTAAAGGATAATCGACAATGATTCAGGCAGAAACAAAGCTAACAGTCGCAGACAATTCCGGAGCGAAAAAGCTATATTGCATTAAAGTCCTCGGCGGATCCCGAAGACGGTATGCCAGCGTCGGTGATATCATCGTCGTTTCCGTCAAGGAAGCGATTCCGAACGCCAAGGTCAAGAAAGGCGATGTACTCAAGGCTGTCGTGGTGCGTACAAAAAAGGAAATCCGTCGTGTTGACGGTTCTTACATCCGCTTCGATGACAATTCGGCGGTACTGGTAAATGCCAGTCGGGAACCTGTCGGCACCCGCATATTTGGGCCGGTTGCCCGTGAACTGCGCAACAGAGGGTTCATGAAAATCGTATCCTTGGCGCCTGAAGTTTTATAAGTGATTCTGCCCCCTGTGGAGAGCGAGACCCATGGTCAAGACTAAATGCCATTTGAAGAAAGACGATAAGGTCAAGGTGATTGCCGGTAAAGACAACGGGAAGATCGGCAAGGTTCTTAAAATTAACCGGAAAAAAGAAAATGTTCTGGTTGAGAACATCAATATCGTAAAGCGACACCAGCGACCTTCCGCCACCAACCGGCAAGGCGGGATCATCGAAAGTGAAGCACCGATCAACTGGTCGAATGTCATGCTGATGTGCAATAAATGCATGAAACCTGTGCGCATTACAATGAAGCGACTGGAAGATGGCAAAAAAGTACGCTTCTGCAATAAATGTGAGGAACTCATTGACAGTTAGAGATGGGTTGCTGGAGGAGTAAGATGGCTCAACTGAAGCAGTTTTACGAAGAAGAGGTCGCCCCCAAGCTGACGGAAAACTTTGGCTATAAAAACGCCATGCAGGTACCGAAGCTCAAGAAGATTGTACTCAACATGGGACTGGGAGAGGCGATTCAAAATATCAAAATCCTGGATTCGGCCGTTGAAGAACTCAAGGCAATTTCCGGTCAAAAGCCGGTCATTACGCGTGCCAAACGGTCGATCGCTGCTTTTAAACTACGCGAAGGCATGCCCATCGGCTGTATGGTGACGGTCCGGCGTGAGAAAATGTACGATTTCTTTTCCAAGCTGGTCAATATCGCCCTGCCGCGTGTACGCGATTTCCGAGGCATATCCGGAAAGGCTTTCGATGGACGCGGGAATTATTCTCTGGGTATCAAGGAGCAGCTCATATTCCCGGAAATCGATTATGACAAAATTGACAAGATCAAAGGGTTGAACATCACCATTGTTACGTCAGCCGAGACGGACGAAGAAGGCAAACTGTTGTTAAAGCTCATGGGTATGCCGTTCCGCAACTAACATCCAGTCGGATGGTTGATGATTAGAATCCTGTCCACAAGGAGGACAAGTTGGCTAAAACATCGCTTAGAATGAAGGCTACGCGAAAACCCAAATTCAGCGTGCGTGCATACAATCGGTGCCCTGTGTGCGGTCGACCAAGAGCCTTTATGAGAAAATTTGGGATTTGTCGAATCTGTTTTCGGGATATGGCTTCCCAGGGCAAACTCCCGGGTGTCACCAAATCCAGCTGGTAAAAAGTGGATTGAACGATTCAATGGATCCATTTGGACTACAGGTAGAGATAAACGGAGATCAAAAATGGCGATAAGCGATCCCATTGCGGATATGATAACCCGAATCAGGAATGCCGTTAAGGCCAAATTCAACAGCACTGATGTTCCTGCATCCAAGCTGAAAACGGAGTTGGCCAGGGTTTTGAAGGACGAGGGGTACATCAAAAACTACAAGTTCATTCAAGACGGCAAACAGGGCATTCTGCGGATTTATCTCAAATATGGACAAGGCCAGAAAGCAACCATTTATGGGCTTGAACGTGTGAGTAAGCCCAGCCGCCGTGTCTATACGAAGAGTAAGGATATTAAGCCGGTTTACAACGGTATGGGGATCTCCATTCTGTCGACCTCAAGAGGCGTTATGACAGACAAGAGGGCCCGGCAGGAAAACGTCGGAGGAGAAATCCTCTGCAATATTTGGTAACAAGGGGTGCGACGATGTCTCGAGTTGGTAAAAAACCGATCCCGATTCCCGAGAAGGTACAGATTACCCTTAAAGACCGGTTTGTCACCGTCAAGGGCGGTAAAGGAACTCTCTCGCGGACGATCCATGATGCCGTGGATTTGAAAATAGCCGATAACACCATTGAGGTCCTGGCAAAAACCGACAGTAAGAAAAACGTTGCCCTGCAAGGCATGACGCGCAGTCTGGTCGACAATATGGTGACCGGTGTCGATAAGGGTTTCGAACGTATTCTTGAAATCAATGGTATTGGGTATCGGGCAGAAGCTAAGGGCAGTACCTTGGTACTCAATTTGGGCTTTAGCAATCCGGTCAATTTCGAACTGCCCAAGAGTGTTTCGGCGAGTGTCGACAAAAACACGATCATCAAGCTGGAAAGTATCGATAAGGAAGCTCTGGGGCAAACGGCGGCGTCGATTCGAAAACTGCGGCCCCCGGAGCCTTATAAAGGTAAGGGTATCAAATACGCTGAAGAGCGAATTATTCGGAAGGCCGGCAAAACCGGAACCAAGTAAGCGTGCGATAGGGCCTCACCGCTGATTCCGAACGCGGGGGAAGAGACCTTTGTTACCCGCATATTTTAATAAGGATTGAAGAAATGGGTGCGACAGAACCGAAAAGATTGGCACGAATCAAGCGTCGACGGCGTATCCGTAAACGCATCAAAGGCACTTCTGGGCAACCGCGACTTTGCGTATTTCGAAGCGCTAAACACATTTATGCGCAGATTATCGACGATACTCGCGGCCTGACACTGGTTTCCGCCTCCAGCACGGAATCCGAGGTCAGGCAGAAAGATACTTTTGAAAGCAAGGTTGCTCTTGCTACCTTCATTGGAAAACAGGTTGCCGAGCGGGCTCAGGAAAAAGGAATCAAAAAGGTGGTTTTTGACCGAAACGGATTTCTTTACCATGGGCGTGTGAAAGCCGTTTCGGAGGGTGCTAGAGAATCCGGGCTTGAGTTCTAGCCCTTAAAACCGCTGTGAAGGAGGCAGTCCTTTGTTCAAACAAGATACAGCTGAAAATCAATTTATTGATAAAGTCGTCCACATCAACCGGGTCGCCAAGGTTGTCAAGGGCGGCCGGCGCTTCAGTTTTAGCGCTATTGTCGTCGTAGGTGACGGGCAGGGATCCGTCGGGTTCGGCCTGGGCAAGGCAGGTGAAGTACCCGAAGCGATTCGAAAAGGTGTTGAAAAGGCGAAAAAAAGCATGATTCAAGTCCCGCTTGTCGAGGGTACCATTCCCTATGAAGTTATTGGAAGATTCGGTGCCGGGCGTGTGCTTTTAAAACCTGCTTCCCAGGGAACCGGCGTGATTGCCGGTGGGGCCGTGCGTGCTGTGTTGGAAGCCGTCGGTGTTCAAAATATTCTAACCAAGTGTATGGGCTCACACAACCCGCATAACGTTGTCAAAGCGACGCTGGCCGGGCTTGAAATGTTAGAAAGCCGTCAAGAGGTTGCCGCGCGGCGCGGTAAGAGTATTGACGAACTGTAGTGGGGGAAAACGATCCATGGCAGAGAAACTTAAGATTACGCTCGTGAAAAGCATGGTCGGCAGACCTGAAAAGCACCGTAAAGTTCTGCGCGGCATGGGGCTTACGAAGATGAACAAAACGGTCGAACTGGTGGATACGCCTGAGATCCGCGGCATGGTGCATAAAGTATCCCATCTGGTGAGGACTGAGGAGAGCAAGTAATGAAACTCAACGAACTTTCGCCGGCAAAAGGATCACAGCGACCGCGCCAGAGAGTTGGACGAGGCGTCGCTTCCGGATGGGGGAAAACCGCCGGTCGTGGGAACAAGGGGCATGGCCAACGCTCCGGCGGAGGTGTTCGCCCGGGGTATGAAGGCGGCCAGATGCCGATTCATCGCCGTTTACCCAAACGTGGTTTCACCAATATTTTTAAGAAAAACTTCGCGATCATTAATATTCGTGATTTGGCCAGGTTTGAAAGCGGTAGCACAGTTGATGAGGTTGAACTTGTCAAAACCGGTCTGATCAAAGGCGCTTACGACGGTATTAAGTTGTTGGGACAGGGGGAGATTGATTACCCCCTTCAAGTCAAAGTCAATGCGATCAGTAAAAGCGCTCAGGATAAAATTTCAGCCGCTGGCGGAACAGTCGAGGTTTTGTAAATGGTTGGTAGCGGGTTCCAGAACATATTCAAGATTCCCGAATTAAAGAAGCGCATTCTCTTTACATTGGGGCTGCTGGTGGTGTACCGCATCGGCGTCAATGTGCCGGTTCCGGGGATCGACAGTGCCGCCTTGGCGGAAATTTTCAATCGGTTCCGCGGCGTGCTTGGTATTGTCGACCTCTTCTCGGGTGGTGCTCTGGAGCGGTTTTCGATTTTTGCCCTTGGTATTATGCCCTACATCAGTTCTTCGATCATCCTGCAATTACTAACGGTCGTCATTCCGCATTTGGAACGATTGTCTAAAGAGGGTGAGCAAGGGCGTAAAAAGATTACCCAATATACCCGCTATGGCACCGTTCTTTTAAGTTTGATTCAGGGATTTGGCATCAGCTATGGTTTGGTTCAAGGAAATGCCAACGCCATCCCGGCGGTCATGTTCATCCCCTTGACGGTTATTACACTGACGGCGGGGACGGCCTTTATTATGTGGCTTGGAGAGCAAATTACCGAGCGAGGAATCGGCAACGGGATTTCGCTCATCATTTTCGCGGGTATCGTGGCGCGAGCTCCCGCCGCCGTCGGCGCAACGCTTGAACTGCTGCGATCCGGTACGATGAATATTTTCCTTGTATTGATCCTGCTGGTTTTCATGGCGCTTGTCGTCGCCTTTATTATTTTTGTCGAACAAGGTCAGCGGCGCATTCCGGTGCAGTATGCAAAGCGGGTTGTCGGACGCCGTCTATACGGTGGACAAAGTACCCACTTGCCGCTGAAAATCAATCAGTCCGGGGTTATTCCGCCGATTTTTGCCTCTTCCATTATTATGTTCCCGGCGACGGTGGCCAGTTTCATCGATGTGCCGATAATGCAGGGCATCGCCGATGCGTTGCGGCCCGGCAATGTATGGTATGAACTGCTCTTTATCGGCTTTATCTTTTTCTTCTGTTATTTCTATACCGCCGTCACGTTTAATGTTGTCGACGTTGCTGATAATATGAAGAAACAAGGCGGATTTATACCTGGTATCCGACCGGGGAAACGGACAGCGGATTACATTGACAAGGTATTGACGAGGATTACCCTGGGTGGGGCGATTTACGTTTCAGTCGTTTGCGTGCTGCCGTCTGTGCTGATTACCCAATTTGATGTACCATTTTATTTCGGCGGAACGGCCTTGTTGATCGTGGTTGGGGTTTCCATCGATACGATTGCTCAGATCGAATCGCATATGTTGACGCGGCATTACGAAGGTTTTCTCAAAAAGGCCGGACCGAGTGTTCGAAGCCGTTAAAAAGTGCCACCTAAAACGACAAAATGTGCTTCATGATCATTGAGCCTGAAAACAGGATAACCTGCGGTAACGGATAGCGAGGGCGGACATGGCGAAAGAGGAAGCGATAAAAGTAGAAGGAACTGTTCTGGAAACGCTGCCGAATGCAATGTTTAAAGTGGAACTCGAAAATGGACATAAGGTTCTGGCCCACATATCTGGAAAAATGCGCATGCATTTCATAAAAATTCTTCCAGGGGACACCGTGACCGTTGAGTTATCCCCATATGATTTGAGCAGAGGACGTATTACTTACCGGTCGAAATGAGAAAAGACTGTCGGGAGCGGTCAAAACGAGCGCCCGGCCTATTCGATACGATCGGTCGATGACGAGGAGCAGACATAATGAAAGTCAGGGCATCCGTAAAGAAAATGTGCAGTAAGTGCAAGATCATCCGCCGTAAAGGTGTTGTTCGGGTGATTTGCGAGAACAAACGGCATAAACAACGTCAGGGATGAAGGAGGAGTAACTTTGGCACGAATTGCGGGCGTAGATTTACCAAAAAATAAGCGGGTGGAAATCGGCCTGACGTATATTTACGGTATTGGACGCACAACTTCCCAGGAAATACTGGCCAAGCTGGATATCGACCCGAATACCAAGACGGATGCGCTTACCGAGACCGAGGTCAACAATATCCGCAAGATAATTGATAACAATTACAGGGTTGAGGGTGAACTTCGTTCGGAAGTCGCCATGAATATAAAACGGTTGATGGATCTTGGAGCCTACCGTGGTCTCCGGCATCGCAAAGGTCTACCGGCTCATGGGCAACGCACCAGCACGAATGCCCGAACACGCAAGGGGCCGAAGCGTGCAGCCGTCAAGAAGAAGGGTGGAGCCAAAAAGAAGTAATGTACCAGTCAACAGGGATTAAAATAAATGCCTAGAAAAACCCGTACCAAAAAAAAAGTTAAAAAGAATATTTCGACGGGCGTCGTCCATATTCAGTCCACGTTCAACAATACCATCATTACGATTACCGACGCTATGGGAAATGCCGTTGCCTGGTCCAGTGCTGGTTTGCAGGGATTCAAGGGGTCCAGGAAAAGCACCCCCTTTGCGGCGCAGCTTGCCGCGCAGGATGCAGCCAAGAAAGCCCAGGAACATGGTATGAAAACAGTGGAAGTCTACGTGAAAGGCCCTGGGCCTGGCAGAGAATCCGCTTTGCGCGCCCTTCAGGCGGCCGGCTTCAACGTTACGATGATCAAAGACGTAACTCCCGTGCCGCATAACGGCTGTCGACCCCCGAAACGACGTAGAGTATAGCAATAGACGTAACGCAAAGTTACCGTCCTGAGGGACGTAAAGGAGGATATCTTGGCACGATATACCGGTTCCGTTTGTCGGCTGTGCCGGCGAGAGAACATGAAGCTCTTCCTGAAGGGAGACCGATGCTTTTCCGATAAATGCGCTTTTGATCGCCGCGGCTATCCACCCGGACAGCACGGTGAACGCCGCGGCCGAAAAATTTCCGATTATGGCATTCAGCTGCGCGAAAAACAGAAAGTTAAACGGATGTACGGCCTGACCGAAAAGCAGTTCAGGCTGTTTTTCCAGCGCGCCAATCGGCAAAAGGGGATCACGGGTACCAATCTGCTGGTTTTGCTGGAAAGAAGGTTGGACAATTCGGTTTACCGAATGGGATTTGTAAATTCCAGAACCCAGGGACGACATTTAGTACGCCACAACCATTTCACGGTGAACGGCAAGAAGGTTAACATCCCTTCTTATCTCATCAAGCCGGGTGATGTCGTTGAAGTGCGCGAAAAGAGCCGCAAGATCCAGACCATCAGTGATGCCCTGGACGCCGTCGTACGCCGCGGCGTGCCCCAGTGGATCGATTTGGAAAAGGATGCTTTTAAGGGAACCGTCAAGGGATTGCCGGTTCGTGAAGATCTTACAATGCCGATTCAGGAACAACTCATCGTCGAGCTTTACACGAAATAGCGTTTGCTTAGCCTGATCGATCCGTGACGATGGATTTGAGGGTATATGATGAAGTCCATCGTCAACGGATAAAGCATGCTATCCTTCCAACTATCTGGAGAAATCAACATGTCGTCAAAAGACCTAATGTACATGAACTGGCAGCAAATGATAACGCCGGAGAGGGTCCAGGTAACCAGCGACGGATCTTACGGAAAATTCGTCTGTGAACCGCTTGAGCGGGGGTTCGGGATCACGATTGGGAATTCGCTGCGGCGTATCATTCTGTCCTCCCTGTACGGTGCGGCGATTACGGCGGTCAAGTTCGACTCGGTAATGCACGAATTCAGCGTGATACCAGGTGTTTTTGAAGATGTTTCCGAGATTATCCTTAATCTCAAATCCATTCGATTTAAAACCAAAGATGCTACCCCAAGAGTAATCCGTATCGCCAAAAAGACAGAAGGGCCGGTCACAGCGGCTGATATCGTCAGTGATGATGGGGCCTGTGAGGTGTTGAATCCTGACCTGCATATTGCGACGTTGTCGCCTGACGGCCAACTCAATATGGAAATGACCGTGCAGGTCGGTAAGGGCTATGCCCTATCCGAACAAAATAAGGATGAAGACGCCTCCCTCGGTACGATACCGATCGATGCCGTCTTTTCGCCCATCAAACGCGTCAATTACGTCGTGACCAATGCCCGGGTCGGACAGCGTACGGATTATGACAAGCTGACCATGGAAATCTGGACGGATGGCAGTGTCAAGCCTGAGGATGCCATGGCCTATGCGGCGAAAATTCTTAAGGAGCAGATGACGATTTTTATTAATTTTGACGAAGCGGTGGAACCTTCTCCGGAAAATCATATCAGTGAAGGGGAGTCGTCCGAATTCAATGAGAATCTGTATCGCAGTGTCGAGGAACTCGAGCTTTCCGTTCGCAGTGCCAATTGTCTTAAGAACGCCGATATTCATAAGATCTACCAACTTGTGAGCAAGACCGAGGCTGAAATGTTGAAGACGAAAAATTTCGGCCGCAAGTCTCTGAATGAAATCAAAGAGGTTTTGTCGGAGATGGGTCTCACTCTGGGAATGAAACTGGAAGGCTTTGTACCACCTGAGGAAGAGGCCGAAGAAGGAGAATAGGCGGTTCTATGAGACATCGAAGAGCTGGAATAAAACTAAATCGGACGGTAAGCCACAGGAAAGCCATGTTTCGCAACATGGTGACCTCGCTGTTCAAGCACGAGCGGATTCGCACGACAGACGCCAAAGCCAAGGAAGTCCGGCGTTGGGCCGATCAGTTGGTGACGCTGGCCAAACGCGGTGATTTGCATGCGCGACGCCAGGCCATGGCCATCATTCGTGAAAAAGAAGTCGTTCATAAGTTGTTTGCGGATGCCCCCAAGCGATTTGCCGATGTCAATGGCGGTTATACCCGCGTTGTCAAGATCGGATTCCGCCCGGGTGACGCAGCGCCTGTTTCATTAGTGGAACTGGTCACACCGGAGCCCAAAAAGAAAAAGAAACCCCGCCGTAAAAAGAAGAAGGCCACTGTGGCGGAAACGCCGGCTGCTAGTGTGGCCGAAACGCAAGTCGCGGGAGCCGAAGCGGTTACGGAAGAGGCTCCGGCCGAAACAGCTGAAAAACCGGAAACGGAAGCGGATGCGGTCGAAGTCAAAGCCGAAAGTGAGGCAGCTCCGGAGGCTGAAGCAGAAACCTTGCCGGAAGAACCCGAAGCAGGCGACAATAAAGAAGAAAAATAAGGTCGCGTCCGATGACGATCTGCCGTTAAGCCCCGCCGTTCTGACGGCGGGGCTTTTTTTGTTGGGCGGGTTTCAGGATAACGCGAATAACATTGGACACGGATTGGGGTGGGTATGCCGCATCTGCAAACCATCGATGGAGGATCGTGAACCATGACCCTCAAGCTTTACAATACCTTATCGCGAACCAAGGAGATCTTCAAATCGATTCGGCCCCGGGAAGTCGGGTTGTACACCTGTGGGCCGACGGTCTACAATTATGCCCATATCGGCAATTTACGGACCTATCTTTTCGAAGACGTCCTCAAGCGTACATTGGCCTACAATGGTTATACGGTCAAACATGTCATGAACATTACGGATGTGGGACATCTAACCGGTGACCGGGATATGGGGGAAGACAAGCTGGAGAAGGGGGCCCAGCGCGAGGGAAAGACCGCCTGGGAGATTGCCGCCTACTACACCCGTGCTTTTCAGAAGGATATCGAACGGCTGAATATTCTGGACCCGGCCATATGGTGCAAGGCCACGGATACCATCCCCGAACAGATCGCCCTCATTCGGACATTGGAAGAAAAAGGATTCACCTACCCTACGCGTGACGGCATCTATTTCGACACGGCGCGCTTTACCGATTATACGCGCCTTTCCCATCAGAACCTGGACGCCCTGCAGGAGGGTGCCCGTGTGGAAAAGAATCCCGAGAAGCGCAATGCCACTGATTTTGCCCTGTGGAAATTTTCCCCTGAAGGGGTCCAGCGGCAAATGGAGTGGGACTCTCCATGGGGGGTCGGGTTCCCCGGATGGCACATCGAATGTTCCGCCATGAGCATGAAATACCTGGGCGATCAATTGGACATCCACTGTGGCGGCACGGATCATATCGACGTGCACCACACGAATGAAATCGCCCAGTCTGAAGCCGCCACCGGTAAACCGTTTTTCAACTTCTGGATGCACGGGGCTTTTTTGATCATTTCCGGCGGGAAAAAAATGGCCAAAAGCGAGGGCAACTTCCTCACGCTGGAAAATGCCTTCGTAAACCAGAAAATCGATCCACTTGCCTATCGCTTTGCCGCCTTTTTGACCCATTATCGCAAACCCATGGAATACAGCGCCGAAGCGATCGAGGGGGCCCGGAACGGTCTGCAGCATTTACGCAATCAGGTGCGCACCCTCCAGGAGAAGGCGGGCGATAGCGCGGCACAAGGCATCGTCAATGCTGAATTCCGTGCAAAGTTCCTGGGTGAAATCAACGACGATTTAAATATGCCCCGCGCCATGGCCGTGGTTCAGGAACTATTGAAATCGGATTTGGAAGCATCCGCGAAACTGGCAACCCTTTATGATTTTGACAATGTGCTGGGATTCGACCTGGCGCTGGTCGACCAGGAAGAAACGTTGCCGGAAGACATCCAGCGCATGGCCGATGAGCGTCTGCAAGCCCGGGTGGATAAGAATTGGGCGCTATCGGATGAACTGCGCGACGCCATCCAGGATCGGGGTTATCTTGTCCAGGATACCCCCCAGGGCACGAAAGTTTTTAAACCCTGACGGGTTGAGGGGACATGGCCGGACCATTCTGATGGACCCTGTACCCCGTACCATCTGAATCTGACGACAGGAGGTCTTCCGTGGGACGAATGCTTAAAAAAATTGCGATCATAGTCCTTCTGACCGCTACTGCCGGCGCCCTCTCCGGGTGCGGATACAATACGATGCAGCGGCTCGAAGAAGCGGTTTTCAAAAGTTGGGGCGATGTGGAGTCCAATCTGCAACGCCGGGCCGATTTGATTCCCAATCTGGTCCAGGTGGTCAAAGGTTATGCGGCTCATGAGAAAGAAACCCTGACCGCCGTGGTGGAGGCCCGTGCCAAGGCGACTTCGGTGCAGCTTTCTGCTGCGGATCTGGGCAATCCTCAGGCCATGCAGCAGCTGCAGGCTGCCCAGGGCGCGCTTTCCTCTGCTCTGGCCCGGCTCATGGTGGTGGTGGAGCGCTACCCTGATCTCAAGGCAAACCAGAATTTTCTCGATCTTCAGAACCAGCTTGAAGGCACCGAAAACCGTATCAATGTGGCGCGCCAGCGCTATAACAAGGCCGTGGAGGCCTTCAATTACGCCATTCGGAAATTCCCCAACAGTTTGACGAATTCGATGTTATTGCACCTGGAACGCAAAGAATATTTCAAGGCTGATGCGGCGGCGCAGCAGGTTCCCACCGTCACTTTTTCGGATTAGGCGCCCATGTGTTCATTGTCACCGTTTCATAGGCAGGGGCGCTGGGTCTTGCTTGTTGCCGTCTGCCTGCTGGTTCCCATGACGGCTCACGCCCTGGATGTACCGCCGCTCAAGGGGCGGGTCAATGACTATGGCGGTATGCTTGCCGGCGCCACCGAGCAGCATCTCAACCGCGTCCTGCAGGATATCGAAGCTTCCGACGGCACCCAGATCGTGGTTTTGACGATTCCCTCGCTCGAGGGGGACAGCCTGGAGGATTTTTCCATCCGTGTGGCCGAGCGCTGGAAAATCGGCCAGGCGAATCGGGACAATGGGGCGATTCTGTTGATTGCCAAGGCGGATCGCAAACTGCGCATTGAAGTCGGTTACGGATTGGAAGGACGTCTGACCGACCTGATGGCCGGCCGGATTATTCGGGATGTCATCGTCCCCCGGTTCAAAGCCGGCCAGGTCGATCAAGGGGTTTTAGATGGTGTTCAGGCTATGATCGGCGTCGTTCGCGGAGAATATACCGCTTCCGAAGCACCAACGCGTGACAGGGGAACGGGCCGCGGCGGGGGTAACGGTATTTTTGGACTGATGATTGCCCTGTTTATTCTGAATGTTCTTGGGCGTCTGCGCCGCTCGCTGGGGGCCCTGGCCGGAGCTTTCATCGTTCCCATTATCGGAACGGCGATTTTCGGTTTCAGCCTGACCTTGCTGGCCATCCTGATACCGATTGGCATCGTGGCAGGATTCCTGGCCGGGTTTATGGGGGCGCCCCTGGTTTTCGGCTCTTCGGGGTATCGTTCCAGCCGGGGTGGTTTCTGGATCGGCGGCGGTGGCGGTGGTTTGGGCGGCGGGGGCTTTGGCGGTTTCAGCGGGGGTGGCGGTGGCTTTGGCGGCGGCGGTGCATCCGGCGGCTGGTAATCGCTGCGCTGCAGCATAGGATTTAAAGAAGACCGATGAAAGATTTGATCCGACAGTTTTTAAGCGATGCCGACAGGCAGGCCATCGAAGCGGCGGTGGCCGCGGCCGAGAAGAAAACTTCCGGTGAGATCGTTCCCATGGTGGTCTCGGCCAGTTACCATTACCCCATGGCCGACGTTGTCGGCGGCATTGCTATCGCCCTGCCTGTTGCTCTTGCCCTGACACCGCTGATAGGGGGGGCATTCTGGCTGGGGACCTGGAACCTGTGGGTCTTTCTGGGCCTCTTCGTGCTGCTTTTTCTGGCCGCACATGCCATGGTGCGGCGCCTCCCCGCCCTCAAACGGGTTTTTGTTTCCGAGCGCGAAATCGATGCGGAGGTGGAAGAGGCGGCCGTCACCAGTTTTTTCCAAAAAGGGCTGTTCCGGACAAGGGACGAGACCGGTATCCTGATTCTTATCTCCCTTTTCGAACGCCGGGTGTGGATTCTCGCGGACCGGGGCATCGACCGCAAGGTGGCCCCGGGGCAGTGGGATGACCTGGTTGCTGGCATCGTCAAGGGTATCCAACAAAAGCGGACAGCGGCGGCGATATGTGAAGCGGTCGAACGTGCCGGAGATCTTCTGGCCCACCATTTCCCGATTCGTGAAGACGATCAGGACGAATTGTCCAATCTGATCGTGGAGGATTAGTCGGTTTCGATTTCCCGGGCAGCAAGCTGCATCACCCGCCCCAACGAGCTGTCAAAAGACAGTGCTCTAAGAAAAGTATCATTTACCTTCCATCTTTTTCTCAGATCAGGGGAATTGCGTCTGTCGTGTCATTGAGGGCTGTTGTCTTATAATGAAAGGCAGCGCCGACCGATACGTTTTTGAATTCTTCCAATGGCATAAATCTTCAAAGAAGATCATGGCGGTTTGCCTAACCTATAAAGAGGTAAAGTTTTGATAGAAGATGACCGTGGCCGGGCTGGTGACGGTGGGGTCGGTCACCACGTTGATGCATGCCGGTTTGCCCGACGCCACGGCCCGCTCAATGGCCGAGATGATATCTTCATCCTTTTCGACCAGTTCGCCATATCCCCCGAGTCCCGCGACCATTTTCTCGTAATGGCGCATGCCCAACTCCGAGCAGGTGCACCGTTCTTCCCCGAGACTGACTTCCTGGGAGTGTTTGATCATGCCCCAGGCGCAGTCGTTGTTGACAATACAGATAATAGGGATGTTGTGCCGAACGCAGGTATCGAATTCCATGGAGTTGAACCCAAAGGAGCCATCCCCGTTCAGGACGATGACCGGTTTGTCCGGATGGGCGAGTTTGCCGGCCATTGCAAAGGGAATTCCGGTGCCCAGGCATCCCAGCAGCGCGCTGGCCGGCACCAGAACGCCGGACTTGTGCTGCGACAAGAATCCCGCCAGCCCGAAATAGCTCGTGTCCCCCCCATCGGCCACATAGTAGGCGTCGTCGCCGAACACCTTCATGATTTGCGCCACCAGCCGGTTGGGATGGATCGGATTCGAGGGATTTTCCCGCTGCTCCAGTTCGGTGACCATGAAGGCGGCATAGGCTTTCCGCAATTTGGCGATCCACTCGTCGTGGGAACGGTCCTCAAGCAGCGGCAGCAATTGCTCGAAAACAGTGCCGCAATCCCCCACCAGTCCAACAGCGGCGGAGCGGTTGCGGTCGATTTCGGTGGGGTCGTTATCGATCCTGATAACGCTGGCATCGGGAAATAATTTGCCGGACTGAAGCACCCAGTTGAAGCGGATGCCGGCGGCCACAATTACGTCCGCCTGGGGCAGGCCGGTCATCAGGCCGGTGAACCCTCCGTCGTTGATACACTGGGCGTGGTTGTCCGGCAGGGCTCCCCGGCCGTTGTTGAGGAGTGCGAAAGGCAGGCCGGTTTTTTCCATCAATGCGGTCAGCGCATCACCGCAGGGGCTGAACCCCACACCGCTGCCACCCATGAACAGGGGGCGTTTGGCGTTGTTGATCAGCCTGGCGGCGGCTTCAAGCTCTTCCGGGGCGGGGGAGACCACCGTCCGGTGGTTTTGACGGGCAGGAATGGCAACGGTTTCCAGGGCGACCTCGGCAAAGAGGATATCCGGCGGGAGTTCCAGGAAGACCGGGCCGGGCCGCCCCATGGTCGCCTGGCGGAAGGCGATATTGAGATATTCAGGAATCCGTTTGATGTCGTAACAGGTGGCACACCATTTGGTGATCGGCTTGACCATGTCCACCTGATTCATTTCCTGCAGGGCGCCGGTCAGATCATCCCGCAGGGGATGGCGTCCGCAGATGACCACGAGGGGAGCGTTGTCCAGATGGGCGTTGGCAATACCGGTCAGGGCATTGGTAAATCCGGGGCCGGCCGTCACTAGGCACACCCCGGGTTGGTTGTTGTAGATGGACCAGGCATGGGCCATCATGGCCGCCGCCTGTTCGTGCCGCACATCGATGGCCCGGATGTGATATTCGGTAAACCCATCCAGCAGGGGTTCGATATGGCCGCCGGAAAGGGTGAAGACGATTTTGACGTTCTCAACTTCCTGCATGTATTTGGCGGCAAGATGTCCACCGGAAATGTGTGCCATGGGGCCTCCTGTATCGATTCGAAGGTGGATGCACTCAGGCGGCACGCGGGCGGCGGCCACCGGGCGTGTCAGGGCGGTTTTACATAATCAGTTTCAACCCGTCTTCAAACCACTGGGCGTAGACGCTCATGCCTTCAACGCGCAGCGTGCCGTCCGCCGCGGCGTTGAAGGAAGCATCCGGCTTTTTCGAGGTCATTACCGCGAAACCGGTCGCGGCGTCCTTCCAGACCAGGGCGGCGTCGAAGTTGGCGTGGGGGCCGGCCATGGATGCAAATCGGCCCTTGTCGAAAACAAAGAGACGAGCCCGTTTATCGTCGGCGGTCTTGATGAGAATTCGGGCCTGTGCCTTGCTGATGTAGGCTTTGAAACGGCTGTTGGTGAACGAGGCGATTTTTATAATCCAGGCCAGGGCCAGCAGAAGCACGGAAAACCGCATGGTCGACTCCTTGCGGAAAGCGTTAGGTCAAAAGTTTCTAAGAAAACGCTACGACGGTTTTGATGGCTTGGTGCGCGCTTTTTTTGAGGTTGACCTCAATCATCCGCCGATAGTCTTCGAGGGCAAACCGATGGGTCACCAATGGTTCGGTTTGCAGTTTTCGTCGCGCAATCATATCGAGGGCCGCCTGAAAAACCGGCTGCCGCTTGCCATCGATCAGTCCCATGCCATAGGCGTAGACGCCCTTGATGGTCTGAAGCTTGAGCCAGAGTGGGGTCAAATCGACTTTTACATCACCCCCAATGCCGACCACACTCAGGGTCCCCATAGCCGTCAGAAGCCGCATGGCCAGGTTCAGGGTGGCGCTTACCCCCACGGTATCGTAAATGCGCTCGAACCCGCCGACCGGAATCTCCATTCCCAGCATGGGTTTGTATATCCGGGCGCCGGTTATCCGGGCAGTCTGATCGAAGACGGATTTCCGTTCAATAATGGTGTCCGCACCGGCTTCTTCGGCCATGCGGGTGGCATGGGGGGCCGGCTCGATGACGGCAATATGGCAGTCCGGCGCCAGGGCGCGCAAACACTGGATCACCAGATTTCCGATAACGCCGCCGCCGATGACCAGGCAGTGGTCATCTTTCTCCGGCAGGTTGTCGACAACCGTCTGCAATGCCACCGCGGCAGGCTCGGTCATGACGGCCGCTTCGTCGGAGACAAAGTCCGGCACCCGGGTCAATTGGTGCTGGTGGGCGACAAGACAAGGTGCAAACCCGCCGTTAATACTGCTGTTGATGCCGATAAACATGCCGGGCGGCAGGCGGCCTTCGGCATAATTTTCACAGTTTCCCGGGCGGCCGGCACGGCAACTCCGGCAAACCGGTTCGATGCCGCGCGTAATGCAGCTCAAAGTGGGATTGACGACCACCCGTTCCCCCGGATGAAAGCCGCGTACGGCCTCCCCGGTCTGGATAACCCGGCCGACGACTTCATGGCCCGGCACGCAGGGGAAGGAGGTAAACGGAGATGCCGTGGGGGAATCATGCAGGAGGATCAGGTTGAGATCGCTCCCGCAGAACCCGCAGTAGGTCGTCTCGATTTTGACCCAGTCCGGAGAGGGAAGAACGGGATCGGAGATGTCGGTTAATCGGATGGTCCTGGCCGGCCCCTGGTAGAAAACGCGTGGGCCGAAGAAAGTGCGGAGGGTTTTGGCGGCAAGAAATCGTGCCGGGGTGACATTGAATTGTAATGCCTTCACGCAGCCTCTCTCTCAACCAGCGGAATGATTACCAGCAGCAATCTTAGAACCGACCGCATTCGATGTGAAGGAAAATACAAGAAAAATTTGTAAAGCCGAATTTAATTCAAATTCTAATTAGCTTTTAGGCAGCATGTAACGAAAGGGGGGGGATTGTCAACTCATTTTTTGAGTGAATACTGGAGCCGTTTGTCTTTTAAGTTGGATGGTGCGGCCCGAGCGGATCCAAGCAGGCGGCACAGAGCTTTGATTTGAGTAAATACATAACATATTGTAATTATAATACGTTGTTGACAGCTGCGAAGACCCTGGTTATTTTTTTATAAATAAATAATTTTACATGCTCCAGGTTGCTTTCAGGCGCTCAACCACGAACGGATGTCTGTTTCATCCCTCCGGCGGATTCTGGTACGCAAGCGATTGCGGCACTACCTTTCTGTTCAGAATTTTCGTTATCGAAATCGATTTCCTAATACACCTATCGGCTAATTGAGGCAGGCTGTTTTCAATGCCCCCTGATGCCACCATACCTTTTGCCGATGGAGGCCGTAAATGAAAGGCCGCATCACCCTTATCCTGGCATTCTTGAGTGCGATTTTTTCGACGGTGTCCGCTTCCGAACTCACCATTTTGACGGAGAATCTGCCGCCTTTGAATTATGTCCAGGATGGCCAGCTGGTGGGCCCATCCGTTGATATGGTTCGGGAAATCCAAAGGCGTGTCGGCTCCACCGCCGCCATCCGGGTCTATCCCTGGGCCCGGGCCTACAGGATGGCGCTGGAAGAGGACAATGTCGTCCTGTTCAGCACCACCTACACCCAAGACCGGCACGACAAATTCAAATGGGTCGGCCCGCTGGCAACCAAGCGCGATATCCTCGTGGCCCGTAAAAACGCCGGGGTCAAGATCACCACTCTGGAGCAGGCCAAAGCCGTTAAGCGCATCGGCACCCTCCGGGATGATACCCGGGAGCGGTTTCTCCAGAAGCACGGATTCACCAATCTGGAATCGGTTTCCGACGAGCAGAAAAATGCCCAGAAACTCATGCTGGGGCGCATCGATCTGTGGGCCTATAAAATACCGGGCCTGAAAACCGTCTGCCTTCTGGCCGGGGTGGATGTCGACACCTTTGAAGAAGTCCTCCATCTTCGCAAAATCGATGTCATGATCGCTTTTTCGAAACGCACCGACGATAGCATTGTCGACAAATGGCGGCAGGCTTTTGAAGATATGCAGTCGGATGGCACAATCGTGGGAATTCAGCGGAGGTGGAACGCCCGATTGGAAGACAGGCCCTTCCCGGAGATTGAAGTAAATCCCTGACCAGAGGCGGGAGGCACGGGATCGGCAGGGTGCTCCCTCATTAATCGAAATTAGATGCTTTTCCCGAGGACATGCGGACGTGCGGCAATCGGCTAAACCTTCCCCTGACGGAAAGTTTGTCAGTGTCAGTCGACGCTTTAGCTATGGTCTGATCGGCGTGGTTACCCTGCTGTTGGCTATTTTCGCCCTGGTGGGGATTTGGATCAATATCCAGCGCATGGACCGCGAACTGGAGGCGCGGCTGGACAACGCCCTCATGCTGGCCCAAACCAGCCTGCCCACCCCCCTTTGGAACCTGGACCGCCATGTGGTCCGGGATTTTGTGGAGGCGCTCTTCCTCGATGAAACCATCGTATATACGAAAATTGTTTCGGACGATGACGTTATCGTAGATAAAGCGCGTTTTGTTCGCCAGGGGGTGCACATCGCGAGCAAAGCCGCTGCCGAGGAATGGCACGAACCCGGATTTCTGAGCAGATCCCTGGCCATCCGCTTCGAAGACAATCCGGTCGGTGAAATATCGATTGTGGTTTCGCGACAGACCCTCCAAGAAAAAGCACGACTGCAAATCTACGGTATCATCGCTCTGGCGGTTCTGTTGATTGCAGCGATTTGGTTTACCTCGGTTGTCATCACCCGGAAATATGTAGCCCGACCCTTGCTGGCACTGCAACAGTCGGCCTCCCGCATCGCCCGGGGCGATTTGAACACGGACGTGGATATCAGCGGCAGTGGGGAGATCGGGCTTCTGGCCCGGCATCTTGACGGCATGCGCGGATCCATCCATCAGCTTTTCGAAGCCCTCAACGACAGCAAGGCCAAACTGGAGGAATACAGCCGAACCCTGGAGAAGAAGGTCGTGGAGCGCACCGGTGAATTGGCCCGCACGGTGGAAGAGCTCCAGGCGCTGGCGGGGGTCAGCCGGACCATCAGTTCCTCCCTCGATATCGAAATCGTTCTGGCCAGGATCGTCCGCCACGCGGTGCAACTTTCCAAGACGGATGCCGGCACCTTATACGAGGTTGATGAAACCGGGCGGGTGTTCACACCCCGGATCAATTTTGGCCTGGATGATGCCTACATTGATGCTTTGCGCAAAGCCGGCCCGCGCCCGGGGGATGAATCGGCGGTCAGCCGTGCCCTTTTGAAGCGGGAACCCTACCAGATACCGGACCTTTCCGGCGACAATGCCTACCCCTTGGACTATGTGAAGGCGGCTGGCTATCGCGCTCTGCTGGCTGTCCCCCTCATGCGGGAAGATCGTCTCATCGGCGGGCTGGTGGTCCGGCGCAAGCACCCCGGTGAATTCCCGCCGCGGGTGACCGACCTGTTGCAGGCCTTCGCCGCCCAGTCGGTGATTGCCATGGACAACGCCGGTCTGTTCCGCGAAATCGAAGCGAAAAGCCATGAGATTGCCTTGGCCAACCGCCACAAATCCGAATTCCTGGCCAACATGAGCCATGAACTGCGTACCCCCCTCAACGCTATCCTCGGTTATACCGAATTGATTCTCGACAATATCTACGGTGAGGTTCCCGAAACAATTCGGGACGTGCTGGAGCGACTGGAGCAAAACGGTCGCCACCTGCTCAACCTCATCAACGATGTGCTGGATCTTTCCAAGATCGAAGCCGGGCGGTTGACTCTCGCGTTGAACGACTACGCCATGGGCGAAGTGGTGCAGACCGTCATGACCGCAGTGGAAGGGCTGGCCGCCGAGAAGAACCTGACCCTCAAAGTGGCGCTCCCGGACAGCTTGCCGACCGGCAGAGGCGATGCCCAGCGCATTGCCCAGGTGTTCATGAACCTCGTCGGGAACGCCGTCAAGTTCACCGCGGCGGGGGAGATCAAGGTGACGGTTTCCGAAGAGGGCCGGCAGTTTTACGTGGCGGTTTCCGACACCGGCTGCGGATTGGCCGAATCGGACCAGGAACGCATTTTCAAAGAGTTCCATCAGGTGGACGGATCCAGCACCCGGGAGAAGGGGGGCACCGGCCTCGGCCTTGCCATTGCCAAGCGGATTGTCGAGATGCACGGGGGGCGCATTTGGGTGGATTCGGTCGCCGGCCAGGGCGCCACCTTTCGCTTTACGCTGCCGGTGCGGGTGGACAGGCAGAGGGGTAAAATATGTCAAGAACAATCCTGATTGTCGAAGACCAGGACGACAACCGGCGCATCATGCGGGATCTTCTGACAAGCGGCGGCTACGCGGTGATCGAGGCGGTGACGGGCCTGGACGGTGTCCGGGCGGCCGAAGCCCACCGCCCGGACCTGATTCTGATGGATGTGCAGCTGCCGGGTCTGGACGGCTATGAGGCCACCCGCCGCATCAAGGCCCATCCGGATCTGGGCGCCATACCGATCATTATTGTCACCTCCTACGCCTTGAGCGGCGACGACATCAAGGCCTATGCCGCCGGTTGTGATGATTATGTGGCCAAACCCTTCAGCCCGCGTCAGCTGCTGGCCAAAGTGCGCGGTTATCTGGACTGAAGGCGCTTGTGGAGGAGGGCCCATGCGTTCCCCCCCGTTGATTCTGGCCGTGGACGACAACCCGTCCGGCTTGGAGATCATCGCCGCCCGCCTGACGGCCAGCGGCTACCGGGTCATCACCGCCACCGACGGTGAGGCGGGGCTGGCCGCGGCCAGGGCGCAGCAACCCGATTTGATCCTGCTGGATGTCATGATGCCCAAGCTGGACGGCATCGAAGTCTGCCGGCGCCTCAAAGCGGATGCCGCCCTGCCGTTCATGCCGATTATCATGGTCACGGCAAAAACGGATTCCAAGGACATCGTGGCCGGACTGGAAGCGGGCAGTGACGAATATCTCACCAAGCCGGTGGACCATGCCAGCCTGATTGCCCGGGTCAAGTCCATGCTGCGGATCAAGGATTTGCATGACACCGTCCAGACCCAGGCCGCGCAACTCCAAACGCAACTCAAAACCGCCGCCAGGATCCAATCCCTTTTTTGGCCCCTGATGCCCGAAATCGGTTTGCACGATCATATCTGGGCGATCTCCCGGCCGGCCTCTTATGTGGGCGGCGATCTTTACGACGTGATCGCGTTGCCGGATGGCAGTGTCCTCTTCTATGTGGCCGATGTCGCGGGCAAGGGCGTTCCGGCGGCCCTCATCATGGCGGCCTTGTCCACCCAAATCCGTGCCCAGGCCTTGCGGCAAGGCGACATCGCCCGCCTCCTGGCCGTGGTCAACACCACCTTCCACGATCTGGCGGCGGAAGAAGGCTTTTTTGCCACTGTCGTGCTGGGGCGGTTCTGGACGGCCGACGGCCGGATGGAGCTTGTTTCGGCGGGGCACCTGGCACCGGTGCGCATTGCGGCCGGCCGCGGGGATGCGATCGCCCTGGCCCAAGGGCTGGCGGTGGGCGTTACCCCGGATGTGGCCTATGAAAGATCGGAAACCCGGCTTTCAGCCGGAGAAGCCATGCTTTTCTTTTCAGACGGTGTCATCGAAGCCGAGAATGATCGTAATGAACGGTTTGAAACCGAACGGGTTCTGGCGCATATCGGGCAAAGCGAGGGACCGCCCTGGGGGCAAGGGCTGCTGGCCGCAGTCGATCGCTGGCGAGGGGATGCCGCTGTCAGCGATGACCTTACCATCCTGGAAATCTGGCGTGACGCGACGTGATTACACTGCCCAGAGAGGAGGCCTTGCCATCACCGATACAGATGGAAGGCCTTACCAGGCCACGAATTGAATGGTCAGGTAGAGATCCCCTCTTTCACCGGTGTTTGAAGTCCGGCCCATGCCCCGCAGGCGCAGGGTGTTGCCTTCCTTGATGCCCGGCGGCACGTTGACGCGCAGGGTCCGGCGGCGGAAGCCCTGGGGGATTGTGACGTATTTGCTGGTGCCGGTCATGGCCTCGAAGGCCGTAATGGGGAGGCTGTCGTAGAGGTGGAGGGAACCGGACTTGCCGCCCGGGTGCAGCATCTGGAGGCGATGGGAGGTCTTTTTGGCCGTGGTGGATCGGATTTTTTGGGACAGTCCGGCCGCGGGCACCCGGTCGATGATTTTAAGCAGCACCATGCCGGCGATGAAACCGCCGATATGGGCCCACCAGGCAATCCCGGTGGCGCTGCCATGGCTGCCCGCGGCGCTGATGAACTGGAGGGCAAACCAGAGGCCCAGGAAGATAAAGGCCGGAATCTCGAACAGCCAGGGGATAATGATGATCGGGACCAGGGTCAGGATCTTGGCCCCCGGGTGGAGCAGAAAATAAGCGCCCATGACGCCGGCCACGGCCCCGCTGGCCCCGATGGTCGGCACCTGGGAGTTCATATTGAGCGCCATGTGGGACAGCCCCGAGATCAGCCCGGCCGCCAGATAAAACCCAAGGTAGCGCAACGCGCCCAGACGGTCTTCCACGTTGTCCCCGAAAATCCAGAGGCTCCACATGTTGAAGAGGATGTGCATGAAGCCGCCATGCAGGAACATATAGGAGAGCAGCGAAAACAGGTTGCTGGCCGTGCCGAAATAGGCGGCCAATGCCGGATGGGTGAATTTGGCCGGCACGAGGCCGTAGGTGTAGACGAAACGGGCTTCACCGGCGCCCTGGGAGAGTTGGATCAGGAAAACCAGGATATTGACCCCGATCAACAGGTTGTTGACCACCGGAACGTTTTTGGAGCGAATATTGTCGCGCAGAGGGATCATGGTCTTCCGATCGACTGCGGTTGACGGGCCTGTCAGGAAGCGTTCGTAATGGCCATGCTGATGTCGACGGCCACAGCCGAATGGGTCAGGGCCCCCACCGACACGATGTCCACCCCGCCGGCCGCCAGGGCTGCCAGGTTGTCCCGGGTAACGCCGCCGGATACTTCCACCAGGGCCCGTCCGTCAATCAGGCGCACGGCGTCTCGGATGGTGTCCGGTCCCATGTTGTCCAACATGATGATATCGGCCCCGGCATCGGCGGCTTCCTTTGCTTCGGCCGGCGTGGCGACTTCGATTTCCAGCTTGAGCGTGTGGGGCGCCCGCAGGCGCGCCTTTTCCAGGGCGGGCCGGATGCCGCCGCAGATGGCCACGTGGTTGTCCTTGATGAGGATGCCGTCGCTCAAACTCATGCGATGATTGGCGGCTCCCCCGATGCGGACGGCGTATTTTTCCAGGGCCCGCCAGCCGGGGGTGGTTTTACGGGTATCCACCAGGCGTACGGTTGTGGTGGGCAGGCTGTCCAGGTAGCGGCGCACGTGGGTGGCAATACCCGAGAGCCGCTGCAGAAAATTGAGGGCGGTGCGCTCGCCGGTCAGCAGGGGCTGGAGGCGTCCTTGTATTGTCATAATACAGTCGCCGGGTTCGACGCTATCGCCATCGGCGGCGGCTTCCTGGAAATGGATGGCCGGATCCAGCCGCCGAAAGACGTCCCGGGCCACCGGCAAGCCGGCCAGCACCAGATATTCTTTGGCCTTGATGACCGCTTCCCCATGGGCATCTTCCGGTATCAGGGTCTCGGTGGTGATGTCCCCCGTCCCGATATCCTCTTCCAGGGCAATGTCGATCAGGCGATTCAACGCGTGTTGGGATGTCATAGTAATACGTCGCTCGCTTTGTATGGGGCAAAGCCCTCATCTTTGGTGGCGGTTCCGGGCTGATATAGTTGCCCATTCCTTTTCTTTTCCGGAAAAGAAAAGGAATCAAAAGAAACCGCCCGTGCCCCGCTTAATCCTGCGCGTCGTCGGTGCGGCCGGAGCACGCGGAAACTCACCCGCCTTCGCTTGGGCTACGGCGGGCTCAGACAGTCCGCGCGCTTTATCCCGTCCGCCCCGCCGATGCTCGGCGCGGGACAAAGGGAAAACCAAAAGCACAAGGTGTAAATCATTTTAAGCCCACTTCGAGGAAGATGCCTGATGCCACCCGTAATGCAGAAGCAGTCTTACTAGTGGGGCCAATGACCATTTGCTTCGGCCGCTGATCAATAACGGCCCGGATCAGGAGGCCAGGGCTTCGATCCGGGACAGGTGCATTTCCAAAGCTTCCCGCTTTTCCGCAAAGGCCGCGTGCTGACCCTTGACCTTGTCGACGACGGCTGCGGGGGCTTTTTTCAGGAAGTCTTCGTTGCCGAGCTTTTTGTTCAGAACGGTGAGTTCGCTGTCGACTTTCCCGATTTCTTTTTTCAGGCGGGCGGCTTCCTGGTTGAAGTCGATGATGCCCTCCAGGGATACGAAAATGGTGGCGCCCTCGATAACGGCTGTGGCGGCGGCCTTGGGCTTTGCGCCCACCTTTTCAATCGCCAGGCTTTCGAGCCGGGCCAGGTTGGTGATCAGGGCCAGGTGATCCTGCAACGTTTTTGCCACCGGGTCGTCATCGGTCTGCACGACCACCGTCAGCTTCAGGGCCGGGGCGATGTTCATCTCGCCCCGGATGTTGCGGATGCCGGTGATGATCCCGATCACCAGATCCATGTCGGCTTCGGCCTGTTCATCCAGGGCCACACCGGTGCCGTTCCCGTCCGGATAAGCCGTCTGCATGATGGAACCGTCGGTTCCGGGCAGCTTGTGCCAGATCTCTTCGGTGACAAAGGGCATCATCGGGTGCAGGACGACCAGCGTGTCTTTGAGAACGCGGTAGAGAACGTCCAGGGCCGCCTGTTTGTGGTCGGCATTCTCACCATAAAGGGCCGGTTTCGACGCTTCCAGGTACCAGTCGCAGAACTCGTGCCAGATAAATTTATACAAGGCTGCGGCGGCTTCATTGAAGCGGTAATCATCCAGGGCGTCAGCGACTTTGCTGCTCATGCGGCTGAGGCGCGACAGGATCCAGCGGTCCGCCAGGGAAAGCTTGGTGCGGTCGATTTCTCCGCCGGCACTCTGGATGTGCATCAGGCTAAAGCGCGCCGCGTTCCAGAGTTTGTTCACGAAATGCCGGTAGCCCTCGACCCGTTTTTCGGACATCTTGACATCCCGGCCCTGGACGGCGAAAGCGGCCAGAGTGAACCGGAAGGCATCGGCGCCGTATTCGTCGATGACCGTCAGGGGATCGATGACGTTGCCCTTGGACTTGCTCATTTTCTTGCCGTGCTCGTCCCGTACCAGGGCATGGACGTAGACATCGTGGAAGGGGATGTCGTCCATGAAGTGGATCCCCATCATCATCATGCGGGCCACCCAGAAAAAGAGGATGTCGAACCCGGTCACCAGCACGGAGGTGGGGTAGAAGGTTTTCAACAGGTCGGTCTCTTCCGGCCAGCCCATGGTGGAAAAGGGCCACAGGGCCGAAGAAAACCAGGTGTCCAGTACGTCGGTGTCCTGGACCAGGTCGCTGCCCTGGCAGGCGGGGCAGGTTGCCGGGGCTTCCATGGCCACCACCATCTCGCCGCAGGCCGCGCAGGTCCAGGCTGGAATCTGGTGGCCCCACCAGATCTGACGGGAGATGCACCAGTCCCGAATATTCTCCAGCCAGTCGAAATAGGTTTTTTCCCAGCTCGTGGGGATGATGCGGGTTTTCCCGGATTTGACCGCCGCGATGGCTTTTTCGGCCAGGGGTTTGGCCGCCACGAACCATTGTCGGGAGAGGTTGGGCTCCACCACCTCTTTGCAGCGGTAGCAGTGGCCCACACTGTGGCGGTGGGGCTCGATTTTGACCAGCAGCCCTTCGGCTTCAAGGGCTTTGACCACCGCCTCCCGGCAGGCCATCCGCTCCAGCCCCTTGAAGGGGCCGGCTTCATCGTTCATGAAGCCGTCGTCATTGATGACTTTCACGGCAGGCAGGTTGTGCTTGCGGCCGATTTCGAAATCATTGGGGTCGTGGGCCGGTGTGACCTTGAGGCCGCCGGTGCCGAAGGCCATGTCGACGTAGCTGTCCCGGATGATCGGGATTTCCCTGTTCAGCAGGGGCAGGACCACATGGGTGGCCGATATGGCGGTATAGCGTTCGTCGTCCGGGTTTACGGCCACGGCCGTATCGCCCAGCATGGTTTCCGGCCGGGTGGTGGCCACCACGATGGCGCCCGATCCGTCGGCGAAGGGATAGCGGATGTGGTAGAGATGGCCGTCCAGCTCTTCGTGCTCCACCTCGAGATCCGCCAGGGCCGTGTGGCAGCGGTGGCACCAGTTGATGATATAGTCGCCCTGGTAAATCAATCCCTCGCGGTACAGCTGCACGAAAACCTTGCGGACCGCCTGGGAGAGGCCCTCGTCCATGGTGAACCGCTCGCGGTCCCAATCGCAGGAGGCCCCCAGGCTTTTGAGCTGGTTGATAATGGCGTTGCCGGATTCCTGCTTCCATTGCCACACTTTTTCGATGAATTTTTCCCGGCCCACAGCGTGGCGGGTCAAACCTTCGGCGGCCAGCTGGCGCTCGACCACGTTCTGGGTGGCAATGCCGGCATGGTCGGTTCCCGGCATCCACAGGACGTTGTCGCCCTTGAGGCGCCGGTAGCGGCAGAGCACATCCTGCATGGTGTTGTTCAAGGCGTGCCCCATGTGGAGGACACCGGTGACATTCGGCGGCGGAATGACAATGGAATAGGCGGGCGCGGCATCTTTATCCCTGGCCGCGAAAGACCCGTTGGACTCCCAGTACCGGTACCACTTCTTTTCCACTTCGTGAGGTTCGTACCCCTTTGTCAGCACATCCGCATTCATGCAACCCACTCCTTCTTAAATTGAAAAAGGGGATTATAGAATAATCCCCACAATCGCGTTTTCAGGCCCTGTTTGCTGTCGGTTACCCGACGGTTATGGCTTTTCCGAATCGTCCCCGAGCAACTGCGCCTTCAGGCGTTCCATTTCCGTGGAAACCGTTTTTTCGATGGCATCGTTCAGCAAGTGGTCGATTTTTTCCTTGAACATCTTTTTGATGACGTTTTCAAGCGCGGCTTCAAGCTGGTCGGATTCCAGGGAGACGGGCTGATCGCCTGCGTTTTTTTCGACAGCCGGCTGCCGGGGCGAATCTTCGGCCAGTTTGGCGTCCAGCAGGTCGATGGCATCGGAAAGTTCCTGGGTGCTCAGATTGAAATCGAGTTCATCGGAATCGGCACCGGGTTCGAGCAAACCGGCCTCCAGGTTCATGCCCAGGGAATCGAAAAGCTCGTCTTCCTTGCGGTCTTCAATATCCAGTTCCATCTCGGCAAAGGCCAGATCGCCGCTGGTGGACTCTTCCACGCCTGCCGCCTGGGGCGCCTCTTCGGGAGCCTCGGTTTCGCTCTCCTCCAGCAGTATTTCGAGGGCGTTGTCTTCCGCAGGCACCATGTCGGTCAGTTCGATCACCGGCTCCTCGGCCGGCGGCTGGTCCACTTCGGCTTCCGGGGCCGGGGCGGATTCCACCACGTCGGTCAACTCGATTACCTCATCGTCTTCGCCAGCGTCATGCGCGACAACTTCCGTCAGTTCGATGATCTCTTCGCTGGCGGTTTCCGGCGAGTCGACAACATCCGTCAATTCGATGATGGCGTCGTCCTCTTCCGGACCCTGGGCGTCATGCGGGGGGCGTTGTTCGGCCATGGAACCCTCTTGGATGCTGGAAGCAATTATACAGCGCACCTATCCGATATAAATCGAACGAACGCTACCACAGGGGGGGTAGAGTGTCAAGATAGGGACAGCGCCGGAAGCCGCCCCCAAAAAAGGGTTTGCACCAATTCGCTTCTCATTTTAATGATGTCCATGCGCTATTTTTTCATCAGACCGGACGACCTGGCCGGTGAGGTCGTCACCATCGAAGGGAAGGAAGCCCGCCACATGGGCAAAGTCCTGCGGTTGAGGCCCGGCATGGTGGTTGGCCTTTCCGATGGCGGCGGCATGCAGGGCGAGGGCCGCATCCGGACCGTGACCCGGGACCAGGTGGTGTTGGAGGTGCTGAGCCGGTTCCCCTCGCCCCGGGAGCCTGAAGGCGAACTCGTGGTGGCCCAGGCCTTGCTGAAGGACCAGAAGATGGACCTCCTGCTGCGTCAGCTGACGGAGTTGGGCATGACCCGGTGGTGGCCTTTCCTGTCCGTCCGGTCGGTGCCCCATCCGGATGCCAAACGCCAGGCCGTGCGCACGGCGCGCTGGGAGCGGATTGCCAGGGAGGCTGTCAAGCAGTGCCGCCGGGGGCGTGTACCGGACATCCTGCCGAAGGGCCGGCTCGATGATGTCCTCCGGGAGGCCGGCCGGTACGATACCTGTATCATGTTCTGGGAAGGCGCCCGCGATCCTTTGCCGGCGGTGATCGATGATGACGCGGATTCCCCCCGGCGGGTGCTGGTGGTGGTGGGCCCGGAAGGCGGCTTTGCCGAGGAAGAGGCCGAAGCGGCTGTCCAGGCCGGCTTTCGGCTGGCCACTCTCGGTCCCCGCATCCTGCGGGCCGAAACCGCCACCCTGGCGGCCTGCACCCTGGTCCAGCACCTTTACGGCGACTTGCGCAAGGTGGTCTAGCAGGCTGTGGCCGAGCTCTTGTAAGGTTTTAGGGTTCAAGGGTTCGGGGATCCAAGGGGTCAAGGGGACAAGGGCCTTATCGCCCGAGATTCGGTCGGCGTTTTCACCATATGGCCAATTCCGGTGCTCGATCGGTACAAGGAATATACGTTTTGGTAAGGGTGTCGCCTTTCACTTGACTCCTTGAATCCTGGAACCCCTGGCCCCTAAAAAGCGTCTCCTATAGGGCTCTTAACCATCAACGGCGCTCTTTCGTCGGCTGTCGCCCGGATACGGAATCCCGCCTCCGCCACGCTATTCGGAAGCTTCAGGAAGCTTTCGAAATTGCTTGACAGACCGGCCGAGCTATGCCATATAGCTTGTTCGTTTTTGGCGGACCTGAAACGATCATCACGGGAACGCCGGAAAGCAAACCAGTGTGTTTGCCGAGGTAGCTCAGGCGGTAGAGCAGGGGACTGAAAATCCCCGTGTCGGCAGTTCAAATCTGTCCCTCGGCACCATATATCAAGGACTTAGCCCCATGCGGGCTAAGTCCTTTTTATTTTTGGGGGGCAGCAAAGGGCTTGAGATAGCCACTGACCTACACAGATATAGTGCTATCTTTTTTCCCTTCATGCGGTTGAAAAATCGTTTGCGCCGCCGTAAAGAGACCTCACAGCCATATTGCAATCCGGCAAGAGAAAGCCGATTCAGATTCGATCCGAGGTCACCTTATGAAAAATCCCGTACCCCGCACCGCCGCCATCCACGACCTGTCCGGCTTTGGCCGGGCTTCCCTGACCGTCGTCATTCCAATCCTGTCCACCATGGGCGTCCAGGTCTGCCCCCTGCCCACGGCCGTGCTGTCCACGCACACCGGCGGTTTCGAAGATTTCAGCTTCACGGACCTGACCGCCGCCATGGAAGCCATTGTCACCCACTGGCAGCAGCTGGATGTGGATTTCGACGCGATTTACAGCGGTTTTCTGGGGTCGCCGCAGCAGGAGGCCATTGTGGCCGGCTTCATCGACACGTTTTCCCGTCCGGATCAGCTTGTGGTGGTCGATCCGGTCATGGGCGACAACGGCAAGCCCTACAAGACCATGACGCCCGAGATGATCCGGGGCATGCGCAGCCTGATTGCCAAGGCCGACGTCATCACGCCCAATTTTACCGAAGCGGCGTTCCTGCTCGACGAACCCGTGCCCCCGACCATCTCCCCGGAGCGCATCAAGGCGTGGATGCTGCGCCTGGCGGACAAGGGACCCCGCAAAGTCATCATCACCAGCCTGCCGGTGCCCGAAAAGGAGAAGACCTCGGCCGTCATGGCCTGCGACCGTGACGACGGGCGCTTCTGGAAAATCGACTGCCACTACATCCCGGCTTACTACCCGGGCACCGGCGATGCCTTTGCCAGCGTCATCGTCGGCAGCCTGCTCCAGGGCGACAGCCTGCCCATCGCGCTGGACCGGGCCGTGCAGTTCGTTTCCACGGCCATCCGCACGACCTTCGGATACCCCTACCCCGCCCGCAACGGGGTCATCCTGGAGCGGGTTTTGCCCAGCCTGAATGCGCCTGTGAACGCCAGCAGCTACGAGATCGTCGAATAGCAGGATTTCGTTTTTTACGTATAGCGGCATGGCACGGGATGTGGTGCATGTTGACCGAAGGTTTGAGAATTGGTTCAATACGTGCTAACCAGAACAGATAACCCATATTGCTAAACAATCACAGCGTGTTAAGAATGGTTATCAGTTAATCGTCTTATTCGCGGGTGGCCGGGGTATTCGAAAGCGGAATCGGTGGGTTGAGCGAACGCACGGGGCGCGGCTGGTCTAAAATATGGGTCTTGAAAAGTGTATTGAGGGAGCACAAATTCCACATGAAAATAATTTACCTACCGGCCCAGTCGGCCGATGATTGGCGGCAATTTCTGGCGGAGCCGGACAAGCAGTGGAAGACCGGTTATTCGGCCAGGACCCTGGCCTATTGCTGGCAGGAAGCGGATGGCTTTCCGGCCTGTGTGCGCAAGGCCTTCGAAAACTCCGATTCAGCGACTTTCAGGCACATTGAGCCTTTGATGGCGATTCCGGAGTACAAGGTGCCGCTCCCTGGCGGCGGGGCCGCCAGCCAGAACGACATTTTTGTCTTGGCGAAGTCCGCCGATCAACTTGTCAGCATGACCGTCGAAGGCAAGGTGGATGAGCCTTTCGACAAACGGGTATCGGAATGGTACCAGCGTCCCTCCGCCGGGAAACAGGCGCGTATTGAGTTCCTTTGCTCGGAGCTCAATCTTCCGGTCGAGGACGTGATGAACACCCCCTACCAACTGCTCCACCGAACCGTATCCGCCAAGCTGATGGCCCGCAAGTTCCAGGCGGGGATAGCCCTCATGCTGGTGCATTCATTCAGTCCCGAGGATCGGTGGTTCGATGAATTCGCCCGCTATGCGGCGCTGTTCGGGATCAAAGCGAAGAAGAACAACGTCCACTCGGCGGTGCAGTTCGATGGGCTGGTCCTGTACCTGGGGTGGGTGCAGGGGGACAAGCGTTACCTTGGCAGATGATTACAGGTGCCCTACACGCGCACGATTGACAGCAAGCTGAAGCAATGGCAGGAGGGGATATGCGACGATTTTCGATCATGGGTTTGCTGTTGCTGGCCGGCCTGATCTTCGCTGCTGCCGCCCAATCGGACGACCTTTTAACCGCCCGTGTCGTTGGAGTCACCAGCGGGGATTCGATCGCGATTCTTGAGACTGGAAACAAACTGGTCAAATTACGGCTGCACGGCATCGACTGCCCCGAGGAAGGGCAGCCTTTCGGCGAGAGGGCCAAGCAGTTCACCTCCGAGCAGTGTTTCGGCAAGATCATCATGTACCGGCTCGTGGGGATCGACCGGTTCGATCGGACCATTGCCACGGTTTTCCTCGAGGATGGCCGCGAGTTGAATCTGGAGATCCTCAAGGCAGGGTATGCCTGGTATTATCAGCAGTATGTGGACCGGCAGGACTACGCCGATGCCGAGGCCGAAGCCCGCAAGGCGGAGACGGGGCTGTGGGGCAACAAAGACCCGAAAGCCCCCTGGGAATGGCGTCAGGAAAAACGGAAGCCCCCCGGCCCGCAGTCATGATGGGGCCGTCGATGGGCTGAGCCATTGCAAGGCGGCCGCGCGGTCGAAAAACTGCCGGAACCGGAAGCCCTGGGCTTCCATGCACGTTTTAAAGAGCCTGGCGACCGGGCCCCTTTCTTTCGCGTCCGGGATGAGAAATGCGATCTTGTTGTTAAATACGGGGTGCAGCACGGCGCATTCGGATGCAACGGCCAGCAGGTCGAGCATTTCAGGCCGCGATTCGGTATCCTGGAGATCCATCAAAATGTTGTAATCCTTATGCGTGCTGGCAGCCAGCGCGATTTCACGGACCAGCTTGAGGGATCGCTCCGTATGCAATTCGCCGGTGACCGTCCTTTGGATAATTTTGCGGCCCTTATCGATTTTAATCGTCATGTCCACTTTTTATTGGCACCCCCAGCCATTTGTGCGCTTCCTCAATATCCCGAAAGACCTCCATGGCAAAGGGGATATTTTCAAGCTCATAGAAGGTTTCGAGCATCCGGCTCAATCCATAGGCCAGGGCATCGCCCGATACGATGGCGGTTTTACCGTTCTTGCGCACGGCGGCCATGTTTCCGGTATGGATGGCGTCTTGCTTGAGATCCTCGGTCTGGATTTCAGAAAGATCGGCCGGCCGGAGGTCCCACAAGATTAGGGACGTGACCCTGCCCTTATAGTAGATTGCGTTCCATTCCTGAAAATCAGCCGGCTGCATCCTGCCGGCCGCCGTGACGATGGTCAGGTCGTTCGGCAGGTCGTATGTTGTCGCAATGCTTCCCATGGATCGATGGGTTCCCTTTCATCCGGGGCTGGCGCTTTTGGGGTTGCTTTTATACCATGCGTCAGCCCGAACATCTCGGACGCGTGAAATATCCGGGTTTGGCTCGTCTGTCTTTATCGGCGAAGTTGTGCTGGTACTTGAGGGTCGATTATGGGGCCCAGGGGCCAGAGTTTCAAGGGGCCAAGCTAAATAAACAAACAATACAAGCGCTTATATGGCATGCCACCATTAAGGACGCTATCCTCGGAATCGACCGCATGTTGAACGCACCATTTTAAGCCCCCTTGCGGGGGCCATCTGAGGCCTCCCGCCATGCGGGAGGCGCTTCACGCTAAAAACAATCTACTGCTTTTTTATCATATCTTTTGGAATGGGCCTCATCCCGGTTGCGCGGTTGGGTACGGCTTGCTGCGGTTGCAGGCTCCCGGTGGCCGCTGGGGCACTGGTCACCGCGCCGGGTACCTTGGGTTTAGGGACGATCGGTTGCAGGGGACCGGCAAGGGTAAAGTTGACGTCGTCGATCACCTGCCGGGTGTCCGAGAGGCTAACCGAGGCTTGCACCCGCCACAGACCTGGCTTCGCAAAGGCGGCCCGGGGGATGATGATGCGGGTCTGGCCGTTGAGATGCTCCCTGACGCTCATGCCCTGGGGGGTGGCGGGCCATTGGCCCGGTGCGGTGGCCGGGCTCCACCACCAGACCAGATCGACCATGGGAACCCCCTGCCAGCCGGTGATTTTAACCTCCAGCGGCACGCTGCCGGTGAGGGTCTGGCCGGGTTGGGGCGACAGGATTTTCAAGCCGGGCTGGACGCCGGGAAGGCGTTGGGCGGCCAAAGCGACCGATCCTGCCAGGTTCGGCGGGGCGGCGGCCATGGAGAGGGCCGGTTTCTGGGCAATGGCAATGGATTGGTTGTCAAAAACAATGGGGGCCACGGTGATGTCGGACAGATCCGGGCCATGGTAGGTAATGAGCTTCATGCCGATATCGGAAAGCTGCGGCCCCTCGTAGACGATGGGGACCACCGTGATGTCGGGCAGATTGGCCAGTTGGAATGCCGGCGTTGACCCGCCCGGCGTGATTTCGCCCCCCTGGCAGGGTACAGCGGCCAGCAGGGTGATCAGGGCAATGAAAATATAGCCAATGTGGCTTTTGGGCATAATAACCTCCTGTGGATGAGGGGCTTCTGCGCAATAAATTTCAAAAAACGGTGCCGGGGGGGATATCAATGTTAAGAATACTATCATAGGAATTGGGTGCGGTGCCGCCCCGGGAAGTGCCAATGAACATGCGTTGATTTCCCAATTCGGCCACCAACATGACAACACAGCAGGTTTTGCCGGTAATTGTTCCCGCCGCGGCCTTGATCGGAAAAACAACGGTGCCGCTGTAGCTGCCATTGGCAAGCGTCACATCAATGGGAGTCCCCTCTTCCAGACTCCCGCTGGCGCCATATCCCACCGGTTCGCTGGCGGCATCCAGGAAATAGACGACCGCAACGGCTTTGAATTTGGCATTTTCCCATGGCCCCGGCATGTTGGCGATGTCGAGCGGTACGTTGACGTTCATGAGGGATTGATCCAGCATGATTTGGGTGCCGAATTGTTGTTGGAATTTCAGCGCTTTTTTAAAAATCATTTCGGCGCAGGACGTACCGGGAACCAGGCCCAGCAGGAAAAGGCCGGCGACCAATGCGGTGATGGACTGTCGGATTTTGGCTTGCTTGCGTAAATGTTTCATTGTCGACTCCAGTGGTTGTAGGTTCCATTCGCTTTAGCGGAATTTTCCCCGAGGTGCTGCCAGGGGTGCTCTATGGGTTATGTAACGGTTGCCGGCCAAAAGGTTCATTGCATGCCGCCCGTGCCATGCTTGACACCCTGTTGCGCATGCCTACTCTATAAATGGTGCTTTGCGGCAACGCCATATCCGTAAGGCACCGAGGTAGACATTTATGCATATCTACCTTTCCTCCATTCAGGCGGGGCCTTCGGGCCTCGCCTTTTTTGTGTGCCTGCCCGGGGCCTGAGATATGGCCGATGCCCACGGCCGAACGAATAGCAGTGCCATTAGTCCATGCTTTCCACCCATTTTATCCGTGAATTCATTTGACAGGGCCGATCGTCGAGGATAAAGATTTTGAGAATACGCACAATAGTATACACGGGTTCCGCGGTATTGTCGCATCAAAAGGCACCTGTATACCGATTTGCCATGCGATGAGGGCTGAAACCATTCTGTCGATGCTCGGCGGGGGACTAAGGAAAAACCAACAGGCCAAATGCTGTTTTAAAACCCCATTTGCTGCCGGAGGCTTCCCGTTTTGCGGGAGAAGCCCCATTGATTATGCGGAGGATAGTGGATGCGTTCCTGAACTGACACCATATTGACATGCAACCCAGCGGAGGATCCCGACCATGACAGCAGACGTTCGACCGATGACTGAAGAGGAAAAGGCCCGTTTCAATCTCCTGGACAAGGAAAACCTCGAATTTCTGATGGATCGCTACAACCGGGTCAACCGGTGGGTGATTGCCGACATGGTGCGCCGCACCGCCTACCACTATCCCGACAAGACCGCTCTCATTTTCGGCGACCAAGAACTGACCTATGCCGAACTGGAGGCGGCCTGCAACCGCACGGCCAACGCCCTGGCCGGCCTGGGCGTGCAGAAATACGACCGCGTGGCCATCCTGGCCCACAATACCCTGCACCATGTCCTCACCTGGCTGGGCTGCTGCAAGATCGGGGCGGTTTACCTGGCCATCAATTATCTTCTGCGTGGGCCGGACATCTCCTATTGCATCAACCATTCGGAGAGCAAGGTCTTCATCGTCGAAGACGCCCTCTTCGGTTTGGTGGAAGACGTGTTGGGCGAAATGCCCACCGTGCAGCACCTGGTGTGGTCCGACCAGGGGGCGGGCCAGGGCCCGGCGGATGACCGGTTTATGGCCTTCGATGCCTGGGTCGATCAGGCGCCGGACACCGAACCGGACGTGGTCCTGCACATCGAAGATCCCTGCCAAATGACCTACACCAGCGGCACCGAGTCCCTGCCCAAGGGGGTCATTATCTCCAACCAGGCCCTGATCGCCCAGTACATGGGGGCCATCATCGACGGGGGCTACGAAACCGGCGACATCAACGTGAACGCCCTGCCCATCTACCACTGCGCCCAGCGCGATGTCTTCCTGAACCCCATTTTCTACGTGGGGGGCACCAACATCCTGATGGCGCCGGACATCGGCGCGATTCTGAAAACCATCGACCGCTACCGGGCCAACATGTTTTTTGCCCCGCCCACGGTCTGGATCGGCCTTTTGCGCCACCCGGATTTCGATAAGTATGATCTTTCCTGCCTGACCAAGTGCTACTACGGGGCCTCCATCATGCCGGTGGAGGTGTTGAAGGAGATCATGGAACGCCTGCCTGGCTGCAAGGTCTACAACTACTACGGCCAGACCGAACTGGCCCCCTATCACACCATCCTGAAAGCTGAAGACGCCCTGACCAAGCTGGGCTCCGCCGGCATGGCCGGACTCAACATGGAGAGCCGCCTGGAGGACGATGCCTTCGCCCCCATCGATGCGGTGAAGACACCGGGGGAGATCTGCGGCAAGGGGCCCCATGCCATGATCATGTATTTCAAGGACCCCGAGAAGACCGAGGCCGCCATGCAGGGGGGCTGGTTCCACTCCGGGGACATCGGGGAACTGGATGAGGACCGCTACATCACCGTGGTGGACCGCAAGAAAGATATGATCAAGACCGGCGGGGAGAATGTGGCCACCCGGGAGGTGGAAGAGGCCATCTATCTGGACAAACGGGTGGAGGAAGTGGCCGTCATCGGCACGCCCCATCCCAAGTGGGTCGAGGCGGTCACGGCCGTGGTGGTGCCCCGTCAGGGGGAAACCATTACCGAAGAGGAAGTCGTCTCCCTCTGCAAGAAGGAACTGGCCGGGTTCAAGGTGCCCAAGAGCGTCGTCATTGTCGATGCCCTGCCCAAAACCCCCACCGGCAAAATTTTGAAGCGGGATATGCGGGAGACTTATCGCGACATGTTCAAGGCGTGAGATAAAGATCGGCCCCAGGCTGGTTTGCCGCGCCCCTTTGGGAAACGCCGCCGGCTGGGCCGGTCTAATTCATCATGAAACGGGCGCCGATTGAACGGGTGCGGGTTTGGCGAATCGGTTCAAGGTCGCCTTGAAGCCGTCTCCCCTTTCAGCTTGACGCTTTGAGCTTGGCGCTTTTCGCCCGTGTGGGACAAAGGGAAAATAAAAACCTCACGTTCGCCCCCTTGAGGGGGCGGCGTGAGGTTTTTTTGTCTTCGGAAGGATTCTCAGTGTCGTCCGGCATTGTGGCGGCAGAGTTCGCCGGCAAAGGGGCGGAACAGGTTCCAGACTTTTTCGGCCACGATGGCGTACTGTTGCAGCAGATCGTCCCGGAAATCCTCGTGCAGGCTTTCGATGCGGCGGCGGGCATCGGCCAGGGCCGTTTGGCTCCACTGCCAGGCGGACACCACCAGGGCGTCGGCAACCGGCGGACTGGTGGCCGATCGTTTGTCCCCTGCGGGCAACTGATCCCGGAGGCGGTCGTAGATGCGGTCGAGCACCGCGGCCGCCTTTTCGCATTTCAAAAGCTCCCGGGTGATGCGGTGGAAATGGTGGCCCACGATGCTGTATTTCACGGCCTGGGAGAAGCGGTCGGCATGCCGGGTGAGGTTGCGCGCCAGGAATTTCAGGTATTGCCAGCCGTAGGGGGTGAACGGCTGCCGCAGGAGGGAGCGCAGGAGGATCATGCCCTCCTGCCAGGAGGGTACCCGATCGCCCAGCTCGCGCTGTCCCAGGTTGTCCAGCAGGTGGTTGCAACGCTGGAAATAGTTGCGCAGATTGTTGCCGTAGAGGTCGGACAGCAGCCGGCGGTAGCCGGATGTGAGCTTCGCGTCGCCCATACGGGGTTGGAAGTTGGTCTGGAAAACGTGGGTGTTGTTGCCCGACGCCTGTGAGCGGAGCCGGTTTTCCCCCTGGAGCCGCTGAAAAAGACGCGTGCCCGGCAGGGCCGTCAGGAGTCCCACCATGGCCTGGGGAATGGCGTTGTTTTGGATGAAGGTCTTCTGCTGTTCGAAGATCTCCTCACCGTCGCTGTCGAAGCCCACGATAAAGCCCCCCATGACTTCCAGCCCCGCCCGCTGGATGCGGCGGATGGCCGCGGCCAGGTCGCCCCGGAGGTTCTGGTGCTTGCCGGTTTCGGCCAGGGATTGAGGCGAGGGGGTCTCGATGCCCACGAAGACTTCGTGGAAGCCGGCGGCCACCATGGCATTCATCAGGGCGTCGTCCTCGGCCAGGTCGATGCTGGCCTCGGTGTAGAAGCGGAAGGGGTTGCCGCGTCGTCCCTGCCAGCAGGTCAGGGCCGGCAGGAGTTCGGCTTTGACGCGTTGCCGGTTGCCGATGAAGTTGTCGTCGACGATGAAGACCGGTCCTCGCCAGCCGAGCTGGTATAGGGATTCCAGCTCCGCGATGGCTTGGGGTGCGGATTTCAGGCGCGGCCGATTGCCGAAGCGCTGCCAGATATCGCAGAACTCGCAGTGAAAAGGGCAGCCCCGGGAGTATTGGACGGCCATGGAAGCGTAAGCCTTGAGGTCGAGGAGATCGAAACGGGGCAGGGGCGTCCGGGAAAGATCGGGGGGCGTTGGCGGTGCATATACCCGCCGGGCCCGTCCCCGGGCATAATCCGCCAGGAAGGTTGGCATCAGGGTTTCGACTTCACCACAGAGCACATGATCGACGTCCGCCATCTCTTCCGGTTCAGTGGAAGGATAAGGGCCGCCGGCCACGATCGGCGTGTTCATAAGCCGGCAGCGGGCCGCAATGCGGTGCAGGGCTTTTTGCTGGATCAGCATGGCCGAGAGGAACACCATGTCGGCCCATTCGATATCGGCGGAGCGCAGGGGCTGGAAATTCATGTCGATCAGCCGAAGCTCGATGTCGTCCGGCATCAATCCGGCGACCGTCAGCAGCCCCAGGGGGGGCATTGCGCATTTTTTGCGCACGAGACGCAGGGCATAACTGAAGCTCCAATAGGTGTCGGGGGGAATGGGCGGGTAGACAAGAAGAATCTTACGGGGTCGTGTTGGCATGATGGCGACTCCTCGTGCTGGTGGGTGGCATCTTGATCCCATGGACACAATTTGCGTTCACTCACGGATAATATTGAGGATTGTCGCCAAATCTTCAAGGGGCTTTACATTAGTTTTACAGGGGGCAGCGGTAGAATTATATATGTCTTCGAAATGGATGGGGGGCGTTTCGTTCCCGATGGGGTCGCGTTTTCTTCCGGTGGTGAAGACCTGCAGGACCAGACCTTTCCAGCCGGGTTCTTTCCCTGCGACCGCGGCGCAACACCTGGAGGCGCTTTATATCGCCATATTTGCCGTATCGTCCGCCCATGATGGGTCCGGTTTGGGTTGGATGGACCGGTGCAACCGTTGGTTTTGGTTCTTAAAATAGTTTAAGCATGTTTACGGCAAGAATCCAGTCAACCCGCGGAGGTGATTACCTCCCGGGAATTCCTCTGGGCTTGAAAAGCGATTCCTGATGGCTGGCAATGCCTGCCGACGGGAAGGCTCCCCGGGTGCAGGCGAAGGCCGGTCCGAAGAGGTGTGATTGGCGCGCAACCCGGCCGAGGCCTGCAGCGTTTGATTTTCCCGAATTGTAGCGACTGTGCGGGAAAACCGGTAGAATCGATTCGGCTCGCTGACGATATAGATATTTCCGGCGCCATCCATGGTAATCCCTTCGGGCTGGTGGACATTTTCTTCAAGCCCGGCCGAGCCTTTCTCAAGGTTCAGGAAACTGATCCGCTTCCCATCCGGGGCTACTTCCGATACCCACCGCGACTCGTGGCTGACCAGGAGAAGATTCCGGGTCGCGGCATCGAAATGCAGGCCGGCTAAATCGGTCATATACCATCCGCCGGGCATCCTGTCCGGTTCCATACGAATCCGGAGGGGCCGGTCCTGTTGTACCAGGCCTTCGATAGCAATGAACTGGCGGGGTCTTTTTTCGTTGACAATGTAGAGGCAGTGGTGCGTCTCATCGTAGGTCACGCCTTCAAATCCCTTGTTATCCCGGTTTTTCATGTCGGCCTGGAGGGCCTTGATCACCGCGGAGCGATCGATGACGGTTGTCAGCGCATCGATTCGGACGATATTGACGATATGGCGTTGCTCCTCGATGATGGCAAACCGGTTGCCGTCCAGAAATGCAATTCCCTCGACATCGTGAAACCCGACCAGGGGAATTTCCCTTAGACAATGCCCGTCAAGGTCAAGTTGATACACCCGGGAAGGCGCGTTGGTGACCGCATATAATGTTTTGCTCGGCACACAATAGGTAATACCGGACAGATTATCATCTATCGACGGAATCCGGCAGGCGGCGGCAAGTGTGTAATCGTTTAAACCGATTTTGTTCCCCTCATGGGGCTGATTGTGCATCAGGTAACGCAGTTGCTGAAAAATCCAATGGCTGCTGCCGGTGGCGTGAGACAAGATCAGGCAGCCGCCCAGAACCAGAAGACCGGCGATAAGCGGATTGATACCGGCCGTTATCCTATGCGGGCGGAGCCATCCCCACGCCCCGGACGGAAGGCTGGCGGGGCCAGGGAATGACCATTTGAGAGTGAACCGACCAACGGGTTCCGAAGTGGTATCGTTTGTCCAATTCATGGGTATCATCTACCAAAATCGTCGGCGGTTGAGCGGCCGCCTTTGGTTTGTGTGGAATAACATCCTGAGGGCTGTTATCGTTTGGCACGGTTGCCGGCTTTTTTTTCACCTCGCGGTTAGGGCGTGATAAGGTTTGGGTTAATCTTCAATGGTGTTAAACTGTCCGGGGGGTACGGGCGTTTGGCCGCGGGGACGGATCCTGCCCGGGTGTCAGCGGGGACCATTGCCCTGGCGGGCGGGGTGGGAAAACGGGAGGGGAAAGGGGCTAGTGTTTGAGCCCGGTCAACTGGTGGGCCCGGTTGAAAAACTGGCGATAGGTCAGATAGGCGGCCGTCAGCCCGCTGATGGCGGCGGCGCCGATGAGCATGTACATGACGATGATCTGCACCTGTACGGCTTCCAGCACCGGTGCCCCGGCCAGGATCATGCCGGTCATGGCGCCGGGCAGGGATATCAGGCCGACGGTTTTGGTGCTGTCCACAATCGGGGTCATGGCCGCACGCATGGCCCGATTCAATTGGCCGCTCATGGCCTGGCGCTGGGTTGCGCCGAGGGCCAGGGCGGCTTCGATAAGCGGTTTCTGGAGGCGAATGTCGTCGCGTAACCGGGCCATCACCAACCCACAGACCACCATGCTGTTGCCCACGATCATGCCGGCGATGGGAATGATATAGCGCGGCTGGTAGGGGAAGACCCGCAGGAGAAGCAGGGCGCCGACCGTCAGGAAAGCCCCGCAGCTCACCGCTGCCGTGGCGACCGCCAGGCTGCGGGGCACGCCCTGGCCGCGCTGGCCGGCCGTATACCCGGCGATGGCGACCATTACCGCCACAACAAGCAGAATCCAGAACGGTCCTTCGGCGGCAAAAATGAATTCGAGAACATAGCCGATGGCGATCAACTGGACAAAAGCGCGGACGACCGCCGTAAGCATGTCCTTTTCCAGATTCACTTTCTGCCGGTTGGAAATCAGGGCGGCGACTGCCACCAGCACGAGGGCGCCCAGGATGCGCGTCAACCATGTCAGGGATCCAAACATAATATAGCCTTTCGCGTCTAAAGCCGGCCGGCCGCAAAATCGTCGATCAGCGGGTGGTGGGTGCCGGAGAGAACCTGTCGCGTCGCACCGGCTTCGGCCACTGTGCCGTCGACCAGGAGGATGATCTGGTCGGCCGTGCGTTCCACCTGTTCAAAAGCGTGCGACACCCAGAGCACGGTCAGGCCCAGGGTGTCCCGCAGATGCCGTATGGTCCGCTCAATTTTGAGGGTCGCGGCCGGATCCAGGGCGCTGGTGGGTTCGTCCAGCAGCAGCACATCCGGCTGGTTGGCCAGCGTTCGTGCCAGGGCCACCCGCTGGGCCTGACCCCCGGAAAGCTGATCCGCCGGTCTGTCGCCAACGTCGTCATCCAAGCCTGCCATTCCGAGCAACGCATTCATGCGTTTCCGGGTTATGGTCTGCCCCCGGAGGCCCGGTCCGTAACGGATATTGTCGCTGACGGTCCCCTCGAAGAGGGCGGGGGTCTGAAAGAGCATGCCCACCCGCCGACGCAAGTCGAGGACATCCATGGCGGTGATGTCGCTTCCGTCGAGATAGACGCTGGCGGGCGGGGGTTCCCAGAGGCGGTTGATGCAGCGCAGCAGGGAGGATTTCCCGCTGCCGCTGGGGCCGACAATGGCCGTGATGCTGCCGGGGGGGACGCTGATGGTGATATCCCGGAGGATATCGGCGCCATTGGCCAATTGAAGGCTCAGATGACGGAGGTCGATTTTGGAGTTCACAGGCACATGTCTCTCCGGACACCGGTTCGGTCGACATTGGATTTTTAACGGCGGGCACCACAGCCCGGCCGGGAGCGACCGGAGAAACTATACCCCTGGAGCCTGCCGGCGGCAAGACGAATTGCCGCGGCGCTAATCATACGATGGGGGTGTTCTGTCAGGATGAAGGGGCCTGAATGGCAAGATCGTCGTCCGGGTTCCGGTAGCACGCTTTGTCCGGAATTTTCTCCGGCTTTCGGACAAACAGCACGGCACCCACCACGGCGGTGAATGGTCCCACCATGACCAGCCCGAAACTGCCCACCAGGGTCTTGAGAATCTCGGCGGCCACATAGATAACGTTGAAGAGATTGGTGAGGGGTACCCCCTGGGCCTTGAAGGCCATCAGCAGGGTGATAAACCCGCCGGAATAGGCAAACAGCAGGGTGGTGGTCATGGTGCCCACCACCGCGCGGGCGACGGTCATCCCCGACGCCAGGGCTTCCATGCGGGTGATGTGGGGGTTTTTCTGCACCACCTCATACATGCTGGCGGATACGTCCATGGCCAGATCCATGACGGCCCCCGAGGCTGCCAGAAAGACGGCCGCAATGTAGATCCGGGTCAGGTCCAGGTGATTGAAGCCCGCATAGAGGAGGGTTTCCGCAAAAGGCATGACCGCCCCGTGCAGGTGAAGCTTGTGGGTGAATACGATGGCCAGGATGCAACTGGTCAGCACCCCGAGGAAGGCGCCGGTAAAGGCCGCCACCCCCCGGCGGTTGAAGCCGGCCACGAGAAAAAGGATGGAGGCCGTCAGAAAGGCCACCAGCCCCAGGGTCAGCCAGATGGGATCGACACCTTTGAGCATGAGCGGCACCAGGAGTTTCCAGAGGGCGAGGGCCGTAAGCACGAAGGAGAGCAGGGCCTTGATGCCGGTCCAGCCGCCGAATCCGATGAGGAAAAGGGCAAAAAACCCTATCAGCAGCATCACCAGACCCAGTCGGTAATGCTCCTGAGGGTTGACGAAGGCGATATTGCCGGCCGCGTCCAGGCTCAGTACCACCAGGGCCGTATCACCCGGGGCAAACACCTTGTCGCGATCCATCATGCCCATCAGCGGATTGTTGCCCGATACGACCTGGCCTTCATAGGGGCCGTCCAGGAGGCGCAGTGTGACGGTCTGGTCGCCGGTTTTAATGAGCCCCAGCTCCTGGACACTGCTGTTGTCCACCGCCAGCACCTCGCCCCGGCAGCGAATGGCCTCGTATGCCACCCGGTCTTCGAAGCCTGTCGGGATTACGGCCAGAATCAGGCAGAGGACGGTGAAAATGGCCACGACCAAAGGGTCCATGTAATGCAGTCGGTTGTTTCGCATGGCTTTTATTGGTTTCTCGAAAATCTTGAGGTCTTCCGCTAGGCGCGCTTCACGGGTCGCCGATGGGCGCCGCAGGGGGACAAGCAAACCATGGGGGCACGCCAGCCATGTGCGGCTGGCGTGCCCTGTCACGTTCGCGTGGTTCAGGCGCTATTTGGCCGCAACCGATACTTGCGGCGCTGTTCCGGCATAATGGATTTTGCTGTCGATGCCCATGGCGCGCATGATTTTAAGAGCCACGTCCGTGTTGTCGTAGTAACCGTTGAAGATCTCGGCCTGGACCCCGGCGGCGGATGTGGAAACCGGCACACCGGTGTGTTTGTAAGATGTCCAGCCGAGGCCGGCCTTCTGGTTGAGAAGATGGGTCAGGGTCACGGCCAGGGGATCGTAGCCGCCGTAAAGCAGATAGGTCTCCTGGTTCTTGGAATGGGCCTTTTGCCCGACCAGGCTGCGCATGAAGGCATCTTCCACCTGGGCGATTTCAGCGGCTGTCAACACCCGTTGGTCCGCCTTGGGGTCGCCTTCGAATTTCAGGCCGAAGTTTTCCGTGATCATCGGTTTGATGTCTTCCAACTTATAGGATCCGGCGTTTGCTTTGATATAGGCGGCGAGAATGTCATCGGTGAATTTGGTGAACGAGACCTTCTGATGGCTCAATACATCGAAGTGAGACGCGTATTTCGTACCGGCAAAGCCCAATGTCAGCCCGCCGCATTCGTGATCGCCGGTGACCACGATCAGGGTCTCATCCGCATGCTTCTTGGCGAAGTCCATGGCGATGTGAATCGACTGATCAAAGGCCAGGGTGTTGTGAATCGAGGCCGCCGCATCGTTGGCGTGGCAGGCCCAGTCGATCTTGCCCCCTTCCACCATCAGGAAAAAACCCTTTTTATTGTCGAGCATTTCGATGGCTTTGGCCGTAAATTCCGGCAGGGTGATATCCTTGGCGGTCATGTCCATGGCGTAGGGCAGGGCTTGGCCGTCTTGCAGCCAGGCATTGTAGGCCAGGGCCTTGCCATCGGCGGGGGACAAATTCTTGAAATCGTCCTTGTTGTCGACAACCCGGTAGCCGGCCTTTTTGATGGCGTCCAGGGCGTTGCCCTTGAACGTGGTGGCATTGCCCTTCTTGTTCGTGGGATCTTTCAATCCGCCACCGCCAAAAAAGTCGAAGTTGCTCTCTGCAATGGCCAGGTCGATGTCATAGTACTGGCTCCGCTTGGGGACATGGGCATAAAAGGCGGCCGGCGTGGCGTGATCGATGGAGACGCTGGAGACGATGCCCACTTTCATGCCGTTTGCCTTGGCGATTTCGGCGATGGTCCGGACGTGACGCTGATCCGGGGTCATGCCGATCATGCCGATGTTGGTCTTGGCGCCGGCCGCCAGTGCTGTGGCCGATGCGGCCGATCCGGTGATGAAGCGGTCGGCGGCATGGGTGGTGGTGATGCCCTGGGCCGGAAGCGAATCCATGGCAAGGGCCTTCTGGGTATACTGGGTGGCGGCCATGCGCTGGGGCAGCCCCATGCCGTCGCCGATAAAAAGGAAGACATACTTGGCCTGGCTGTCATGCCCGGCGGCGGCTGCCTGGCCCATTGGCAGGCCGGACAGGACGAGCCCGCAGGCCATCAAAACGATCAAACCTTTCAACATCGAAGTTTTTTTGCGTGTGCTACCCGTTTTCATCAAACGCCTCCTTGATTTGTTGGTGAGGTATAGACAACTGGCCATATAATTGAGCCTTGTCTTGTTTAAGGATTGTTCGGAGCGGGTTAGTCTTTGATGAGCTGTGGTGAAATTTTATGGATTCCGCCAGGGTCATCGTGTGATCCAACTGCCGGCCCGTGCCCAAAAAAACGGCTGACCAGGCCTGTCGGTTTTAGCCCGAACATTTCACCCTGCGGACGCGCCCGGGAAGCCCCTTGCTGCGTTATCAGGGGCTTGCGCTAGCAGAAGTACAGCGGCGCCCCGGATGCCGTCCAATGGACATCGCAAATGCGTGAAATATCCGGGTTAGGGGGTCTTGACACCTTTTGCGGGAATGGGGTAGGAAAGCCACATAAGGTACCATGAAGGTGCCCCACACCATCATTCAATACAGAATTACAGGCCACGAAGGCACTGACAGGAAAAAAGTCCTGCTGGTTTCGTGGCTATTTTTTTGGACGCTTGACGTATATTTGTTTCAAGAAGGTTATCGTGAAAAAACATATTTGTGTGATTGACGGTCAGGGTGGGGGCATCGGTTCGACGGTCATCAAGTATCTCAAAGCCGCTTACGGTGAAGAGCTTGAGTTGAGCGCCCTGGGTACCAACGCCATTGCGGCTTCCCAGATGCTGCGGGCCGGCGCCAACCGGTGCGCGTCCGGCGAAAATGCTATTTGCCGGACGAGTGCCCGGGCGGATTGTATCATCGGGCCGATATCCATAACGTGGGCCAACGCCATGCTGGGGGAGGTGACGCCCAAAATAGCGGAAGCCGTTACCTCCAGTCCGGCCTACAAGCTCCTGTTGCCGCTGCATCAGGAAAATACCGACATCATCGGGGTGGTGACCGAGCCCCTGCCCCACATGGTTCAACTACTGGTGGACAAACGATTGAAGGAGGTGTTCGATCATGTGTGAAGCCAATGCCTATTTGGTCAAAGACGGAGAAGAAACGCTGCTTATGGAGGCGGTCGATGTCATTGAACCTGACGAAGAAGGCGGGTATCGCCTGATGGGTATTTTTGGCGACCAGCGCGTCGTCCGCGGCAGGATCAAGCGCATGAATCTGGTGGATCACCGGATTCTGTTCGAGGAATGAGTACCGGCATTAAAGCTTTGTATTGATCTAAACCCGCCACCTCAGGCGGCGGACCCGGAGAGGTTCGACCGATCCGAGGTGATTCACTTTATTATTCCTTTTCTTTTCCGGAAAAGAAAAGGAATCAAAAGAAACCGCCCGTGCCCCGCTTGATCCTGCGCGTCGCCGGTGCGGCCGGAGCACGCGGAAACTCGCCCCGCTTCCAGCGGGGCTCAGACAGTCCGCGCGCTTTAATCCGTCCGCCCCGCCAATGCTCGGCGCGGGACAATGGGAACTCCAAAACCAAAGGCTCAAAACTCCCTTTTAGCCAACTTCGAGCGGGCTACATGAGGCCTCACGCTCTGCGGTATGCGCTTTACTATCGGCGGTTTATTTTCAAGATCACCAATGTGATGTCATCATCGGATTTCCGGCCGGCGGTATAAGCTTTCAGATCGTCATAGACGGCATTGAGAATGTCATCGGCCCCTGCGGCCGCATGCCGGCGCAGAATTTCCCGGAACCGATGCTTCCCGAACATCCGGCCATCCTTGCTGGTGGCCTCCCAGATGCCGTCGGTGCCGATGGCGATGAGCTGCCCGTCCCTGAGTCCCGACTTGCTGTTTTCCTCGAAGGCGTAAGTGGCGTCGACACCAAGGGCGATGCCCGGTCCGTCCAGCTCTTCGAAGGCATCCCGGGCCGGATCGTAAAGGAGGGCGGGGTCATGTCCGGCCCGGACCCAGTGGAGGGTGTCGGCCGCCGGGACCACGGTGAGGTAGAAAAGGGTCATGAATCGGCCGCTATCCAGTACATCCTGGGCCAGTTGCACGTTCATGGCCGACACGATCTCGGATGCGGTTCCGGGCTGTGAGGCCCGAATCCGTAAAAATGAGCGGGCCGAGGACATGAGCAGGGCCGAGTCCACACCGTGCCCGGTAATATCGCCGACCACGAGGCTGAAGGGATCACGGGGGGACTCCCGGCGCCAGAAAAAGTCGAAATAGTCGCCGCCGATTTCATCGCAGGACACATTGCGGCCGGCCACGTCGAAACCTGGTATGCGCGGTTTCTGCTGGGGGAGCAGGCTTTTCTGAACCTCCCCTGCCAGGGCCAGCGCTTTTTTGTGTTCGCTCATATCCGTCACGAAGGCCATATTGCCGATGATCTTCCCCGCGTCGTCCCGCAGCCGGTTGCCATGAATCAGCACCGGCACGTGGCGGCCGTTTTTTTTGACCACAACGCTTTCGACCTTCCGGTATTCCTGCCCCAATAACTTGTCGCGGTTGGCCCACAGGATCTGACGATACTCCTCGGCCGTGAAGTCCAGTGGTGTCTTGCCGAGGATCTCTTCGCGGGGGTAGCCGACCAGGCGGCAATAGGCGTCGTTGACGTCGACGATGCGCATGTGTTCATCCATGAGCACGAAGCCTTCCCCGGCCGTTTCCACGATGCGGCGGTATTTCTCTTCGCTCTTGCGGATATCGGCATCCTTTTTCAGAATTTCAATGCGGGCCTCTTCGACCTCTTGGAGAATGGTGCGGTGCATGGCGGCATTGAAGTCTTTGATGTCTTCGATGCGCTTGCGATAGGCTTCGGAGCGTTTGAGTTTGTGTTTCAGATAGTCATTTTCCAGCGTCAACTGATCCAGCCCCACCTTATTCTGTGGGCTCGGGGGCAGGTCGGCCTCAACGTTGGCGCCCCTGGCCACAGGCTTTGCAGGGCCGCTTTTTTGGCCCACCAGGAGGGTGATCAGGGTGGCACCGTGGAACCGGGTGGGCTGGTTGTGCTCGAGGGGGGCGATTTCTCCGAAGCTATAGAATCCGTTCAGGGGCAATCCCGGCGGAAAGACCTCCCTGAGGATCTGCAGTTCTTCCTGCGTGCGGGTGCCCAGCACTTCCTTTCGAAAAGCGCAGGAGAAGGCCATGCCGAACCGGGGCTGGAAGGGAATGCCACGGATAAGGGATTCGGCCGTACGCCGGGTATCATCGATGATGACTTCACGGATGGCCTCGGTCAATTGCACGGTGGCGCCCTGGGGGACGGATTCGGTGAAAGTGATGCTGGCATCCGGGTTGTAGACGATGGGGGCCCGCAGGTAGGCGTGGTCCCTGCCGTCTTCATAGACCGCAAGGATGAACTCCCGGGCCGGCTCGGTATGATCCCCGAGGTAATAGCGGTAAAAGTCGACCGCCGCCATGTCGCCGATGCGCTGGACCGTGCGGTCGGTGGATGCGGTAACGGGCATCTTTTTGCCCACCGGTTTCCAGCTGTTGGCAATGGCAAAGGCATATTCCACCGGCCCAGCCCACAGCAGGATCGGCAGGGCATCTTCCAGAACCTCGTTTTTGTAGAACTGTAAAATCTTCTGCTCTTCGGTCCATTGCATCCCGGCCGCCGCCCCGAAGACCGGGCATTCGATCCCCAGTTCCATACTGAGGATCGCCATCAAGGGGTCGAAGCGTTTGTCATAGCCGTCCGGAAAGGCCAGGCCAAACTTCGGTTGTGCGGACAATCCGCTGCGTGCCTGGGCCACGGCCGACTGGACCGCCCCTTTCGGGTCCTGGGTCAGGTTGCGGCCGACGCCGGCATGGATCTCCACATCATCGGCATGAAACAGCATCAGGGTGATGGAATCATCGCTGAATCCCAGACGATTCGAAAAATCGCCGGCCGTGGTGCAGCCCACCAGTTCGATTCCCGGATAGTGGCGGTGGATCGCATCCAACATGCGCTGATGGTCGAAATTGCCACTGGCCAAGACGACCCCGGCCCGGGGCGCCAGATCGCCCAGTTGCTCTTGGCATTGGGATAGTACCGCCTGGATCACCGCGTGGGTTTCAATACCTTCGACCTGCCCTGTTGCAACGGTTATCATGGGTTTATTCCTCGCTGGTCGGGTTCGTCGGGCCCATTCTGTTTCAAGAGATGGATTTATTCGCTTCCGGTGTCATGACCAGGGTGTGGCACCACATGCAGAAGGGAAATTAGTTAAAAAGTAGATAATACTTGTGATGATGTAAAGGGTATCAATGAAATCTGCGTCAAGACCTTAGAAGCTATCTCAAAAAAGTTTTTTCGCCCGATATCGGCGTTGTGCCCTCGTCTCAAGTCCTCAACATACTTGAGTATGCCTGCGGGCTGATTCTCGGCCACGCCTTGATCTCGAACGAAAACCCTAATTTTGATGTGGCTTCTATGGTGGCCTTCCGTTTTGATGCCGAGACAGAGGGCATCCGTTTCAGTCGCTATAGCGACATCTGTCTATGCCGCCCAGGGGTTAAAAACGCAGCTTTTAGCGTGATGATCTAGCGTTTGAAGTTGGCTCCATATCAAGGACCGTGTCGTCTGCCACCACAAAAATTCGATCGTCCCTGGACGGTCGAATGATCTGGGTGCCGGTGAAGCTGCCGAAGGCAGGCAGCAGGGCCCCCTGGGGCCCGAAGCAGAAGCAGGGCAGGGTTTCCCGCTGGCGTCCCTTGCCGAAAACGGTCACCGCCGGATGAACATGGCCGGCAATCCCGTACCCATAGGCAGTTTGTTGAGGCCGGTGCGTGAACCGGAACGGGGCCATTTCCCATTGTGTTTCAATACGGTCAAACCGAAAGGGTGTCAGCAGATGTTCGGCCCGCCGGTCATGGTTGCCGGTCGCCAACAAGAGCACGGTCGAGCGGTGCCGGTCCCGCCAGGCGGTTATCTGGCGCCCGAAAAGCCGGGGTTCATCGATGGCATCGTGGATCAGATCACCGAGAAAGACAAGCCGCCGGGGTCTCCATCTGTCGATCAGATGGGAGAGTCGATCGAGATCCGCCGCGGTCGTTCCCGGCGGAACGGGGATGCCTTCTTTGCGGAAGGCCCCTGCTTTTCCCAGGTGGGTGTCGGCGACGACCAGAATCTTTTCTTCCATCCAGAACAGGGCCCGGTCCCCTAAAAGGATCAGCGTTTGGTCGTGCAGCCGATGTGTCAGATGATCTGGCATGGATGCCACCCTCTAAGCGGACGCCTTCTTTTCCAGCCGAATTTGCATGCGGCGCACCCGGTCCGCCAGTTTTTCGGAACTGACCCGCGTCCGCAGGCGGTTGACCATGATCGGGAAGGCCAGCGGTGTGAACTGTTCTGTCTCTATATAGCGAACGGTCGCGCGGGCGATACGCTTCAGGCACCGGTGCAGGCGGTGATATTCGAGCTGTCGTTCCAACACCTCCTGTGCGGCCTGCTGAAAGAGTCGGTTTTCCGGCTCGTAGCGCTGGAAGACATTGTAGAGCAGGCTGCTGGAGGCCTGGACCTGGGCCCCGCTTTTGCGGCGGCCGGGATAGCCCTGAAAGACCAATCCGGCGACCCGGGCGATCTCCCGGAATTGGCGGCGACCCATTTCGGCAGCATTAACACTGGCCAGGATATCGTCCAGCAGGTGATCAGGGCGGAACAGGCTTCGATCTTCAAAGGGCTCCCAGGGGATTTCCCGATCGGACAACAGCTCCAGCCCGTAGTCGTTGACGGCGATGGACAAGGACATGGGGACACGCTGGGTGATCCGATAGGCCAGCAGGGCGCCCAAACCTTCATTGACCAGATGGCCTTCGAAGGGGAACAGGAACAGATGGTGCCCTTCCCGTGACCGGCAGCTTTCCACCAGGAGTTCTTTTTGGCCGGGGATGATTGACCAGTGAGACTGCACCGCCAGAACGGGTGCCAGGGCTCCCATTTCCGCCCCGTCGATTTTACCTCTTGCGGCGCAGTCCAGGACCTCACGAACCGCCGCCCCCAATTCGGTAGACAGCGGCATCCGCCCCCCCATCCATTGGGGGATGGGTCCTTTGCGGGATCGGCTGCGGCGCACCCAGAGGGTCATGTCCCGCAGGCGTACGTATTCGAGCACGCGTCCGGCAAAGACAAAAACATCCCCCCGTTTGAGCCGGGCCACGAAACGCTCTTCCACCGACCCTATCCGGCGGCCGTTGACAAATTTGACCTGGATGGCGGCGTCGCTGGTGATTGTACCGATGTTCATGCGGTGTCGTGCGGCGATGGTTTTATCGGTGGCAAAGCAACGCCCGTCCTGCACGACAATTTTCTTGTATTCATGGTAGGCCGACAGGGAAGCTCCGCCGGTGGACACGAAGTCCAGTACCCAGTCGTATTCCAACCGGGTGAGGTCGCGAAAGGCGTGGGTGCGTTTGAGCTCGTGGAACATGGCCGCCGGTCGAAAACCGTCACCCAGCGCCACGGTGACCAGGTACTGGGTTAGAACATCCAGGGGACGCGAGACCGGCTCGCGGGGTTCGATCCGGCCGCTGTCGACGAAACGCCGGGCGGCCGTTATCTCGATCAGTTCCAGCACGTTGGTCGGAACGCAGACCACACGGCTGACGTGTCCCGGCCGATGGCCGCTGCGTCCGGCGCGCTGGATCAGACGGGCGATTCCCTTGGGACTGCCGATTTGAATAACTTGATCCACCGGGCGAAAGTCGACCCCCAGGTCGAGACTCGAGGTGCACACCACGCCCCGCAGGCGTCCGCTTTGCATCGACTGTTCGACCCGTTCCCGCTCGCGGCGGTCCAAGGAGCCGTGATGCATGGCAAGGCTTTCCTGCCAATCGGGGCGCGTCTCCAAAATGGCCTGATACCAGATCTCCGTTTGGGCGCGGGTGTTGGTGAAGACCAGGGTGCTGCCGGCCGCGGCGATGGTTTCGATAACCCGGGGTAAAAGCGTCAGACCGAGGTGCCCGGCCCAGGGAAAACGCTCGACTTCCGGCGGGAGAACGGAGGCCACGACGATCGTTTTGGGGGCCACCCCCTGGATGCCGACACCGCTTCCGGCGGCATCGCCCAGGAGAACTTTCAGAGCGGTGGCGGTGTTCCCCATGGTGGCGGACAGGCCCCAGATCCGCAGGCCTTGCCGCCAGGCACGCAGGCGTGCCAGGGCCAGTTCCACCAGCACGCCCCGCTTGGATCCCATCAGCTCGTGCCATTCATCCACCACCACCAGGTGCAGCCGACGAAACCGTTCCCGAGCGTCAGGGTAGGAAATCAGCAGGTGGAGGCTTTCGGGCGTGGTCACCAGCGCCGTGGGCAACTGTTTCTTCTGGCGGTTTTTTACGGCGGCGGTCGTGTCCCCGGTGCGGCAGGCCACCGTCCACGGCAGCGTCAGATCGTCGATTACCTCCTGGAGCGCGGACTGGATATCGGTCGCCAGGGCCCGCAGGGGCGTGATCCACAACACCCTGAGCGGGGGCGCGGGACTTGTGCTGTACTGTTCCTCCCCTGCGTGATGCGACAACCACTCCAGCACGCTGCCGAACCAGGCGGCATACGTTTTGCCGATGCCGGTGGGGGCGTGGATCAGGCCGCTCAGGCCCTGCCGATAAGCCTGCCAGGCCTCCTGCTGAAAGTCCAAAGGCGCCCATCCCCGGTCGTGAAACCATTCCCGGACGCGATTATCTGCCTGGTGGTCAGAATCGTTTGGGTTGCGGGGGTGTGACGTGCTCATCTTTTTCCCTGAACGGCCTCCTTCAGCAGCTGGTGAAGGGTCTCGATGGTGTCGGCTTCCGCCGCCGTTTTATCCTCACGCCAGCGCAGGATGCGGGGAAAGCGGACAGCCACGCCGGATTTGTGCCGGGAGGATTTCCGAATCCCCTCGAACGCGATTTCGAAAACCAGCTCCGGTCGGACGGACCGCACCGGGCCGAAGCGTTCGAGGGTGTTGCGCTGGATGAAACGATCCACCCGGCGGATTTCGGCATCGCTGAGACCGGAATAGGCCTTGGCAAACGGCACCAGGGCTTCGCCCCGGCGCACGGCAAAGGTATAATCAGTGTAGAGCCCGGCTCGCCGCCCATGGCCGCGCTGGGCGTAAATCAGCACCGCGTCGACGGTCAGGGGATCGACCTTCCATTTCCACCAGGCGCCTCGCCGCCGTCCCACGCCGTAGGCGGAATCCCATCGCTTCAAAATGAATCCTTCCACCCCGCGCTGCCGCGACTGGGCCTGCAAAGCGGCGTAGGCCTCCCAGTCCGGAGCCGCCACCTCGGGAGACGCCCTGAGACGGCTATCGGGTATATCCGCCAGGCGTTCCGACAAGATGGCCTTGCGGTCCCGCAACGGCCGGGCCCGACAATCCGCTCCTTCGGATTCCATGATATCGTAAACCATGAAGATGACCGGGACCTCCTGGAGCAGTTTGCGGGCGACGGTTTTGCGCCCGATGCGGCGTTGAAGCTCACCGAAGGGCAGGGGACGGTTATCTTTCCAGGGAAGTATTTCCCCGTCGAGTGCGGTTCCGTCGGGCAGCCGCGCAGCGTCCTGGGCCAGTTCGGGATATTTGAGGGTCACCAATTCTTCACCCCGGGACCAGAGGAAGACCTGGCCTTCGCGACGAATGATCTGACCCCGGATGCCGTCCCACTTCCATTCCACCAGCCAGTTTTCAGGCCGGCCCAGTTCCGTAACCGGATCTTCCAGGGGATAGGCCAGAAAAAACGGATAAGGACGGCTGATATCGGCATCGCGGGTATCGGGGGATAGGATCCGGTGATAGGTCTCCGCCGTGGCAGGCCATTCGCCCATGAGACGATGGGCGATGACCGCGCCGTCGATGCCGCTGAAGCGTGCCAGGGCCCGCACCACCAGTCGCTGGGAAACCCCCACCCGGAATCCGCCGGTGATCAGTTTGTTCCACACGAAGCGCTGGCTGTCGTCCATCTGCTGCCAGGCAGTCACTACGAAACGGCGCCGATCGTCGATTTCCATTGATCTCAGCGGCAGAAGATGATCCTGGACCCACATATGCAGGGGGCGATTGCTGGCGGTCTTGGCGGCGGGCAACAGCAGGGTGATGGTTTCCGCCAGGTCGCCCACGACGTCGTAACTGCTCTCGAAAAGCCAGTCCGGCACACCGGCCAGGTTGGCCGCCCATGACATCAGTTTGCGTGTGGGCACTGCCTGCCGCGGTTTACGCCCGATCAGGAAACGCACCGCCCAGATGGCATCCTCGGCCGGGACCTGCCGGAAGTAGTCCACCATGGCCGCCACTTTCCGGTTGGTGCGGGTGGTGTCGTCCATGCGGCGGTAGAGTTCGGCAAACGCTTTCACGGGTTTTCTCCGGCGTCATCATCATTTGCAGGCTTTGGTGCCGGTAGTGCTTCGGCCCGGTGACCCTCTTCCCGCAGCCAGCGGGCCATTTCCTCCGCATAGCCATGGGTCAACCAGATGGATTCCGCCCCGGTGGCACGGATGGTTTGCACCAGGCCGTCCCAGTCGCTGTGGTCGGAAAGCACAAAACCCCGGTCGACAGCCCGCCGGCGCCGGTTGCCGCGGATGCGCATCCAGCCGGAAGCAAAGGCCCGTGACGACTGCGGAAAGCGCTTGAGCCAGGCGGGCTGGTCGGCCGAGGGGGGCGCGATCACCAGGGCTTCCCTCAACAATTGCCGGTCTTCGACCTCCCCCAGGTAACGGGTTGCGGGCAGATGGACATCGGCATCCCGGTAGGACCGGTTGATCTTTTCGACGGCGCCGTGGGCCAGAATCGGCCCCGAAAGGGGATCCAGCCCGGCCAGGATGCGCTGGGCCTTGCCCAGGGCGTAGGCGAACAGGATGCTGGTGCGACCTTCTTCCCGGTTGCGCTGCCACCAGGATTGGATGTCCCGGATGACATCGCCCTGGCGGGGCCATTTAAAGATCGGCAGGCCGAAGGTGGATTCACTGATAAACGTGTGGCAGCGAAGGGGTTCCAAAAGCGTGCAGGTGGGATCGGGACCATCCTTGTAATCGCCGGAGACGACGAGCACCTGGCCGTCCTGTTCGATGCGAACCTGGGCCGATCCCAGGATGTGGCCGGCCGGGTGCAGGCTGAGCCTGACGGTGTGGACGCTCACGGTTTCACCGTAGGCCAGGTCCTGGATCGCGACGTCCGGGCCGAGCCGGGCCCGCAGCAGGGGTCGACTCTCCCGGGTGCAAAGATACGAGCGGCAGCCCCAGCGGGCATGATCGGCATGGGCATGGGTTATGACGGCGCGCTTTACGGGCTGCCGGGGGTCGATGTGGAAATCCCCGGCGCGGCAGTAGAGACCGGCCGGCGTGTTTGTGACGATGGTGTTCATCCTGCAGTTATCCCTGCGGCTTTGGTTTTAATCGAAACTCTCCGCTACAGTTGGAGGGTCGGCGTGGCTCGAGCGACCCGGGGTAATTAATTTTTTTTGATCTCCTTTACTGTTATGGCCCTAAAACGTCAGCTGAGTTGCCGCCAGTTCAAGTCATTGCGGCCGATTTGGATACGTCCCCGGGGATCGATGAAACGGGTGCCGGCATCTTTGGGGAAAACAATGACATCCACCGGGGCCCGTCGTCTTACTCCGCGGGCTTGACGACGGATGCGGGTCTCCAGTGTCGCGAGAGGTGATCCCCAGGCGGCCAGGGCGAAATGGGTGCGCGGGAAGCGTTTCAACAGGCGGCGGAGTTTCTCGGCGCCGACCCGGCCTGCTTCGGCCCAGAAGAGGGGACCATCGGCATCCATCTGAACGAGGTCGGGTTTGTACTTGTACCCAATCGGCACTTCGACTTGCAGCCCGGGGTAGTCCGGCAGATAAAGACCCCATAGCAGTGCTTTCATCAGCACATGGCGTCTGCTCTCGACGGATTTTTTGACCAAAATGAGCTTTTGCGCGTTGAGGCGAAAAGTATACTTCCCTTTAAGATACAGATCAGCATCCATGGTAATACCATCCGGGGCAAATGATTGTTGACGATCCCATCGGGACGGGAATGCGGCCATAGGCTATACCTCCAGGCCGGGCAGCTTCCCCCGCAGGATAGAAACATAGTAAGTCAAGGCCACCCTCATGTCACCGGGCGGAAGGCGTCGATGGTCCCCACCGCGTCCGGAAAACGGAAACAATCACGAACCCATGGGACGGATACTTGAAAATACGGGAATGCTTCGTATCCTTTAGGGGTAAGGATTTAGAATGGATGACACCTCAAATCAGGAGGTCGACATGGTCGATTTGAAAACCATCAAGCCGGAAGCCGTTCCCGCAGCGCTCGAAATGGCCAAGGGGTATCGCCTGCAAAACGAACCTGACGAGGCTGAAAGCATCTGCCTGGATATCCTGGCGGTGGATCCCGACAACCAGGACGCTCTGATCACCATGCTCTTGGCCCTCACGGACAAGTTTTCCGAAGGGGGGTTGCGGCCGAATTTCGAGAATGCCCGGGAAATCGTGGCCCGTCTCAGCTCGGCTTACTGCAAATCCTATTACACCGGGATTATTTATGAGCGCCGGGCCAAATACCACCTCAAGCTGGGCGGGCCACAATCCGGTAATATGGCCCACGCCTGGTTTACCAAAGCCATGACGGCTTACGGAGAGGCCCTGGCGGGCTGTGACCCGGACAACCAGGATGCCGTGCTGCGCTGGAACTCCTGTGCCCGCTTCATCAATGACCATCCGGATGTCAAACCGGACGATGCCGACCATTCGGAAATGCTTCTCGATCCCTTTGAAACGCCCCACTAAGCCAAACCGAAATTGGGACTGGCGGGTCGGGGGCTTGGCGGCCACCGGTCACCGGATCGAAGCGATCGATGAAAACCGTTGCCGACTGTATTTCGACGTGCCGATCTGGGCCGCCGGGTACGGCGTTGTGTGCCGGCTTGCCCTCAACCGCATCCAGCGCATGCGTGTTTGACGCTTGTTGCGCCATCCGGGAGGAAAGCTATCCCGGATATTTCAGGCCCTATTCGGGATAGTGGATGAGACCACAATTAAAACGCTGTCGGGGTGTCTGAAATGACAAGCCGTGTCGGAAAAATCAAATTGCTGGTGACCGGGGCTTCCGGATTCATCGGCTATGAAGTCGCGCGCCAGCTTTCCTTTGGGGGGTATCATCCCCGGCTGATGACCCGCCGGCATGGCGATGATTGTGAGATTTGTCATTTCGACGCCGATTTCGTCATGGCCGATCTGAAAACGCCCGCGAGCCTCAAACCGGCCGTCAAGAATGTCGACGGCATCATTCATCTCGGCGCCCGGGCGACTTTCGAATCCTACGCGACCTTGAAGCCTTCCATCCTGGATGGCTCGGTGGCCCTCATGGAGGCGGCGATCGAAGCCGGCGTCAGGCATTTTGTCTACAGTTCGAGCCTGCTGGTATACGGGGATTCGGATTCCCCCGTGAATGCCGGCACCAAGCCTAAACCGGTCCTTGATTACGGCCGCATCAAGGTGGATACCGAAAAACGCTTGTCGAAAATGGCCCTATCCGCCGGCATGTCCTTTGCCGCATTGCGCTTGCCCCATGTCTACGGCATCCGCGACCTGTACTTTCGCCAGTTGCGGGCCGGCCGCCTCATTCTCCCCGGCCGCGGTAAAAACATCTATACCCACTTGCATGTCGCCGACGCTGCCGCGGCCATGATTGCGTGCGCCGAGCAGGCCTATTCCGGCACGCTGCCCTTTGGGGATCGTCTTCCCGCGACCTGGAACGACTTTTTGCGTGTTGCCAGACCTTACTACCCCAAAGCATCGGTTATCCGGATACCCCAGTGGCTGGCGCTATTGCTGACGGCCATGCTGACCCCGATTCGCAGGATGCGTCCCCATTCGGGTATGGAAACACCGGGTGCCGTTAAAACCTATAATTTCAATCTTGCCGTTGATTCCAAGCTCCTATGGGAAGATATTGGCCTGTCGCCGCAATATGCCACCATCTTCGAGGGGATACCCGCCGCCATGCGCCAGGAAGTCAAGAAGGTCTTTTAGTCCAGGGAGGGCCACCCGATGCCGGCCGGCTGCCATCCCCGATATGCACGATCCTGAACAGATGAGCCTAAAAAAGGCTCCGGTGGCATGGCACGGGGCCAGGATATAATCGCGGGTGGTCATCGGTTTAAAGCGCCAGCCATTCCTTCAGGGCTGGGATCGTGTTCTTCGGACTGATTTTATAGCCGGTGGCAGCTATCGTGCCCTTTTCGTCGACAAGAAAGGCGGAGCGCACGATCCCCATGTAGGTTTTGCCGTACATCTTTTTCTCGGCCCAGACGCCATAGGCTTCGGCGATCCGGTGATCGGTGTCGCTGAGCAAGGGGAATCCCAATCCGTGTTTGTCGTCGAATTTTCTCTGCTGCGCCACCTTGTCCGGGCTGATGCCGACGACGGCCACGCCGGCTTTCGTCAATTCGGGCAGTGCGTCCCGCACCGCCTGGGCCTGGGTGGTTCACCCGGAGGTGTTGGCTTTGGGGTAAAAGAAGACAAAGAGTTTACGGCCCTTGAAATCGGTCAAACGAACGGTGGTTTCGGTTTGGTCCGGAGCGGAAAAATCCGGTGCGGTATCCCCTGCTTGTAATGTTGCCATTCTTGTTTCTCCTCGATGTTGTGTCCATGTTCGAAAACCGCAGCTACTGATCTCATTTTCAGGATTAATCTCTGCTTGTCAAGCGTCCTGGCCGAGGCCTTCCACATTGCCTCCGGCCCCTCATTCAAGCCATAGAAAAGACAGCGCGGCGATTCCGGTATTCCCGTACAGCATGCGGTTGCCAATAATCTCAGATCGCTTGTTGGACGGGAACCCTGACACTTCCTTTTCGCACGATTGTGGAAATAAATTCCTATTCCTGCGGTTTTCATTCGATCCGTTACAAGACCTGGATGCCCATTTCTTTTCTACCAAGGATCACTTGCAACAACACGGCAGCGCCCTGTGCCGTGAATCCGTGTCCCCGGAAGACAATCATGTTGAAATTGATTGATTGCTTAATGAATCAAGTTGCTTAGATGTGTTTATGTTTCTTTTTCGCAATGCCTCGCAAACGTTTCACGACCATTCTTCAACAGGTGTTCCCCAAAGAGGATTTCCAGCGGAATTACGAATGCCTGAAGGCCTTGGAACAATCTTTGCTTTTTTTGAATCCTGAAAAGCAGGCCAGAGGGAAGGTCTGAATCAACCTGCATATGGTGGCTGGGCCCTGACCCATGCCGGGTAAGGCCGCCAAAAGAGCGGATGGATTCGAAGGAGAACGGCATGCCCAGGCGGATCGGCTTCATATCAACGCGGTTTGCAGGTACGGACGGTGTCAGTCTGGAGGCCTCTAAATGGGCCCATGTGCTGGAGCAGGACGGCCATCAGTGCTTCTGGTTTGCCGGGGAGTTGGATCGCAACCCGGACAACAGCTTTCTCGCCCCTGAAGCCCATTTCAAACATGGCCAAATCGTCCATATTGCCGAAAACGTCTTTGGAAAGAAACGCCGCGATCCCGGCATTACCGACCTGATCCATGGCATGCGCGTCGCCCTTAAAAACCAGCTGCAGCAATTTGTCCGGCAATTCGACATCGATCTGTTCGTGGTTGAGAATGCCATGACGATACCCATGAACGTTCCCCTGGGGCTCGCCCTGGCCGAGACCGTTTCCGAGACCCGGATGGCGACGATTGCCCATCACCATGATTTCTTCTGGGAGCGCAAACGGTTTGCCATCAATGCCATTGGTGAATTTCTTCCCATGGCCTTTCCGGCCGACCTGCCGGATGTGCGCCATGTGGTGATCAACTCGCTGGCCCGGCGCGACCTGGCCCATCGCCGCGGTCTTGCCGCGACCCTTGTTCCCAACGTCCTGGACTTCGAACGGCCTCCCCGCGTGGACCCGACTGAAGTCAACCGGTTTCGGCAAGTCATCGGCCTGGCCCCGGATGACCTGATGGTGCTGCAGCCGACCCGTCTGATCAAGCGCAAGGGGATCGAACATGTGTTCGAACTGGTCAAAGCCCTGGGCAATTCGCGCTGCAAACTCGTGATTTCCCACGAAGACGGGGACGAAGGGGTGGGCTACGGGGAGTGGCTGCAGTCCATGGCCCGCGCCAATGGCGTCGATCTCCGTCTGATCAAAGACAATGTGATCAGTCCCTGGCGAGAAACAGCCGCAGACAAAAGGCAATTCTCCTTGTGGACGGTGTATGCCGCAGCCGACCTGGTGAGCTTCTGCAGTCTGTACGAGGGTTTCGGCAATGGTCTGCTGGAAGCCGTTTACCTGAAAAAGCCGGTCATCTTAAACCGCTATGACAGCTTTATCGCGGATATCGAGCCACTGGGTTTCGAGTTCCTGACCCTGGACGGGTACCTGACACCGGACGTGGTTGCCCAGACCCGCCGCATCCTGCTGGGCGGGGAAACGAAATACACCGGCCCCGAAAGAAATTTCGCCATTGCCCGCCGCCATTTTTCCTACCCGGTTCTGCAGCGGCGCCTGCAATCTATCCTGATCGAATTCGATGCGGAAGATGCCCCGGTTTTTCATCGGCATCGTCCTGCAGCTGTCTCTGATCCGCAATCCCCTCTGCCGGTGAAGGTGGCCGTTTGATAGATGCCCTGATTTTTTTTAGTCGGCACGTTGAAGGCGTTCCAGGGATCAGGGCTTGACTGCGGTTACAGCCGTTTGACGGCGAGCATGGTGATGTCGTCGAATTGCGGCCTGCCCTGGCTGTGAAGGTCCACAGCGTCGACAATGGCATTCAATTTGTCTTCGAGGGATGAATGTGCTGAGCGCAGAATAGGGGTGAGTTGGGTCCGCGGAAAAATCTGGTCGTTTGGGCCGGGGGCTTCGATCACCCCATCCGTGCAGGCAAAGAAGAGATCTCCCGTGTTCATGTGGATGGACCGGCACGCGAAAGGGATGTCCGGAAACGAGCCGGCCGCGGGTCCGGTGGGCGATAAATGCGCCATCCGGCCTTCGGAGGTCATCAGTAATGGCGGCTCATGGCCGCAATTGACGTAATGCAGGTCACCCGTGCCGGTATCGAGAATGCCAAAGAACAGGGTGGCGAACATGCATGCCTGTTCGTGTGTCACCGCGATATAATTATTGGTTTCCTGGATGGTGCGCTGGAGAACGTTTGCACTCCATTGCCGGTCCTGATCCGGGGAGGGCGGCACTTCGGCTGATCGCTGCAGGCACAAGGCCCGGACCAAGCTTCGGAACAAGGCCATGAACATGGCGGCCCCGACGCCCTTGTCGCACACATCGCCGATAACCAGGGCGATTTTGCGGGTGCCATCGACTTCGAAGATATCGTAAAAGTCTCCGGCCACCTGTTTGGCCGGCCTGATGATCGCGGCCATTTGCCAGCCCTGGACGGACGGCAGATGGGGGGGGAAGAAATCGGCCTGAATCCGTCGCCCGATCTCCAGTTCCTTTTCCACAAGATCTCTTTCCCGTTCGGCTGCCAATGACAACCGGGTGCTTTCGATGGCGCGATGGACCAGGAGCCCTATCAGGATAACCATGAGCATGCCGCCGGGCAAGACGCCGTCGAGCAGCCGATGGGCGTGTAGAAATGCAAGGACGGCGCCGCCGCTGTATGCCGTCGCGATAACCAAAACAGCGACGCCGAATCCCATGGCCGGCAGGTAGACAAAGGCGGCAATGGCCAGGATGGCGATGACCCCTTCGAGAACGATACGGAAAACCATCGGCAACGGACGGAAGAAGGTGCCGCTCAGGATGGTGTGCAAGGCGTTGGCGTGCACACCGCTCAGCGGAAAGTGGGTGTCCGTGGGAACCGGCCCGGCATCCGAAGCGCCGCTCAATACTTCGGACACGACCACGATTTTCTCCCTTAGTTCCTTTTTCCACAGGGCCATTTCCGCTGAATTGTCGGAAGCCTGGAGGATATCGGAAAAATTGTAATGCCGCATGCGATCCCAACTGCCGATAAAATCGATGGTCATGTTGCCGTAGGGATCCACCGGAATTCGGATGTCGCTGGATTCCAGAGAATCGGGCCGTCGGGCCGCCGCGAGGCGCAGGGTGGGGCCGGGCTCCCAAAAGATTTGGTCCGGGGGGACCTGCAAGTAGTCGCACACCGTGCGCAAAACAATGCTGGGATAGAATACGTTTTGGTAGCGATACAGCAGGGGATAGCGGCGGTAGACCCCATCGGTGTCATATTGCAGATTGAGGCTGCCGAGGCCGCGGGACACCTGGGCCAGGCGTGGGAAGGTCAGAATGGCGTCCACCGCTTCGGGGATGTCGTCCGGGTCGGTTGCCGTGTGAATGGGCCAGCCGGTGGTTTTCAAATAGCGTTGTGCGGATGATTCCGAAGCATTGGCGGTCTTGTGGAATCGCATTCGTTCCAGCAGCAGGACCAGCCCGAAATAGGTGTTCCCTGCAGCCTGGGCAGCTTCGATTAGCGCGTGGTCTTCAAGGGGTGATTGCTCAGAGGCAAAAACGAAATCATAGAGTTGGGCCGCGGTTTCCATGGCCTTGAGGTTGACGATGGCGCGGGCATGGTGGCGTCGGTCGATTTGACGGCGGTTCAGGCGTTGCAATGTGGATTGACTGATGTCGACGTGAACCACGGTGTCGTCGTAGACCGGCCGGAAGGTCTCCGATGCGGCGCGGAACCGAAACAACCGGTCGTGGATGCGGTGGTTCCATGTGTCGATGGCATTGGGCAGCAGGCCTTGCAACAGGTGAACCAGCAGGAGGGCGGCACCGGCCACGATGACACCCGCGCGCAGTCGTCGGGCTTTAGTGGTGCTCAATTGTGTAGGTCCTGCAAAAAACGTTGGTCGCGGCAATGTCTTCCGCAAGGCGATCCAGCCGGCTTTGTTCGGAAGCCTTGTCTTTGGTCCCGGCACCGCGAATGGTGCCACCGATGGAAATCGGCCGTTCCGCTTTGCTGGTCAGGGGGCGCTGCTTCCGTTGCAGGCGCTCGATCGCCGCGAGCAGACGCACGTAAGCGGTATTGTTTTCAGTCCCCTGTTTTTGGTATTCGCTATACAGGGTTTCGATGGCGTCCAGCGGTGTAGCGGAGACCAGGACATGGAAGGTTTCGGTGCCGGTCTGTTCGTCCAACTCGAACCACCGCCCATCTTTCGGGATTGTCATGTGGGTACCGCCGCTGAGGGCCTTGGTCGGCAGCGAAGGAGGATAGAGCAATGTCAGTCGGCTGTCCGGTCCCTGATGGAATAAGTAGAAATAACAGGGATGGCGCGTTTTCAAGTACATCTTCAGCTTGTCACCGGTGCGCAGACGGGCGTTCGGCGGAACGGTAACGGGCAGGGCCCCATCATTTTTCCCGGTCATTCCGGCCATCACCCAGCGGACGTCGATGGCCTCCGGCGAAGGCTCTTCCGCCATCGCTGTCAGGGTGGGCGTGGTCAGCAAAATAGCCAGCATCCATGCCACGAATCGAGAACGGGCGAATGATTCCATCATGATGGGTCCTATCATGCCGATCGACCCTTGCGGGTGTTCGCAGGCATCGAAGAAGGGACTTGGTGCTGCTCTTCCACCCTATAAAGCACAGGGTTATAGGTCAATGCAAATCATAATGGCATTGGGCAATGATGAACCTGCCTAAGCGAGTGGCCGAAAGCTCGGTGGATGTTTGTGACCTGGCCCCGCACATGGAAAGCGCATCGGGGGATTTATCGCGTATCGGCCAAAAAAATGCCCGGTAATGGTGCCGTATCATCGGGAGTTGTGGTTCAGGGCGTTTGCCAAAATTCCCAGTCGGTGTCGCTGTCGCCAGCTGTGCCAGTGAAGCTGAAACCGACGGCCCGGTTCCCCGGCGGAAGCGGCCAGCTTTTCTGAAATGTCCATCTGAGACCGCCGTAGACATTGGAACCATTCTGGGACCACAGGCGGTGGCTGTCTAGGATGATCCCGTCAGCGTCGAGCATGTGGATGTTGATTCTCGCTTTCAGTTGGTGAAAATGCTTGATCCGGTTCTGGCGGACCACTTGGCCTTCCACGGAGAGCTTGTCGTCATCGAGGGTGTAGCGATAATGCAGCTCGAAATCGGGAGAATGCCAGATAACGGCATGGGGGCCGCCCTCTTCCAAGGCATAGCGGTTTCCGGGCTTGGCTTCCCTGCCCGTGTAGGAGAACCAATTTTTGCCGCCACATGCGCTGAGGATGAGGGCGATGAGCCCAATGGCAACGATCCTCGCGGCTTTTTTGAAGGTGGAATTGTCTATCATGATGCCTCCTGATGTGCCGTAGGTATATGTCACAGGACATTGCACTGTCTGCTGGTCTATTCGTCCATCCATGTGCAAGTACACATGTTGAAGTTAGATCGCGGATTGGATTTTTCAATAGATAATAAACAGAAGGGTTTTTGATAGGTATAATCCCCCACAGGCTCGAAGTTCATGCAGGCGGCCATCCCCGACGGTGTCCGGTTGCCAGGTTCCCAATCGGTATTATCCTCATTCCTGAAGCATTGGCCCTGCCGGGGTCGTCTTCAAAGACCAGGCCTCACGCCCGTCACATTGTCATGTTGCCGGCCACCCCGTGCAGGGATTCCCAACAGACCTTACTGCCAAACGAGGTGATGCCATGAATCGCAAACAAGTGATGAAAATGTTCAATAAAAAGGCACGCATTGGCGCCCTGGCCACGGCCAATAAAAACGGTGATATCAACGCGGCCGTTTTTGGATCGCCACGCATGATCGACGAAGACACGGTCATCATGGCCATCGGCGACAACCGATCGTTTCAATATCTTCAGGAAAACCCCAAAGCCAGTTTCATCGTGATCGAACCCGGGGAGTCCCCCACGGATTGGAAGGGTGTGCGGCTGTATCTCGAGCTGGATTCATTCGAGCGCTATGGAGAATTGCTGGATTCTTTCCGGGAGAACATCCGCAAGGTGGCCGGCAATCGATCCGCCAACGCCATTGTTGCGGCCATCCGTTTCAAGGTGACCGATGTGAGGCCGCTGATCGCACCGCCGGATGCGGCCTGATCGCTTCGAATCCGAAAAAAAAGAATAGCCTCGGGGCCGCGGTTGCGGTTGATTTCGCCATGACAGATATCGCTGGAAAAAAACGCGTTTTGGTGGAGCGCGACAAAGTGCGCCGGACCACCCACTGGGATCTTGATTATCTGCCATCCCGTGAGGTGGAAGACCTCTATGACGCCGAGAGTCCCGGCGTGGAAAAAGAGCGAGCCGCCCGGGAACCACGTCCGACATGGACCAACCGGCAGCTGGGCCTTCTATGCATGGCAGCGGGTCTCGTCCTGCTCGGATTGGCGGTATTGGCGGCCCGTCTTCTGGCGTGATCCATCGCATGGCGATACAATCTGGCCATGCTGTTGGAAAAAGTGCCCGAGAGGTTGACTTTTGGAATGGATTGCAGGAGAGTAACCGAAATCATACGCGCAAAACCGCAAACAATTTGAAAGCGGATACCATGCCAATGGGCTTCCGAACCACACCCAAATCTGACACGACGACCAAGCGGGGCACCAAGCGGATGACCCGCCCGGGAAAAGGTTGGTTCGGGAAACGGCATTAGCGACAGCACACAACGCAGATCAAAGCCTCTCTGAACCAGCCGCAAGGTTCTCGGGGGCTTTTTCTGTTGGAGATTTTACAACCATTACCCTGAACAAGGAGCGAAGGTGATGACACGTGTCGGCTTTATCGGATGGCGGGGGATGGTCGGCTCGGTCCTCATGGACCGGATGCTGGCGGAAAACGATTTTAACGGCTTCGATCCGCTTTTCTTTTCCACCTCCCAGGCCGGGCAGCCGGGGCCGGCGGTGGGGTTCGATGTCCCCCTGGTGGAAGACGCCTACAATCTGGAGCGCCTGGCCGGAATGGACATTATCGTGTCCTGCCAGGGCGGCAGTTATACGGAAAAGGTCTATCCCCAGCTGCGGCAGAACGGCTGGCCGGGCTTCTGGATCGACGCGGCCTCGACCCTGCGGATGGATCCGGCCGGCATCATCGTTCTCGATCCGGTCAATCGAGCGGTGATCGACAAGGCCCTGGTCGACGGTATCAAAGCGTTTGTCGGCGGCAACTGTACCGTTTCCCTCATGCTCATGGCCCTGGGGGGGCTGTTCGAAAAAAATCTGGTGGAATGGATGACCTCGATGACCTACCAGGCGGCTTCCGGCGCCGGGGCTCAAAATATGCGCGAACTCGTGGCCCAGATGCGGCACATCGGATCGGATGCCGCCGCGCTGCTGGACGAACCGGCCACGGCTATCAAAGTGCTGGACCAGCAGGTCACGCACACGATCCGCAGCGCGGCCTTCCCGACGGAAAAATTCGGAGCGCCGCTGGCGGCCAGTTTGATTCCCTGGATAGATCGGCCCATGGAAAGCGGCCAGACCAAGGAAGAATGGAAAGGGTATGCCGAAACCAATAAAATCCTGGGACGCGAGGCCAATCCCATTCCCATTGACGGCCAGTGCGTGCGCATCGGATCCATGCGCTGCCACAGCCAGGCCTTTACCATCAAGCTGACCCGTGACCTGCCGCTGGATGAGATCGAGACCTTGATTGCCGACCATAATGCGTGGGTGTCGGTGGTGCCGAATGCGAAGGACATCACCCTGCAGGAGCTGACCCCGGCCAAGGTCACGGGTACGCTTTCCGTACCGGTGGGCCGGCTGCGGAAACTGAACATGGGCCCGGAATACCTGACGGCTTTCTCGGTGGGCGACCAGCTCCTCTGGGGGGCGGCCGAACCCCTGCGGCGCATGCTGCGCATTCTTCTGGAAGAGAAGGTTTGAGGGGATAACCGCAAATCGAATACCCTGATTGGACGAGAAAAGGCGCCGCATGTTCGCATGCGACGCCTTTTTATCGTTCGATGGGCAAATAAATCTGTCCCAGATCATTCCGCCATGCGGATGATCGTGCGGCCGCGGTGCTTTCTCTGGATCATCATCTCGATGCGCTGGTCCAGCTCATCAAAGGACGCCTCGGTGGTCAGGGTATCCAGCCCGTCGACCTTCCAGTCCGAGGCGATTTTCTGCCAGACGTTCTGCCGCAGGGGCATGGGGCAGTTCTGGGAATCGATGCCGACGAGGGTCACCCCCCGCAGGATAAAGGGATAGACGTTGAGGGGCAGGTCCGGGGAGGCCACGTTGCCGCAGCAGGTGACCGTGCCGTAGGGCTGCATGGATTTAATGGCGGTGGCCAGAATATCGCCGCCCACCGCATCGATGACGCCCGCCCAGAGGCCCTTCAGCATGGGGCGGCCGCTGGTGTCGCTGGCATCTTCGATGTTGATGACCGCCTGGGCGCCGATGGCCGTCAGGTAGTCGGTGGCATCCGCCTTGCCATTGACAGCCGTCACGGCATACCCGCTCTTGGCCAGAATCGCCACGGCCATGCTGCCGACGCCGCCGGTGGCGCCCGATACCAGGATGTCACCGTCCCCCGGCCGGACCCCGTTGGCGATCATCTGATGCACGGAAAGCGCCGCCGTGAATCCGGCGGTGCCGTAAATCATGGCCTCGCGCAGGGTCAGCCCCTGGGGCAGCGGCACCACCCAGCCGGCCGGCACCCGGATATACTGCCCAAACCCTCCGGCGGTGTTCATCCCCAAGTCATAGGAGGTGACGATGACCTCGTCCCCCGGCTTGAAGCGGGCATCCGTGCTGGCGGACACGATGCCGGCGGCGTCGATGCCCGGAGTGTGGGGATAGCTGCGCGTGACGCCTCGATTTCCTGTGGCGGACAATACGTCTTTGTAGTTGAGGGACGAATAGATCACCTGCACGACCACATCCCCCGCGGGCAGGTCGTCGATGGCCCTGGTTTCGACGGTTCTCAGGAATTGCTTGTCTTCGCTTTCCGTGACGACCAGCGCTTTGAATTCATTCGGTAGTGTCATGGGTTGCTCCCTTGGCTTGAATTGACGGTTGGGGTTGCTTCCTTATGCGGGCTTGTGTTGCTCAGTTCGTCCAGATAGGCGATCAGGCTGTTGATCCTTGCATCGAGCCCTTCAAATGATTTGTCCAGCCCGAACATCACCGAGGCGCCCAGCATGCCGGCAAAGAGTATTTCGGCAACATTCGCCGTGTTCACTTCCGGGCCAAGCTCGCCGGTTTCTTTGGCCCTGACCAGCAACCGTCGGATTTTGTTTTTCAAACCTGAAAATCCACGGTTGAGTTCTTGGGCGATGCCGGCGTGTTGGTCGGCCAACTCCACGGCCAGCATGATGAAGGGGCATCCCCCCGGCATATTTCCGGTGTCCTTCAGGTAGCGCTCGCGATAATTTTCCAGGAGTCGTTTGATCCGGCCCAGCGGGCTGGCGACGGACTCGAGGCCATCAAGGTTTTTCGCACGCCAGTTGCGGCGGGCCCGATCGATGACTTCGAACAATAAGACTTCTTTGCTGGCAAAATGATTGTAGAAACCACCCTTGGACGTGTTGCAGGCCTTCAGGATGTCGCTCATGGAGGTGCTGAGAAATCCTTTGAGCGAAAACAGTTTCAGGGATTCTTCCAGAATGTGTTCTTTGAGATTCATGGCTTCGTGCATGTAAAAAGGTTGTCAGACAGACCGGTCGGTCTTGTCTATCATCCAAAAATTAGGATGTCAACAGATCGCCTGATTTGTGGTGAGGCCAGAAGGATCAGGCCGAAACCGGGGGGCGCCGGTGAGCCCAGGGCCGGACGGATTCCAACTGGGCCGCCAGGCGGAACAGGGTGGCTTCATCGCCGAAACGGCCCATGAACTGGACCCCCACCGGCAGATCATCGTCGTTCCAATATAAGGGAACGGACATGGCCGGTTGTCCGGTGACATTGGCGAGGGGGGCCAGATGCACATAACGCTCGGCCGTCTCAAACCCCTGCAGGGGATTGTCCGGGGTCGGGTCGAATTGGCCCAGGCGTGGCGGCGGTTCCGACACCACCAGGGTCATCAGGACGTCGTGGCGGGTAAACCAGCGGGCGATGCTTCGTGAGCTGCGCTGCAGTTGCTCGAGGGCCAGAACGTAATCGGCTCCGTCGATGCTTTGGGCGGTTTCGTAGAGCGCCCAGGAAACCGGTTCCACCTGCTCCCGGGCGGCGCCCAGCATTTTGAGCAGCGAGGCCGTGCCGGCCGCAATAATGACCTTAACACAGGCGGTAAAATGTTCGATGCTGACGTCCAGGGCCAGGGGAACTTCTTCGACAATATGGCCGCAATCGCGGCACAATGCCATACCGGCCTGGACGGCTTTTTCGCAATCCGCATGCACCGGAAAGTCCGGGGAGGTCAGGACGCCGATGCGCAGGGTGCCCGGATCGGCGCCCACCTCGCTGAGAAAGGGACGTGCCGCCGGCGGCGCCCAGTAGGGATCCCCGATATCGGGCCCGGCCGTGGCATCCAGGAGGGCGGCGCTGTCGCGAACCGAGCGGGTGACCGCATGCTCGGCCACCAGTCCTCCCCAGCCTTCGGAAAAGTCCGGCCCGAGCGGATTGCGTCCGCGGGTCGGTTTCAGGCCGAAGAGACCGCAGCACGAAGCCGGAATACGAATCGAACCGCCCCCGTCGTTGGCGTGGGCCATGGGCACCATGCCGGAAGCTACCGCAGCGGCCGCGCCGCCGCTGGAGCCCCCGGTGGAGTGCTCCGGATTCCAGGGGTTCCGGCAGGGGCCGAACAGCGCGGACTCCGTGGTCGGGAGAATGCCGAATTCGGGGACGTTGGTCTTCCCGAGGATAATCAGCCCGGCACGTTTCAAGCGGCGGACCAGCTCGCTGTCGTGGTCGGGGACAAAGTCGCGCAGGAGGGTCGACCCCAGGGTCATGGGGACACCGGCACACATTCCGAGAATGTCCTTCACCAGAAAGGGCACGCCGGTGAAGGGACCCTCCGGCAGACTCCCCTTGGCGGTCTCCCGGGCCTGGTCGAACATCTTCGTCACCACGGCGTTGAGCTTCGGATTCAGGGCCTCGATGCGTGCGATGGCGGCGTCCACCAGCTCAATGGGTTGAACATCCTTGCGGCGAATATGCGCCGCCTGGGCGGTGGCGTCCAGATCCAGCAGGTCTTCTAAATTTTGCATGCATCTCCTTTCAGCTTGACGCTTTGAGCTTGGCGCTTTTTTTCTACAAGGTAGTGCTGCGGCCTTCGCCTCGCAGGACGCGCCGCTGTCGCGATGATGACTTGAATGCACGCCCCTACAAAAGAAAACGCAAGGCCGGTTGAGCGATCGGGGGGGCCACGGCCGGTCAAAAAGGGATTTAAGTGGCCGCAAGGATGTCATTCGAAAGCGCAGGGATGCGTTCCTGCAGGGCCGTACGAATTAAGTTTAAAGGTGCGGGGGAAAGAGTGTCAAGCGTTATTGGGGGGAGTATGCTTTCGTTTGCCTCTATACGCGGTCGCCCGTCTACCGGCAATCGCCTTTTTCCCGGGAGAGGCGATAATAACGACAGGCGCCCAGGTCGCAGGCTTTTTCCCAGTCGGCGCAGGCATCGGCTTTATTGTTCAGGCGCAGCATATGGACGGCACCCCGCAGTTCATAGGCGGCTGTCAGATTTGGATTCAGGGCGATGGCCCGGGTACAGTCGGACACGGCAAGATGGGGCTGCCCGCTTTCGGCATAGGCAAATCGTAATGACCTGTTTCGGAGTGGGCATTGCCGCGTTCGATGCAAGCCGCTGCTCTAGTTGAGTCCGGTCCCGAAAGGGCGGCACAGCCTGCCAGAAAAAGGGCCGTTGTGGCGACAAACACAAGAATGGACACCGGCATACATTTCATAGCGCCCCCCCCTGATGTTATTCAACGGCGCCCGCCTCCTTGAGCAGACGTGTGATCGCCTCTCGACCGGTGTTGATGGCGATGAACAGTGCCGATCGGCCCAGATAATTTTTGTGGTTGACGTCGGTGCCCTTTTCCACCAGCAGCTTCACCAGTTCGATATCGCCGAGGTAGACGGCGTTCATCAGGGCCGTCCAGCCGTAAGGATCGGTGGCATTGACGTCGGCCCCATTCTCCAAAAGCATCTTGGCCACTTCCTTCTGGCCTTTGATGGCGGAGAGGATCAGCGGGGTGTAGCCGTTATAGGTCCTGGTATTTACGAGAGCACCCTGGTCGAGCAGGACCTTGACGCATTCCGTTTGTTCACTTTCCACGGCGCAGCTCAAGGCGGAATTGCCGAGAATATCGGTGGTTTCAACGCTGGCGCCCTGGGACAAAAGTTCCTCGATGGTGGTCGCATCACCCATGCGGCTGGCCTGGATTATCCTGGGATTGGTATCCTGACCGGAAATTTCCACCGGCGGCGGGAGTATCATGCGATCCTGTGCTTCCTGTCCAAGGACTTGGAAGGGATTGGCCCACGCCAGCAGAATGATGACAACCATCAGTGGCGCCAAGGCCGCCACACCGTGTAGGGTTTTAAGTGGTGTTTTCATCATGCCCTCCTTTTCCGTATAAAAGGTGATGGTTGATTTTCGAACGCGCGATGGGGATATCAGTGGCTGGCCTTAGAAGGGAAGGATTGACTCTGGGAACAGGAAGCTTTCGATAATGAAGGCGGCGCGCCAATTCTACAGGCTTAGAAAAATTCGGCGCTCAGGGTGGGTTGAGAATCGTGGTTGCGTCGTGACGATGTCCGATAGAACGATAATGGCGTAATCGTGGCTATGAACTAGCCTGAGAATAACCATGGCTAGGGTGTTGTCAACGGGATGGCGTCGGTCGTGGATGACGGGCAACGCGCACCGGGCCGTCGCTTTCTAACCGCTCCAGAAGATTGGCGGCATGGCTTGGTAGCGGATCGTCTTTGGGCGTCGCTAAGGTTGATTATCTTCCCGTTGGCGGATGATCCAGAACCTGGCGAACGCAACGGGCCAGGTCGCTCAATTTAACGGGCTTCATCAGCATGGCCCGGATACCCATGGCTTCGATTTTGCGCTCATCGATGCGGCTGCTGTAACCCGTGCAGGCAATGATGGGAATGTCCGCCCGCAGTTTGCGGAATTCGGCCGCCAGTTGATCGCCGGTCATCCTGGGCATGGTCATGTCGGTAATGATCAGATCGAACCGGTCCGACGCTTCGCGGAATTGGGCCAGGGCTTTGCGGCAGTCCGTGGCGACTTCGACGGTGTAACCCAGGCGTTCAAGCCCCTGGCGGCCAAGGTCGACGATGGCGGCCTCGTCGTCGATAAAGAAAATGCGTTCGGTCCCGCCGGGCGGAACGGTTGTCTCCGTTGACGGTCGGACTTCGGCTTTTATGGTGGGCAGGTAGACATGGAAGGTTGTCCCTTTTCCCACGACGCTTTCCACATGGATTCCGCCCCCGTAGCTCTGTACGATGCCATGGACCACGGCCAGGCCCAGACCCGTGCCTTTGCCCTTGCCCTTGGTCGTAAAATACGGCTGATAGATCTTAACCAGAAGATCGTCGGAAATGCCGATGCCGGTGTCCTGGATGCCGAGTTTGATGTAATCACCGGCCGTGAGACCGGGATAGAGGCGAATGTCGCGGTCATCCAGGGTCACCTGGGATAGCGTAACGGTCAACTGCCCCCCGTTTTTCTCCATGGCCTGGGCCGCGTTGGTGCAGAGGTTCATGATGATTTGGTGGATCTGGGTGGGGTCGGCCATCACATTGTCGAGATGGGTGTCGATGCGGGTGGTCATATCAATGGTGGCGGGCAGGGAGGACCGGAGCAGTTTGAGCGCCTCCTTGATCGGGACGGCGATCTTGAGGGGTTTAAGTTCGCGTTTGCCCTGGCGGCTGAAGGTCAGGATCTGCTGGACCAGCTCGCGGGCCCGCATGCCGGCGGCATGGATTTGCTGGATACTGTGCTGCAAGTGTCCTTCCGGTTCCGTGTCCATGAGGGCCAGTTCCGCATAGCCGATGACGGCCGACAGGATATTGTTGAAGTCATGGGCAATGCCGCCGGCCAGCATGCCGATGGCCTCCATTTTTTGCATCTGCTGGATGCGGGTTTCATAATTCTGGCGTTCGTTTTCAATCGCCTTCCGGTCGCTGATGTCCAGAGACACGGAGAGCATGCAGGATTCCCCGGAGATCTCGATGATGTCCGCCGAAAAGAGCATGGTCAATACCCGGCCGGACTTGGTACGGCGGCGGACTTCCACATTGCGGATCGTGCCGTTTTCCTCCAAGGCATCATGGATGGCTCGCCGATCGTCCGAATCGACCCAGGTGCCCATTTCGAGCGATGTGCGACCGACGATTTCTTCCCGGCCGTACCCCATTTCATCCATAAAAGTTTGGTTGATCTCGATGTAGCGACCGGTTTCCAGGGAACTGAGAACGACCCACACCGGGCTGTTGTCAAAGGCCTTGAAGTATTTCTCCTCCGATAGTTTGAGGGCCTCTTCGGCCCGTTTGCGGTCGGTAATGTCCTCGACGATGCCTTCCATGATGGGCTCGCCGGTTTCCGGGTCATCGATGAAATGGGCATTGACGCTGACATCGATGATCTGGCCGTCCCGCCGCCGGTACCGGGTGAGAAAACCGGTGATGCGGCCTTTGGCCTGCAGCGCCGCGAGCAGCTTTTGGCGGTCCGCGGGGTGGACGTAAAGCTGGCGGGCAACGTCGGTTAGTTCCGTCACCAGCGCTTCCGGGGTGGGATAGCCGTACATTCGGGCCAAGGCGGGGTTGGCCGTGAGCATACGGCCATCGAGGTCGGTCTGAAAAATGCCCTGGGGGGAGTGGTCGAAGATGCTGCGGAACTTGTGCTCCGAGCGTTCAAGCTCATCCTGGTGCTTCTGGTCCGTTATCCAGGCATCGATCAGCCTCACCGCCATTTTGGCCAGCGGCCGGGTTTGCTCCAGTTTGCCGGTGATGCCAAAGGCGGCCACCCGCTGGCCGTCGATGACAATCGGGCAGTTGTAGCCCTCCCGCACCAGGGGGTCCCGGGCGGCTTCTTCAGGGGTCACCGCATATTCATCCACCTGGCCCTGCATAATTTTCCGGGCGCCGGCGTGCAGGTCTCCGATGCGGGACTTGTCGGTGGCCCTCACGATATAGCCCTGATCATTGTAGATCAGGACCGGAAATCCGGTCTCGGTCCAGATGGCCGCCATAAAATGCTCGGCCATTGCCCATAATTTTTTGGTTGGTAGCATCAGGGCAACGCTCTTGGGTGAATGGACTGGTTCGGTGTCGGCTCCCCGGCACACGAGAATGACACGGCCATATCGCCCCGCTGTATCCAGTGAGCACAGCGCTTGACCCCTTCGGAATCGAGATTGACGTCAGATGCGGGAAGGATATGGGTGCGGTTATAATCCGAGGAGACGTCAGATTGCAAGCGGTCGGTTGCATTGTCGGCAGGAGCGGCCTAACGGGTTTGCCGATTCCTGACGTCAGCAGCATCGAAGGACAACAAGCAAATTTCCTCAGCAGGTACTTGACAAGTTAACCCTTTAAAAAATATAGAATTTTAATAGGTGGTCGTTTCCTGATCAAGATTATAGAGAAAACCGGTCGGGCAGCGTCCTCCCCGGCAACACCTTGCCTCGACAACCGCTCCCGGCGGCGGCCGTCGGCCTTCCCGCACCGGTCGCCATTGAGCGTGCCGTCATAAATGCAACCCCTGACGAGGGATGTCTATGGCGCGTCAACCCACCTACGAGCAACTGGAAAGCCGCATCGCCGATCTGGAACGCCGGCTGGCCGCGTCGAACGGTGACGCCCGCGCCACTGCGAACGACGCCGATGCCTGCGTGGCCGCCTTTTTTTCGAGTCCGGACAACCTGTTGATCTCCAGGTTGTCGGACGGCATGATCCTGGATGTCAGCGAGACCTTTTTGCAAACCTCCGGGTTCACCCGGGAGGAAGCTGTCGGCCGGACGGTTTTCGATCTCGGCATCTGGACCGATATCGAGGATCGCCGCCAGTATGTCCAACTGTTGCGGGAATGCGGCGAAGTCCGCTGTTTTTTGACCCACTTTACCATGAAAGACGGACGGACCCGGCCTTTTGAGATGTCCGGGAGAACGGTCGAAATCGGCGGGGAATCCTGTGTGGTGAGCATCTCCCGGGATGTTTCCGATATACGGCAGCAGGAGCTGGCCCTCCGCGAACAGTTGGGCAAGCTGGACAGCATTTTTCGGGCCGCCCCCACCGGGATCGGCATGGTCCGCAAACGGGTGATCGTCGCGGCCAACGATCGTTTGTGCGAGATGCTGGGCTATTCCCGCGACGAATTGATGCACCGGAACGCCCGTATGCTTTACCCCACCCGAGAGGATTTCGAGTGGGTGGGGAGAGAGAAATACAACCAGATTGCACGCCAGGGGACGGGAACCGTGGAAGTCCGCTGGGTGCGCAAGGACGGCCGGGTGATCGATGTCCTCCTGAGTTCCACGCCTATCGACCTGGCGGACCTGGAGGTTGGCGTCACCTTCACGGCTCTCGATATCACCGAGCGCAAGGCCGCCCAGCGGACCCTCGAGTTGCATAAGTCCTATCTGACCACCCTGCACGAAACCGCCATAGGGCTGGTCAGCCGTCTGGAGCCGGACAAGGTGCTGGATGCCATCGTCCAAAATGCCGCGGCTTTGATCGACGGGGCCGATGGATTCGCCTATATTTTCGATACCGAAACCGAAGAGATGGTGATGCGGGCCGCATCCGGTCGGTACACCGATGAAATGCTTGGCTTTCGGTTGAAGATTGGCGAAGGTCTCGCCGGTCGGGCCGCCGAGACGGGCCAGCCCGTTGTCGTGGAAGACTACCAGAATTGGCCCTGGCGCTCCCCGCACTTTGCCTCTGAAGGCCTGCAGGTGGCCTTGAGCGTCCCTATCGTCTCCCGCGACCAGGTGGTGGGCGCGATCAACATGAACCGCTTTGACAGCGACCAGACGTTTAAGCCCGAGGAAGTCGAAGTCTTAAGCCGTTTTGCCGATCTGGCAGCCATCGCCCTGGAAAACGCTGATCTTTACAGCCGGCTGCAAGTCGAGTTGCAGGAAAAACAGCAGGTGGAGGTTCGCCTGCGGGCCAGCGAGCAGTACTATCGCAGCGTGTTCGAAAACACCGGCAACGGCACGGTGCTCAGCGAAGAGGATACCACCCTTTCCATGGTCAACCAGGGGTTCGCCGATCTTGTCGGCTACCGGCGCGAAGCGATCGAGGGGCGCATGAAGTGGCCTGAATTGATCGACCCGGCCGACCATGAACGCATGCTGGCGATCCACTATTTGCGCCGCCGGGATCCGGCCGCAGCCCCCAAGACGTTTGAGTGCGGACTCATCGATCGGCAGGGCGTCCGCAAAGACGTCCTGTTGAAGGTGGACCTGATCCCCGGCACCACCACCAGCATCGGCTCCTTCACTGACATTTCACGGATCAAAGCGGCGGAACAGTCTTTGCGCAAATACGAACAAATGGTGACGTCCAGCAGTGACTATATGGCCCTCATAGACCGGGACTACACCTTCCAGGTGGTCAACGCTCCCTATGGTGTGGCCATGGGGTGTGCTGTCGAAAACATCATTGGCCGTAAGGCGGCGGACATTTTCGGGGAGGAGCTGTTCGAACGCCACCAGAAGCTCAAAATCGACCAGTGCCTGGGCGGCGAAGAATTCCGTTTCAAGGCCTGGTACGACACCCCCGGCCTGGGCCGGCGCTATATCGACACCTTTTACTATCCCAGCCGGGAGGAGGATGGCGCGATTTCCGGGGTGGTGATCGTGGGGCGGGACATCACCGACCTGCGCCGGCTGGAAGGGCAGCTGCTCCAGGCCCAGAAGATGGAAGCCGTGGGGACCCTGGCCGGCGGGGTGGCCCATGATTTCAACAATCTGCTCATGGGCATCCAGGGTCGCACGTCCCTGATGCTGAGCGAGGTCGAGCATGGGCACCCTTTCCGGGAACACCTGGAAGGGGTCGAATCCTATGTCAAAAGCGCGGTGGATTTGACCCGGCAGATCCTCGGCTTTGCCCGGGGCGGCAAGTATGAAGTCAAACCCACGGACCTCAACGACCTTATCAAAACGCAAAACCGCATGTTCAGCCGGACCCGCAAAGAGATCACGATTCGCGGTAAATACGCCAAGGATCTCTGGGCCGTAGAGGTGGACCGGGGGCAGATTCGGCAGGTGCTGCTGAACCTTTACGTCAATGCCTGGCAGGCCATGCCGGGCGGCGGGGATTTGCTGATATCCACCGAGAATGTGCATCTCTCAGACAGCGATGCCGAACAGATTCCCCTGGCGCCCGGACGTTACGTGCACGTGATGGTGACGGATACCGGTATCGGTATGGACCGGTCGACCATGGAGCGCATTTTCGAACCGTTCTTCACCACGCGGGAAATGGGCCGGGGAACGGGCTTGGGGCTGGCCTCGGCCTATGGCATCATCAAAAACCACGGCGGCCTGATCAATGTCTACAGTGAAAAGGGCGAAGGCAGCTCGTTCAGCCTGTATCTGCCGGCCTCGACCAAGGCGGTGATCGAAGATGCGGCGCCGACCCCTCAGATGAAGAAGGGGCAGGGCACCCTCCTCTTGGTGGATGACGAACAGTTGATATTGGATGTGGGCACCGCCATGCTGCAAAAACTCGGCTATACCGTTCATGTCGCCGGCAACGGCCAAGACGCCCTGCAATTATTTCAACAGGAGGGTGAATCCATCGATTTGGTGATTCTGGACATGGTCATGCCCGGGATGAGCGGCGGCGAGGTCTTTGACCAGCTCAAGGAATTGGATCCCGGTGTCAAAGTGATGCTTTCCAGCGGTTACAGCATCGACGGCAAAGCCTCCGAGATCATCGATCGCGGTTGTGTGGGCTTTATCCAGAAGCCCTTCAATTTGGCCCAGCTGTCTGAAAAGGTGAAAACGGTTTTGGCCCTTTGAGGCCGTCCCTGTCGGCAACGTTACCCTCGGGGGCATTTTATACCTGACACGATGCGCATTATTCATGAAGGCGTGCTGTCAGATAGTCCAGGCCGGATTGCACCGCATCAAGCGGGGTGCCGGGACGAAGCTCCAGCACGACCGGGACACCACTGGTCATGTGGGGGGCCAGCGTCTGGAAGTCGATTCGGCCCTGTCCCGGCGGTAAATGATCGTCCAGTCCGTCGGCATCGTGCAGGTGGATGCCAACCAGTCGATCCGACAGGTTTTTCAACAAATCTCCCTCGGCCACCAATCCCAACTGTTCGTTGGCGTGGGCATGCCCCGTATCGTGCCAGTAGCCCAGGGGCGCCCCATCGAATTTCTGCAGCAAAAACTGAAAATCGTCCGGGCCCGGTAACTCGTGATAGTGGTAGCGGTTCTCCAAACCCAGGCGCACATGGCGTCCATCGGCCGCACGAATCAGTTTCTCCAGGCTGAAGCAAAGGGCATCCAGGTGGGCCGGCTTGCGTCGGTCCCGCTCCTTTACCTTGTTCAGCAACCATTGACGGCTGGCCTCCGAAAGTAATCCTTCTTCGCGAAACCGATGATATAACCCTCGGGTCTCGGCCGCCATTGACACTTGGCCGCAGTGCAGTACCACGGCCTGGGCTTCCAGGTCGTGGGCCTGGTCGATGGTCTGGAGGGTGCGTTTAACCGCTTCCTCCCGCTCGTCTCGGCGGGTGTCCGACAGGGAAAAGAGGTCGCCGCCGCCTCCGGTTTTCAGATGGTCCAGCGGCAGGGGGAAAAAATTGTGGACACTGGTCACAGGAACGCCGATGCGCCGCAGGGATGAACGAAGGGCAGGAACCACCGGGGCGGGAATACGGTATTCCAACTCGACACCGTCAATGGGGAGGTCGCCCAGAGCCGCAATGAAATCGGCCACGTTGCTGTCCTGTCCGATGAGGAAAAAAGCGGTCGAGATAGATGGCCTTGGGGGGTGTTGCACGAACGTCGTCTCCGGTTGGGCATCATCTTATCCGCGCGGAATGCGATTGGGTCCCGCTATCGCTCGCGCGTTGGCAAAAAAATCGAGGTCTGTCGCTCTTTATAGCTACCTTGGACATCCCCCAAACGTGAATTGTAACACGAAGGACACGAAGATTGAGCCATAAGAATCAAGCGATTTTCTTCGTGATCGTCGTGGTGAATCGAGTTTACGCAACTACAGGTGGACTCTTCGGATAACGGCTCTATTTCCTCGGTCGGATGGGGCGGTGCCCCTCCCCCCGTCCTATCCGGTGGATTTCAGCCCGTGGCCTGTATCTTTTTCTGGTACAGGGGGGAGATGTCCCGCAGGGTTTTGACCACTTTCTGCAGGGATGCCAGGAAATAATCGATATCCGCTTCGGTGTTGTCCATCCCCAGGGTGATCACCAGGGTGCCCTGGGCATCGGCATGGGACCGTCCGATGGACAGCAGCACGTGGGAGGCCCTAAGGGAGCCGGTGGCGCAGGCCGAGCGGGTGGCCACGGCAATGTTGTCGTCATCGAGCATGAGCATGACGCTCTCCCCCTCGATGTACTTCACCGATGCCGACACCAGGTTCGGCAGACTGGCTTCGGCAGGGGTGTTGATAATCGTCTCATCGACATAGCGGGGCAGATCGGACAGCAATTTTTGCTTCAGCTTTTCCAGGTGGGCCAGCCGCGTGGCCATATCCCGCCGTGCCATTTCAGCGGCAACCCCCATGCCGATGATGCCGATCAGGTTTTCCGCCCCGGCGCGTTTGTTGTGCTCCTGAACACCGCCCTCCAGCAGGGGCCAGATCATGGTGCCGCGCCGCACATAGAGACCGCCCACTCCGGTCGGGCCGTAGAAGGTGTTGGACCCGAAACTCATCAGGTCGACGCCCAGTTTCTGGACATCCATGGGCACGATCCCCACGGAGTCCACGGCATCCGTGTGAAGAAGAATTTTCCGCTCCCGGGTGATCCTAGCGATGGCTTCAATGGGTTGGATGGTGCCGGTCTCGTTGTTGCTGTGCATAATCGACACCAGGATGGTCTTGTCCGTGATGGCGTCCGCCACGGCGGCGGGATCCACCCGGCCGTCGGCGTCCACGTCCAGGGAGGTGACCTTGAAGCCCTGTCCCTTGAGCCGTTTGAGGCTGCGGATGACCGCGTTGTGTTCCACGTTGGAGGTGATGATGTGATTGCCTTTTTTGGCGTTGGCCAGGCCCACGCCTTTGATGGCATGGTTCACGGATTCGGTTCCCCCGGAGGTGAAAATGACCTCTTTGGGGGTGGCGCTGTTGATCAGGGCCGCCACGGCCCGGCGGGCCTTGTCCAGCTGTTCGGCCGCAGCTTCACCGGCGCTGTGCTGGCTGGAGGGGTTGTGATAGTCGGCATTGATGGCATCGATCATGGCCGTCTTGACCTCGGGCAACAGCGGGTTGGACGAGATATGGTCGAGATTGATGATTCCCATGGGCATTACCTCTGAATGTTAGAGTGATCAGCTTCTAGTGCTCTTCCTCCAGATCGGACTGGCAGGCCTCGCAGAACGTGATGTCTTCCTGGATCTCCACGTCGCAATAGGGGCAGTAGCACTTGCCGCTCTCCTCGTGGACGTGGATTTCCTTGTGGCCCTCCTCGGGTCGGGTGATACCCGCAGCGCCGTCTTCATAGTTTTTGATGGCCATCTGGAGGGCATCCGCCCCCAGGTTGGAGCAGTGCAGCTTGTTTTTGGGCAGGCCTTCCAGGGCGTCGGCCACATCCTTGTTGGTGATGACTTTGGCCTCGTCAATGGTTTTGCCCTTGGCGATTTCCGTCAGCATACTGGACACGGCAATCGCCGAGCCGCACCCGAAGGTCTGGAATTTGATATCCTCGATACGGTCATCCGTGACCTTGAGATAGATGGTCATGATATCCCCGCACAGCGGATTGCCGACTTCGCCAACACCGTTGGCATCCTCGATGACACCGACATTCCGCGGATTGCGAAAGTGATCCATTACGGTTTTGCTGTAGAGCATGTCGATTTCCTCCCTGTGAAATGTCGTCGTTCGTTGTCCGACCCATAATCATAATCATCCCTGGCGATATTGAAAGGTTTCTTTTCCCGGTTGTCGATTTCGGGCACTGTTTTAAAATTTCGGCACCTTCCCAAACGGGTATTGACCCTATGGTAAGGTTAAAAATATCCTGGCGGCAGGAACCCGAGGCTTTATTGCCAACCCCTTCCACCTGCCGGATATGCTCAAAATGGTACGGGAAGTTCTTGATCAAAGCGAATGAATTCGGTAGGCTTGCGCGTAGATCAACTTTTCGGTTTCATCGTTTTCATTCGGTCCAGAAAACCTGGTCCTCTGGGCCAGGTCAGAGATAATTGGCTCCGCCGTAATCGTCGTATAGGAATTCAGGCGTCAGAATCCAGAAGTCAGAATAAGGTTTTCGCCTTCGGCGCATTCGATTTTTTTCATAAGACGGAGCGAGGCGACATCAAAATCCTTCTGGCTCCTGAATTCTGTCTTCTGACGCCTATTGTTTTTCGTGATTGGAGCATCCCCCCTTCCAGGGGGAACCCAAAGCCGGGTCCTCCGGGCCCGAATACATACTCGTTCCCCGGCCATTCCGAACCCAAAAACCTCCAACCACACGGCGCGGCACAATGACGCCGGGTGATGGCGGATGCAATCCCGGGAGGTGGCATGTCCCCAAAAGAAAATGACCTGCAGGCGCAGCTTCTTGCGTGCCAGGAAGCCCTGCGGGTGGAGACGGCGCGGCGCCTGTCCGCCGAAACGACCCTGCAAAAGGCCCGTGCCAATTTCAGGAAAGCCCTCCAAGCTCTCCCCGTGATCATTTACGCGACGGATGACGACGGCAGCCTTATTTTTTACAACCGGGAGTTCGAAAGAGTTTCGGGGTACACGGCCGATGATTTGTTGGACTCGTCCGGATTGCTGGATCTTCTCCTGCGGGAAGACGAGGGCATGTGTGTCATCAACGACGCTGCCTGCCGCAAGTGGAAGATCGAGGCCAAAAACGGCCAGGGTAAGGTGGTGGTGTGGTCTGAAGAATCCGCCGTCGTTCCGCTTTCCGGATGGCGCAGCTGGAAAATCGGGCTGGACATTACCGAACTCGAGGCGGCGCGGGAACGCGTCAAAATTCTCCAGGGCCTCCTGCCCATCTGCGCCCATTGTAAAAAGATCCGCAATGACGAGGGCGCCTGGACCCAACTGGAGGCCTATATCAGCGAGCGGTCGGAAGCCGATTTCACCCATGGCATCTGCCCCGAATGCATGGCCAAGCTGTATCCGGAAGTCGATTTGAAATCGTGATAAAATTGCCATCCTGATTCCGCCGACCTCCGAGCGCATCGAAAAGGCCAACCTGATGCAGCGCTGCATGGAAGCGGAAGGCTTCGAGATGAAAGTGTTCCTCTCCTTCGAGCATGCCATTGAATGGTTTTCGGAGGTGACCCCGCTCGAGGAAACCGTTTAGCGTGCTATCAACCCGACATCTCTTCAGCATGTCCCTCCCCGCGATCAAATATCCTTTCAGGCGCATCCGGCCCTGCTATTTTATTTAAACCGGAAACGGGGTCGTGTTGATTTATCATCGCCCATGCTTATGCTGCAATTATGGGAAGGCCGGCCGCCCTCGTGGGGTTAAAAATGTTGCGCGGCACCCTCGGGGTGAACAGCCGGCGGATGTAGGGGGAGGACCATTATGGGCTGGTCATTACGAAGACATACCACCGACCCGGTCTGCGGCAAACGTATCGATCCGGTCAAGTCCGGCATCGCCGCCGTCCACAGGGGACGTGCTTTCTTTTTCTGTAGCTCCGATTGCTGGGCCGCTTTTCAAAGCGCCCCATCGCGGTATATCGGCGCACCCATTGCCGCACCCAAAGGCTGGTGGGGGCGCTATGTGAAGCGGGTCACGAAATCCACCGGGGGCAAGCCCCCCTGTTGCCATTGAACCTTGCGATATCCGGGAACCGGGCTGAAGGCTGATGCGCTTCGCGGACTATGATGGCCTGTTCCTCTGCCACTGCCGCAACCTGGAACACGACGAGATGGATATGATGCGCAATTACTGTGGGCGTGCGGCCTGACAAGCGGAACCGAAAGAACACGGATTGCGGGTATTGAGGGTTCGTGCTATTCACATTAAAATACACCGTAATGACTCAATTCAAATGGCATCCGCTTCAGGCAAGCCTGGTCGTGTGTGCCGAAATAATCTCTCGCCCTGGCCACCATGTATCGAATTAAAACCCTGCAGCAGCGTTTTGTCATCTACATGCTCCTGCCCGTGGCTCTCCTGTTGGCTGTCATGGGGAGCATCGGCTTTTTCTATGCCCGCCAAACCCTGATCCAGCAGTGGGAAGAGGCGGCGACCCTCAAACTGCAGCGGGCCGCCCACCACGTGGATATGCGCCTTGCACGTCCCAAAGAATGGGTTCGCATGTACCTGCAATTCGTCGAGGGGCACCACCACGCCCTCGCAAAGCGCCAGGATATCCTCAAAGACCTCGAGAACAGCGAAGGCGTCGTGGCTGTTTACCTAAACGGCCGGCCGGTATCATCGCCGGATAGCAGCAACCCCCGGCCAGCGAGCAGAGGGTCCGATGGCCGTCGGCGCGTCACGATGGGACAGTCCCCTGGTCGCATGGGGCGTGGCCAGCCGTTTACCGTCACCATGCCGCATTACAATCCAGACCGGGACAACCGGACCGTCTCAATCATGACACATGCCGTGAGTGATGACCCGGAGGCCAGTATCGGCATCGAAGTGGTCCTGGATTTCGATTTTCTGCTTCAGGACATGCCCTATGCCGGGTGGTGGCGAAGCCAGAAGACTTTCCTGGTGGATGAAGACGGCCGTATTTTTGTCAGCACCATGGATGCGGAACGCCGGCAGCTTGGTGAAACGGATTATGCCATCGAGTTGCAGACCCTGTCTGCCCTTCAGGAAAAATATTCCGGAACGCTGCATGGGGCGGGGCATCCCCCGCGCGAAATCAGCGGATTCTACCGCCTGGAAGAAGCTCCCTGGTACCTTGTGGTGTTTGCCCCAGGCGAGGAGATTCTGCAACCAATCATTCGCTTCCGCAATTATTACTTCCTGACGCTGGGTGGATTCGTGGTGGTCATCCTGCTGTTGATCCGCAGGGTTTCAGGGCAGGTGGCCCGCTCGGTCAACCGGCTGTCGGCAGCCGCCGGCGATATTGCCCGCGGCGAATTCGACATGGTCCTGCCCGAGCGAACCGGGGATGAAATCGGACAATTGACCCACAGCTTCAACACCATGGCCGCCCAGCTCAAAGAGCGCGTTCACTTGCGGCAGTCCCTCGAGCTGGCCAAGGAAGTCCAGCAGAACCTTCTGCCGGACAAGACCCCCCAGGTGGATGGGCTGGACATTGCCGGTCGCAGCGTCTACTGCGACGAGACCGGCGGGGACTATTTCGACTATCTTTACGCCAACGATGCCTTGCACATCGTGGTGGGTGATGTCGCCGGTCACGGCATATCCGCCGCCCTTTTGATGAGTTCGGTGCGGGCCAGCCTGCGTCAATGTTATTGCGATCTTGATGACATCGGCGGGCAGGTGACCAATCTAAACCGCAACATCGCGATGGACGTGGGGGAGTCCGGACGTTTTGTGACGCTGTTTTACCTTGCCGTTTATCCCGTGGACCGTCGGATCCGGTGGGTGCGAGCGGGGCATGACCCCGCCCTCATTTATCGACACCAGGGAGATCGATTCGAAGACCTGGCTGGCGGCGGATTGGCGCTGGGGGTCGACATTGATTATCACTATACCCCCGAACAAAGCGAAGACATCCAAAACGGCGATATCCTTCTGATCGGCACTGACGGCATCTGGGAAGCCTTTGACGAAAATGGCCGCATGTATGGAAAAGACAACCTCCAGGCGATTGTCCGCTCTCACCGTGATGAAAGTGCACAGGCGATCAGCGATGCGGTATTCGATTCCGTCCGTCATTTTATGGGTGGCGCCAAACCGGCGGATGACATGACCCTGGTGGTGGTGAAAATCCTCCCTGAACCGAAGAACAGTTGATTTTCGAACACGACTATCCGGAGATCGAGGACCGCCTGATGCGGCCTTGCCATTTTTGTGCTTGACTTTTTAAACCGCCTTCCCCTAAATATTCCCATACGAGGTGCCGTAAGGCTTAATAGGGAATCCCGTGAAATTCGGGAACGGTCCCGCCGCTGTAACCGGTGACGAAATCTGTTGATTAACCACTGTTCGAATTGAATCGAATGGGAAGGTGCAGAGAGTAGGGCGATCCGGGAGTCAGAAGACCTGCCTTGAACATTGCCGCGGGAAGACGGTTGACAATCGTATCGCCATTGGAATTTATCCACCGTTTGGACACATCGATACGATTGAAGAGGGTCAAGTAAGCTGGGTGCAGCCCTTCAAACCGATGAGGTTTGAAGGGCTTTTTTTATGGAATACCGGTTAATGCCGCACCCGATTCGGAACCGGGGAGGGAGGTCCTGGCAGGGGTTGACCTTCCCCGGTTACCGACGCCCCGCCAGCCTCTTCCGTCAGCGGCCGATGTCGGCAACTATCACGAAGGAGGAGGGCAGATGTACAAGATTTTCAGAACGCCGTCCCACCATCTGGGGCATTCCACCGAGCCGGATTATCTTCTCTACGGAGGCAAACTCTATCCCACGGCTACCCACCCCCGGGGGTGGTCGGAAAAGGCCGACTACGAGCTGGGGGCCGACGGGAAGATCTATCGGTGTGAGGGGCATCCCCTGGGCAGCAGCCCGCTGCCGGATTACGAAATCGGCAAGGACTGCCTGTTCTATCGGACGGACGCCCATCCGGACGGCAGGATCGCCGCGCCGGAATATGCCCTGAGCGAAATCGCTCAATAATCTGCCTGCGCAGTCGAAGTGTGCCGGGTGCCTGGTAACCGCAAGGGCCGGGAGGCGCCGGGATGTGCCTGTCAGCACCCGGCACGCTTTGGCTTTTTTCCATGGAATGATGCCATGAACGTTCAGGTGATCCAGGAACACCACCATATTCTCGCCCGTTTCGGCAAACCCTGTCGCGTCCTCAGTTCGGCTGTTCTGAACGGCGGGCTGACGGAGGCCTGCCAGTTGTTGAACATGAAGGTTTCCCAAAATCATCATGGCCGAAAAGAAAACTTTGAAACCCCCGAGTTGACGCTGCAACACCATGCCGACGATTTGAAGCTGACGGGTCCCACCATCGGGATGATGACATCGGCGTCCATGCGGTCCTACCGATCGGCGGTCCTTTGCTGGGACGACATTTTTGTCCAGACCATCGTGACCAGCGGGGTCGCCAATGCCAAACGGGTCGGGGAACCGGCAGAATGGCGCCGTCTGGATGCCCCCCGGCCGGCCGTTGGCACCATAAACCTGGTCTGCATGACCAACCTGGCCTTGACGATACCGGCCATGGTTGAAGCGGTGATGATGGTGACCGAAGCGAAAGCGGCTGTCTTACAGGACCTGGCGGTCCCTAGTGCGGCGACCGGAGCCATCGCCACCGGCACGGGGACCGATGCCGTTGCGGTTGTATCCGATCCTGACGGGCGCCCCGCATGTTATTGCGGCAAACATGTGCTTCTCGGGGAAAAGCTGGCCCGGACGGTCAGTGCATCGTTAAAAGCCTCTATTAAGGCCTGGTCGCCTCCCCGGGGCAATACCGTGTCCGGAGTCGCAAGTTATGAAAGTGCTTGATCCGCTCCGGCCGCTAAAAGCGACGTTAGCCAAAACCATGCGGACTGTCCTTATCAAAAGCCGTACCGGGAAGAGATGGGGGCTGACCCTGGCAATTGTTTGCGCATGCCTGTTGGGGCACGATTTTGCCACAGGCGGCATGGTGTTGACGGATCAGGCCGGGCGGCGTGTTCGGGTTGAGATGCCACCCCGGCGTATCGTTGCCCTGGCCCCCAGCATTACGGAAATCGTTTTCGCTCTCGGCCAGGGGCATCGTTTGGTTGGCGTATCGATGTTCAGCAACTATCCCCCGGAGGCCGACCGTATCGCCAAAATCGGATCCTATATCCATCCGGACCTGGAGAAGATCGTGGCGTTGGATCCGGATCTGTGCCTGGTCACACGGGACGGCAACCCCCAATCCACCGTCGCTTTCCTGGAGGGGATCGGGGTTCCGGTCTATGTGGTGGATCCACACGACATGTCAACGGTAATGGGGTCCATTGAGGGCATCGCCCGGGTTTTGAATGTCGAGGGTCGCGGTGCCGCCCTGATCGATGGCATGCGTCGACGCATCGATGGCGTCCTTTCGCAAGTGGCGCAATCGGACGACCGGCCGGGGGTATTCTTCCAGGTGGGCATCGACCCTATCATTTCAATTGGGTCGAACACCTTCATCGATGAACTGATTCGGCTGGCGGGCGGACGCAACCTGGCATCCGGACCGATAGCCTATCCCCGTTTCAGCCGCGAGCAGGTGCTGGCGCTCGATCCGGACGTTATCATCGTGACCAGCATGGCGCGGGACGGCAGTTACGAATCTGCGCTGCATAACTGGCGGCAGTGGCATCATTTATCCGCCGTCCGCCACGGCCGGCTTCACCGGGTCGATTCGAACCTCTTTGACCGGCCTGGGCCGCGCCTGACCGAGGCGCTGGAGATTCTATGCGGCATGCTTCACCCGCAAGGGGTCATGGGAAGGACGTATTTTGACCACTGATCCGTTGGTACGTCGCATTGTTTCCGTATCCCTGTTGACGGGGATCTTGCTGGCCCTGGCATGGGCAGCAGGGGTTGCCTTGGGATCCTCCGATGCCGGTTTGGCAACGCTGCTGGGGCGTCTCTGGGGAGATGTCCCTGCGGATGATACGCGATGGACCATCATTCGCTGCCTGCGGTTTCCGCGGGTCATGCTGGCAACCCTGGTGGGCGCCGGTTTGTCTCTGGGGGGGCTGGTATTTCAGGATATCTTGCGTAATCCCCTGGCTGAGCCATACGTCCTTGGCGTTTCAGGGGGGGCGGCGGTGGGTGCGATCATCGGCATCATGATGGGATTGGCCGCGTTTCCCGGGACTGCCCTCACGGCCTTTGCCGGCAGCATGGCGACCCTGGTCATCGTGATCTGGCTGCCGCTGCGGCAGGCGGTGCTGCATCGGGAAATGATTCTGCTGGCCGGCGTCATGATCAATGCGCTTTGCGGGGCAGCCATCATGTTCATGGTGTCCATGAGCACCGACGCGCGCTTGCACCGCATTCTCTACTGGCTCATGGGGGATCTGGCTGGAGCGGCCTCCACAGAAGTCCTGGCGGTGGGGTTGGCCCTGCTGCCGTGTTTCCTGATCATTTTTTTTCTTTCCCACCGCATGAATCTTCTTCTCCTGGGGCAGGATATGGCCCAGACCATGGGCGTCAACGTGCGCCGCCTTGTCCTGACACTTTTAACGGTGACCTCGCTGATGGTTGGGCTGATTGTCAGCATGAGCGGTTTGGTGGGCTTTGTGGGGCTTGTCATCCCGCATACGCTGCGCCTCTGGTTGGGGGCTGATCATCGCGTGCTGGTGCCGGCCTGCATTCTGGGGGGCGGCGCCTACCTGACAATCTGCGACCTGCTGGCCCGGATGCTGCCGCAGCAGGGCGAACTGCCGGTGGGCGTGGTCACCGCGTTAATCGGGGCCCCGATGTTTATCTTTTTCCTCTTTCGGTCGAAGACATGGGCGACATCCTAAAGGTCAGAGCCCTGTCGTTCGGATACGGCCGGCACCGGGTGCTCGACAATATCCGTTTTTTCGCCCCAAGCGGTGCGTTTTTTATCATCCTCGGCCCCAACGGATCGGGAAAAACCACCCTGCTGAAACTGGTGGCGGGTATCCTGCCGGCGCCGACGGGAACGTTGTTTCTGAAAGATCGGGACATCGGCGAATATTCGGCACGTGAACTGGCCCGTTTAACGTCCTATGTGCCCCAACACCATCACCAGAACTTTCCGTTCCGGCTGTTTGATTTCGTTTTAATGGGCCGCGCGCCCCATCTTGGGTTGATGGGGCAGGCGGGCGACGATGACCGCCGTCGTGTCACCGAGGCCCTGGCCATTACGGATTTGAGCCCCAAATCCGACTGTCTCTTGCCAACATTGAGCGGTGGGGAGGCGCAGCGGGCCCTTGTTGCCAAGGCCATATGCCAGGACACGCCGCTGCTGCTGCTGGACGAACCCACGGCATCATTGGATCTGGGGCATCAGGTCCGTTTGATGGAACTCTTGAGCGATCTGTGCCGTCAGGGCCGCTGCAGCGTTGTGATGGTGTCGCACGACCTGAATCTGGCTGCCCGGTACGCGGACCATATCCTTTTGCTGTCGGACGGCAAGACCGCCGCCCGTGGAAACCCCCGGGACGTTTTTAAACGGGATATTCTGGAGACCATTTATCAATGTCGTCTGCAAGTGGAAATCGATGCCGCCGTCGGACGACCGTCCATTCGCCTGGCATGAACGACAACCACCAGCCGATTCTAGTGCCGAAGGAACTGCCGGCCAACTGGCTGGGCCGGGAACCCTATTGCCATATGAGTGCGGAGCTCTCGCGTTGGCTATTGGACAGGCTGCGCCCGTCGGTTCTGCCAGCCAATGCGATGATCGTTGGACAGGATCGCAGACCGTCTCGCGTGGGGATTGTTATCGGGGGACAAGTGGCGCTCGTTGTCCAGGGCAGGGGCAGGCGGCGGGCCTGCTTCAGTTTGATAAAATCCGGTCAATTTTTTGGGTTTACGGCCCTGCTTTGCCAGGGGGTATCCCCATACGGCGTTCGGTCTTTATCTCCTGTGGTATGCTGGGAACTGGCGCGTCGTTATTTTCTGCGGTTTATCGATAAAGACATTTCCGTCCGAGAATTTTTTTACCGGGAGGCCATGGCGCGGACCGAGCACGCTTACCGCAAGACCCGTGGCATTGAGTTGCCCCCGGGCCATAACGTGAGGTGCGAACGCCCGGTATCGGCCTCAATCGAAAAAGCGTTGGCCTTCCTAGATACCCGCTATATGGACCCCATATCCCTTGATGACGTCGCCGCGTTTTGCGGCATGAGCAAGTACTGTTTTTCGCGTCGCTTCAATGCGGAAACCGGCTGTTCACTGAAGGCTTATCTCAACCGGATTCGCGTTATGGCGGCCAAGGAAATGCTCCAGCAAGAAGACGTCAATATCTCCGAAGCCTGTTTTGCAGTGGGATTCAACGAGTTATCCTATTTTTCCCGCGTGTTCCGACGGATCGAGGGGCAATCCCCTTCGGCCTACCTCAAGCGTCTATGAATGCAGGGCGTATTTCCGCAAGAAAGTCCAACTTTTCTGCAAGAATATGAAAGTAATCAATGGCGATTTTCGTTATGGAAGTAAATCAAAATTGATGTCGTGATTCGGGTGCGCCCGGCGCTATAAAAGGGAACTCCGTGCAATTCGGAGACGGGCCCGCCGCTGTAATCGGGGACGAAAACCGCAGACGGCCACTGGCAGCACGCTGCCGGGAAGGCGCGGTGAGTAGAGCGATCCGTCAGTCAGAAGACCTGCCCGAATCCCAACGGTCATCCTTCGAGGTCACAGGATGCCGCGGCCAGTCCGAGGATACAGACGGGATATCCCCGGGTCGTCATGATGCGACCCGGGGATTTTTGTTTGCAGCTAAGAGCGGCCAAATGTTTGCCGCTATTGCCACCCTGTGTTTCTCTGCCGATCGGACGCCCGGTGCCGGGGTGCTGCCTTTAAGGGATGCTGACGAGAAGGGAGGTGAAGCCGGCACCGGATGTACGGAAATGCGCCAAATTGAAGAAGAGAAAAAATACGAAAATGATCGTTTACCATGCATTCAAGGAGAGATGTGATGAAGGTTTCAAAATGGAATGACACCAGACGAAAATTCTTACAGAAAGGCCAACGGGGGCTCCTGTACGCCCTGATCGTTGGAGTTCTGCTGCCTGCCGCGGTGGCATTCCCCTGTGTGGCGGGACCCTATGCGCCGGCTGCCGGCGTGTCTGGGTCCACAGCCATCGCCATGGATAGTGCTGCTTTTGTGGGCTGGGCCACGGGCTGGGAAGATTACAACGTGGGCAGCAATGCGTCCGCCACGTGGCAAACGCCTGAAAAGGCGTTGGGCCAGGCGGTGGGATCTTCCTACGATATTGTCTGCCTCGGAAGGGGGGGATCCATTACCCTGACGTTCGACACGCCCATCGTTAACGGCGATGGCTGGGACTTTGCCGTTTTCGAGAATTCCTTCAACGACACGTTCCTGGAACTGGCCTATGTGGAGGTTTCGTCAGACGGCGAAAATTTTTACCGGTTTGACAACAATTCCTTGACTTCAAGCGCTGTCAGCGGTTTCGGTTCCGTCGATCCTACCGATATCACCGGGCTGGCAGGGAAATACCGTCAGGGCTACGGCACGCCATTTGATCTGGATCCCCTCTATTTTATGCAAGCCGGTGAGCTGACCTATCTGGATCTGAACAACGTTCAGTATGTCCGCTTGGTGGATATTGTCGGTGACGGCACCTACACGGACAGTTTCGGCAATGTCATTTATGACCCCTATCCCACCTCGGGTTCTGCCGGGTTTGACTTGGATGCCGTGGGCGTCATCAATGCGGCGGCCCCGGTACCCATACCGGCAGCCGTCTGGCTGCTGGGCAGCGGGCTGCTGGGACTAATCGGCATCCGGCGGCGGAGTGGCAACCTGAGCGCATAACGATACGTCACCTCACTTCAACTTAATTGCGTCCGAAACGGAGATAATGATGATGTTGAAACGATTCGCTTTTTTAACCCTTGTTATGCTGCTGGCCATGGGCACCAATGCTTATGCGGCTGTGGCTGCGTTTGACGATCTTGTGCTGGCGCCCAATAGTTACTATGGCGGTGCCGGTTCCGGCGCTTCCGGGTTTACCAACGGCGACGCCTATTTTCCCCATTCAGCAGAAGAATACTCCTGGAGCGGTTTCACCTACTCCAACGTCAACGATACCGTCACGGCCGGGTATGCCAACCAGTTTGCGGCCTACACCGGTACAGGTGTCGGCGGGGCAGGCAATTATGCCGTGTCCTATATCCCGTTGGATTATATGGGGGGGACCTATGACCCCATTCCGCAGACTGTGAGCTTCGGGGCGGTGACCGGCGAAGACTACAACACCCCCATTTCCGGTGCCTACTTCACTAACACCACCTATGCGTACTTATCGATGACCAGTAGTGACACGTTTGGCAAACAATTCGGTGGTGCCACCGGCGACGACGCTGACTGGTTCAAGCTGTCGATTTCGGGCATTGATGAAAGTGGGAGCTATACCGGTGTGGTCGATTTTTACCTGGCGGATTTCCGTTCCGCCGACAACTCCCTGGATTATATCGTGGATGAATGGACTTGGGTGGATCTGACCAGCTTGGGCAATGTCGTCGGGTTGGAGTTCACGCTTTCATCCTCCGATGTAGGTGAATATGGCATGAACACGCCGGGATATTTTGCCATGGACAATCTCAACGGGGTGGCACCGGTCCCCATCCCCGGAGCAGTCTGGCTCATGGGCAGCGGCCTGGTGGGTTTGATCGGCTGGCGCCGTCGGCGCCAGGCTTCCTGATAGCCTTTACCCTGTCATCCAGTCGGAGGGCCGCCGTGCATGGCACTGCGGATTCTCCGGCTGATTGCGTTTCAAAACTAGGCAGATTCGAGGTTTTACATGGTATTTAGGAGGTTAACGTTTCATTTTTATTTATTACTTTGTTTGCTTTGTGCGTCGCCTTTGACCGCCCAGCCGACCCTTTCCCTTTACGCCGAAGCCGGTCCGCCAGCCACAGATACCAGTGGCGCCGATGGAGAAGAAACCCTGACCGTCGAAGATAACGCTGCGGACCAGACACCAGGCGCGACGCCGCGGTTTCAGATGGACGAAGTGGTGGTGACGGCCACCCGCGAGGAAGACGTCATCAAACGGGTGCCCCGCAATGTGACCGTGATCACGGCCGAGGATATCGCCCAGGCGCCGGGCAACAATGTGGTGGATCTGCTGGCCCGGGAGGCCAACCTGAACCTCCAGAGCTATTCCGGCCACGACAAGAATGCCGGCATCGACATCCGCGGCATGGGGGCCACCTTTGTCAGCAACGTGATCGTCCTGGTGGACGGATTCCGGCTCAACCCGCCGGACCTGGCCGGCCCGGACTATTCCTCCATTCCCATCGACCAGATCGAGCGGATCGAAATCGTCCGGGGGGCAGGGTCCGTGCTCTACGGCGACGGCGCCGTGGGGGGCGTGGTCAATATCATTACGAAAAAAGGCGCACCGGAGAGGGAAACCAGCATCTACACCGCCTATGGGAGTTATGAAACCTACGACACCCGGGCGGCCACCCGGGGCCAGGTCGGGGACCTGCGCTATAGCATCAGCAGCTCCTACTACGATACGGACGGGTACCGCGACAACAACGCCTTTCGCAAAAAGGACGTGGGCACCCATTTTGATACCGATCTTTCCGATGTCATGACCCTTATGCTGGGGTACAGTTATCATGACGACAAAATTGGGCTTCCGGGTCCCGTGCCCGCGGCCGACAACCGTTCCAGCCGACGCAAGGATACGCTCTACCCGGACGATTTCTCCGAGACCACCGAGCATCGCCTGACCGCCGGCACCTCCCTGGATTTCGACCAGTGGGGCCAGTGGGATCTTCAACTCACCTACCGCGATCGCGACAATCCCTATATTCTGGGGTACAACCCCCTCCTGTCCAAGTCCGAGCAGACCGACGAAATCACCGAAGACAGCCTGCAATCCAACCTCGTTTACCGCAACACCTTTGACCTGTTCGGTCGGGATCAGCGATTTATCTGTGGTGTGGATTTCTTCTATACGGATTACCTGCGTGAGGAGGCCCGGGCGTCCAAAAAAAATCGCGACATGACGAAGACCGAAGGATTTTTGCAAACGGAGATTTCCCTGCCGGGAGATGTCATTCTCAGCGGTGGTTTCCGTAAATCCTACTATGAGGGTGATTTCCGGGATGACAGCTACGAAGATTTTTACACGACGCCACCGCCGCCGCCGCCCATCATCCCGCCGCAGTATCTCTACTCGGCATGGGTGCGGGGGGATTCCGAAACCCAACGCTGGACCAACGAAGCCTGGGACGTGGGCCTGACCTGGCTGCTGAATGAAGACACCAGCTTGTTCGCCAGCGCCGCTCAGAGCTACCGGATCCCCAATGTGGATGAACTGACCCTGGCGGCCGACGATCTCAGGCCCCAGGAGGGGCACCATTTCGATGTCGGCCTGCGGACCCGGATCGCCGAATGGATGGAGTGTACGCTGACCCTCTTCTGGATCCGGATCAAGGATGAAATCTACTATGGTGAGGACCCCGGCCCTCCGGTGACCCAGCTGAACCGCAACTATGACGAGAAGACCAGACGTCGCGGCATCGAAGTGGATCTCAAGGCCTACCCGACGACGTCGGTGTACCTGTGGGGCAATTTCAGCTATGTCGATGCCGAGTTCGAGGGCTCCGGTGATACGATTCCGCTCGTTCCGGAAGCCAAGGGATCGGTCGGGCTCGAATACGCTTTGCTGGATCCCCTCACCCTTGCCCTGACAGGGACTTTCGTGGGCACACGCTACGACGGCAATGACCAGAGCAACGACCAGTACGACAAACTTCCGGCCTACGAAGTCTTCGATGCCAAGCTGAGCTATCAATACAAGGATGTCAAATTGTTCTGCGGGTTGAACAACATCTTCGACGAGAAATACACCACGGTCAGCTACAGCGAATTTATCTATCCCATGCCCGGGCGAAACGGTTATGTGGGGGTCGAGTGGATTTTCTAGTTTACTGAATAGGAGATAACAACATCATGCTTGCACTATACGGACAGGGCGGGCCGATTATGCTGCCGCTGCTGTTGTGTTCCATTATTTCAGCCACCGTGATCATCGAACGGTTCTGGTTCTGGGGACGGATCGACGGGCGGCTGGATGCCGGGCGTCTGGAGACCTGTCTGGAACATGCCCGCCGGGGGGAATGGCATCGCGCCCTGGCGCTGGTCGCCGATCGCCGTGACTACCTTTCCATCGTCTTGCTTGCTGGTATTGATGGCCGCTACGCCTCCCCGTCCAAAGTCATGGCGGCGGTGGCCACCGAAGAAGTGAGCCGGATGCGGCGCTATATGCCGGTGCTCGATACCGTTATTACGGCGGCGCCGCTGTTAGGGATTCTGGGAACGGTCATCGGTATCATCGTCTCCTTCGATATCCTGGGAAGCCGCGGCATCGAAGACCCTCTGGCCGTGACATCCGGTATAGCCCAGGCCCTGATCACCACGGCGGCCGGTCTGACAGTGGCCATTATTACGGTATTTCCCTACAACTACTTCAATGCCCGGGTGGCCCGGGCGATCCATCGTATGGAAACATGGACCACCCGGCTGGAAGCTATCCTGGCTTCCCCTGTTGCCCGCAACATACCGGTCAAGGAGATGGGCCATGAAGCTCAATTGGCCAACTGATTCGCCACCCCGTGTCGAGATCTTGCCGCTGATCGATATCGTTTTTCTGCTGCTGGTTTTTTTCATCTATGCCATGCTTTCGATGACGGTCAACCGGGGAGTCGATGTCGACCTTCCCGAGGCATCCACGGCGGAGACCCGCAAAGAAGAATCCATTTGCATTACGATCCGTGGGAATGGGGCCTTGTCTATTGACAAGCAGTCCCTGGATTGGACGGACCTGTCGGGACAGTTGCGAGACCGAAGGGCGTCATGTGATCATATGCCGTTGTTCATAAGGGCCGACCGGTCCGTGCCCTATGAAAAGGTATTCAAAGTATTGGATTTGGCCCGTGGGGCCGGATTTTATGACATATCCCTGATGGCGGAAGCCGTACCGTGAAACGACTGGCCGTGTCGGCAGTCATAGCGGTATTGCTGCATACCGTTCTATTCTTGACCGAAAAGCCGCACGGGAACATCGGCAGCCGGAAAACGCCGAAACAGGGCGCCGTCAGGATGCACCTGGTAGCCCCAGAAACCTCCCTTACATCGCCTGCCAAGACTACTCCCTCCGAGCCTACGCCTGGTGCGTCTCCCAAAGCAAAAGCACCCCAGAAACCATTACCGGCCAAACCATCGCCAGCGGTCGTGCCCCAACAGGCCGCTGTCCTACAGCCGTCTTCCCCCAAACCTGTTACACCGAAGATCAAACCACAGGTTAAAACTAAGCCGGTTCCGAAGCCGGTGCCGGTCAAAGCCTCAAGCGCGACGGCACCAATTCCAACCCCGCCGGTTCGCTCCCAGCCGGATACAAATGTCCGGCAGAAAACAGTCGATCCCCCGCCACAAGGAATCGATGGGGTCCATTCGCCCAAGCCTGGACAGCCGGCGGCGTCTCCAGCCATAGCCACCGGTCATGCGAATGCATTGACAGCGTCGCTATCCGAGGGAAAAGGCGTTGCCATTCGTATGGCACAACCGCTCTACAAAAAAAATCCACCCCCGGAATACCCCCGTAAGGCACAACGGCGTGGTTACCAGGGCATTGTGACCCTGGCGGTCCTGGTGGATGTTGACGGGCACGCCAAAAAACTCAGGGTGGCCCGCGGCAGTGGTTATCGCCTGCTGGATCGGGCGGCCGTTCGCTCGGTCCGCAACTGGGAATTCGAGCCCGGATCCAAGAACGGTCATTGCATTGAGATGTGGGTCGAAGTGCCGATTCGATTTCGCCTCAGGGCCCAGTGAGGCGCACGCCAGACGAATGCATTCCGAGTTGTTCCCAAGCCGATTCGGGATCGACCGCCCGGTTTTTCTTGATCCCGCCCGGTGCTTTCGATAACCTAAGCGCCACTGACGGGATTTTCTCCCGACAACCATCCCCACAATTTTTCGAATGGAGACCGCGGCGGACCCCATGCGCTCGGACACTGTCGAAGACTATCTGAAGGCGATTTATATCCTCCAGGAGAAGCACGGCCGGGCCAAGACCTCCGCGTTGTCCGAACGCCTGGGCGTGACGCCGGGCTCGGTGACCGATATGCTCAAACGCCTGGCCGGCCAAAAGCCCTGTCTGGTCCTCTACCAGTCGCATCATGGGGTTACCCTCACGGCGCTGGGAACCCGAAAAGCGCTGGCCGTCATTCGCCGTCACCGCCTGCTGGAAACCTTTCTTCACGACGTGCTGGGGTATGCCTGGGACGAGGTGCACACCGAGGCCGAACGCCTCGAGCATTGTCTTTCTGATCGGCTGACCGAGGCGATTGCGGAACACCTCCACCATCCGGACCGCGACCCCCACGGCGATCCGATCCCGTCGCCGGAGGGCAAGCTGCCAAGCGCCAGCGGGCACCCCCTCAGCGAACTGGCCATCGATTGCCCGGCGCGTATCACCCGGGTGCGGCTGCAGGACGAGACCGCTTTGCGGTACCTGGCCCAAAACGGTATCGTCATCGGCGAAACCGTCCAAATTCTGGAGCGCTCGCCTTTGGACGGGCAAATCCGCCTGCAGCTGGGGTGCGGCCGAGAGGTTCGCACGGTCAGCCTGGGGCTGGGGGTTGCGGCCGCTATCGATGTCGAACCGGTATAGATTGAAGCAGTCGAAATAAATATTTTGGTTGACCAAAATTTTTTCGTTCTTATTGTAAATTTCAGTATCCGCAACAACGGCCACCGCAACATCGTGTTGCCGTGAAACGCTTAATTTGTCGTCCCGCGAGGTGAACCGATGAAAACTGCTATTGCACACCCTCTCATGGACAAGGCCCGGTTGTCGGCCATGATCGTTTTGACCCTCATGACCCTGCTGGTTTTGAATGGAACCGCCCGGGGCGTCTACAAGGGCGGCTACCCCTACCGCATCGGTGCCACCGTGGGCATGGTGGGGGATATTGCCAAAGCCGTGGCCGGTGACAAGGGCGACGTCACCTTTGTGATCGGCGCCGGGGTCGATCCCCATGTGTACAACCCCACCCGCAGCGACGTGGCCACCCTGTTGAAATCGGATATCATCTTCTACGCGGGCCTGCTGCTGGAAGGGCAGATGGCCGACGTGCTGGTCAAAGTGTCCCGCAGGCGGCCGGTATACGCCGTCACGGAACTGCTCCAGGCCGATTATCTGATCCACGACCCGGCAACCGCCCACAGCGATCCCCACGTGTGGATGGACGTGAGCGGCTGGATGAAAGCCGTGGAAGTGGTGCGCGACGCCCTGGTGGAATTCGACCCGGCCCACAGCGCGACCTACCAAAGCAATGCCGCAGCGTATCTTGACCAGTTGAAGAAATTGGATGCTTACGCCCGCCAGGCCATGGCATCGATACCGGAAAGCAAGCGTGTTCTGGTGACGGCCCATGATGCCTTTACCTATATGGGGCGGGCCTACGGGATCGAGGTCATGGGGATCCAGGGGCTTTCCACGGAATCGGAGGCGGGCCTGAAGGACATCAACCGTATCGTAGATGAGCTGGTGCAGCGTCAGATTCCGGCCGTTTTCGTGGAAACCAGCGTGTCCGACAAGAATGTCAAAGCTCTGATCGAGGGGACCCGCAGCCGCGGCCACAGCGTTACCATCGGCGGCGAGCTTTTTTCCGATGCCATGGGGCCGGCCGGTACGTATGAAGGTACCTACATCGGCATGATCGACCACAACGTGACCGTGATCACCCGCGCCCTGGGGGGACAGGCGCCGGCGGCCGGCATGCAGGGGCGCTTGCGCCACGCAAATTAAAAGGTCATTGGTTCTATTAAATCCGCCCTTCGGCGGCGAATCCGTAAAGTTTTTACCGATCCAAGGTGTTTTTTTCATGAATTCTTCATTTTCTGTCCCGTGACAGAGAACGAAGCAAAAGAGCACGCTCGTGTGCCGCGGCCCCTACGGGGCTTCCCTGCGCGTCGTCGCGTCGGACGGAGTACGCGGAAACTCGCCCGCCTTCGCTTGAGCTACGGCGGGCTCAGACAGTCCGCGCGCTTTAACCCGTCCGCCCCGCCGATGCTCGGCGCGGCACAATGAGAAAAAATTAAAAACGACAAACCATTTTCAAGCCCCCTCGAAGGGGCTACTCAAGGCCTTGCGCTAAGGAGGACCCTATGGCGGCTCAAGCCCAAGCCAACCGACAATCGTCTTCAACCCGTGTGCATGCGCTTTCCGAAGATCAGCGCCGCCGGCTGCCCCTGGCGATTCAGGATCTGACCGTGGCCTACCACCGCAAGCCGGTGCTCTGGGATGTGGACCTGGCGATTCCCGAGGGTCGGCTGATCGCCGTGGTGGGGCCCAACGGCGCCGGCAAAAGTACGTTGATCAAGGCCGCCCTGGGATTGATCCCCCGGGCATCGGGCCGGGTGACCATTTACGGCCAACCCTACGACAAACAGCGTCGTCTGGTGGGCTACGTGCCCCAGCGGGAGAGCGTAGACTGGGATTTTCCGGTCAATGCCCTGGATGTCGTGACCATGGGGCTCTACGGCCGCATCGGTTGGTTTCGGCCTGTGGCCAGCGCTCACCGGCGCCGGGCGCTGGAAGAGCTGGAGAAGGTCGGCATGGCCCCCTATGCCCAGCGCCAGATCAGCCAGCTTTCCGGCGGCCAGCAGCAGCGGGTTTTCCTGGCCCGGGCCCTGGCCCAGGACGCTGATCTCTATTTCATGGACGAACCCTTTGCCGGGGTGGACGTGGCCACTGAACGGGCCATCATCGCCCTGCTCAAGGAGTTGAAGGCTGCCGGCAAGACCTGCGTGGTGGTGCACCATGACCTGCAGACCGTACCCACCTATTTCGATCACGTGGTCCTGCTCAACATGCGGGTGGTGGAAGCCGGTCCCGTCGATGCGGTTTTCACCGAAGAGAATCTCAAAAAGACTTACGGCGGCAAGCTGACCCTGCTCTCCCAGGCCCTGTTCGAATATTCCAAGGACCCGCGCCTGCCGTCGGGAACCCGGGGAGGAGGGGGGCTATGAGATTGCGCCTGCTGATGCTGACGCCGCTGGGGCTGCTGCTGGGGGGGCTGCTCGATCCCTCCTGGGTGGCCGCCGCCGGTCTGGGCGAGCACACCCTGGCCTGGCCTTCCGGCGAAGAATTGCTGCGGGTATTGACCCTCCGGGACTACAACACCCGGGTGGTCATCGTGGGCACCACCCTATTGGGCCTGGCCGCCGGGCTGGTGGGCACCTTCCTGCTGCTGCGCAAGCGGGCCCTTTTGAGCGACACCCTGAGCCACGCCAGCCTGCCGGGGATTGCCCTGGCATTTATCCTGCTCACCGCCCTGGGGGCGGAAGGCAAAAATCTGCTGGCCCTGATCGGGGGTGCGGCCTTTTTCTGCATCCTGGGAACGGGCGCGGTTATCCTGATCCAGCGCTACTCGCGCCTCAAGGACGATGCCGCCCTGGGCATCGTCCTGAGCGTCTTCTTCGGGCTGGGCATTGCCCTGATGGGCATCGCCACCCGCATGGGTTCCGGCAACGCGGCCGGACTCTCTTCCTTTATTTACGGCAAAACGGCCTCCATGCTGTTTTCCGATGCCGTTTTGATTGCGGTGGTGGCCCTGCTGGCCGCCATTTGCGGGGTGCTGTTTTTCAAGGAATTCGCCCTGCTGTGCTTCGATGCCGATTACGCCGCGTCCCAGGGCTGGCCGGTCACCGGGCTCGATTTCCTCATGATGACCCTGGTGGTGGTGGTCACCGTCATCGGCCTGCAGGCCGTGGGGCTGATCCTGGTGGTGGCCCTCTTGATCATCCCGCCGGCCGCGGCCCGTTTCTGGACTTACAGCCTGAAACACATGCTCTGGATCTCAGGGCTTTTTGGCGCCCTGAGCGGCCTTTTCGGGGCCGGTATCAGCGCCCTTATGGCCAACCTGCCGGCCGGGGCGGTCATTGTCCTCACGGCGGCCCTGCTGTTCGGCGTGAGCCTGGTTTTGGGCACGGCCCGCGGGCTGGCCCGACGGGGCGTGGAGCGCCTGCAGCTAAGCCGGCGCATCCGGCATGAAAACCTGCTGCGGGAAATTTACGAAATGATGGAGGTCTGCGGTGTTTCACCGGACGATGCCGAACTGGACTGCGCTTTGCCCCAGGTCACCATGAACATGCTCCTCAGGCGGCGCTCCTGGACCCCGGGGCAGCTGCGCCGGGCGCTGGCCCGGGGGGTGGCGGACGGTCTGCTTGCCTCGGACGACGGCCATTGGGAACTGACGGCTGCCGGCCTGGAGGAAGCCCGTCGCATCGTGCGCAAACACCGGTTGTGGGAAACCTATCTGATCGAATATGCCGATGTGGCCCCGGGGCATGTGGACTGGGGGGCGGACGAGATCGAACACGTGCTGGACGCCGAACTGGTGGCCGAACTGGAAAAACGGCTGCCCGCCGAAGTGCTGCAAAAGATGCCGGCCAGTCCCCATCACATCGAACCCATTCAAGGAGAGGCCGCATGATGGAGTGGACATCTTTCGACACCTGGATCGTGGTCACGGGCATGCTCAGCGCCATGGCCTGCGCCCTGTTGGGCAACTACCTGGTGCTGCGGCGCATGAGCATGATGGGGGATGCCATCAGCCACGCCGTCCTGCCGGGGCTGGCCATCGCCTTCATCGTCACCGGCAGCCGCGGCAGCCTGCCCATGCTGGTGGGGGCCACCCTGATCGGGATCGTTACCGCTTTCCTGGTCCAGGGTATCTTCCGATTGAGCGGGCTGGACCGGGGCGCTTCCATGGGGGTTATCTTTACGACGTTGTTTGCCCTGGGCCTGATCCTGATCCGGCAGGCTGCCGACCATGTGGACCTGGATCCCAGCTGCGTTCTCTACGGGGCCATCGAACTGACGCCCCTGGATACCTATCTGGTGGGCGGTTTCGAAATCCCCCAGGCGGCGGTGACCAACGGGGTCATGCTGCTGTTCAACCTCCTTTTTGTCGTGGCCTTCTACAAGGAACTCAAGATCACGTCCTTTGACCCGGCCCTGGCCACCACGCTCGGCATCAATGCCGATCTGCTGCACTATATTCTCATGACCCTGGTGGCGGCCACCACCATTGCGGCCTTCGAGAGTGTCGGCAGCATCCTGGTGATCGCCATGCTCATCGTACCGGGGGCGACGGCCCACCTGCTGACCGATCGGCTGGGGGTGATGTTGGGCGTGAGCCTTGTTTTTGCGGCCCTGGCAGCCCTGTTGGGGCATGTGGGCGCCATCACCGTGCCCACCTGGTTTGGATTTCGCGACACCAGCACGGCCGGCATGATGGCCGTTATGACGGGCGTGCTCTTCCTCCTGGTGTTTCTCTTCGCCCCGCGCTACGGGGTTTTGAGCCGGGTGACCCAGCAGGCGCGCCTGGCGATCAAGATCGTGGGGGACGATATCCTGGGACTGCTGTACCGGTTCCAGGAAATGGCACCGGCCGGGGCTGCCCCCATGCACGCCGAGGATTTCCGGAAGGCGCTGAAGCAGAACTGGCCCGTCCGGATGGCGCTCTGGCGTTTGGCCCGTCGCCGCTGGGTGCGTCCGGTTGAGAACGGATTCGCCCTGACCGATGAAGGCCTGCGCCAGGGGCGGGGCATCATCCGCAGCCATCGCCTGTGGGAATCCTTTTTGTGCGGCAAGATGGGCTACTGCGAAACCGATGTCCACACCCCGGCCCACCATCTGGAGCATTTTACGGACGAGGCCATGCAGACCCGCCTTGAAGATGCGGCCGACAGCTCCGGGCAGGATCCGCACCATCGAGCGATTCCGCCGGCACGTTGAGGTCTGGTTATAAATTTTGGTTCTTCTCCCCATTAGTTGGGAGAAAGGGTCCAAGGGGTATAGGATTCAAGTGGCCAAGGGTTTGTTCTCTGGAGATTTAATCAGAGCTTTCAGCATTCGCTCGATTGGCCCAATTTTCACTGCTAATTTTGGAAAACGTTTCGATACATTTTATCGATGCAAACAAAGCGCATATGCTTTTTGCCACCCTTGCCATTCTTTGTAATTTTTCAGTATTTCACTTGACCCCTTGACCCCTTGACCCCTTGACGCCTGGAACCCTTATGATCCCGAGATGCCCAAGCGGTAATACCCTGTGACCCAGTTGCTCATTTGCACCAACTATTCGGGAGAAGACCCTAAATTTTCAACGCATGGCGTCGGCCTGTAATTGCGGAGGACTCGCACACAACATGAAAAATACCATGCCCGCACCTTCCGAAAATGGACACGCTGATCCGCCCTCGTATCGTATCCTGGTCTGGGACCTGCCGACCCGTGTTTTTCACTGGCTGCTTGTGGTGCTGGTTGCGGTTTCCTTCATCACGGGAAAGGCCGGTGGAACGGCCATGCAGTATCACGAGTGGAGCGGTGTGGCGATACTCGCGCTGGTTCTGTTTCGGGTGCTGTGGGGGGTGCTGGGAGGGGCGCCGTCGCGGTTTTCTTTTTTCGTGCGCGGTCCGCGCCACGTCTTTGATTATGCACGGTCCCTTCTCGGCAGCGGCGATCGACCTCATCTCGGTCATAACCCCATGGGGGGCTGGTCGATCCTGGCCATGTTGGCATCCCTTTTTATCCAGGCGGGAACAGGCCTTTTTGCCAGTGACGACATTCTCACCGAAGGCCCCCTGTTTCATCTGGTCAGCACGGATACCAGTCAGTGGCTGACCCGAATCCACCATTTCAACCTGAACATCCTCATTGGCCTGATGGCGTTGCATTTGGCCGCCATTGTCTTCTATTGGGGGGTGAAGGGCGACAATCTGGTCCTGCCCATGATAACGGGCCGCAAATTCTGGCACGAAGCCGTCGATCTGGCGATGGGGGGGGCGTTCAAGGCTTTGCTGCTGGCGGTTGTCACCGCGGCCCTCGTTTACTGGGGGATTTACTGATCGGATACCATCAGGAATGCGGGACGGATTGGGACAAGGGGACGTCGGCTTGTGCGGCGCCCCCTTCAAGTTTTCCGGCCGGGTGAAACCGTTATTTGCGGAAAGGTTTGTGGCAGGCCTTGCAGTTTTGGGCCACTGTGTTAAACGGCGCCTTGATGCCGTTTAAATCCCCACCCTGGGCGGCTTCCGCCAGCAGGGCCGTGCTCTCCTCAAAGGCTTTGGCCGACGTCATAAAATCGTCCTTTTTTTTGAAAACCGCCGAACTCATGGTGGTGTCACCCTTGTCCGTGCCGGGCTCGAGAAAAGCGTCCCAGGGTAGTGTCGCCAGGTGTTTGACGGTCTCGGCGTCGGCAGCGAAGTCTTCGCGGGCAAATGCCGACTTGCCCTGCACGACGGCCCCCATGCTTTTAAAATGCTGGGCGATCAGAACCATCACCGCTTTGCGGTACTTGATGGCGTCTTCGGGTTTGGCGAACTGCGCCATGGCGATCCCGGCTACCATCGTTACGGCCATGGCACATACCATGATACGGGTCTTTGTCTTCATGGTTTCCCCCTTTCAAGGCTTCTCTGGCGTTATTGGCAGACAAATTGAATTAAACAGGAATGCAAGCGATAGGCGCGAAAACAATTCCATAAAACCCGGACGGACGTCAACGCTTTTATGCCTCAGGCCCCCGCACTCTGAGATCCAACGAGGCGCGAGGCGTACACCCGGTACGCCGCAGCGCTGAAGCCCGCCGCACAACGCCGAGGTTGGTTAGATCCCGAAGTGGAGAATGTAACTGAGCTGGCATCTTAAACCCGCTGGAACGGGTGCGTGAAACAGCCAAGGTCAAGGCGTGCCAAGGCTGAGGCGTGAGGCGTACACGCGGTACATCGCAGCGCTGAAGCCTGCTGCACAGTGCCGATGTTGGTGGGATCCCGTAGTGGAGCCTTTACCTGCGACGCCATCCCAGATCAGCTGGAACGGGTGCGTGAAACAGCCAAGGTCAAGGCGTGCCAAGGCTGAGGCGTGAGGCGTACACCCGGTACGCCGAAGCGCTGAAGCCTG
>Ga0207799_100094_pt1 | contig 107704 bp, 96 predicted proteins | sample TtanPargueraPR_4_FD_187742 | JGI IMG/M metagenome (GOLD analysis project Ga0207799, IMG submission 187742) | Aerobic enrichment media microbial communities from Bioluminiscent Bay, La Parguera, Puerto Rico - Tt and M2 (SPAdes) | ecosystem: Environmental > Aquatic > Marine > Unclassified ...
GTGAAGCGAGTCATTATCTTTTATTTTTCCGGCACCGGCCATACTGAGATCGTCGCGGAGATGCTGCGGGACGCCCTGCACGCCCGGGGTGTCCATGTGGACAGCCGCAGGATCGACCGCTGCCTGCGGGAGGGGAGCGTCCCGGGTGTTTCCTCCTACGACGCCGTCGGGATCGGATACCCCGTCTACGCGTTCAACGTGCCGCGGACGGTGGAGGATTTTATCCGGATGCTTCCCCGGAGCGATAGGCCTGTGTTTGTATTCAAGACGGCGGGAGAGCCCTTTGTGTTCAATAACACGTCATCCTATTTCATCCACGGACAGCTAAGGCGCAGGGGGTATGATCTCACATACGAGCGGCTGTTTCTCATGCCCTACAATATCATATTCCGCTATCCCGACGAGGTGGTGAAGGAGATCTACACCCTGTCGGCGCGATTGGCGGGCCGGATGGCGGCGGAGATCGTCCGGGGGGTGGACATACGGCCCCGGTACAACCCGCTCCTGCTGCTCATATCCCTGGTGATGCGGATACAGTTCCCCGGGGCGCGGTTGAACGGCAGGCTGATGCGGGCCGCGGGGGACTGCAATCTCTGCGGAAAGTGCGTCCGGGAGTGCCGGGCTGGGAATATCCGGATCGATGGGGGCAGGGTCCGGTTCGGGTGGAACTGCGTGATGTGCATGCGGTGCGTGATGCTCTGCCCCCGCGGCGCCGTGAAGGCGGGGCTATTGGATCACTGGGCGGTGCGGGGGGCCTATGACTTCAAGGGGATCATGAACGACCCCGAGGTGCAGGGGGATACTATCCAGAGATACGGGAAGGGATTCTTTGGGCATTTCAGGAAATATGTAAAAAAGACGGAGGCGCTGCTGCGGGAAACGGATGAGGACGAGAGCGCCTGAGGGAGGAGATATGATCGATACCAAAAAACGAAAAAGCGCGGCGATCATCACCGCCATGGGACTGGGGTCCTACGCCGGGGTCCAGGGGATGGTCCAGGCCATCGTGGCGCTCTGCCGGGGGGATATGGTCACCGGATTTCTGATCCACGGGGTGGGCGCCCCCTGCGCCCCGGACAGGGTGTGGCACGCCTGCATGCCCGCGGTGACGCTGCTGCCCGATATGACATTCACCGCCATCATGACGATGATCGTGAGCTTTACGATCATCGTCTGGTCGCTGGTCAGCGTCCACGTCAGGTACGGGGGGCTGGTCCTGATCGGGGCGTCCCTCCTGCTGGTGTTTGTGGGCGGCGGATTCACGGGACCCCTGGTGGGGATGCTGGGGGGCCTGTCGGCCCTGTGGGCCGGGGGACGGCCGCCGCGACTTGCGTTCCTTTCGGGATGGTGGCCCTGGCCCCTGGTGATACTGCTTGTGACCTATCCCTTCGGGTTTTTGTTCGGATACCTGTTCCCCGAGCTCGCGCTGCGATTGCGGGTACTGATCATCGGGGGATTCGACGGACTGCTGCCCATCGTGACGGTATTGACTGGATGGGCCCGGGACGGTAGGACCGCGTAAGGAGATAAGGATGAAGCCAAATCCCCCGGTACAAAAGAATCAGGAGATCGAGGTGCGGATAACGGGTCTTACCCGGGAGGGGATGGGTGTGGGCCGGGTTTCGGGGTACGCCCTTTTCGTCCACGGGGCGCTGCCGGGAGAGACGGTCCGGGTCCGGGTGGAACGGATCGAGAAGCGGTACGGATACGCCAGGACCCTGGATGTGATCGAACCAAGTCCCGAGCGGACCGCCCCCGCCTGCGCCGACGCCGCCCCCTGCGGGGGATGCGCGCTTCAGCACATATCGTACCCGGCACAGCTTGCGTGGAAACGGCAGTGGGTCGTGGACGCGTTTGCGCGGATCGGGGGGATGGAGGTCACGGTCGCCCCGACCCTGGGGATGAAAAACCCCCATGCGTACCGCAACAAGGCGGTCTATCCGGTGCGAAAAGGGCCGGACGGGGAAGTCTTGATCGGGTTCTTCGCGCCCAGGAGCCACCGGGTGGTGGACGTAGGGAGTTGCGGGATACAGCACCCCGCAGCGGGACAGGCCGTGGCGGCGGTACGGCGGTGGATGAAGGAAGAAGGCGTCGCCCCCTATGACGAAACCGATGGGACCGGAACGGTCCGGCATCTGATGGTGCGGGTGGGATTCGGTACCGGGGAGGTACAGGTGGTCCTGGTAACCAACGGGGAGAAACTGCCCGCCGCGGAAAGCCTGATCGGGACCCTGGGGGATTCGGTGCCGGGACTCGTATCCGTCGCGCAGAATGTGAATACCCGCCGGGACAATGTGATCCTGGGGATTCAAAACCGGACGCTGTGGGGCCGGGAGTGGATCGAGGATACACTGGACGGGCTTACATTCCGGGTGGGCTCCTTGTCCTTCTACCAGGTGAACCCGGCCCAGACCGTCGCGCTATACCGGGAGGCGATAGGACGGGCGGGCCTCACGGGGCAGGAGACGGTGGTGGACGTCTACTGCGGGATCGGGACCATCAGCCTCTTCGCCGCTCGGTGCGCCGATCGGGTGGTCGGCGTGGAGAGCGTCTGCGAGGCTATCCGAGACGCCCGGGAAAACGCGAGGCAAAACGGCATCGAGAATGTGAAATTCATCTGCGAGAAGGCGGAAGAGTGGCTGCCCGAGGTGGTGCGGGACGGATTCAGTCCCGACGTGGTCCTGCTGGACCCGCCCCGGAAGGGATGCGATAAAAAGCTGCTGGATGCGGTCCTCGCCGCCAAGCCCGTTCGAGTCGTGTACGTCTCCTGCGACCCGGCCACGCTGGCCCGGGACGTGAAGGTATTGACGGAGTCGGGGGAGTATCGGATCGAGGGGGCCGTGCAGCCGGTGGACATGTTCCCCCAGACTGGGCACGTTGAGACGGTTACTTTGATAACAAGGGTAAAAGAGTAGAGGTTCGTAAGGCGCAGTATATAAGCCGTTTGTGTGTTTTTGCGTTTTAAAATAGGGGTATGAAAAATGTGACTTTTCTGCTTCGTGGGAACATATCGAAACAAGCCTTTATCCTCGTGACAGAGCGATTTAGATGTCGGTGCTTGGCGAGTGGTCAATATAGATATCAGAGGTTTGTTCTTAATGAAATATTCTCACGAACCAATAATTAAAGAAGAAAAGTATGAGCAGGTCCAGACATAAATGAAGTGTGGAAGCAATATTGAGATTGTTTTTGGGAAGTCGAAGAGAAAAGGAACACATTACAGTAGTAAGCGTAAGAAGTTAGATTAATTTTGTGGTCATAATCATATAGAATGTTTGGTTAATGGAGGTAAGGTAAAAGTGAATACTATATTATGGATTACTATTGTTATTGTTTTTATCATTCTATTGGTAGGGATTGACTATACGCACTTCATCAGAGAACGGAATAATGTGCGTGAGGGTTTTCTTGTTGCCAGCACTCATTTCGGAAAGGTGGAATATTTAGACATAGGACCTAAAGAAGGTCCGGTTATTCTGTTTTCAACCGGCGGAGGTGCAGGTATTGATGCCGTGACAGCGTTTGATTGGCTTGTTGAAAGAGGTTATAGAATTATCTCTATTAACCGCCCAGGATATTATAATCTACCGGTTGATGTTGCTAATTCCATCAAAGAACATGCAAAGATATATTATGAGGTTATTCAGTCATTAGATATCAGTGAAGTTAATGTATTGGGAGTATCTATGGGTGGTTTGTCTTCTCTTTATTATGCACAATCATATCCTGTTAAATCAATGGTGTTATGGAGTGCTGTTACCAAAGAATATCGTCCCAACCAAAAAGCCATTAATTCACTATTAGGTAGACTGGTCATGACAGATAAGGGAAAGAATTTAATCTCATGGATGATGTTAAGATCGGCTCAGATCTTTCCAAGGGCCACTATTGGCAGTTTTCTAAAGACAGAGGCAGACTTGGATAAAAGGCAAACTAATCTTCTCATAAATTCAATTGTTAATGATGAATATGAAAAGAGGCAGTTATTACAATTTGTTAAATCCATGACACCAATGGGTGCTCTCCATGCCGGAATGATGGATGAAATAGAAAAGTCTGCTTTACCTCAGTCCATTAATTGGGATAAAATTAATATGCCTGTTTTAGCGATCCACTCGACTATTGACAAAGATGTAGGGTATGAACATTTCGAAAGTCTTAAAAATAATCTTGTTAACGGAACGTTCATCTCCGTTGAAGCCGGAGGCCATTTTATCTGGTGGGGACCTAAGGGTAGAGAGGTTATCAGAAATACATTAGAATTTTTTGACAAAATAAACAAGTAAAAGTACATGATTGGGAAGTACTGATTCAGATGAGAATAAAGATATCTAACCCATCACTTTAATGATGTGACTAGAAAAATTACGATGAAATTAACGATATAAATATTGTTCTCTCAACTGTATGGTTGAATTTCATGTTTGAGTGTGGAAGAAGGATATTGGATAGAGAGCATAGAAGTGGCTATTTAAGCGCATTTGAGAGGTTTGCTAATATTGAAATTGACATCTATTCTGACCTCTGTATTTAGTCTACATATCACACGTGGAGTGCGTGGTGGGACTATATCGAGTAGCCTCGTAAAACTGCTGAGCAAAGCAGTTGGTGTAAGTCCGGGGCCGATGCTTACATTTGACTTTGTGAAAGAATAGTGTTGAAAATATGACACTATTTAATTGTTAATGTCATCCATATATTATATAATTAAGTGAGTGCGCGATGGTAAAAAAAAGCGAACCAATTCATCGTGATTATATGAAATACGGGCGGGTTTTGGAGGATGTCATTGACGAATGTTAATTTACATGAATACTTCGAGAAACAAAATAGATTTAGTGGAAATGTATTGGTAGCAAAAAATAATGAAATTATATTCAATGAATCATACGGATACTCAAATAAGGAAAAAGGAATAAAAAATACGCCTCAAACAAAATTCATGATTGGCTCGATGACAAAGGCAATAACCGCATTATGCATTATGCAGTTGTCAGAAAAAGGTGTGCTTTCAACACAACGGAATATGGAAGATTATATTCCAGACCTCTACGAGGGTCAAGGAATTACCATTCATCATCTTCTAACCCATACTTCCGGGATACCTAACTACCTGACGCTAAAAAAATAAATACAATGGGGAGAACGTCATACACCCCAAGAAATACTACAAATCGTAAAAGGCTATAAATTGAAGTTCACTGTGGGTGAAAAATGGTCGTACAGCAATACTAATTATCTTATTCTTGGATTGATAATTGAAGTGGTTTCCGGGATGAATTATCACCAATATGTTAAAAATCATATATTTATTCCCGCTAAAATGAATCATTCAGGTTTTATTGATGAAGAACAAAAAAACGTGGCCAATCATTATATTATGGGTGAAAAAGGGTTCTATATGGACCCGTCAATGTTCTTTGCTTGTGATATTGTATCAACTGTTGGTGATTATTATTTGCTTGATCGAGCAATTCAGGATGGTAAGCTATTGAAACCCCAAAAAGCAAAGGAAATGCAAAAGCCTCACTATGACGGCAGATATGTGAAATACGGATATGGATTGTGTATAAAAAATCATTTTGATCGAAAAAGTATATGCCATGGCGGGTCAATTCCCAATGGGTACGCTTCTCATTATGAAAGATATATTGATGACGATATTACCATTGTTGTATTGAGCAATGATATAGTAAAATACCACTTCTTATCAATGAAAGGGGCCGGTGGTACATATATAAGCAGAGAGATTGCTTCATTGATTTATGGTAAAAAGCTAGGTGCGCTAAAGAAGATATTCTAAAAGAGTGTCTTGATATACTGCGTATCTTTCATCTTCATGGCCGGGGGACGGTTCTTTTGCTTCTGGATGAACCAGACAAGATCCCCAGAGGGGATATGTAAGGAGGCCCTAATGATGGAATTCCTAAAAGTATTATTAATAATTGTCGGATCGCTTGCTGCCGCGCTGATGATCTTCGGCGGATGGTATTGTATACGGATGAGACATGAATTGCGTACCATGCGCCCGCTGGATACCCAGGAACTAGTAGACGGAATATATGTAATCAAAGAGGATACGTACATCAATATGTTCCTGATACGGGCCGACGGTGGCTACGTGGCCATAGACGCGGCCTACCATGAAGACAAAGTCAAAGGGGAAATGGACAAACTGAACATCGATCCGGCCATGGTGAAAGCCGTATTGCTGACGCATTCCGACTACGATCATGTGGGGGCGGTGAAGCTCTTTTCCAATGCCGCCGTGTATCTGCCCGCCGCCGAAGAACAGATGGTGAACGGCAAAACCGCCAGAGCCGCGTTGATTCATCATAATACGTTTGATTGCGCATACCAGCTTATCGAGGACAACCAGGCGCTCGATATCGCAGGTCTGAAAGTCAAGGGAATCTTAACCCCCGGACACACCCCCGGCTCCACCTGCTACCTGATCAACGATGCATACCTGTTTACCGGCGATACGCTGAAGCTGGAAGGTCAAAAAGCAGTGGTGTCGAATGAGTTCTTTAACATGGATACCGCCGCTCAAAGGAAATCCATCGCCAAGCTGGCCGGTTTATCCGGTATCAAGTATCTCTTTACCGACCATTACGGCTATACCGATAATGCGGCAAAGGCATTTGAGGACTGGAACGGTAAGTAAGCGTACCTAAGCGTAACGCGTCCTTGTCTTTCTTGGGCGAAGCAAGCACAGTAGATATGATATTAGCTCACGGTTGGAGGAACAGGCTTTATGGATGAAAAAATACGGTGCTCCTGGGCAGGGGATACCCCCATATACATAGACTATCATGACAACGAATGGGGACGGCCCGTACATGATGATACCAAGCTCTTTGAAATGCTTATCTTGGAGGGTATGCAGGCGGGACTTTCATGGATCACCGTGCTGAAAAAGAGAGAGGCGTTCCGGGAGGCTTTCGATGGGTTTGATCCATATACGGTAGCCCGCTATGACGACGCGAAAATAGAGAAGCTTTTGGCAAACAAAAATATCATACGGAATCGCCTGAAAATAAACGCGGCGGTGAGCAATGCCAAGGCTTTTTTACGCGTCATAGAAGAATACGGGAGCTTTGACCGATATATATGGGGATATGTGGAGTATACGCCTGTCACGGGCCATTGGGAAAAACTAGGTGACCTGCCCGCCAGCACCCCGCTCTCCGATAGGATAAGCAAAGACTTGAAAAAAAAGGGATTCAAGTTCGTGGGCTCGACCATCATCTACGCGTTCATGCAAGCCATTGGTATGGTCAATGATCATATTACGGATTGTTTTGTGTATGAGGAGATGAATGGGTAATACATGATGAACACGCGCTTGCATTGGCTCATCTAGTATGGAGGGTAGAAAATGGCGAAATACGTAGTGATCTACGAGGACGAGCGGGCAGGCGCTTTGCCGCCGGACCTGCTGACAGCTCATGTGGAACATCTACAAGATTTGCGGTCCAGGGGTATTTTATTTATGTGCGGGCCACTGAAAGACAGCGACGGCATGGCATTGCTGATACTCGAGGCAGATTCCCAGGAGGAAGTCGAAGGGTATGTATTGAAAGACCCCTTTATCGTGGAGAAATGGTATGCCAATCATCGCATCTACGAGTGGATCGAGGCAAACGAGAACAACAATTACCTGCTCGATACCGATGCGTAGACTGGATCCATAGTGTGAACGTAACCGAAGAGATACCGGTAAGGAGCGTGCGGATTTATGAAAGGCAAATTAATGTGGCTATCCCTGTGTCTTTGCCTGTGCATGATAGCCCTCAGCGGATGCGGCCAGCCCCAGAGCGCTATGCCGCAGGAACGGCAGTCTGCGGAGCCCCAATCCCAGCCCGCGTCCTATCGCACCGTCATGGAAGTGGAGGACTGGGGGCCCGCCATCACGAAGGTGATCGTGGACCTGGGCCAAACCGCGCAAAAGGGCGCTGTCGACACGGATACATTCAGGGTACACGTGGTACGGACAGAAGCCAGGCCGAATACGAAACTGATGGGGCAGGCAAAAGGCGATCGAGAAGTGACAAGGGCCTATATCTCCGATGAAAACGGAAACCAAGCGGACGAGGGAAATTACGCGACGCTGGAAATGGAGATAGGACCGGATGTCTCTCTGGGCTCGCCCATCAATTACAGCAGGACTACCAGTCTAAACGGCTGGGTCGAGTGTGCGTACACGATCACCCAGCGGAAGGATATCCCGGCACAATCAGGCCTGATCTCCGGGTTGGTGGCCGATCAGCCGGCGGGTGAGATCAAGGTGCTGCTGGATGACTTCACCGTATCGGAAGGAACGTACGACGGCATCGATATGAAATACGCGGGCTACACCCCGGCACAAAGCGGAAAGCGTCCGCTGATCATCTGGCTCAATGGCGCGGGGGAGGGCGGAAAGGATGGTCTGCTGCCCATAGCGGGGAATAAAGCGGTCAACTTCGCCTCAGAAGAGATCCAGGCGTATTTCGGCGGGGCCTATGTGTTGGCTCCCCAGGCCCCCACCATGTGGATGGACGGCAAAACGGGATTCGGCGATGGTACGTCCATCTATGAAGACGCGCTGATGGAATTGATCCAGGCGTATGTCGCCGCACACCCCGGGATCGATACCGACAGGATCTATCTCGGCGGGGATTCCAACGGGGGATATATGACCATGCTCTTGGCCAGGGACCATACCGGCTATTTCGCCGCCGCGTTCCCCACCTGTGAGGCATTGCGGGACACGCTGATCATGGAGCAGGACATACAAACGCTCAAGGACCTCCCCATTTGGTTTATCGCCGCCAAGACCGATACGACTGTGCCCGTGGACGAGTTTGTGGTGCCCACGTATAACCGGCTGGTCGCCGCGGGCGCTCGGGATGTCCATCTGTCTCTCTATGAAAAGGTCGTGGACCAGACAGGTCTGTATACACAGAAAGACGGCGCGCCCTACGAATACTATGGCCACTGGTCATGGATATACGTGTATAACAATGATCCCGCCGATGTCATCGACGGAAAGACCGTGACACTCATGGAGTGGCTGGCAGGCCGGTGAGTGGAAACCAGATTCAGCATTTTAGGGGAGTCACAGTATGGGCGTTTGTGTGTTGACCAGCATGTTCACGGACGGGTTTCCGGCGGCATTTGCGCAGCGGCTGCGGGACCGTATCCAGAAGAGAGACAGATTCGCCTTCGTCGCTTCCGAGTTTGAGGATGCGGGAGAAAAAAACGACCGTTACTTTGCGGTCTTTCTGGAGATGTTTATGCGGTGCGGGATCGTCTTTGATAACGCCCGCGTCATCGATGGAAGGATGACCAAAGAAGAGATCCAAACAGAGACGGCGGCCGCCGATGTGGTGTGGCTGGCGGGGGGAGACACCCCTGTCCAATACCGGTACTTCGAAGCATACGGGCTGGTCCCGGTCCTCAGGGAACATCGGGGGGCCATCATAGGGATGAGCGCGGGGGCGATCAATATGGCCCAAACCGCTGTCTGCTCCGTCACCTGCGGACATGTCCGGAAAGAGGTCTACGGCGCCCTGGGGCTGGTGGATATCTCGGTGGAGCCGCATTTTGACAGAGGGGGCGCGCCGGAAGAACTGCTGCGAATCTCCCGTGAATATCCCCTGTACGGGCTGTGCGACGACAGCGCGATCATCTATGACCATAAAGAAACGATATATATCGGCGATGTGTTCTTGATCGATCGAGGCGTCGTAACCCGGATATCCCCATCTGGGGGTGATTGATTCTACCACCCTTCCTTTTTGCATATATTCTAGCGGTGAGATGAATGCTTGTATTGATCAGAAAAAGCGTTTTTTTTTATGTGCTGTTATTTTTGCTTATATTGGTCTTGCTGTTCTTTTTGGGCCGCCGCTTTTTGTTTTCGGGGGTTCATGAAAACGCCGTGAACAACAAGCCGGAGTACACGATCTTTATAGAGATCGACGAGAAGACACTGTACCTGTATGAAAACGGCCAGCTCCTGCAGCGCTACCCCATCGCTTCGGGGAGGGAGGACACGCCTTCTCCCATCGGCACATGGAGAATAATCGGCAAGCAAAACTGGGGAGAAGGCTATGGGGGGCATTGGATGGGGCTGAATGTGCCATGGGGAAAGTACGGCATACATGGCACGACGAGGGCCGGGTCCATCGGAAGGGCCGCCAGTCACGGGTGTATCAGGATGTTCAACAGGGATGTGGCGGAATTGTATGATATCGTCCCGGTAGGCACTGACGTCATCATCAGAAACGGGCCTTACGGTCCATTTGGAACAGGGTTTCGGGATTTACACGCGGGGGACCGGGGCGCCGATGTGCTGGCGGTCCAGGAACGGCTTATTGAACTGGGCTACTACGAGGGAAGCGCGGACGGAATATATGGTGAGAACATGAAAAAAGCCGTTCACGAATTTCAGGCGAAAAGCGGCCTGAAAGTCAAGAACGCCATTACCCATGAGGATTACGACGCCATGGGACTCATAGAGTTTGAATGATTTGATGTATCACAAAACGCTTCTTTAAAGATCCGCGCAGTCTTCTTTTAAAATCTTTTGTTGATTTAGCGGGACGGGATGCATTATTCCGGGTAGATGTGATACTCTGGTGGGAGAGCTTTAGAACTTGGACAAACTTGGACGTTTAGACCCGCTGGAGGTATCCGTGAATAAGATTGCGTATTTCTTTCGATCGCTCAGAGAGAAGGTATGGTTCTATCCCGTATTGTACAGTCTGATTGCCGTTGTCATCGCCGCCGCATCGGTATTGCTGGATATGAAAAGCCTGTTTTGGGCCAGGGGGACTGTGTTCGCCCTGATTCTGACCAATCTGGACATCGGCCGGACCATCCTCGGGATCATAGCGAGTTCCTTCATCACGATCACGACCTTTACGTTCTCCACGACCATGGTGGTCTTGACCATGTATACCTCACAGTACTCCCCCAGGGTGGTGCGGAACTTTCTGACCCAGCGCAATACGCTGCGGGTTTTCGGCGTCTTTGTCAGCGGCTTTCTGTATGTGATGATCATTCTGCTCTTTATGAGCAATTTCCCGCCGGATAAAAGCATAGTCTCCGCCTCTATCGGCATCATTTATCTGCTGGTGGGCATCGTATACTTCTTTCGGTTTATCAACAGCGTGGCTTCGTTCATACAGGCGAGCAGCCTGACCGATCGGCTGAAAGAAAACGCATTGGCCGAGATAGAGGCCTACAAGAAAAGCATCGCGGAGAGAAAAATAGTCCCGGCGCCGGGAGACTCTCATAAATCGACGATTGATCTCATAGCCGGCAAGGACGGATATATCAGGGAGTATGATTTTAACCAGCTGCAGCGGGTGGCCGACGCGTATGGTATCCAAGTGTATATGAATAAAGTCGCGGGACAATTCGTGACCAGACACACGGCCATAGGATGGTATGAAAACCCGGGGGAGCCTCTTTCCCAGGAAGAGAGGGCGGAGGCGATGGACCGGATCTTGCAGGGCGTATACATCGGGGAGGAGAGAAGCGAGGTCCAGGACTTCGCGTTTACCATAGAGAAGATAGCTGAATTGGCGGTGAAGGCATTGTCGCCCGGAATCAACGACCCGAACACCGCGATCAACTGTATCCGGATCACATCCTTGCTGCTGCGGGAACTGTCCGACCTGCCCAGTGGGTTTATCCTGCTATCGGTGGGTGACAAGGAAGGGGAAGCGGCGGATTCATCCGTCTGCGTGGAGGCGATCGATTTCAGCCTGCTCCTCATGAACACATACCAGCAGATGGTGAACTATGGGAGAGCCGATATCGGGGTCATGAAGGAAATCATCAAGTCCCTGCGGGTGATCGGTGAGTGCGCTTCGGACAGCAACAAGCAGAAAATAAAGGAGTTCGGCGACTATCTATGGAGAAAAGTCAAGGGTGAGCGGTATGACGTACTAGAAATCAAAATGCTCGAGAAAGAATTCGGGGAATTCATCAATTCACCCGGCGTCTAGTTCCTTTCTTTCCCAGCCCTTTTACGAAAAACTCTTTCGACTTAAGATGCATATAGTGTATGGATATTCTAGCACGGACGGTCGCATTTGAGCGGAAGAGGTCTTTATAGTGGAACGGTTAAATCCTGACAAACTATTTGTGGAATACAGGGACGTGACGCCAACCGAGCCTGTGATAGGCCGAGAATACACCCTGACACACTCGGATGTGACGGCGGACCTGTTTCTGACAATCGGTCTGTCGTACGCGTATGATCTGACCAACGATATGCGCGATGAGGTGCTCGCGGAATGGCGAATGGCCGAATACCCATTTCTATACGTATACGTCTATGTGGACGGACAATTTGGGCCTGTGGTGTCGGCAATCCGCGATGAAATATTCCGTAGAGAACTGCCCTTGGCGCTGGAGGCTGTCCGGTATGGAGACAGGGCTTTCTTTGCGGCTCACCCCGAATTGGACAATGCGCCTGTCTGGATCTATTTTGACTCGGTGAACCCATATTACAATCGATTTGAAAACTGGGGTACCCCCGGGGATTACAAATAAGGCCAGATGCATTTCGTGCCTATGCCGCAGCTGATCAGGCGCCCGCAAATCCCGTAAGTAGGAGATGACGCGTCGAACTATCCGCCGGGCAGGGAGTTTACGTATCCTCGCCCCGGTGTATCAGTCCCGCCATATCCCGGATCAGATACCCTTGGGGCGTCTTTTCCAGCACGCCGCGGTGGCACAGGTTTTCCAGCGTGCGCAGCAGATGCCGGTAGCTGGTACCCAGGATCTCCGCGACCTCGGTCAACGTTTCCTTGAAATACCCGTTGATATTGGTGTTGACGATGTACGCGCACAGGCGGGTCTCCAGGGAGTGAAGAATGGTGGACGCGCTGTTTCTATTGGAGGAAAAGAGCTTCTGCGCCAGCTCCGTGCTGACGGTATTCATAAAGGGTACGCTGTTTAGCATCTCTCTCTGGTATCGCTCTCTGGGGATGCAGATGCACGAGACGTCCGTGATCGCCTGGACGCTGGAGGCGGCGGTGTCATTGTCAAGGGCAAGCTCCACCTCCCCCAGGATTATATTGGAGGCGTAATAGCTGACCAGCAGCGTCCTTCCGCTTCGCACCGTCAGAAACACCTTCATCTTTCCATCGAGGACGATATACACATGGGGACATGGATAGCCCTGCCGCAGTATGAATTCCCCCCCCGCGAAAGCGGACAGGTAGATATGGGAATGATCCACGCCGCCCAATCCGTACGCGTCGAGGACGGCGACATGCTCATTTTTCAGCGGTTCACTTTTCATCACGTCACCTCTCCAACACTATGACATATGTCATATGCCGTGTCAAAACAAAAGTGGTAGTATGGCGTGAGGAGAATGCGGTATGTATTACTTTTTATCAGTATTGGCCGGGGTGTTCATCGCCGTGATGGTGCTGATCAACGGCAAGCTGACCACATACTACGGCGTGTATTCTGCCACATCGGTCATTCATCTGATAGGGCTGCTGTTCGTCTTGATCCTGCTGGGCATCAAACGCCAGAGGATCCTGCCGGAAAGAAAGCTGCCCTTTCATCTGTATCTGGGCGGAGCGGTGGGACTCCTGACCATTGTCTTCAATAATATATCCTTCGGCAGGATCAGCCTCTCGGCTATCCTCGCCCTGGGCCTGCTGGGTCAGTGCCTCACATCCCTGGTGCTGGATAAATACGGCTTCTGGAATATGCCGAAGCATCCCTACTCAAAGAAGAAACTGTTCGGGATCGCCCTAGTCGCCTTTGGTATCCTCCCCATGGTGATGGACGCCGACGCCGGCGCAGTCGTCCCCATTATCGTGTCGCTTCTGACAGGCGTCACCGTCGTGGTATCCCGGACCATCAACGCTTCTTTGGCTCAGCGGACCAGCGTCCTCAGCAGTACGTTCTTCAATTACGGCGTGGGCTTTGTATTATCCTTGGGTCTTCTCATGATCGCGGGCAGGGGCGAACCGATGCTTTCCGGCGTCACCCTGTCACCTGCGATATGGATCTATTTGGGCGGGATCATCGGCGTTTGCCTGGTGACCCTCTTGAACGCGTCGGTCCACAGGATATCGTCTTTTTACATGACGCTTTTGTTGTTCGCGGGCCAGGTGTTTGCGGGGATCGCCCTCGATATCGTTCTCTCGGGAGCGTTTTCTCCCCAAAACCTCATCGGCGGTCTACTGGTTACCGCGGGGCTGGTGCAGAACCTGCTGGTGGACAGGAATGACGCCCGAAAAAAGGCGCCGGCCGGCCGATGAACTGCCAACTCTGTGCTATAATAAAGACAATCTATGATGTATCATTATGGAAGGAAAAGCTATGAATATTGAAACAATCCTTGGCGCAGTCGATCATACCCTGCTGGCACAGACCGCCACATGGGACGAAATACAGACTGTCTGTGACGACGGCATGAAATACGGCGTGGCCTCGGTCTGCATCCCCCCCAGCTTTGTGAAACTGGCGGCGGAGTATATGGCGGGTAAGCTGCCCGTCTGCACCGTCATCGGTTTTCCCAACGGGTACTCCACCACGGCTGTGAAGTGCTATGAGACGGAGGACGCCATACAAAGCGGCGCTTCCGAAATCGATATGGTCATCAATATAGGATGGCTGAAGGACCGGGAATATCACTATCTCCTGGAGGAAATCAAAGCGGTAAATACGGCCTGCCGGGGGAAAATACTCAAGGTGATCGTAGAGACCTGCCTCTTAACCAACGAGGAAAAGATCAGGATGTGCGAGATCGTGTCCGCGGCGGGGGCCGACTATATCAAGACCTCCACCGGATTTTCCACCGGGGGAGCCACCAGGGAGGATATGGCCCTCTTCGCCGAGCACGTGGCGCCCCACGTGAAGATCAAAGCCGCCGGGGGGATCCGCTCCCTTGAGGATGCTGAGGATTTCCTGTCGATCGGCGCGTCCCGGCTGGGGACCAGCTCCATCGTCAAGATCATCAAGAACGAACAATTAGGCAGTTATTAAGGAGGGAGAACGATGTCTGAAAAACCGTATCCAACACCTCATATCAACGCGACGCCGGAGGATTTCGGCAAGACCGTATTGATGCCCGGCGATCCGCTGCGTGCCCAGTATATCGCCAAGAACTATCTCAGCGATGCAAGGCTAATCAATAACGTACGGGGCATCCAGGGCTATACCGGCACCTACAAAGACACCAAGGTGTCGGTGATGGCCAGCGGCATGGGAATGCCCTCCATCGGGATCTACAGCTACGAGCTCTATCATTTCTTCGGGGTGGAAAACATCATGCGGGTCGGCTCTGCGGGGTCCCTGCATAAAGACGTCCATATCCGCGATATCGTCATCGGCATGGGCGCGTCCACCAATTCCCGCTACGCCAACCAGTACGGACTGCCGGGAAGCTTCGCTCCCATCGCGAGTTACCGGATGCTCCGAGAGGCTGTCGCCGCCTGCGAGGGCCTGGGAGCCCCCTTCCACGTGGGATGTCTATTGTCCTCCGATACCTTTTACGATGACGATGCCGACGCCCTCTCGAAATGGATGAAGATGGGGGTGATGGCCATCGAGATGGAGGCGGCAGCCCTCTATATGAACGCGGCCCGCTGCGGCAAAAACGCGCTCGCCATCTGCACCATATCCGATCATATACTCACAGGGGAGCAGACCACCGCCCAGGAGAGGCAGACATCCTTTACCCAAATGATGGAGGTCGCCCTGGAAACGGCGGTGGCGCTGGGATGATACGGCGGGTATTTCTGATCGTGCTGGACAGCGTGGGTGCCGGGGAAGCGCCGGACGCCGCCGATTTCGGCGATGTGGGCGCCAATACCCTGCGCTCGGTGAGCATATCCCCGCAGTTCAATGCCGATACCATGCTAGGCATGGGGCTTGGCAATATCGACGGCCTTTCGTTTTTAGGTACAACCGATGATCCCACGGCCGCGGTAACCCGCATGACCGAGCGCTCCCGGGGCAAAGACACCACCATCGGTCACTGGGAGATCGCGGGGCTCGTATCCGACCAGCCCATGCCCACCTTCCCGGAGGGGTTTCCCGACGAGGTGATCGGCGCATTTAAAGAGGCCACCGGGCGGGGCGTGCTCTGCAACCGTCCCTATTCGGGGACGGAGGTCATCGCCGACTACGGGAAACAACATGTGGAAACAGGAGACCTGATCGTATATACCTCGGCGGACAGCGTCTTTCAGATCGCCGCCCATGAGGCCGTCGTGCCTCCGGAACAATTGTACGAGTACTGCCGCGCCGCGCGGAAAATCCTCCAGGGTCCCTACGGCGTGGGCCGTGTCATCGCCCGGCCCTTCATAGGGGAATACCCGAATTATACGCGCACGGCGAACCGGCATGATTTTTCCCTGGAGCCGACGGGTACGACGCTGCTGGACGCCATGAAAGCAGCGGGCTATGACGTGGCGGCGGTGGGGAAGATCACCGACATATTCGCGGGACGCGGCGTCACCAGATCCATCTTTACCCACAGCAACGCCGAGGGCATGGAACGCGTCGGCGATATCGTCAAGGACGATTTCACCGGCCTGTGCTTTGTCAATCTGGTGGACTACGACATGCTCTACGGGCACCGCAACGATAGCGACGGATACGCGGCAGCCCTGGCCGCCTTCGACAACTGGCTCAGTGGCTTTCTGCCCAAGCTGGGGGCCGGAGACGTCCTGATGATCACCGCCGATCACGGATGCGATCCCGGCGATGTCAGTACCGACCATACCCGGGAGTACACGCCCCTGCTGGTATATGGGGACGGCATCCGGCCGGTGAACCTGGGCACACGGGGAAGCTTCGCGGACATCGCGGCCACCGTAGCCGAATGGTTCCACGTTTCCCTCGATACCGGGGGTGAAAGCTTCGCCGGGGAAATCACGAAGTAACAGGAGGCCTATATGGATAAACAGAAACTTGTGAATCTAGCCGTGGAGGCGATGGGAAACGCCTACGCGCCCTACTCCGGCTACAAGGTGGGGGCCGCGCTGCTCACAGAGGGGGGAGAGGTGTATCAGGGGTGCAATATCGAAAATGCGTCCTATTCTCCCACCAACTGCGCCGAGCGCACCGCCTTTTTTAAAGCGGTCAGCGAGGGGGAACGGGACTTCTCCGCCATCGCCGTTGTGGGCGGTAAGGACGGCGTGGTCTCGGATACTTTTCCACCCTGCGGGGTGTGCCGGCAGGTGATGGTTGAGTTCTGCGATCCGGATACGTTTGTGATCGTCCTCGGTAAAAAGGGCGGATATGAAGAATACACACTGAAGGAACTTTTGCCATTGGGCTTCAATCCAAACAATCTCAATGAATCATAAATATGGCCGGTTAAAATGCTGAATATACATAGATAATGTGATATAATGAATGAGGTTTTGGATTAAAATGAAAAGGGAGGTTTACTATGAAAAAACTCGTTGCACTGCTTTTGGCTGTCCTCATGGTGGGCGCTTTGGTGTTGACCGGCTGCGCGGCCCAGGAAAAGTATGAAATCGCGTTGATTACCGACGTGGGTAACATCGACGATCACTCATTCAACCAGGCATCCTGGGAAGGCACGAAAGCCTACGCGGAAGACAACAATAAGACCTACGCGTATTACCGTCCGACCGAGGATTCCACCAATGCCCGTGTCGACGCCATCAACGCCGCCATCGATAAAGGCGCTAAAGTAATCGTCTGCCCCGGCTATCTGTTCGAGGAGACCATCTACGCGGTCCAGGATCAGCATCCGGACATCCAGTTCCTGCTCCTAGACGGCGAGCCCCATGACGCCGACTACAACTACAGCACCTCCTCCAACGTGCACTGCATCCTCTACCGTGAGGAACAGGCCGGTTATCTGGCGGGCTACGCCGCCGTGAAGGACGGATACACCCAGCTCGGTTTCCTGGGCGGAATGGCTGTTCCCGCCGTGGTGCGGTACGGCTACGGCTACGTACAGGGCGCCGACGACGCCGCGAAGGAAATGGGTATCACCGATCAGGTTTCGGTCAAGTACTGGTACTCCGGCGTATTCGCTCCCAATGATGATATCAAAACCAAGATGTCCGGCTGGTACACCAGCGGTACCGAGGTCGTATTCTCCTGCGGCGGCGGCATCTATCTTTCCGCTATAGCGGCCGCGGAAGCCTCCGACGGCGGCAAGGTCATCGGCGTCGACGTCGACCAGGCCAGCGAGTCTCCGCTGATCATCACCTCCGCCATGAAAGAACTCTCGACCTCTGTGATCATCGCCCTGACCGACCTCTATGACAACGGCGGCAAATGGAGCGCTGACTACGCGGGTACAACCGATGTCCTGGGCGCCGCGGAAGACTGCGTGGGCCTGCCCACCGCTGCGGATTCCTGGCGGTTTGATACCTTCACCGTGGAAGAGTACAATGCTCTCTTTGACAAGGTCAAGAACGGTGAAGTCGAGATCTCCAATCAGAGCGATCCGGAGGTCACCCCGGAAGTCGATATCACGGTTGACTATCAGAAATAAGCGTACATAGCGCAATGAATCAATGACTCGTGAAGGGCTAGGCGTAAAGCCTGGCCCTTTGCAATTTTAACGGTATTTCGAAGCAATACACTAAAGGGAGGGGACTCGTATCGCGCCAGAATGTCCCCGAGCCTTTCATTCCTGATATTGAGGTGCCTGTATGAGTGAATATATCATAGAAATGATAGACATCACCAAAGAGTTCCCCGGGGTCAAGGCGAACGACAATATCACCCTGCAGATCAAAAAAGGGGAAGTCCACGCCCTATTGGGTGAAAACGGGGCCGGGAAATCCACGCTGATGAGCGTGCTTTTCGGACTCTACCAGCCGGATCAGGGCATGATCAAGATAGACGGTCGACCCGTCGAGATCAATAACCCCAATGACGCCAACGCGCTGCACATCGGCATGGTTCACCAGCATTTCAAATTGGTCGAGTGCTTTACCGTGCTGGAAAACATCATACTGGGGGTAGAGCCCAACGATCTGGGCTTTTTGAAAAAGAAAGAAGCGCGGAAAAAGGTCGTAGACCTAAGCGAAAAATACGGGCTGAGCGTCGATCCGGACGCGCTGGTCTCGGACATCACCGTCGGGATGCAACAGCGCGTCGAGATCCTGAAGATGCTCTACCGGGACAACGATATATTAATCTTTGACGAGCCCACCGCCGTATTGACGCCCCAGGAGATCGACGAATTGATGGAGATCATGCGCCAGTTTGCCGCGGAGGGCAAGTCGATTCTCTTCATCTCCCACAAGCTCAATGAAATCATGGCTGTGGCCGATCGCTGCACCGTATTGCGCAGGGGCAAGTGCATCGGTACCGTCACTACCGGCGAAACGACCATCGAGGAACTCTCCCGGATGATGGTCGGACGGGATGTCAGTTTCTCCGTGGACAAGGGTAAGTCCGTGATCGGGGATACCGTACTGTCGGTACAGAATGTGACCGCCGCGGGCCCGAACAAGAGAGAGGCCGTCAAGGACGTGTCCTTTGAGGTCCGTGGGGGCGAGATACTGTGCATCGCCGGGATCGAGGGCAACGGCCAGTCGGAACTGATCTACGCCCTGACGGGCCTGGAGAAAATCGATAAAGGCAAGGTCGTAATGTGCGGGCAAGATATCACCCGGTCGCCGATCCGCGCCCGTTCCAAGGGCGGTATGAGCCATATCCCGGAGGACCGCCACAAATACGGCCTGATCCTGGATTTTTCCCTGGAACAGAACCTCGTGCTCCAGCGGTACTGGGAGCCCGATTTCCAGTCCAGGGGCTTTATCAAAAATGACGCTGTGAGGCGGTATGCCGAAGGCCTGATCGGGAAATACGATATCCGCAGCGGCCAGGGACCGGTCACGGTCACCCGGAGCATGTCGGGCGGCAACCAGCAGAAGGCCATCGTGGCCCGGGAGATCGACAAAAATCCAGAACTCTTGGTGGCGGTCCAGCCGACGCGTGGCCTGGATGTGGGGGCCATCGAGTATATCCACCAGCAGCTCGTCGCCCAGCGCGACGCGGGCAAAGCGGTCCTGCTGATGTCCCTGGAGCTCGACGAGGTCATGGATGTCAGTGACCGGATCCTCGTGATGTACGAGGGAGAGATCGTCGGGGAATTTGACCCCAAGGTCACCACCGTCGATGAACTCGGACTGTACATGGTGGGCGCCAAGCGGCAGGAAGCCTATCGCAGCAAGGAGGCAATGGCATGAATCGATTACAGAATTTATTCGCCAAGCGGGGCGTGACGAGTATATTTTCCTCTCTATCGTCCATTGTCATCGGCTTGTTCATCGGGCTGTTGCTTCTTTTCGGATTCAACGCGCCCTACGCCATCGGCGGTTTCTTCAAGATCCTCAATACCGGCTTGTCAGGCGCCTACAATTTCTCCAAGGTACTGTATCAGGCCGCTCCGTTGATCTTCACCGGGCTGTCGGTGGGGTTTGCGTTTAAGACCGGTCTTTTCAATATCGGGGCCTCGGGCCAGTATACCATGGGGGCGTTCTTCGCCCTGGCCGCCGCGATCCAGTTCCAGATGCCGTGGTATGTGGCGGTGCTGGCGGCCATGGTCGGCGGCGGTATATGGGGGCTGTTCCCGGGCCTTTTCAAGGCGCTTTTCAATGTCAACGAAGTCATCACGTCGATTATGTTCAATTGGATTGCATTGTTTTTGGTCAACCTCCTGCTGGCGAACATGCCCATGATGCTCGCCAACTACTGGGGGGCCGCCAATCCTGACCGTACCGCCAGCGTGGCCACGGCCAATTCCAACGCGCTGATCCCCACACTGGGGCTGGACAAACTGCTTCATTCCGACTATATGAACATCAGTATATTCCTGGCCATAGGGGTGGCCGTGATCTGTTATATCATACTGAACAGGACGACCTTCGGCTATGAGCTGAAGGCCTGCGGATACAACCGCAACGCCAGTGTCTACGCCGGTATCAACGCCAAGCGCAATATCGTGCTTTCCATGGTCATCGCCGGGGCCCTGGCGGGTATCGGCGGCGCCATCAGCTACTTGAACGGCCCTGTCCAGTACGTCATCAAGAAGGAAATACTCGCGATGGGATTCAACGGGATCCCGGTGGCCTTGCTGGCCGCGGCCAATCCGATCGGCATCATATTCAGCGGGCTGTTTATCTCGTACATACAGATCGGCGGCAACGCCCTGCAGCCCGAGTTCAGTTCCGAGATCATCAATATCATCATCGCGGCGATCATCTACCTAAGCGCGGTGTCTCTATTGATCAAGGAATTGATCACGCGGATTATCCGGAAAAAGAAAAACGAGGAGCTCGCGGAGTCTGAGAACGGGGATCTGCCAAATAACAGCGAAGGAGTGGCGAAGCAATGAATATTCTCATCGATATCATCAGTTCCACGGTTTTGTTTGCCGTCCCGCTGATGCTGGTGGCCCTCGGCGGCATGTTCACCGAGCGCAGCGGCGTGATCAATATCGCCCTGGAGGGTATCATGATCATCGGCGCCCTCACCAGCTGCCTGTTCATGAGTTACCTGGACGGCATAGGCTACGGGCCCGAGCATCCGCTGTTTTCGATGCTGCTGGCCATACTGCTGGCGGCCTTGGCCGGCGGTATATTTTCCCTGCTCCTCGCCTTCGCAGCCGTCAACCTGAAGGCGGACCAGGTCATCGGCGGTACGGCGCTGAACATCCTGGCGCCCTCACTGGCGATCGTGATCACCTGGGCCATCCAGGGTCAGGGGGAGACCACCGTACTGATCCCCACCTGGGCCAGGATCACCCGCGAGACTTTGGGATTGAGCGAGGGAGGCGGCTTTTTATCCGACCTGATCTATAAAAACCTTTACCTCACCACGCCGATCGCGTTCCTGGTGCTGATCATATCCATCATCCTGCTGTACAAGACGCGTTTTGGCCTGCGGCTGCGCTCCTGCGGGGAACATCCCCAGGCGGCGGATTCCGTCGGGATTAATGTCTACAAGATGCGGTACGCGGGGGTCACGATCTCCGGCGTATTGGCGGGTGTCGGCGGTCTCGCGTTCACCATGGCGGCGGGTTCCGGCTTTCAGGCCACCGTGGCGGGCTACGGGTTCCTGGCACTGGCCGTGATGATCTTTGGTAATTGGAAACCGGTGAATATACTCGGCGCGTCCCTGTTCTTCGCGCTTTTCAAGATCATCGGCTCCTACAGTTCGACACTTCCCTTCCTGCCCGATTTCAGTAATGTGAACAGTTCCGAGTATATTTATCTCATGCTGCCCTATGTGGTGACCATGATCGTGCTGGTCCTGACCTCCAAGCGGTCTGCGGCGCCCAAGGCGGAAGGGATACCCTACGATAAGGGGAAACGGTAGGGGAGCCGCAAACCTTTTTAAGATCAGTAAACCCCGGTATGCGATTGCCTGCCGGGGTTTTGAAACTTAGGCGTTCATTCACCACAAATAGAAATGATGTATAATAGATGCTGATAAAAGCCATATGATCGCGGAAGGATATAAAATGGAAGAACTGCTGAGACGTTTTCTCCCCATATTTCTATTGATGGCGATCGGTTTCTTCGCTAAGCGGACTAAATTATTCCCGGACAAGTTCATCGAAGGGCTGAAGTCCCTGATCATCAATGTCGCCCTGCCGGCGGTATTGTTTGACGCGTTTTCCACCATGGCGCTGCAGGCATCTTATCTGTTGTTGTTCCTGCTGGTCTTTGCGTACCTGTCGCTGCTCTATCTATGCGGAAGCGGACTGCGCAGGCTGATTCCCCGGACATTCGGTATGCCCCACACCAGCGGGTACATGACGGGATTTGAGTTCGGCATGATCGGGGTGGGTCTCTTCGGCGCCATCTGGGGGATGGACAATCTGCCGGTGATCATACTGATCGCCTTCGGCCACGAACTGTTTATCTGGTTCTTCTACGTGCCGCTGATCTCCCGCTCCGCGGATAAGTCCTTTAAGCTAATGGAAACCCTGGGGCAGTTGATCAAGATGCCCACGATCATCGCCATCATCCTGGGGGTATTGGTGAATCTCACGGGAGTGCGCCCCCTGCTTCTGGGTAACGTATTCGGGCAGAGCGTTTTCGCGGTGATCGAGTTTCTGAAACCGGTGGTGTCTCCGCTTATCCTGATCGTCATCGGGTATACGATGGTGTTTCGACGGACCGATCTGGGGAGGACGGCGGCCTATATACTCACACGGATCGTCCTGGTGCTGGGGCTTGGGGTCATCACGCTGCTGGCCGTCACGCGGGTGATCCCGGGACTGAATATGCCCATATTCGTCCAGGCGTTTTTCGCGTTTATCCTGCTGCCGGCGCCCTATATACTGCCGCTGTATATCCGCGACAGAAAAGAGGCGGATTTCTTTACCCAGCTCCTCGTGTATTCCACGGCGGTATCGCTGGTGGGTTACGGGATATTGATCGCTCTTAGCTTTTAACGCTGCACGGAGATTTTACGAGAAAGGCCAAGTATGGTACAATACATTTTGGTTAAAATCTCTGCAATCTGTGAAGTAGCGGTATGAGTATTTGATGGGTGAGCCCCTGTATGCTGTGGGCAGCGGACAGCGGTAAGCCTGTCGGGATAAAAGAAAATGCCGGCGAAAAACATATTAAGAACTGGGGTCTGGTCAGGACATGATGTCATGACCTACACTACGGGAGTGGTGTAATACGAGCGCGAGCGAAGTCTAGGCGCCCTAACTCTTACGGGAGTTAGGGCGCCTTTTTTGTGCGGAGATAAAAAGAGAACCGGAAAGGATAGGAACCATGCAGGAATGGCAGAAACAGATGGAGCATTTTGTAGACTCCTACGAAAAGCTTAGTCAGTATATCAATGTGACGGAAGAGGAAAAGGAAGCGATCGAAAAACTGGATACCAAGTGGGGGACGACGCCCTATTTCGCGTCGCTGATGGATCCTGACGATCCCGATGATCCGATCCGCAGGCAGGTCGTCCCCTCGATGCGGGAGACCGAGAATGTGTATGGGATCGACGACTACCTGGTGTGGAAGGAAAACCGGGCGACGGAGGAGGTGCGGCCGGACTGCATCGCGCGTCAGTACCACGATCGGGTGGCGTTTACCGTGATGGACGTCTGCGGGATATATTGCCGGCACTGTTTTCGCAAGGAGCTGGTGGTGGACAAGGACCTGTCCCTGCGCTTTGACGTGGACGAAGGGATCGAGTGGATCCGGGAGCATGAGGAGGTCCGGGACGTACTGGTCACCGGGGGCGACCCCTTCCTGCTGAGCGATGAAAAGATCGAGTATATCATCACCAGCCTGCGGGATATCGATCATGTGCAGATGATCCGGTTCGGGTCCCGGACGCCCATCGTACTGCCCCAGCGGATCACGGAGGATCTGATGGAGATACTCTCCGGGTATCACAGGGTGCCGATCTGGCTCAACACCCAGTGCAATCACCCCAATGAGATCACGGAAGAGACCGCCAAGGCTGTCTACAAACTGATGCAGTGCGGGGTCAACGTGGGAAACCAGGCGGTACTGCTGAAAGGCATCAATGACGATGCGGAGACGTTTCGGGAATTGCACCAGAAGCTGCTGACGGTGCGGATCAGGCCCTACTACGTGTTTTACTGCGAGCCCGCCCCGGGGATCGATCACTTCCGGACACCGGTGGAAAAGGGCGCGGAACTGATCCGGGACGCCCTGCGCGGCCATACCACCGGCCTCGCCCAGCCTATGTACGTGATCGCCACCAACGTGGGAAAGATCCCGCTGATGCCGGACTACTATATCATCGACCAGGATGAGGAGAAATACACCCTGCGCAATCACAGGGGAGAGATCACCTCGCTGCCGAATATCAAGGAATAACGGGCGGTAGGACTATAGCGGATCAAGGACGGACTTCCGAGACAGACGGAAGTCCGTTTTTGACTTGGTATGTATTTACAAATATAATGATCGTAAGGTACGGAGGATATATTATAGCTTTTAGGAAAGGGAGCATAGTATGGACATTTTCCAGTTGGACGATCAAAACGCCTCCCATGTAGCAGATCTGATGACCACGATCCGGCCCCAGTGGTGGCCCTCCTACGAGGATGCCTACGGGCAGCTGACCGACATAGAGGCGAGCATCGGCACCGTGGGCTGGTATATGGGCGAAGATGAAACGCACCCAAAGGGGTGGATACTCTGCCGGGAACTTAAGGGCTACCGGGCCATCGAACTGGAGTGCAGCGGGTACGACGATCATGGCGTATTCAAGCTGGAGCACAAGCTGGGAGACCTATTCGATACGGCCAGTGAGTACGCCAAGGAGAGGGGTTATACTGCGTTCCGGACGGGGATGAGCTCGATCGAATTCAATATCCACGGTAAACGGGTTGACGACATACCCGAAGCCATCGCCCATCTATCGACCGGTCGGATCGACTATCAGTGGCTGCTCAATTACGGATTCCGGGTCATCGGGATACAACCAAACGCCTACGGGGAACATTATCACCTCATCATGATGGCGAAGGAATTGTGACATCGTCCGTCAAATAGGTAATAAAAGCGGGAATACTACCTATCTGGAGGACAAGGATGGAAAAGGCGAACTATAAACAAAACAGCATTACCCTCATGGGAGCGGTGGGACTCGGCACCGGCGTCATGGTCGGCGCCGCCATCTTCGCCATCATCGGACAGGTGGCGGAGCTGGCGGGGGCATTGTTCCCCCTGTCCTACGTCGGAGGAGCCGTGATCGCGGCGTGCAGCGCCTACGCCTACGTGAAAATGGCCCACACCTACCCCTCGGCAGGGGGGATCGGCATGTTCTTTGTCAAGATATACGGCAAGGGGACGCTCACCGCGTCATCCTCACTGCTGATGGCGGTGTCCATGATCATCTCCGAGAGTCTGGTGGCCCGTACATTCGGGACGTACACCCTGCAGCTATTTGATACGGGACCGGACAGCTACCTGGTACCGGTGCTGGGAGTCGCGCTCCTTATCCTGACCTTTATCGTCAATATATCGGGTAACCGGTTTATCCAGGCATTTACCTCCACGGCGTCCCTGATCAAGATTGGCGGCGTCGTGCTCTTCGCACTGGCGGCCCTATGGGTATCCCATTTCTCCATAGCAAATGTGATCAAGGGCGCGCCGGGACAGTCCGCGGGGGGCTTTATCGGGTCCATGGCACTGAGCATCTTGGCGTTTAAGGGTTTCACCACCATCACCAACAACGGCTCAGAGATCGTATCGCCCCGCAAGAACATCGGCAGGGCCATCGTCATATCCATCGCCATCTGCGCGTTTCTGTATTTGCTCATCTCCTGGGCCGTGTCGAGCAGCCTGTCCATATCCCAGATCGTCGCAGCCAAGGACTATGCACTGGCGGAGGCGGCCAGGCCGGTCCTGGGTACATACGGGCTGTATTTTACGGTGGCGATCGCCATATTGGCCACCGTCACGGTATGTATCGGCAGCGTATTCGCCGTGTCACGGATGACCACCATGCTCACCGATATGAAACTGATCCCCCACAGCCATTTCGGCATGTCCGGGACGGTGCACCGGCATATGATCATCTATATCGTGGTGATCGCCATCGCCCTGACGGTGTTTTTCGATCTCAGCCGGATCGCGTCCCTGGGGGCGATCTTTTACCTGCTGATGGACATCATCTTTCAATGGGGAGTCTACAGGCGGGATACGGTTGATGCGAATCCGGTCATCCTCTGGGCGGCCATCGTACTGGACACCGTGGCGCTGGGGGCGTTTCTGTGGTTGAAGGGGACGTCCGATCCATTGATCGTCATACTGGCCGCCGTCTTTATCTTAATTATATTCTTCGGCGAGCAGTTTTTCCTGAAACGAACATCAAATAATAGCTGAACAAGGGGCCTGACCGTTCCCTCAATGTATATGCCGTTTCAGCCGTTCCAGCAATTGATTTAGCATACAATCTGCCGGTATGGTAATTGACAATAACGGTAATATAGAATATCTTTTATATAAAGGATAGTATTGGGAAAAGAGGGATAATTGATGAGATGGAAAACAGTTTTTTGCCTTGTCATGCCTATATTGCTGGTATCTATGCTCATGGGGTGCGGCGGATGAAAAACCGCCGATATGGCGAAAACGGCCGCCCCGGATGTGTCCCCCTCAGCGACGCCTGCGCCGCCGGAGCCCTCCGCCGATACGGAAGAAGATATATCTGATAATCTACTGTACTCGACGTTCCTCGGAGGGACGTCCCTGGACATGTCGAGGGCCATGGTGATGGATGGGGAAGGCACCGCGTACTTTGCGGCGATCACCCGGTCGGATGATTTTCCCGTCACCGATACCGCCTATGACACAACATTCAACGGGGGAAACAGCGAGGGGGAGGACGATGTCGCAATCGTGGGGTTCAGTACCCTGCTAAACGAATTGAAGTACGCATCGTATCTCGGGGGAGGCGAGGGACCCGATATCTTCTCACAGATACATTTACAGGACGGCAGTATCTATATCACCGGCAGTACGGGTTCTCCGGATTTCCCGGTGACGGATGACGCCTACGATTCGGATTTCCACGGTCCTATGATCCGCCATGCCGACGGCTTTTTTTCTAAGTTAAGCGGTAGCAGCCTTACGTATTCCACCTATTTTGGTTCAAAGGGAGGAGACTTTCTCACCGACGTATTGATCGGAAAAGAAGATGAGGTGATATTGATTGGGCAAATCGCCGATGCAGGGGAGATGCGCTTCTCCCATATATTCTCCGATGAAATGATGGAAAACGCCCCGTCCGTATGCCTGCTGCGTTTAAACGCAGGGCTTAATGGGCTCCTGTCCGCAAGCCTGCTGGGCCCGGCGGAAGCAGGGGTACAGGCCGTCTTGGACCAAGACGGAAATATCTATATAACAGGTACGACACAGAGCGCCGATTTCCCCGTCACCGAAGGAGCCTATGACACTGCGTACAATGAAGGGGGAGATGTCTTCCTGATGAAACTGTCCCCGGAGGGAGACGCCATCCTCTTTTCCACTTATCTGGGGGGATCGGGGTATGACGCGGGTCCGTCAATATGCCTAGATAACGAGAATAATGTGATCGTGTACGGCAAGACCCAATCCCGGGATTTCCCCATAACGGAGGACGCTCTCGATGCGGCGATGGATGGGGAATCGGACCTCTTTATCGCAAGAATCAGTGGCGATGGCGGGGATTTGATCTATTCTTCTTTCCTAGGCGGCGCAGAGATCAAAGGAACGGGTTTCCTGGCAGAGGCGGCTGGGAATGTGGTCACCCTGCCAAACGGAAACATACTGCTGTGCGGGACGACCACGGCTTCGGACCACCCCGTAACCGTCGGTGCGGTCAGCAAAAGCAATAGCGGCGGGGAAGACGTGTTTATCACGCTGCTCGGTCCTGATCTCGCCGACATTGTGTATTCCACCTATCTCGGCGGCGGGCAGAATGATCTGTATCCCACCGTTGGGATGGACGGGAACGGTAATATCACCTGCGTCTGTACCACACAGTCGCCAGATTTTCCGGTCACTTCAGGCGCCTACGACGAGACCTTCAACGGGGTCTACGATATCGCCGTATTCAGCCTGCGCCCCGCGCCGTAAAGCCTTTTGTGAGACCGAAGCAGCGAGCCAGGGTCCATAGGCCCTGGCTCCTTTGTATTCTATATTAAACCGAAAACAAGAGGTGGGTAATAGAAAAATCAAGGATAATGGTATATGGACACAGAAATATGCCATGATTCAGATGAAGAGATGTCTATAAAAAGGAGCATATATGGAAGACGTATTTACCATGACCGCAGTGGAGCTTACCAGGGAGATCCGGCTAAAGCGCCTGGGAGTAAAAGAACTGACCCGGGCCTATCTGGACCGCATCGAGCGTTACGACGGGCCGATGGGCCTCAATGCGGTGGCGCTCATCGATGAGCGGGCACTGGAAACCGCCAAACGGATGGATAATGAAAAATCTGACCGGGATAGGCCCCTATACGGTCTACCGGTATTGATCAAGGACAATATAGACGTCGCGGGTCTGCCGACCACGGCGGGGAGCCTGGCGCTTACGGACAATATCGCCGAACGAGACGCGCCCCTGGTCGCCAACCTCAAGCGAAACGGCGCCGTCATACTGGGCAAGACCAATATGACGGAGTTCGCCAACTTTACCACCGAGAATATGCCCGACGGGTATAGTTCACTGGGCGGTCAGGTCCATAACGCCTATGATCGGGAAAAGAGTCCCAGCGGCTCGAGCTCCGGCTCCGCTGTTGTCATGTCGGCTGGCTTATGCGCCGCGGCGGTGGGCTCGGACACGTCATTCTCCATCGTGGGATGCGTGATGGAAAACGGGGTGACGGGGATCAAGCCCGCCATCGGCAGTCTTTCGTCCCGGGGAATCGTCCCCATCTCCCACACACTGGACAGCGCGGGCCCCATCACACGGAATGCGGCCGACGCCATACTGGCATACGACTCCATGCGGGATACGTCCCTGCCGACCGTAAAACCGGCCCATCCCAGGGATCTGCGTATCGGGGTCAATATAACGAATCGTAACGAGGTGGACAAGGCCCAGTTGGGCCGATACGATTCGGTGCTCGAAGGACTGCGAAGAGACGGCGCCCGGATAGAAGACGTCGCGCATCCATTCGTCCCGTGCCCCTTCGATATCATGCGGTATGAATTCAAACACGATCTGGAGCGGTACCTCGCAGGCACAGATGCCAAACGAAAGACACTTCGGGAGATCGTGGATTTCTACGAGGCCGATCCCGAGGGCATGATGAAATACGGGATCACCCTGCTGCGGAGCTCACTGGATGATGCCTCCGGGAACCTGGACGACGATGGGTATCTGAAGGCCATGGCGGAGAGGGAGCGGCTCCGCGCCGCGCTGCTGGATACGATGGGCGCATACGACGCCTACGTGATGACCGGATGGACCGATATCATGCACATTCTGGGCCTGCCCTCCCTGGCGCTGCGCCTGGGGATGGGGGAGGACGGGATGCCCCGGGGCATGGTTCTCTACGGCGCGGACGAGGCGAGGCTTTTTGCTGCCGCGCTTTGTGTGGAGCGTTACTGCGAGCCCGTGCCCATGCCCAAGCTGTGAGATGGATGAGTATACGCTACAATACTATATGGATCGGCTAACGTATTGGCAGGAACATATCGACGGGATGGATCTCCCCTGGGCGGAATTTCTGCGGGATGATACCCGGCCAAACAAAGAAAAAGCACTGCGTGAGAAAAGAGGAAGGAAGTCCCATGGGGTATAGAGAGAGGATATTATCATGTCTGGGGCATTTCCCCGAGCGGACGGAGCCGGACCCCGTCGTCGTGGATGAAACAGACTGCGGGACCCATATCCGTCAGACGGTGGAGTACACGGTGGAGCCGGGGGAGCGGATCACCGCCTACCTGCTGCTGCCAAGAGAACTAAATGGTAAAGCCCCGGCCGTCATCGCATCCCACCAGCACAACGACGAATACGACCTGGGAAAATCGGAACCGGCTGGCTTGACGGGAGACGCCGACTATCGTTACGGGCTTGACCTGTGCCTGCGGGGATACGTGACACTGTGTCCGGATCATCTGGGGTTTGAGGAAAGGCGGCCTCCGGAGAAGAAGCGGGCGGCCAACACGCATCTCGAAGGCGGCGGTTACGAGCGGCTGCTCTTTTGCCAATACATCCTTTCCGGCGGTTCACTGCAGACCAAATACCTCTCCGACCTATGCAGAGGTGTGGACGTGCTTACGTCCCTGCCCTATGTGGATGGCGAGCGGATCGGGGCCATCGGCCACAGTCTGGGGGGACAGGAGACCCTCTGGCTGGCCTGGTATGATAGGCGGATAAAGGCGGCGGTGTCCTCCTGCGGGTTTTCCCAGATCCATAGCATTCTCCGAGAAGGCATCAACCACAACTTCGCTATGTTCGTTCTCGGGTTTCTGGAACAAGGCGACATCGCAGATCTGGTCCGGGATCTGGCTCCGAAGCCCTTTATGATGAGCAATGGCGACAGTGATCCCATCTTTCCGGTGGATGGAGTGGAGCAGATCGCCCAAGCGGCCCGCCGTGCCTACGGTGAAAAGGGCAAGGCGGATCAATTCCAGTCAATTCTATTTGACGGCGGCCATTCGTTTCCCCCAAAGGTCCGGGAGCTGGCCTATGACTGGCTGGACCGGTTTCTGAAACAGCCTTGAACTGTCTATGAAAATCTATCTTCCATTTCTATACTAAACCCCGTTATAGGAAACAAAAATGACTAAACTGTCGGAAAATAAAAAAATGACAGTTATTTTGATACTATATGCATAGTATTGTATAATAAACGGGTATTTGGTCATGCTAGCGGGGTTATGAAAGGGAAGGCAATGAAGAAGAACAGACTCATACTATTTATTGTATCGGTCTTACTTGCCGTGCCTTTTCTTACGTCCTGCTTTTCCACCGATCTGAATCTCAAAGACAGTCCCCTTCCGCCCGAACCGATACAGCAGGAGACCAGTGTCCGGACCGACGAAACGCTGAATGGATCGGCCGGCATTTTTATCGAGTACGGCCTGATCGACGCGAAGGATTATACGGCGGCCAATTACGTATCCAGGTTGGACGCGGCGCGGATCATATCTGATATTACGGGGTTGAGCCGGGAAGCGGAAAAGCGGGATTATACCCATCCCTTTATCGATATCTCCGACCGGGCGGAGAAAGAGATAGGCTATCTCTACCATTTCCATATCATCGACGGCGTGACAAACAATACCTTTATGGAAGACGAGATATGCAATCTCGATACATTTCTACTGTTTCTTATCAGAGCCCTTGATCATGTCGGCGGACGGCAAAGCGATGTCACCCTGGAGAATGCCTACGATACGGCCAGGGAGAGAGGCCTGCTGCCAATTTCCTATGAGAAAAGCATAGATGGTCTTCTGACCATGAACGAGGCTTTTGATATCTGCCGGGACGCCCTCTACGTCTATATCAATGATGAAGCGACATTGCTATCCTATCTCTGTGACAGCGGCATCGTCGAGGGGGCTGGCAGTGATTATGACGAAGCCTATGAGATTGCCGCGCCCCATATAGAGCCTTTCTATGAAGAGGATTTTGATGACAAGCGGATCAGCGGATACGATATCGTGAAGGGCGGGACGACCTACTGGTCCGGCAGCCGTGTCAGCGGAACCCGTAACCGGATCACAGAGGACGGGTACCTGCAGATAGCGGGAAACGAGCAGGCGCTGATTCAAAACCAGCAGCTCGCCCTGCGAAAGAGTCTGATGCGGGGGCATGAGAGCTACGGCATGAGCTTCACCGTGAATATAGACAGTATGGGAAACGAGGGGAACGAGGGCCGGGTGATATTCCGGGCGATCCCCCGGACCGCCGACGCCAAATTCACCAAATACTACGCGGTGAATTACTATATGGTCATACCCCTGGGGGAATATGAATCCAACCTGGCGCAGTGCCACTGGTCCGTCACCAATACCAACGCCCCCAGCGGGACAGCTCCCTTGACGGAAGCGTATTTCCTGCTGAAAGAGAATGTTGACTATACGGCTAGGCTCCTGATCGAGAATACCGATGAGGGCGATGTCCATATAGCCTTTTACCTGGACGGACCGGACCGGGATACCCATGGGGCTGAGCCGCTTTTGGAGTATACCGATACCTCCGCGTACAAGATCACGGAGAGCGCAGCTGGTCCCGCTGTGGGGAATTCCGGGAGCCTGGATGAGGAATGGGGGCTTGCATCCAGTGTACGCTTTGATGATATCAGACTCTATGATGCCGAAAGTTTTCACCGGCAGACGGAGATGCTCAAGGGGTTTTCAGAGACGCCTGTTTCTTTGCGGGAAAACGGTAAATATGGGACCCAGCGGCGGTATCTGGTCGATCAGGGCGTGATCAAACCGTATCAGCGGAGTCTTGATTTTATCGGGAATGTGAGCGTGTCCCAGTTCCTGGCGTCGGCGATGTATCTAAACGGCATCCATATGGATGAGGATGAGACGCTGAGTGACTTCGTCCTATCCGAATACAAGCGGCTTTTCAAGGGTACGGCGGCGGATCAAAACCAGGATTTTTCGCGTCCCATCACGCGGTACGAGGCCGCTGTGATCATCAAGGACAAGATGCGCGGCGGCCCGGCCACCAGCCGGTACCGGTCGCTGTATCATGACAAACCGGATACAGCCTACCTGTCCGCGGTGGATTTCGCGGTGCAGAATAGCTACCTGCTCCTCGACGGGGGCAATTTCAATGGCAGCGAACCGATATCCAGGCGGCATATGATTGATATTTTCTGCCGCGCTGTGGACGCCACGCTGCGGGACGAAAACTGCAGGCTGCATCTGCCAAGTATTTTTTCCAACAACGCGATACTCCAGCGGAATAAACCGATCCCTGTCCGCGGGAAGGGAATGAGCGGGGATACGGTCACCGTGAAATTTAACGGCGAGACCCAGACGGCGACGGTCGTGGAGGGCCAATGGCACCTGGAACTCTCCAGCCAGCCGGCGGGAGGGCCCTACACCATGACTGTCAAAGATTCGGGATACACAAAAACAATACGGGGCCTGTATGTGGGAGAGGTCTTCATCGTGGCGGGGCAGTCAAACGCGGAGTGGACGGTGTATGAGTCGGACAACAACAGGGATACATTGCGGAAATTCAATAATCAGACCCGGGTGAGACTGTATCAGCCCGCCAGTGTTCGGGCCGCTACGCCGAGGTATGATGCCGATACCGGCTGGAAGATGGCCTATGACGAGTATTCTGAGCATATCTTCGGTTCCGCCAGCGCCATCGGGGTATTCTGCGTGCAGAAACTGATGGAGATCAACCCCGAACTGAAGAACGTGAGGATTGGACTCATACAGATGACCTATGGGGGAACCAGTATCGAGCAGTTTGAGCCCGATTGTGTCAATGAGAAGAATCACTATGTGCAGCGGGATGATGAGTTTATCGAATCCGGTTTCTGGAACGGCTATATGGACTGCATCACACCCTACGCGGCCAAGGCGCTGATGTACTACCAGGGGGAAAACAGCGCCCATATCGCGTATCACTACGAGCCGCTGCTGCGGGACTATATATGGGGTGTGAGGCAGGAGTTCAACGATCCGGATCTGCCCGTGATGTTGGTGCAGCTCGCGGGATACGGCGGTAATTACGGACAGGACTATGACTCCTGGCCCAAGATCCGGGAGATCCAGATGCGGGTAGCCAACACCACCGACAATGTGGGACTGGTCACGGCAGTGGATCTCTCCGATAAAGACCCCCTGAATATTCACCCGACGGCCAAGCGGCCCATCGGCGATCGGCTCGCGTACCTAGCGATGGACATGGTCTACGGCCAGAATACCGGCAGGGAGAGCCCGGTGATGACGGGATATACCCTCAGCGGCAATGTCTACCGGGTGACATTCAATACGGATCAACTGATGATCAAGGAGGATGCCCTGGGCGATGTGGATTTCGAGATCCTGAATCCCGCCGGGGAGTGGATACCCGCCCAGGCGAAGGTGGAAGGCGATACGCTGCTCGTCTGGGGTGACCGGACATTGGGTCCCCTGGGGGTGAGGTACGCGTGGGCCAATTACCCAAAGGCCTCCCTCTATGGCGGGGAGGGCCTGCCCGTGCTGCCCTTCAATACCACAAAGGATCTGAATACGGCCCTGGACCCCGGCCGCACCGACGCGCTGCACCTGAAAAAACCCTATCACCTGCTCTCCGACAACGACGCGATTATCAATCTTACCCGGAATGACGCTTTCAGGTATGTGGAACCTGTGGACGCGTACATGCTAAAGCTGGACAATGCGGTCCAGGGGCAGTCGCCGGGGGACCAAGTGGTGCTGCTGCGGCGGCTGGGCGAGCGAATCGGGGAAAACGGCACTACGGAGACGGTGATCAGGCTCACGGACCACGGCCTCAAGGCAGGGGACTGGATCCAGAATACCAAGTATGATACCGTCACCCGGGTTACCGAAGTCATCGATGAAAACACGGTGCGCGTGGGATATGTGGCCCATCAGGCCAGCGGCAACGTGTTCGAAATATATAAAAATACTGGACCGTTGACGGCGGAATAATTAGGAGACTTGAGAGAGTGAGAAGGCGATTTCCCATAGGGCCTGTGGTCGCGGTGGTGCTGGCTGCCGTCATTATGACGGTGGTTCTGTTCCTGCCGCCCTATATCGGCATGGAGGACAACGGGGACTATGCCCGTGTCATCTACGGCGAGGGACTCTATGACTTGCCCGTGTACAGCGATCTCAAATGCAACGGATATTTCATCAAGGAATACGGTATCATGCAGTATTTCAATGAATACAGCAATACCGTCTATTCCTCCCAGTTCCTGTTCATCCAGCCCGCCGTTTTGCTGGACAAGCTCATTACGGGAAACGACGGGATCTTTGACCTTCGTTTTTTAGGGATCATCATGATGATCTATTTTCTCATCGTGCTGTACTTCCTGGTGGAGTATCTGTCCCACAGGCTCTCCATCGCCAGCTCCATCGTGATCGCCGCGGTGGTGGTGTTCTTTTTCCTGGACACGGGCTATATCGCGTATTTCAATTCATTCTTTGCCGAGCCCCTTGCCTACATCAGTCTCATGGCCTGCATGACCTGCGCGCTGCTGTACGCGGACAACCGGCACAATAAATACGCCCTGCTGGCGGGATTCGTCATAAACGGCATGATACTGATCTTCTCCAAGCAGCAATTCGCTCCCATCGGGGCGGTGCTGGGCATACTGTGCCTGTTTTTTTACCTCAAGGCAAAGGGAAAACTGTTCAAATGGCTGATCGGCATCTCGTCCGCCGCATTGGTTGTGACCGGTGTCTTTACCTACCTGCTGATATCAGCGGAATTCACCCATATCAATCTCTATCACTCCATGACACGGGGCGTATTGATGACATCGGAAGACCCACCGGAAACCCTGGGTGAGTTTGATATCGACAGGCAGTACGAGCTTTTAAATAAAACCATCTATTTCGATAAATACCCCGTCATCGACCCGGAAAATGAGAAGCTGATGGATGATTTCTACAGCCATTACAGCATCCTGTCCATCGTGGGACATTACGCTTCCGACCCGGGGGCGTTCATAGAGATGCTGAAGATCGCGGCACAAAACGCCTATAAGATCCGCCCCGATCTGGGTAATTACGAATACACCACCGGGTATCCACCCCAGACAAAGGCCCAGGTGTTCTCGGTATACAGCGATCTGAAAGCGAATTACGCTCCCAAGACCATCGGATTCATCATCATATGGATGTTCGTGGCCATCGGGCTGATGCACAAAAAAAGATTGAAGCAGATCATCGTTTCCGCGTTGATTTTGATTGGACTATCCCAGATCGTGGTACCTATAATCGGGGCGGGGGATGCCGATCTGGCGAAGCATATGTTTTTGTACAATGTGGCCTTTGACCTGGTCAACGTGATTCTGTTGGCCCATTTTATCTCCTTCATCGACAGGAAATACAGGGCGAAGAAATACGTGGCGGTCATACCGGATAGGGACGTGGACGAAGCGGTGTATAAAAACACCTGATGAAGTGATGAATATGAGAAAAGCGATCACATTGATCATATTGACGTGTTTTTTATCCGCCTGCGGCGCCGGGCCGGATAGCCAGCCACGGACAGGTGAAACCACTCCGGCGGCAGACGGGCCCGCGTTGTCCCTTACAAAGAGGGAAACGCTGTGCCGGGATTTCGTATTGGACAAGATGGTGACGACAGAGGGGGGCATCCGGACCAATTACCTGGACAAGCCCCACCAGCGGGACTATGCCACAGGCGGGGAAGTCCTCTCCGAGTCCATGGGGCTCATCATGCTGTACGCTGTGGGGAACGGGGACGAAGGGCTGTTTCAGCGCTCCTTCGCGTTTGTGCGGGAGTACCTGGACACCGGGACGATCCTTTCGTACCGGTACGGTGAGGACGGCCCGTACCATGTGAATGCCTTTGTGGACGATATACGTATCATACGGGCGCTTATTCTGGCAGGAGATGCTTTCGGCCAGGGGTACCTGGACACGGCTTATGACTACGCGGACAGGCTGTACCAGACCAATATACGAAACGGCCGCGTTTACGATATGTATGATGAGCGGTATCACAAACGCAATGAGAGGATCACCCTCTGCTATCTCGATCTCTCTACGATCAAGCTGCTGGCGGACCATGACGACCGGTGGGCGGAGGTCTATGAGGGGATGCTGGATATCGCCCTGGGGGGGTATATCAGCGACGAAGTGCCTCTGTTCGCCGCCTCCTACAGCTACGATAGCGGGGCGTATAGCGACGGTGATATCAATATGATCGAGGCGGCGCTGACGGCGCTTAACCTGGCGAAGGTAGGGGAATGCCCGCAGCAAACCATCCGATATCTGAAGCAGAGTATCGAAAACGGCGCGATCTACGGCACCTACAGCCATGATGGGATCGAGCGGAATACCATGGAGTCCACGGCGGTCTACGCGATCTGCGCGCTTTTGGCGGCGGAGGCGGGAGACGAGGAGATGTACGCCATGAGCATCAATAGGATGGACGCGTTCCAGGTCATGGACGAAGAAAACGAAGTCTACGGCGCCTTTGCGGACCCCGTGTCCCTGGATCTGTATTCCTATGACAATCTGATGGCGCTGCTGGCGTATGGGCGGGTGAGATGATGATCCGCAAGATATTGATAACGGCATTGATACTGGCCGCGGTGATCATCATGCTGCCCCTGGAAAGCGCGGATGCCGGTACGGACCAGGTACTGCTGGTGTACAACGACAGGGAGAAAATGACGGTCATCGCCGATCTGATCAGGGCCTGCGGCAAGACACCGCTTGCGGTGGATATCGTGGCGTACACGAGTGACCTTCTAGAAGACAGCGACTACGTGGTTCTCCAGGATCCGGCCCCATTAAAGGACGCGCTGCAGGCGGGGAAAAGGCCGGTGTGCCTGGGAGACGGATTTCGGGTGGTGCCCGGGATGCAGACCGAGACCATAGACCGGAAGATGCACGCCCGATTGGACGTGTACAACAACACCCAGTCGATCATCATCGGCCAGGGCTTCACCTACATCTCCGATCATTACGGGGAAGCGGTGGGCCGTATCAGCTTTGACGGCCAAGACTACCCCCTGGGGGTCGTGACCGACACGGTCATGTACGCCCCGTATTTCGACCGGGATGATCTGTCGGCCTTCGCGGTGGCCAAGATGCTCAACGCCTATTTCGGGAGATTTGACGGGGGTAAGATGTATATCATGATCGACGAGGTCTACCCATTTGACGATCTCGATATGCTTCGGCTTACGGCGGACCGGTTTTATCGGAGCGGCGTCCCCTTTGTCATGAACCTCATGCCGGTGTATCAGAATACGGACTATCCTGCGTTTCAGCGGTACGCCGATACGTTACGGTACATACAGTCGAGGAGCGGCTCATTGATCATGCACGATCCCATCGTGACGGGGAACGAGCTGGTCGGAGACCCACTGGAAGTCCGGATGGAGAACGCCTACACGAGCTTTGAGGAAAACGGCGTCCATGTGTTTCCGAAGACGCTCTATCCCTATGAGGTCACCATGGACATGCTGACGCGGATAGAGCCCACCAATGAGCTCTTTATCAGCCTGCCCATCGACACCCTCATCAGATACGATGTGTTTGGGGACGCGGATGAACTTGATAAGGCGCTTGCCGCCATCAATCAGAAATGGATACAGATCGGGGACTATCGGCGAAACTTCACCGACACGATAGATACGTATGAGGATGTCCCCGTCGATGACGACTATGTATATATCCAGAAGGACGAGAGCCACTATGAATTCCTCGTCGATAAAGGCAATCAGATCCTGTCCGTCATCGTACTGGTCAGCAGTATCGTGATCATAGGGCTGATCGTGCTGGGGTACAGGCTGTATCGTTCAAAATTCCTCAAAAGGAACTGACATGTATAACGTAGACCTATTGGGACTTATCGCGCTGATATGCATCTGGGCACTGCTGCTGTTAAACCAGGTTTTGATGGTGGCGGGGTATTTCTATTATGTGAAAGTGACGCGGTCGGAGGAGAAGGAATTATCCTATTACCCCACCATCAGCATACTGGTACCCGCCCACAACGAGGCGAAGGTCATCGTGAAGACGGTGGAGTCCCTGCTGCAGCTTCGGTATCCCGCCGACCGGTATGAGATCATCATCGTCAATGACAATTCCTCGGACGACAGCCGGGATATTCTGGAGGGTATCCTGCTGAAAAACCCCGGCCGGGCGCTGAAGATACTCAATACCGACAGCGAGACCGGGGGCAAGGGCAAATCCAACGCACTCAATATAGGATACAAGGAATCCAGCGGTGAGTATATCGTCGTCTACGACGCCGACAATACCCCCGAGCGGGACGCCCTTCGGTATCTGGTGGCGGAGATTGAGAGCGACGACGAACTGGGTGTGGTGATCGGCAAATTCCGGACCCGGAACCGGGACGTCAATCTGTTGACACGGTTTATCAATATTGAGACGCTGTCGTTCCAGTGGATGGCCCAGGCGGGCCGGTGGCAGCTATTCAATCTCTGCACCATACCCGGGACAAACTTTATCATCCGCCGCGAGATCCTGGAGGAGGTCGGCGGATGGGATATACACGCCGTGGCGGAGGACACGGAGCTAAGCTTTCGGATCTACGCCATGGGGTACAAGATCAAGTTTATGCCGAAGTCCGTCACCTGGGAGCAGGAGCCCCAGACGCTGAAGGTCTGGTTCCGGCAGCGGGTGCGATGGGTGAAGGGAAACGTCTACGTGATGATCAAGCATATCCCATCGCTTTTCAGCCTCAGGCATCACAGGATCAAGTTCGATATGCTGTATTTCCTGTCGATCTACTTTATACTGCTGGGAGCGCTCATCATATCCGACTCGCTGTTTTTATTGAACGCCCTGGGGCTGATCCACCTGACACTGGCCACGTTAAGCATCCTATTGTGGGTCATGGCGATATTCCTCTTCGTGACATCGGTGTTCACGCTGCTGACCGCCGAAAAGGGGGAGATGCGCCTGTCCAATCTGCTGATCACCCTGCTCATGTACTTTACGTACTGCAAACTCTGGATGGTGGTGGCGGCGTACGGGCTGGTACAGTATCTGATCGATGTGATATTCAAACGAAAGTTTCACTGGTATAAGACAGAACGGTTTTAGTACAGAGAGAGGGGTTTGAGGAAAATGCGAAAACTCATAATACCAATTCTAATTTTCGCGGTACTGCTGGTTTCAGCGCCGGTATACGCCACGGAGGTCGCTGCGGACACCGCACCGGACACGGCTGATACCGGGACGGCTGATCCCGCCGCCGGCGAGCAGCCCGCAGAGGCGGTGACCGAACCGGGCGCCGGGGAAGCGGGCGCCGCCCCGGAATTATACGTGGACGAGGGGGCCTATATATCCACATCGTCCTTCTCATCGGACCACTACATGGTGGGTCTCTTTTCCGAGATCACCCAGGGGTTTTCCGTGGGGGACTGGGATCTTCGGGACGCCCAGTTCACCATGAGTTTTTCCACGACCCAGCTGGTCAGCGAGGTGCTCTCCGACATCACCATATCGGTGAACGGCGTGCGGTTTTACTCGGAACGGGTGCCCGTGACCGACGGCACGCGGCGGGAACTGACCGTCAAGATACCCATCGAGCATATCAAGCAGGGGTACAATGTGATCGCCATCGAAGGGTATATACGGACATTTGAGGGACTGCCCTGTGTCGATGACGTGTCCACAGCCAACTGGATGAATGTCTTCAAGGAGTCGTTTATCGAGATATCCTATCATCCCGTCCATCCCTGTACCAGCATCGACGATTTCTATACGGGATTCACTTCCATCGACGCCCTGGAAAACAACCAGAGCGCCGTGGTGGTACCAACCGGATACGATAACGACGAGATTGACGCGGCCTTCACGGCGCTTTCAGGGATGTCCAAGGAAGCGACCAAGGACTATCAAAACGTTGAGCTGCTGGCCTCGGACGGGTTGGCCGGGATACGGGGCAAGCGATACGTGATCTACGTGGCCAAGCCGGGACACCTTCCCAAGGACCTCGCCGAGGCGGTGGCGGCAAACGGGGAAATGAAGGGATCGAGCGGTTGTATGCTGCTGATCCCCGGCATCGTCAATACCCTGGTGGTCACAGGGAATGACGGGGTGGCCCTGGACAAGGGAGCGGCGGTGCTCGCCAACCCCATCACCATGCACCAGCTGAAACGCACCGCGAAGACCATCTTGGAGAATGAGGATGTCTATGTCCGGAAAGAGGGGGTGAAACAGTACACGCCCCTTACCGAGGCGGGGACGTACCTGGACGGTCCCTTCCGGCAGAAAATGGATTACCTCATCGATTTCGACAACAACAGAAAACTCGCCTACGGCAGCGAGTTGGACCTGTATTTCCGGTACGCGGAGAACCTGGACTTTGACCGCTCCCTGGTGAGCGTCTACGTGAACGACGTGCCCATCGGCAGCCAGAAGCTCTCCCAGGCCAACGCGGAGGGGGATCATATCGTCCTCGAGATACCCACCGATATCGAGGTCACAGGCAGCTTCGTGCTGACAGTGGCCTTTGACCTGGAGATCAAGGACCTCTGGTGCACGCTCCGGCAGAGCGAGACCCCCTGGGCTTACATATCCAGCGAGTCCATGCTGAAGCTGAACTCGGTGGAGGTGCCCTATTACCTCTTTGAGAACTACCCCTATCCCTTTGTCTCCGGCGGGGAACTAAACGACGTGGTGATGGTGATCCCGGACAGAAATACGGATCTGGACCTCGGGCTCATGGGTGACTTCATGCTCACCCTGGGCCAGTTTGTGAAGTACAATACCGGCAATTTCTCGGTCGTGCGGGCCTCGGATCCCGGCGACCTGGACGGCAAAAACGTAATCACCGTGGGGACATATGTGGACAATCCCTTTATCGCGGGGCTCAACGACGAGCTGTTCTTTCAGTTTTACAGCAACGGCGCGGGCATCATGTCCAATGAGAAACTGCTCATCGAGCCCGCCTACTCCACCACCCTGGCCACAGCCCAGCTCATCCAGTCACCCTACTCTAGCGTGAAAAACGCGATACTTGTACTGGCCAGCGGCAAAAAGCAGGACCTGAAAAACGCACTCACATACTTCGGCGATACCCAGGAGCTCTGGAAACTGTACGGCGACGGACTCGTGGCGGATCAAGACGATCTGTTCCTGTACAGGTTCAAAGAGGAGAACGCCAAGAAAGAAGACATGCCTGAGGACTTCTTCGAGCGGACAGACGTGATGAACCTGATCTATATAGCGGGCGCCATACTATTGATACTGCTGGTGGCCGTCATATTCATGCTAGTAAGATATAGGAGGAACCGCGACCATGAAACGGAATAAGAACATCCAGGCGGATATCAGCTTTATCGCCCTGGTGGTGCTGATGTTTGTGTACTTTATCTTTTTGATCTATCAGCAAGAGTATCTGATGGACAATTTTCTGATCGCTTCCGTGGTGTTTATCATCGTGCTGATCACGTATTTTACAAACCTCACGACGGGGCTGATCATCAATACCACCCTGATACTCACCTACATCACGTATATCATCATCCAGAGCCTCACCAAGGGCGCCGTGATCAGGCCCTACGTGTATTTCTGGATCCTGATGTCTCCGGCGTTGACGACGGTATTCTCATTGTTTACCATGAACACGGCGTCCCTGCAGCGGCAGGTGGATGAATTGAATAAAAAACTAGTCAATCTGTCCACACTGAATGAGGATACCCGGCTCAAAAACCTGCGGGCTTTTGAAAACGACGCCCGCATATACATGAGTATCGCCCGGCGGTACAAGATCGATCTTGCGGTACTGCTGGTCAAGTTCCGGCACCAGCGGGAGATCGAGCGGCTGGCCCGGAAAGAAGGGATGCGCCAGGTGGTCTCCCAGGTCACCGATGTGGTCAGGAATATCACCCGGACCGAAGACGAACTCTACCAATTGGACGAGGAGGAAATCGTATTCGGCATGCTCATGCTCACCAGAAAGAACAGCATCGAGATCATACAGGATCGGTTGAAGGAAAAGATCGCCGAGATCGATACCAACAAGGTGCTGAATACGCGGCAGCTGGCCCTGGATATGCGGATCGGGATCGCCTTCTACGACGGGGAGAAGGACGTGCTGGAGATGCTGGACGCGGCCAAGAGCGCCATGCAGTACGACGTGTAATACTACGATAAAGGAATGTGAGCGGTATGGGAATACGAAAATATCTGATGGTCACCATAGGCACGATCATACTGCTCGCGCTGTCTATATTCTTCTATACGGCGTCGATGCCCGACGGCCCGGAGGAGACCGGGATAGACCCCCCGGCGGCGGTCCAGGAAAGGCGGCCCAGCCCTACCCCAACACCGGTACCGGCGGCGGATGAGCCCCAGGATACAGAGGAGACCCTGTACGAGGCGGAGGACGCAGTACTGGACGGACTTACCCTGTATACAGAACCCACTGAACATGGCGTGACGGCAAAGAGCGGTTCCGGATACGTGGGCGCTTGGGACTCGGATCAATCCAGACTGATCTTTCGGGTAGAGGCGCCGGACGCGGGCATGTACGAGCTTATGTTTTTAACGGCGGCCCGCGATGGAGAAAGCTACAATACCGTCATCGTCAATGACCGGACATTTTACGACGCCCTCTATACGGGGAGCCGGGATTTCGTCCCAAGCTCCATACGGGCCAATCTGAAAGAAGGACCCAATGTCATCGTGGTGGAGACAGGCTGGGGCGGGATCTACCTCGACTGTCTGACTGTTCGTACCGCCGCGGGCATCCCGACTGACGTATACCATGTGGAAAAGACACTGAGCAATGAAAACGCGTCGGATCACGCCCGCAGGTTGATGAGCTTTCTGGCGGACCAATACGGGAAAAAGACCCTGGCGGGGCAGTACAATAGTGACAAGGGCATCGACAGCCCCGAGATCCGGGAGCTTTACAAGCTCACCGGCAAATACCCCGCGATCATGGGGTTTGAGATGAGCGATTATTCCCCCAGCAGGGTGGCCCACGGGGCGGAGACCCGCCAGACCGAGTTCGCCCTGGATTGGGCGGAAAAGGGCGGGATCGTGACGTTTGTCTGGCACTGGAACGCCCCAAAGGACCTGATCAATACTTCGGAATATCCCTGGTGGGACGGATACCTTGCAGACGCCACCACGTTTGATCTGAAAAAAGCGTTGAATGGGGAAGACCCCGAGGGATACGACCTGCTCCTCCGGGACATCGACGCCATCGCGGAGCAATTAAAAATACTTGGGGATCAGGATATCCCGGTGCTCTGGCGGCCCCTCCACGAGGGGAGCGGCGGGTGGTTCTGGTGGGGAGCCCACGGACCGGATAACTACAAAAAGCTCTGGCGGCTGATGTATGACCGGATGACGGACACACAGGCCCTTGACAATCTGATCTGGGTCTACAACGGCCAGAACGCCGACTGGTATCCGGGGGACGAATACGTGGACATTATCGCCGAGGACACCTACACCAGGCCCCGGGACTATGAGAGCCAGTTCAATTTGTTCGCGAAAGCCGCAGGGTATACCGGCGCCCGCAAGATCATCGGGCTCTCCGAAAACGGAGCGATTCCCGATCCGGACCTGATGTACGCCGACAACGCCGGCTGGTCCTTCTTCATCACCTGGAACGATGAATTGGTGGTGGACCCGGACACCAAGTGCATCTCCGATGAATACAACGCCCTGTCGCATTTTATCAAGGTCTATCACCATGACAGGGTCATTACCCTGGACGAACTGCCGGACCTTTGCACATATCCGAAGTAAATACGGGAAAGCGAGTCAACGGATGAAGAAGATTATGCTTGTATTTGGGACAAGGCCCGAGGCCATCAAGATGTGCCCATTGGTCAATGAACTTAAAGGGCGGGATGACATCCACACCGTGGTATGCGTCACCGGACAGCATAGGGAGATGCTGGACCAGGTGCTGGCGGCCTTTTCGGTGGTTCCCGATCATGACCTCAGCATCATGGAGCGGGAACAGACCCTTTTCGATATTTCCACCAATGTCCTGGACACTATCGGCGCGGTGCTGGAGAGTGAAAAACCGGACGTCGTGTTGGTCCACGGGGACACCTCCACCACGTTTGTCAGCGCGCTGGCGTGCTTTTATATGAAGATACCGGTGGGTCATGTGGAGGCGGGCCTTCGGACCTACGATATCTACTCACCCTACCCCGAGGAATTCAACAGGCAGGCGGTGAGTCTCATCGCCAGGTACAATTTCGCCCCCACCGAGGTGGCGCGGCAAAACCTGCTCAGGGAGCAGAAGGACCCTCAAAGCATATACGTGACGGGCAATACGGCCATCGACGCGCTGAAGACCACGGTGCGGGACGATTACACCCATCCCTACCTTACCTGGGCGGAGGGGAGCAGGCTGATCCTGCTGACCGCCCACAGGCGGGAAAACCTGGGCACGCCCATGGAAAATATCTTTGCCGCTATCCGCCGGGTGGTGGAGGAATTCCCGGATATCAAGGTGCTGTACCCCATCCACATGAATCCCGTGATCCGCGAGACGGCGGAGGCCGCCTTTCAGGGCATGGATCGGATACGGATGGTGGAGCCCCTGGACGTGCTGGATTTTCACAATTTCATGGCCCGGGCCTATATGGTGCTCACCGACAGCGGCGGGGTCCAGGAGGAGGCCCCTTCCCTGGGCAAACCTGTCCTGGTGCTGCGGGACACCACCGAGCGGCCGGAGGGGGTTGCGGCCGGTACCCTGAAGGTGGTGGGCACCGACCGGGAGACCCTCTACCGGGAGTTTACGCGGCTTCTCACCGACCGGGAGGAGTACGATCGGATGAGCGTGGCGGCCAATCCCTACGGGGACGGGTTCGCTTCCAAAAGGATCGCGGATATACTGGAGGGGCTGGGGTAACCGGTATGGTGACGATATGAAGATTGACTATGGACGAAAACTCTATACCATACCGGAATTATACCGGATCGTGTATGACGGGATACGGACGATGCGGTATATGCGCAGGGCGAAACAGAAGGGCGAACTCAGCATGGAATTCCAGGAGAGGATCATGCTTGCGGTCACCGAAGTGAACGGCTGCGCCATATGCTCCTACGTCCATACCAGGATGGCGCTGGAGGCGGGCATGAGCGATGAGGAGATACAGACCATGCTGGCCGGGGAGACGGGGGATATCCCGCCGGAGGAGCTTAAAGCGGTGCTGTTCGCCCAGCACTACGCCGAAAGCAGGGGGAACCCCTCGCGGGAAGCCTGGGAGAGGATCGTGGGGGTATACGGATTGTCCAGGGCACGGGGGATATTGGGAGCCGCCAGGGCCATGATGATCGGCAATGCCTTTGGCATTCCGTGGAGCTCGTTTGCCAATCGTTTTCGGGGAAAGCCGGACAAGCGGAGCAGTCTGCTGTATGAAATAGGGGTCCTGACGATCGGGTCCCTGGCCGTACCCGTGGCGATCATACATGCGTTGCTGGCGGGTTTATTCCATGTGCCGCTGATTGATTTTTCGTGATAACACTTTAAAAGCGGGGGAAGGGATATGAACGCGTATGATCAGGCCATATTGGCCATGGAGGAATTATTCTCCCGGGACTGCCAGTTCTCGCTGGCTACCGCCAGAGACAACGTCCCATCGGTGCGGGTGGTGGACACGTATTTCGAGGACGGCAGTTTCTATATCGTCACCTACGGAGAATCCCAAAAGGCAAAAGAAATGGAAGCAAACGGCCATGTGGCGCTGTGCAGCGGTCTGTACCGGTTCACCGGAACGGCCCATATGATCGGCCACCCCCTGGAGCCCCGGAATAAAGAGATCCGGGAGAAGCTTACCGAGGCATTCTCGGCCTGGTATTTCAGGCACAACGATGAAGACGATCCCCACATGCGCTATGTCAGGATCGATCTCTCCGAAGGGTTTTTCCATAAGGACGGTACGGGATACAATATAGACTTCATGCACAAAGAGGCCGAGACATTTCCATTTGCATTTGAGCCTGTGATCGTAGAGTAAGATCAAAAGAAACGGGGGCAAACGCCCCCGGTATCGTGATCCATTGGGAAGGCGTTTCTGGAATCAGGTAAACAGTTCCCTGTACTCGCCGTACCCCTCTTTCTCCAGATCCTTGAGCGGTATAAACCGCAGTGCCGCGGAATTAATACAGTATCGTAACCCTGTTGGTTTCGGCCCGTCAGGGAATACGTGCCCGATGTGGGAGTCGGCGCCGCTGCTTCGCACCTCGGTGCGGACCATGCCGTGGCTCTTGTCCAGTCTCTCCTGTACATGCTCCTTTTCGATGGGCCGGGTGAAGCTGGGCCAGCCGCACCCCGAGTCGAACTTATCCAGGGAGCTGAATAGGGGCTCTCCCGATACGATATCCACATAGATACCCGGCTCCTTGTGATCCCAATACTCGTTGCGGAAGGGGGGCTCGGTGCCGTTTTCCTGAGTAACGGCATACTGCACGGGCGTCAGTTTTTCCTCGATCTGATCCGGATCAGGTGTATTGCATTTTTGATCGCTCATCGTTCATCATCCTTTATTCTGCTCTTACTATTTTGATACCCGCGCAGCAGGGATTCATTCAAAATGAATTGTTAATTATGTTTCCACATTGACATACCGACGGTGTGTCGGTAAAATGGTATTGAGGAGTTGAGGTAACATGAAAGTTTACAATGAGAAGGATGTGTCCATTCACTACATCGACGAGGGAGAGGGTAAACCCCTGTTTTTTATCCACGGCCTGGGGGCGGACCACTGCATGTTCGAGCCCCAGATCGATTTCTTTTCACAGGAATACCGGGTGATCTGTCCGGACCTGCGGGGAAACGGGGAATCGAGTGAACTGGCAGGTCCTGTCCGTACCGTTCTGGACCGCCAGTGCGACGATATCGCCCATATGATGGACGCGCTTCATATCGATAGGGCCATGTTCGCGGGGGTATCCTACGGCGGGGTATTCTGCTTTCATTTCGCCCTGCGCTATCCGGAGAGGGTGGCGGGGATGATCGTCGCCGATTCATTCAGCGACGCCAGGATCGTCGGGGTGAAAGAACTGGGGATTATGGCAAGTATCTATCTGAGTCTGCCTCTCTTTTACATGCCGAAACTGCTGAAGGCGGGGGTGATCTCTCAGTACAAACGCTGGCCTTTAGCCCGGAAGCATATGGTCAGGGCCTTTGAGAATCTGCGCAGCCGTGAGGTGGTGCTCCAGCGGCTGGCGATCAACAAGGTGAACCACACCCCCGATTTGGGCAAGATATGGTGTCCTGTTTTGGGCCTGGTGGGGGACGATGTGAAACTGATGATCAAATACATGCGGCGGGCCATGGATAGGATACCGGGGAGCGAACTCATCGTGCTAAAGGATTCCTTCGATCCCTCCAACCTTTGCGCGGCGGATCGGTACAATGCGCTCGCCGCCGGATTTCTTCGGGACAACGGGTGGTAAGATGGCGCGGATACGGAAAGACCCCGCGGTGAGGAAGAACGAAATACTGGACGCCGCCATGGCGCTCTTTACCAGCCGGGGGTTCATCCATGTGTCGGTGGCCGATATCGCCCGTGAGGTGGGGATCGCCCGGACGACGGTTTACGAATACTATACCGACAAGAACAAGATACTGATCGATTTGGCGGACAGGGTGGCGGCGCGGCTTGACCACGCCGTGCCCCGGGGCGGGACGCCCTATGAAAAGCTCTTGTCCATCGCCCGGGACCAGCTTACAAAGATCGACCACGACAGGGCGGTGTATGTGCTATTATTCCGGGAAGCGCCGGTGCTCTCCGACGCATTTTCCCTCAATATGAAGAAATGGCGGCGGACCGGGTATGAAGCGGTTCTTTCCGTCATGAAAGAGGCGCTGGATCAGGGCGAGATCGACCTTGCGCCGGAAGACGCGGCGTTCGCGTTTCTGGCGCTGGTGGGGCAGCGGGCCGGCGACATACTGATGGCGGATGAGGCGATTGATGCGGACGCCGAATCCAGACGTCTGGTGGATCTTACCTGGCACGGCATATCCAGCCGATGATCAAGAGGGCGGATATTTATGGAAACGCTGCTAAGCGGCTTTTCCCTCATCGGACCGCTCTTCCGCCGGAGCGCATCCCTTCGGGTATCACCATATTCTCCGTATTTTGCCGTATTGTTTTTTCTCAACTATACGTATATTATACGAATACACGCAATACGGGGCGGCATGTGAGACCAAAATGGAAATTTTAGTTAAACGAACATCGTTGAAAAAATACGAGACGGTTGGTTTTGGGACCGCTCATGGGGGGGCGGATTGGCGCCCTGGGCTCTATTGGGAAGCGCTGGAAGGGATGCCCGCCGACCGCGAAATACAGGTGCTGGACGCGGCCCGGGAGGCGCTGGATAAAACCGAGGTTAAGGATTGACGTTTATTATGATATCTCGAACCGTTATGATCTTTCCGAGATTCGAGAATGTGGATGTCATCGATGCCATCCGGGCGAAGTACGATCCCCTGGCGGCCTTGGTACGGCCCCATATCACGCTGGTCTTCCCGTTTCAAAGCAATCTGCCTACTGATGGCATCAATAACTGTCTCACAGACGCCCTGACCGATAAAGGCCCGTTTAAACTGGCGCTGTCCGGTGTGTCGGCCCAGTCTGATGCCTATGGGCATTATCTTTTCCTCGATGTGCGGGAGGGGCGGAAGCGGTTGCGGGAACTGAACCGGGCTTTGTACGGCGGCATACTCGCCGAATACAGGACGCGCAGACCCTACACGCCCCATATGACAATCGGAAAGCTGCCCGCGAAGGAAGCCCTCGCCGCGGCTTACGAGGATACAAGAGGGTTGGAGGAGACATTCCGTACCATCGTGGATACGGTATCGGTAGAGGTGATCGGACCCAATGAGGAATCGGTGATCGAGATGGAGTACGGACTGGGGTGATGTCCTGCATATATAGAAAAAGAAACTGCCGGGTACTCTCCCGGCAGTCTCTCTAGTGGCTTCTCTCCGCGTCCTGTTTCGTCTGCTGGACCGTACCCCAGGGGTGATTGGGGGGCGCGTAGATCGAGTAGAGTTTCAGCGGCTGATAGCCGGTATTGATCAGATTGTGCCAGGTGCCCGCCGGGATAAAGACGGCATAGCCGTCCGATACATTGGCCTGATAGTCGAGGGTATCCTTGTTTTTACCCATCTTGGTCAGTCCCTGGCCCTGTTCTATGCGGAGAAACTGGTCCACCTCGGGGTGGATCTCCAGACCGATGTCGCTCCCCACATCGATGCTCATGAGGGTGAGCTGCAGGTACTCTCCCGTCCATAGGGCGGTGCGGTAGGTATCGTTTTGGATAGTCGCCTGTTCGATATCGACAACATAGGGCTGGGGGCCGTAATCCCTAAGGGTAACGGGAGGCTTCGGCGGATCCCAGCCGTACATCGGTCGGCCGGAATAATACGGGTTGTATCCGTTGTACATATTGTACGGGTCATACATCGGCATTTGGTATGGGGGGGGCTGTATGTAGTACATAGGATCATCCTTTCTGTCGTTTTTGGGGCCGCGGGGACGCGGAGCCGCGCATCGGCGTATACGGCCCTTCACCGATACCATATGCCCTGGATTCATATCAAGTGCTTGGGCGATCTGGAAAAGAATGTATGAACCAAGTCATTGCCGCTGACATGATAGGGGACATGAGTCTTTATTTGTCTATCCCCCTTTTCGCATATGTTTAAAACAGGCCCGCATAGTATGTTATAATTTTAAATGGCATTTTGCATGTATCGTCATTATTTATTTTTATCTGATCAACGCGAATATGCCAAAAAATCATTTGGGAGGAAATGATATGCGCGCTGATGGTAAACGTGTGAAGAACATCGACCCTATGAATCTGATCGAACCCTATATCATGGACAAACGGTACGACGCCATGAATATGATCACCCTGGACATCCCCATAGAACCCATGCATGAATATATGAAGAAGCGGCGCAGGGAGGGGCGGCCCGTCAGCCACATGGCCCTGATCCTGGCGGCCTATCTGCGGACGGCCCGGGAGTTCCCGCGGCTCAACCGGTTTATCGTGAACAAGCGGATCTATGAGCGCAATGAGTTCTGCGTGGCGATGGTGGTATTAAAACCGGGGGATGACGACAACGCTACCATGGACAAGATCTATTTCGACATGACCGACGATATCGATACGGTCCAGGAAAAGGTGGAGAACTTTGTCTCCGAGAACAAAGTGGAGGAGAGCGCCAACTCCATGGACGATCTGATGTATACCCTGGTCCGCATACCGGGGCTTTTGAACATCAGCATCAAGCTTTTTAAGTTCATGGACAAACGGGGCTGGCTCCCCAAGTCCCTCATCGACGCGAGTCCCTTCCACTCCAGCATGTCCCTGACCAATCTGGCCAGTATCCGGACCAACCATATCTATCACCACGTATACGAATTCGGTACCACCAGCGTGTTTATCGCCATGGGCAATCTGCGGGACACACCCTTCCGGGAAAAGGACGAGGTGGTGTTCAAGCGCTGCCTGCCCCTGGGGGTTGTGATGGACGAGCGGATCTGCTCGGGGAGCTATTTCGCCAGGGCGTTCGCGCGGTTCCGAAAGTACCTCGACGACCCCACGCAGCTGGAAGGGCCTCCGGAAGAGGAAGAAGAGGGCCAAGCCGCGGAGGCGTAAAGCGAATATCCATAGATCAATCAACGAGGCTCCCGTAAGAAGGGAGCCTCACTGCGTGATAGGGGTATGGGAATGCTTGTTATACGGGCTGGTATCGTTCCATCATGAGTTCGGCTAAATTGGATTGTTCCAGGCTGATCTGGACCTTTTCATCTCCCGGAAGGCGCAGCGTGCACCGGGCATACCGGTCACCGCACGGGGTGATGGACACATCCCGGATCTTCGTAAGTGGGATAAACCGCTTGGTCCCCCCGGATTTGAGGCCTCTATCGGCATTCACGGACAGGAGGATCATTTCCCCGGCGGTGAGGATGATTGCGCCGGAGGGCACGAGCGTCCTGTAAAAGGTCTTTCCGAAAAGGGTGAAACGGGGTTCTTTGATCTCGGGCTGCGGGATGAGCTTACGGATTTCCTGTGCCGGGGACACGGCGCTCTTGGCCATGTTCAGGTACTTGTAGCTCAGGGAGAGCAGGGGGTCGAAGGCGTCGGTGTCCGTCCCCGTGGTAGTCTTCAGTCCCCTGGCCTTTTCGATGACGGGACGAAAGATTGGCTCGGTGGAGGTATTGTACGTCCAGGAGACGGTGCAAAGCCCGCTCCCTGTCATACCACTCAACTTGATCCATGAATACAGCAGGATACAGCCGGTCTCTATGTACTGGATATCCCTGATGGGGAAGACGGTACAGGACAGCTGTTTGCGGTATTTCTCATAGATCCGTATCTCTTCTCCGGTGGCGCAGATGATCCGGGAGTTTTGCTTCCGGCCGAAGGATCTGTCGGGGGGCGCGAACACCGTATAGGGGGGATCGGCGCACCCGAGGCTGAACGCGGCGAAATGCTCCCTGTAAAACTGGGGGATATCCTCGTACGCCTCGATCACCCGCGCCCAGGACCTGGTGGTATTGATCGGCATATTCGGCACCTTCTTTGTGATAAGGTCTAGGCCCTATAAGAAGTGTAATTGTATACTTCATCCAATACAAGAAGAATAAGTTGCGGACGGGGGAGGATAAAAATACTGCTCACGGACGGGGGGCTGGACATTATTAAGGGCGGGATAGTGCGCTTACGGGGGGTCGGGATTTGTCGGCGGCCACGTTGGATGATACCATATAAGGGATAGGAAACCATTTCATAACGGTTTGGATCAAGGAAAGGAGCTTATATGGAACATCAGCATCAGACCGGTCATGAGGGACATACGGATCACGGCGGCATGGACCACGGTCAAATGGACCATGAAGACGGTCATCAGGGACATCAGGGCCACCAGGACATGGTAAAGGACTTCAGACTCAGGTTTTTCATCTCATGCCTGCTCACCCTGCCTATTCTGGCCCTGTCGCCCATGATCCAGTCGTTTCTGGGATTCAGCATCCGGTTTGCCGGTGACAAATATGTGCTTTTCGCCCTCGCCACCGTCTTGTTCGTGTACGGCGGCCGGCCGTTTTTGGCCGGGGCGGTGAAGGAGCTATCCAAGAAGGCGCCCGCGATGATGACGTTGATCGCCTTTGCCATCACCATCGCCTATGTGTACAGCTCACTGACGGTATTCATACTGGTGGGAAAGGATTTTTTCTGGGAGCTGGCCACCCTGATCGACATCATGCTGCTGGGTCACTGGATCGAGATGAAGTCGGTGATGGGGGCATCCATGGCCCTGGAGGAGCTCGCCAAACTGATGCCGGATACCGCCCACCGGATCGGCGAGGATGGGACGGTGAGCGATGTGCCGGTGCGTGAACTGCGGACCGGAGACAATGTCATGGTCAGGCCCGGCGAGAAGATACCCATCGACGGTATCGTGTACGACGGGGTCTCCGCCGTCAATGAATCGGTGGTCACCGGGGAATCCAAACCGGTGGAAAAACAAGAGGGCGACGAAGTCATCGGCGGCGCGGTCAACGGGGAAGGGGCGCTGAAGTTTGAGGTCAGCCGGGTGGGAGACGAGACGTTTCTGTCCCAGGTCATCACCCTGGTGCGCGACGCCCAGGCCTCCAAGTCCAAAACCCAGCGGCTGGCGGATACCGCGGCCAAGTGGCTGTTCTATATCGCGGTGAGCGCCGGATGCGTCACCTTTGCCGTGTGGACGCTACTGGGATACGATATCAATTTCACCATCGAGCGTGCGGTCACCGTGATCGTCATATGCTGCCCCCATGCCCTGGGGCTGGCCATCCCCCTGGTCACGGCTGTCTCGACGAGTATCGGGGCGAAACGGGGACTGCTGATCCGGAACAGGGCCGCCTTCGAGGTGGCGCGGAAACTGGACACCGTGGTGTTTGACAAGACGGGGACGCTGACCGAAGGGGCCTTCGGGGTAACGGACCTGCTGCCGATAGGCATCGGGGAGCAAGAGCTACTGTCCGCGGCCGCCTCGGCGGAATCGAATTCGGAGCACCTGATCGCCAGGGGGATCACGGCGGAGGCGGAGAAGCGCGGCATCGCCCTCTCCGAGACCAAGGACCACCAGACCCTGCCGGGACAGGGGCTTAGGGCCACCGTGGACGGCAGCGTGATCATGGTCGTGAGCCCCGGATATCTCGACCAGGAGGGTATCGCGTATGATGAGTCCCGGTACGAGACCCTGGCTGGTGAAGGAAAAACAGTGGTATTTGTCCTAAAGGACAAGAAGCTTGTGGGCGCCATCGCCCTCTCCGACATGGTGCGGGATACCGCCAAGGAAGCGGTCCGCGAGCTGAAGGCGCTGGATATAGAGCCCATCATGCTCACCGGTGACAATCAAAAAGTGGCGCGTCAGGTGGCGTCCACCCTCTCGATAGACAGGGTGTACGCCGAAGTGATGCCCCAGCAGAAGGCGGAGACCCTGGATGAACTTCACCGGGAAGGCCGGTTGGCGGCCATGACCGGGGATGGGATCAACGACGCTCCCTCCCTGGCGAAGGCCGATCTGGGGATCGCCATAGGTGCCGGTACCGATGTGGCGGTCGAGACCGCCGACGTGATCCTGGTGAAGAGCAATCCCCTGGACGTGACCAATATTATCAAGCTTTCCAAGGCTGTCTATCGCAAGATGCGGCAGAACCTGATCTGGGCCACGGGGTACAATGTGGTGGCCCTGCCCCTGGCGGCCGGGGTCCTGTATCCCTTGGGGATCCTGCTCAATCCTGCGGCGGGGGCCGTGCTGATGTCCTTGAGCACCATCATCGTGGCGGTCAACGCGCGGCTGCTGAAGATAGACTAGCGTACAGCGCTACCTATGGGGGACCGGAGCGATCCGGTCCCTTTTTCTGTCTATCGCCGGCTTGTCTGAATCTTCCCATTCACACCAAAAAGAAACCGAAGACATATACCGATATTGTGGCGGAACGGCTGCAATACTATCATTGGAGGGATCACGATGCGAGAGGGCAGGGTCAGGCACCTGTTCCCGGGGGGAAACACATCCCTGGGATTTTTCAGTTACTACCATCACATCATCACCCAGGAGGACGCCGAGCGGATATTTGTCATCAAGGGCGGTCCGGGGGTGGGCAAGTCCACATTCATGAAGCGTGTCGGAAAGGAGATGGAGAGCCGGGGGTATGACGTCGAGTACCTGCACTGCTCATCCGACCCTGATTCCCTGGACGGCCTGCTGATGCCGGGGCTTCGCGTGGCGTTCATCGACGGGACGGCGCCCCACGTGGTGGACCCCAAGAATCCCGGCGCGGTGGATGAGATACTGAATTTCGGCGTCTTTTGGGACGAAGCGGGCATCCGTGCACATAGGGATGATATCATCCGGACCAATCGGGAGATCGGGTACATATTTGACCGGTCGTACCGGTATCTGGCGGCGGCCCAGGCTATCTACCGGGGCAGCGCGGCGGTCTATGCCAAGGCCTTGGATACGGCCGGGACAAACAGCCTGGCGGCGGAGTTGATCCAGGAGATCTTTCCCCATGACGACCGGACGAAAGCGGGGGGGGAGCGGAAGATGTTTCTGAGCGCATTGACCCCCGACGGGTATGTGAACTACCTGGACACGGTTTTGGCCGGGGACAGTGTGTATGAAGTAAAAGGTAAAATGGGCACCGGAGAAGATACCGTCCTTACGAAAGTCAAGACGGCCGCTATCGAGAGAGGGTATGATGTGGAGGGGTATTACTGCGCGCTGGATCCCCATAGGATCGAGCATCTCCGTATCCCGGATCTTGGTATCGGGCTGACCACGGGCAACAAATACCATGGTACCGATATCACGAAAGAGAAAACGATCGAGATGATGGAATACATGGACGGGGATATACTCGCCCGGTACCAGGACGATCTCATGGAAAACCAGGCGGAGCTCGACGATCTGCTGTCCACCGCCCTGGGGACGATTCACCGGGCCAAGGCGCTCCACGACCAGTTGGAGACATATTACATACCGAATATACGCTTTGCGGAGATAGACCCGTATTTACGGGGCGTTCTGGACCGAATAATCGGATAACACGCCGTCGCGCCGGTCCCGGGTAAAAAAGAGCGGGACCGGCGGGCCATTTCTCTAGATAAACAAGTTTGTTTAAATTTTCTGGCTAAATTAATAAGTTTACCGTTTTTGGTCATTTTTTCTGTAAAATGTCCTTTTTTGTCGTTTATTCGATGTGAAAGTGTTACAAAGGTACTATTCATGGTTATAGATAGTATGGAAAAAATGGTATAAATGTTGCTCGCTAGGAATGGATCATGAAAGATAAGTATTTCGGAAGCGTTCGTTTTTTTAAGCACATTATTTATTTCTTCATGGTATCGGTCGTCACCGTCGGTATTTTCTTCATGTACTCCCTCGGAGCCAATGCCATAAACGGAAAGAAGCAAGCGCAAGCCCTCTCCGCCGCCACCGATATCGGCATGGATGGGTTGCAGCCCGATGTAAAGGTGATGGGCAACGTGCTGATGCCCGTCATACAGGACGGAGAGGACGGGACGGTGGAGGCGGCCGCTACCCCGGCGCCGACACCTTCTCCCGAACCGGCCGAAGAGGAAATCGTTGAAGAAACGCCGGAGGAGACTCCTGCCGCGTATTCTCCCGAGCCCATCGGCTATCAGTTGATGTTTCCCGACCTGTACGTGGACCCGCCGGAGGAATACGGCGAGCCGGAGGGCAAGGTGGCCTATCTCACATTTGACGACGGCCCCTCTTCACGGACCGCCGGTGTACTGGACGTCCTGGACGAATACGGGATCAAGGCCACATTCTTCGTGATCACCAATAAGCTGGATGTGGACATGCTGAAGCGCATCGCGGAGGGCGGCCATACCATCGGGATCCATACCCATTCCCATCAGTACAAACAGATCTATTCGTCGATCGAGGAGTATCTCGATGACTTCAATAGCGCGTTTACGACGATACATGAGGCGACCGGTATAAAGCCGGACATATTCCGATTCCCCGGCGGCAGCATCAACGCCTATAATCGAGGATTTTACCAGGAACTGAATTCGGAGATGCTTAGGCGGGGGTTCGTATATTATGATTGGAATGTGTCCTCCGGGGATTCCGCGCCCAATATGAGCTCGGACAAGGTTTACCAGAATATCGTCCAGAAGATAGGCTGCCAGGACAATCTGATCGTATTGATGCACGACAGCCAGCAGAAATACGCGTCCCTGCGGGCATTGCCCCGGGTGATCGAGTATCTTCAGTCCCAGGGGTATTCCTTTGCCCCGCTTGACCATCGGGTGGAACCAATCGTGTTTTCTTATAAATAATTAAGGAGGTTTACGGGAATGGAAAAAGAACAGAAGGGTATGTTCGACAACTTCAAGCAGGCGGCATCCGAGGTGTTCTCCAAAAAAGAAGAGGAAGAGAAGAAAGCGAATTCGTTTGGGGGGGCGGCCGATACACCGGCTGTGAAAACAAATGATAACGGCTTTGGCAAGGACGCCGGGAAAAAGCCTGAAAAATCATGGCGTTTTCAGAAGGATGATCCGCTGGATAACGACGTCGACAATGACGAGACGGCCTATATCCCCAAGGGGACCAAGATCAAGGGCGACCTGACGACCCACTCCAATCTGACCTTTGCCGGCGAGATCGAGGGCGACATCGAGAGCCGCAAAAATATCGTCGTGACCGGGAAGGTCCACGGGGATATGAAATGCCGGGACGCCGAGGTCAAGGGCGCCAGCGTCCAGGGCAATATCAATGTGTCCCAGGTCATCGCCTTTGAGCGGGGCAGCAGCATCGTGGGCAATCTGTCCGCGGGGAACGGCACCATCGATGGTAAGGTCGAAGGCAACCTCTCCATCAAGGAAGATATCCGGATATGCGAAAACGGGTGCGTGATCGGCGATATCACCGCCGGCTCCATCAGCGTGGAGAAGGGCGCCGTGATCAAAGGCCAGGTCAATATCACCGAAAGTACCGACGGCGGCGGCTCGGGCACCGGGGCGAACAGCACCTTCAGCTTCAAGGGGAAGGATGACACCATCGTGTAAAAGATCATTGGTGATCAAGCGGTTTGCCTGCCGTTGCGGACAAGCCGCTTTTTTTGTGGGGGAAATATGCCGTCGCGTTTATCTTAACCACTGGCGGGGTATATCTTTTGTAAGAGATGCCGCCGATTCGGCGGATCTGGGAAAGAGGTGAATCAATGATGAATACAAGACAAAACAGTACGATCAAGATCATGGTCGCAGTGACGTTTGCGGGCATGGTCACCGTCAATGCGCTGGCCAATATTCTGCCCATCAACGGCGTCGGCACGGGAGCGGTGTCGGACTCCTATCCGAATCTGTTCGCTCCGGCCGGGCTGACCTTTGCGATATGGGGGCTGATCTATCTATTATTGGCCGCCTATACCCTGTACCAGATCGGTCTCTTTCGGGGCGGGGGGCCGGCAAAGGAAGGGCTGCTCCGCAGGGTCGGGATCCTATTCTCCATATCCTCCGTCGCCAATACGGCATGGATCTTTTCATGGCATTACCGGATCATCCCCTTGTCAATGATACTGATGATCGTGATCCTCGTGTGCCTGATCCTGATCAATCAGACCCTACGGGCCGAGAAACTGACTGTACGGGAAAAAGCGCTGATCGGTCTTCCCTTCAGCGTGTACTTCGGATGGATCACCGTGGCGACCATTGCCAATATGACCGTGCTCCTGGTGAGCCTGGGATTTACAGGCTTCGGCGTCGCCGAATCCATATGGGCCGTCGCCGTTTTGATCGTGGGGATGCTGATCGGAACCGTGACCATGGTCCGAAACAGGGACATCGCCTACGGAGTGGTCCTCATATGGGCCTATCTGGGTATCTATATAAAACACGTGTCCGAAAAGGGGTTTGGAGGGCAATACCCGATGGTCATGTTCACCGCCGTTTCGTGCCTCGTGGTCTTTGCCCTGGCCGTTGTCTATACCCTATTGCATGGGAAGAAAACGCAAATGACATGATCAAGACCGCTTCCCGCCGCACCGATAGGGTGCGGTTTTTTTGCATGCACGGGCTCACCGTTGATCTTTTCGGAATACTACGGGGTGGAGGTTTTATGAGGATCGGTGTGATCTCGGACACTCATTTATACCACAGGGCGGCGCCCCTGCCGGGGATCGTGCTGGACATCTTCGACGGCGTGGACCATATCATCCATGGGGGGGATATCGTGGGAACGGATGTGATCCCCGCGCTGGAGTGGCTGGCGCCGGTGACGGCGGTGGCGGGGAATCTGGACACCGCCGAAGTCCGGGCGCGGTACGGTGAAAAGAAGGTGCTGCGCATCGGCGGTTTCGCCATCGGCATATGCCATGGGCATGGGAAGAGAGGCAGGACGCTGGATAGGGCCCTTTCGTGCTTTGCGGGGGAGCGTCCGGACTGTGTCGTATTCGGCCACAGCCATATCCCCTATACCGGATACCATGAGGGCGTATTGTATCTGAACCCAGGGTCTCCCACGGACAAGCGGCGAAATCAATACTACTCCGTGGGGCTGATCGAGTTAAATGGTGAGATGATGACCCGCGTCATCTATTTCGACCGGGAGGGGACAGTGCGAAACTAGGGCGGCAATGCCCGCTGCCACGGCGGATATGATCGGAAAGGCGCGCGGCCGCCGGCTCCCTTTTCCGGGAGCCTTTTGACTAAAGTCCGTTGTGTATATATAATAACTTGAGACACAGAAAGGAGGGCGGCTTGGTGACCGTGAAACGGGTATTTCTCACATTGGTACTGTTAGTAATCCTTTCGCTGATCCTGGTAACGGGGCTTCTGCTGGCGGGGACTCTTTCCTGCGTCTTCTTGGCGCCGATCCTGACCGGGGCGGTCATCTTCATCTCCATGCCCCTATCGGGGCGGATCTCTATGCTCCTGTCCACAAGGCGGCTGGAATGATCGTTTCCCTCATCTGACAATCTACTGTTTATAATTTACAAATGAATATGAGGTGAAATTATGTCAAAGTCATTGACGGCCCGCTTGGGGTTCTGGTCATCCATGACCGGTTTGTTCTGTTTTCTGGTGTATGTGATCGCGTTTGCGGGGATCGCGTTGTCCGGTCCAGCCTTTGTCTGGACGGATATCAACGCCTTTGTCCTGTACAATACCCAATACAGCCAGTTTTTTAAGTATCTGGCCATGACCTTCATGCTGGTTTACGCCATAGCCTATGTCATACAGATCGTATGCCTTGGGGAATACGCTATGCCGGAGAAGTGTATTTGGGGGCGTCTGGCGGCGCTCTTCGCCCTGGGGTTCGCTTGCTTGACCGGAACCAATTACTTTATCCAGCTTACGGCGGTGCGGCTCCAAATCGCGTCGGGACAGTACGATGGATTGATGCAACTTGTCATGTCCTATCCCATATCGGCGGTGGCCGCCGTCAACATGCTGGGGTGGACGGTGTTTTCGGGGCTGGGGAGCCTGTTCGTTTCCTTCAGCCTGGGGACCGGGCGGCGGGAGAGGGCGGTCAGATGGTCCTTCTTTGCCAATGGTATCGTGATGCTCCTCGGCTGCGTGGGGTACGCATTGGATTCGTTTATTGTGATATTCCTCTGCATGTACCTCGGGCTGGGGGGCACGGTATTCGCCATGACGATTTCGGAGTGCTTTCTATTCAGGGAGCGTCGTGCGGCTAATCCCGTGTAGAGATCGGCAGGCGTGAAGCAAAATCCGGGAGCGAAGACTCCCGGATTTTCCCATAGTGGGGCATGAGGGAGAGGAATCTATGGTATCATGGTAGTGGTATCATTATGAAGGACGGAGGCACGGGATATGCATGATCGGGTAAGCACGGGATTGAAGGGATTTGACAGAGTCATCGACGACCTGCGGCTGGGGGACAATGTGGTCTGGCAGGTGGATTCGGTGGCGGATTATAAGCGGATGGTAGGCCCCTATGTGGCTCAGGCCAAGCGTGACGGGCGCAGGATCGTCTACATCCGGTTTGACAACCACCGGCAGATTCTTAAGGAGAGCTCGGATATCACGGTCTATCACGTGGACGCCGCCAAGGGATTTGAGAGCGTGGCCATCGAGGTACACAATCTGGCCGAAAAAGAGGGCAAGCGGGTCTTCTATGTCTTTGACTGCCTCACCGATCTATTGAAATACTGGCACTCGGATTTGATGATCGGCAATTTCTTTAGGGTGACATGCCCCTATCTCTATGAGCTGGACACGGTGGCGTATTTCGCGATCATCCGCAATCTCCATATCAACAGCACCATCGCGGGGATCCGCGAAACCACCCAGCTTTTGCTCGATCTGTACCAGGTCAATGACGAGTATTACATCCACCCCCTGAAGGTCTGGCAGCGGTACTCGGCCACCATGTTTTTTCCCCATCTGATCCGGGGACAGGAAGCCCTGAGCGTGACGGCCAGCACCGAGGCCGCTGAGCTTTTTTCCCGCATTCAGCGGGTCGGTGAGCGGCAGGACTACTGGCAGGTGGTCTTTGACAAGGCCCGGGACGCCCTCACCTTGAGCCATAAGCAGCAGGAGACCCGAAAGCGGTTCCTGATGCAGATGCTGATCGGCAGCGAGTCGCGGCTCTATGACCTCTGTGATCAATACTTCACCCTCATGGATATCCTGATGATCGCGGACCGGGAGGTGGGTTCCGGGTTTATCGGCGGCAAGAGCGTAGGGATGCTTCTGGCCAGAAAGATACTGGAGCGGGACGGGGGGGACCGGTTTGCCCCCTATCTGGAGCCCCATGACTCCTACTATATCGGCTCCGACGTGTTCTACACCTACATCGTGCAGAACGGGTGGTGGGAGCTACGTACCCGGCAGAAGACCAGGGAGGGCTACTACGAGTACGCCCCCGAGCTCAGGCAGAAGCTCTTACATGGCAGGTTCCCCAAGGATATACGGGAGCGGTTCGTCCAGATGCTGGAGTATTTCGGCCAGTCGCCGATCATCGTGCGCTCCAGCTCCCTATTGGAGGACAATTTCGGCAACGCCTTCGCCGGGAAATACGAGAGCGTGTTCTGCGTGAATCAGGGGACCCCCGCGGAACGGTACGCGGCCTTTGAGCAGGCGATCCGGACCGTGTACGCCAGCACCATGAGCGAGGACGCCTTGGCCTATCGGATGAACCGGGGACTCTTCGAGCAGGACGAACAGATGGCGCTGCTCGTCCAGCGTGTCTCCGGGGACCAGTACGAGGAGGATTTCTTCCCCCATGTGGCCGGGGTGGGCAATAGCTCCAACCTCTACGTCTGGGACAAGAGCGTGGACATGGACGCGGGGATGCTGCGGCTGGTATTCGGCCTGGGGACCAGGGCGGTGGACAGGACGGTGGAGGACTACGCCCGGATCGTGAGTCTGGACGATCCCACCCGGCTGCCTCCCATGGACAGGGAAGATCAGCGCCGGTACCTGCAGCGCCGGGCCGATGTGCTCTCCCTGCGGGAAAACGCCGAGATCAGCAGGAACGTGGATGAACTATTGGACCGGGACATCAAGACCGACCGGGAACTATTCGCCAGGGAGGACTACGAGGCGGCCAACCGCCTGCGGGAGCGGGGCTATACGGACCGGGAGGCGCCTATCATACTGGACTTCAAAAAGCTGCTCGGCGAGAGCGAGTTTCCCGCGTTGATGCGGTATATGCTGAAAACCCTGTCCACGGTATACGATTACCCGGTGGATATCGAGTATACGGCCAATTTCACCCGGGAGGGCCAGTTCAAGGTCAATCTCCTCCAGTGCCGGCCGCTGCAGACAAAGGGGCTGGGAAAGCCGGTAAAAATGCCCCAGGTGGACGATCCCGCCGCATGTTTCTTCTACGGAAAAGGAAACTTCATGGGGGGCAATGTCCGGCTGCCCATCGCGTATGTGGTGTATGTCGACGGGAAAAAGTACCTCAAGCTGTCTGAGCAGGATAAATATGCCGTGGCCCGACAGGTGGGTCGCATTAACGCGGCGCTGAAGGACCAAAACGCCATGCTGGTGGGCCCGGGCCGGTGGGGCAGCACCACCCCCTCCCTGGGGGTGCCGGTCCATTTCTCGGAGATGTGCAATATGGCGGTGATCTGCGAGGTGGCCTCCCAGAGAGACGGATTCATGCCCGAGCTCTCCTACGGCAGCCACTTCTTCCAGGACCTGGTGGAGACCGGGATCTTCTATGTGGCGATCTTCGATGGAAGGAAAGACGTGGTCTATAACCCCGGCTATATTCTGCAAAAGGATAATATACTTCGGGAGGTGTCCCCGGAAAGCGAGGCGTACGCGGGGGTCATCCACGTGGCGAAGACGGATGGGATGGAGGTCTTCTCCGATATCGTGACCCAGACGCTGCTCTGCCGGTAGAAGATTTCTATGAAAGAAAAAGCTCTGATTATTAAAGACTTAAGCAGTCATTTGCTAGAAGGAAAAAAGGATAAAGCGATTACCCTATTGAACCGGGATTATCCTTTTACCTCTAGAGCGATTCATGCTAGAAAATATACAGATTCCCAAAAATTAAAGGTCTTTCTCAGGGATCATTTTATTGATAGGTATACAGGGGATAAACTGGTTATCCCTGGAATCCTCAAAGTATTGTCACATTATTTTCCCAGGGAATTTCCTTATCACCCACACTGGAAAATGGATCAGACTCATATTGCCTATTGGGAACTGGTACCAACTATTGATCATGTTGTTCCCATTGCGCTGGGCGGAAGCGACTGCGAAGATAATTGGGCGACAACCTCTATGCTTCACAATGCTATCAAGTCTAATTGGACATTAGAACAAGTAGGCTGGAGGGTTTTGGACCTAGGAGATAGGGAAAAGTGGGATGGGCTTATGCAGTTATTTCTCCACATTGTAGACCAAGACAAGTCATTGCGCAAGGATACATATATCAATAGATGGTACGAACTGGTTAAAACAAATATAACCTAGAGGCGATATTCAAGACAAGAATATGACACGTTGTGGTCATATTGAATGGAGTATTGTAGAATAAAATTTTCCGAAGAAAGGAAAAAACCGATATGAAATTCGTATTGCCTTTGATTACTGTCACGGATCTTAAAAAGTCGGTAGCCTTCTATGAATCTGTACTAAAGCAGGAGGTGGTATTGGACCTGGGGGACAATGTGTCCTTTGAGGGATTCGCGCTTCAGCGCAATTATGAAGGCCTTGTTGGTGTGGAAGATTTCCACGTAGGCGGGGCGTCCAATGACCATGAGCTCTACTTTGAGGAAGCGGACTTCGATGCGTTCATCGCCCATCTGGATACGTTTGAGGATATTCAATACCTGCATCGGGCCAAAGAATACGCATGGGGACAGCGGGTGGTCCGGTTCTACGACCCCGACGGCCATATCATCGAGACGGGGGAAAGCATGGCGAGCGTGTTCAAACGGTTTCAAGGCCAGGGGATGAGCGTGGAAGAGGTGGCGGAGCGGACGATGCACCCGGCGGAGTTTGTGAAGATATATATAGGAGGCGCATCATGAAGATACACATCACCAACAAGAATGCCATCGAGCCCATACGCAAATGTGAGCATGATCCCTACGAGTATATCAAATACGAGGTGACCAAGCGGGAGGAAGCCAATCAGTGCTATGTGTCCATCTACGAGATACCCCCCGGCAAGGCCAATTACCCCTATCACTACCACATGGGGAGTGAGGAAATCTTCTACATCATCAGCGGGTCCGGCACCCTCGAGACCCCGGAGGGGGAGCGGCCCGTGAAGGCCGGGGATGTATTTGTCTGTCCCGTGGGGCCTGCAGGGGCCCATAGGATCGTCAATACCTCCGGTACCGAGATCCTTACCTATCTGGATTGCGATACGGTGAGTTCTCCCGAAGTGGTATATTATCCCCGGTCGGGCAAGGTGGGGATCATGGCCGGTGGACAGTCCCGGTTTTTCAAGATGGATGAGGATGTGGAGTACTATGAAGGTGAGTAAGTCTTGCGAGAGACGCGACTATTTTTATGCCTAAAATACGCAATAACGGAGGTATCTAATGGATCGGGAACAACTGAGGGAAGTTTTGACGCAGATCAACAGCGATCCGGCACGGTATCCGCATCCCCTGGATGACACCATCGAATCCATGCTCAGATATATCGGAGATACGGACCCCGTACTCCGTGACGAGCTGATCTACCAGGGATTTTTCAGGCTGATACTGGAGGGAAAGCTTAGCGCGGACCAGCTTCACCTGCTGGTTAAGACCGGTCTGGATGAGAATCATCTATTTTACAAAATCGGGGAGAGAGGGACCGACTCGGTCTTTACCCGGTCATTCACCGCCCTTCTTTTTTCCCTGCTGCTCTACCGGCATCGGGAGGAGGCGTATCTGAGCGAGGGTGAGATCGGGGCTATCTACACTTCGATGATCCGGTATCTACATGAGGAGCGGGATTATCGCGGCTTTGTGACTGGCAGGGGATGGGCCCACGCGGTGGCCCACACAGCCGACGCGGTGGACGAGTTGGTGCAGATATCTACTCTATCGAATGAGAAACGGCTGGGCCTCCTCGACGCTATCCGGGACGTGATGGCGAACAGCGACGCCGTATTTACCCACAATGAAGACGGCAGGATGGCTGAGGCGGTCAAATCGGCGTTTTTGAATCTGCCCGCGGCGGACAAATCCGCTTGGATCAAAAGCGCGGCGGCGGTGGAGCGGTCCGGAAGCTTCCCTGAGGATATGTATCTGCTTATAAATCTTCGCAATCTATTGACGGGGGTGTATTTCAAGCTTCCCGGGGATGACGGGACGCGCCCGGTCCTGGAGGATGCGATACGATCGGTCACTGCCATGTGATGACTACGACGCCCCCTCCGGTTGAGGGGGCTTTTTGATGCCTGGGCATTTTGCCCGCACGCGGATATGTAGTATGATGATAGGTAGCAAGCAAATGGACGGAGAATGACTATGCCGGATAGGAAGATCAAGATTGAAAAGGATGGCCCCTACGTGGTGACGGGCGGGGTCCCAATAACCGAGCAGATCATCGTGCCCCGGGGCAGGGGATATGTGCTCCGGAAGGGACGGACCCTTCCCCAGGCGGAGACCTACCGACTGTGCCGGTGCGGCCGGTCGAAAAATCATCCCTTTTGCGACGACGCCCACGAGGGGTGCGGCTTTGACGGGACCGAAACCGCGTCTAAAAAGCCCTATGACGAGCGGATATACTCCAAGCTGGAGGGACCCGATCTGGACCTGCTGGACGATAGGCGGTGCGCGTTTCTGCGGTTTTGTCATAGGAACTCGGGGAACGTGTGGACCCTGACGCGGGGTTCCGACGACCCGGAGTGCCGGGAGGAGGCGATACTGGCGGCCTATGAGTGCCCGGCGGGACGCCTGACCGCCGCCGACAAAGAGGGCAATCCCTATGACGAGCCCCATGAGCCGTCCATCGCGATCCTGCAGGACCCGGAGCGAGGGGTGAGCGGCCCCATTTATGTCAAGGGAGGCATCCCCATCGAATCCGCCGACGGGTCCGTGTACCCAGCGCAGAACAGGGTGACCCTCTGCCGCTGCGGGGCGTCGAGCAACAAGCCTTTTTGTGACGCGGCCCATGTGACCATAGGGTTTCAGGACGGAGCGGTCCCGGAACTGCGGGAAGGAGAAGAATAAGATGAAAGTCGTAGCATTTAACGGGAGCCCCAAGCGGGAGGGCAATACCTATCACGCCATCCGGCTGGCGGCGGATGAGCTGGAGCGGGAAGACATAGAGGTCGAGATCATCCACATTGGGAACAAAATCATACAGGGTTGTCTCGCCTGCGGTACCTGCGGCAGAAATAAGAATGAGCGGTGTGTCATCGATGACGAGGTAAACGGCTGGATCCAGAAGATGAAGGAAGCCGACGGGATCATACTGGGGGCCCCCGTCTATTACGCGGGGATCGCCGGGACCATGAAGGCGTTCCTGGACAGGGCGTTCTTTACGGCGGGGGCCAATGCGGGCCTATACCGCCACAAGGTGGGAGCGGCGGTGACGGCTGTGCGCCGCACCGGGGGTATCCCCGTGGTTGACCAGATACACCGGTATTTCAGTATTTCCGAGATGCAGATCGCCACGTCAAATTATTGGAACGTTGTCCACGGCGGATCGCCGGGCGAGGCGCTAAAGGACCAGGAGGGTGTGCAAATCATGGAGGTCCTGGGCCGGAACATGGCCTGGCTGATGAAGCTAATCGAGAACGGAAAGGGCCGGGTCAAGGAACCCGAGCCGTTGAAGAAGGTATATACCAATTTTGTGCGGTAAAAAAGAGCGGACCGGTCCATGGTATAATGGGATGTATACACTGGAAAATGAGGGTGGCTATGCGTAAACTATTTCCTATCGTCATAATCCTGGCGGTTTTATTGTGCGCCTGCGCGCGCGAGACCGATATGAGCCCAAATGTGCCATCCGCGACTCCTGGGGAAACGGCTCCCGGGGAGACGCCTGCGCCGCCGGCGGAACCGTCACCGAGTCCGGAGGGAAGCCCCGCCCCTGCGGCTACGCAGCCGCCAGCCGAGATCGAGCAGCCGGATAACCTCAGCGAGGTGATTATCGGCAATGAGGCTCCCGCCGCCCCTGTGGCATACGGGGATCTCACCGATGGGGAGAAGGCCGCGGCGGCGGAACTGGACACTGTATTCGGCGGCAACGGCATCTATGAGATCGACCTAGAATCGCCGGGGGACAAGACTGGGGAGATCAAATATGATTTTAACGGGGACGGCATGATCGAGACACTGTCCTACCAACTGACCGATGAGGAGGCGTTTCAGGAACTGGCGCTCTGGCTGTGTAACAGCGGCGTCATATGTACCCTTACCCGTGATGAATATGGGCAGGTGTATCAATTCCGGTCCATCGGTCTCTGCGATGTGGACAGACAGGACGGCTTATCGATGTCTGTATCATCAAGGTCAGCTCAAATGGTGTTTTCGAGACTACATCGGTCTACCGGTTGGATGAGACCGACCAGATCAAGCCCTTGGCGGGTCTGGACACGGGGATCTCCGGTGTGTCCGGGGACGGCAGGATTTATTTTTGGGGCGGCAATCTGAAAGAAACGCCCCGGAGTCACTTCAATCCCGACTATGTGGTCTCGTACTATGACACCGCACTCCGTGAATATGTGCAGACAGATCAGATCGTGGGCAAGCGGTTCGCTGATCTGGGTGGATGGCTACTCTTTGAGAACAAAGAGAATGTGCCCACCGGGGCGCCGGTGGAGATGACCGAGGATCAGCCGGGTGTGATCCGGCGGCTGGTGGACGGCGAGACCGTCACCATACTGGAGATGCCGGAAAACGACGTGGTAAAGGTGGAAGCGGAAGACGGCACTGTGGGATGGATCGGCGGATTCCATATGGTGTGGGACTAAAAAAGAATATGAGGAAGTGTTTTTGATGAAAATCGGTATCGCGTTGGGCGGGGGCGGGGCCCGTGGATTCGCCCATCTGGGCGTTTTGAAGGCCCTGGAAGAAAAGGGTATTAAGCCGGATATGGTGTCCGGGGCCAGCGCGGGCTCCATCGTGGGCTCACTGCTGGCCTCGGGGAAAAGCCCGGACGAGATCATGGCGCTGGTCAGGAACAATAAGTTTATGGACTACGCCAAGGTCAATCTGCCGGTGAACGGTCTCTTTACCCTGGGGAATTTCGAGGAACGGATCAAGGACTACCTCCCAGAGACATTTGAGGGACTGAAGCTGCCCCTGTATATCGCCATATCCAATCTGTATACCGGGAAGGTGGAGTACGTCCACCATGGGCCGCTGATCCCCGTGGTCGAGGCGTCGAGCTCTATCCCGGTGCTGTTTTCCCCGGTCAAGATAGGGGACGCGCTCTATGTGGACGGCGGTCTTTTAGACAATCTGCCCTACGCGCCCCTCATCGGCAAATGCGACAAGATCATCGCGGTGACCATCACCGGCATCGAGAAGAAAGAGAATATCCGAAATCTTTTTGATGTGGCGGTCCGTACATTTGAGCTGAGCGTGGGGGAGGACCGGGACGAGATAAGCGAGGACTGCGATCTGGTCATCATGCCCAAAGGGCTGGGGGAATTCAGTATCCTGGACACGGGACGTGCGGAGGAACTGTACAAGATAGGGTACGAGGCCTGCCAGGAGGTGGATGTGGAAGGGGCGCTGGCTGAGTAAAAAATAATACGAGATCATGAAGAAGCACAGTCACTGGGGAGGTGGTCAGACCGCCTCCCTTCTTATCTATCTATTTATTGAAGACATGTCGTTTTGCATAAATCCAAATAAAGGAATACAATATAGATACTATTCACTAAGTACGTATATTTCCGGTTATGCGGGAGGTACATACGGATGTCAAGAAAACTCTTCTTTGTCCTCATCCTGGCGGCCGCGGTTTTTACGTCCGCCTGCGGGCTCACAGGCGGCAATCCCGCCACCATCCCCACAAGCACTCCGGAGACGACTGTCGCGCCAACACCTGCCCCGACTCCGGAGCCGACGCCCACACCTCCTCCTCCGCCTCCTATGATCCAGACCGAGGGCGATCACTTCGTTGATGATGAGGGGAATACGGTCGTGCTGCGCGGGATCGCGCTCATGGACGTTTTGCTGCTGGCGTCACAGTACCAGCCACAGCTCGGGCATTGGGACGAAAATCTTTTCCGCGAGCTTCACGAATGGGGCGCCACAGTGGTGCGTTTTCCCATCCACCCGCCGAATTATCATGACGTGGGGGCGGAGGGTACCCTGGGGGTTCTTGACCAAGCCGTCGAATGGGCGCGCAAGTATGATCTCTATGTCATCATCGATTTCCACGGTATCGGTTTCCCCCCCGACGACTTCAGCCTGTTTGACTGGGCGGCCACCGATGTGGAGGAAATGACCGATTTCTGGGACCAGGTTTCCCGGCACTTCGCGGGGGATAATACCGTGGCGTTCTACGAGATCTACAACGAACCCGGTCGCAATCATGATGGAATGGCGACGGCCCAGGATTGGCAGGACTGGAAAAAACTAGCCGAGAGCACCATCGATATGATTCGGCACAATGATCCCGATACCGTCGTCATCGTGGATGCCCTGGACTTCGGCAACAATCTCTCGCCTATGCTGGTCGATCCGATAGAGAAGCCCAATATCGCCTATTCCTGCCACCCCTACCCGGCCCAGTCACGCTGGATCGACTGGGACACGGCCTTTGGTGACATGGCGGAGGCGTACCCGGTGATACTGACCGAATTTGGGTATGAGAACGCCGCGGACGCGGACGAGCTGATCAAGGAAGAAAATTACGCGGGGGAGGGCCGCTACCGGGACGACCTTATGGCCTATACCGCCGAGCGGGGCATCGGCTGGGTCGCGTGGGTATTTTCCGCCGACTGGGGGCCCAGGATGCTGACCGATATTGATACGTACGCCCCCACCGAATACGGCGCGTTTATCCGGGACCGGCTCCAGTTTTATCGGGATAATTAGTAAGAATAGGCGCAAAAGACGGGTTTTTACACCAAAGAGAAGCGGCACAGTGTCGGAACAAAATATGTTTCGAATTATAATAAATGGTTATTTATGCAATAACAGTACCTGAATTCTTTAACGGAAGAAGGTCCTGCCTGTGGATTGGGAGCAGCTAAGAACAGCGTACCGGTCGATATTTTCCTCTATTGGCGACGCCTTTGTCTTGTATGATCACAGTGGGCGTTTGGCGGAGTGCAATGAACAGTTCGCTGACCTGTTCAACTGTCATCCAGATGACAAAACGACCCCATCTATTTTCTCCCTGCTTGGAGACAACGACGCGCTCATAGACCACGTACGTGGGGCTCTGGGTGGGCGATCGGATTCCGGAGAGATGAAGATCGCGTTGTCCGATACCTCCCTGTACGCCGCGGCGAAATGGGGCCCTCTCATGAACGGTGGGGAGATGTATGGCGGCTATCTCATCCTCACGGACATAACGGACAGAAAAAACCGGGAAGATATGCTGACGGAACGGTATCTGCGCCTGCACTCGCTGGTCAGCAAGGCCCACCTCGGCATCGTCGTCATCGATCAGAGCCACAAGGTCATCGAATCAAACCTGCGGTTCGCGGATATGCTGGGCTATACCCTGGAGGAAATGACCGGTCTCTATACCTGGGACTGGGAAGTACTCATGCCCGAGGAGCAGATCAGGGAGGACTTCAAGGATTTATCTAAGATCGATATGCTCTTTGAGACCCACCATCGCCGCAAGGACGGATCGATCTTCGACGTCAAAGTGAGCGCCAGCGGCACGCGTATCCAGGGGCGCGACGGGGAGTACAATGCCGTCATATGCATCTGCGAGGACATCAGCGCCCAAAAGGAGACCGAACGCAAACTGGTTTATAGCGAAAGGCAATACCGAAATTTCGTGGAGAACGCGGCAGATATCATGTGCATACTGGACCCCGGCGGGATCATTCGCTACGTGTCTCCAAACTGCGAGAAGATGTGGGGGCTTTCCACGGAGGAGATCAAGGGGCGGCCTTTTACCGATCTGTTTGATCTGGACGATAAGAGGCGTTATATGCGCAAAATCCACGAAGTCTTCCGGTCCGGCGACATCCCCTATGTGGAATTCCCCTTCCTTGACAAGGAGGGACGCAGACATTGGTACGGCATAAACGGTTCCCTGTCCGTTGACGAGGAGGGCGCGCCCATCCTGATCTGCAGCGCCCGCAATATCGATGAAAAGATAGAATACGAAGAAAAACTCAGATACATGAGTACCCATGACCAGCTCACCGGGATCTACAACAGGGCCTATCTCAATGAGGCGCTGGAACGGGAATACGAACCGGAGATGTACCCCATCTCGGTATTATGCTGCGATATAGACGGATTGAAGGCGGTCAACGATACCCTGGGCCATGATATGGGAGACGAGATGATCATCGCGTGCGCGAGGCTGTTAAGCGCGTCCATCGGACCCCGCGACATACTGGCCCGGATCGGCGGCGATGAATTCGTGGTCATCCTGCCCGGGATCGACGAACCCTGGGCATGGAATCTCATCCACAAGATCAAAACAAATTTTAAGCGCCGCCGGATCCCCTATATGGATCATCCGTTGAATATATCCATCGGTCACGCCACGGTCTACGGTCTCGGGAAACCGCTGAAAAGGGCGCTGAAGGAAGCCGACGCCAATATGTATGCCGACAAACGGTACAAAAAGGTCGGCGGCGGTCCGGTGTGATCGATCATATCTCGCCCACCTGTGCTACAATATGACTAACGACTGAGTGAATGGATACGGGTATGGTGGACAGAGAGCGTTTCATCTGGACCAAAGATTTCATCTTGATTTGTTTGATCAATTTTTTTGTGGGCATCACATTGTACGGCATGATCGTGACCCTGCCGCTCTATGTGGTGAACAGGCTGCATCTACCCGAGACCCAGGCCGGTATGGTGTTTTCCGCGTTTCTGGCGGGGTCCGTGATCTTTCGGCCCCTGTCCGGTCTGCTCACGGACCGTCACAACAAGAAAACGATGCTGCTGATATCCGTCACGCTCTACGCCGTTTTGAGCGTGGGGTACGTATTTGCCCGGGATTATGCCGTTCTGCTGATCCTTCGGTTCATTCACGGATTCTTAAACGCCCTCTTGGGTACCGCCCTCATGGCGTCGGTCAATGAGATCATACCCCCCGAGAGAAAAGGAGAGGGCGTCGGGTATTATATTATGTTTCTCAATCTCTCCTGGATCGTGACCTCTTTAGCCGGCATCCCCATCGTATTGTATTTTAACTTTTCCACCCTGTTTATCGTGAATATAGCCATACTCGCCGCAGCGGTTTTGTGCGGATTCTTTATCGATCTGCCCGGTGAGACCCGCGTGCCCGCGGCGGAGGCTTTTTCATGGACACGGGTCATCGAGCCCAGAGCGGTGCCCCTTTCGGCCATCGCGGGACTGACGGCGTTTTCCTACGCGGGGATCGTGTCATTCTTCTCCCTATACGCGGCGGACCTGGGGCGCGGCGGACTGGCGAGCCTGTTTTTTCTGTTGTTCGGCGGGGCGATGATCGGGTCGCGTCCCCTGGCGGGCCGGTCTTCGGACCGGTACGGCCCGGACAAGGTGTTGTATCCCAGTATTGTGATGTTTATGGTGGGGCTTTTGCTGCTGGCGCTGATTCCTTCGGTCACGGGGCTGCTGATCGCGGCGGTGATCATCGGCGTGGGGTACGGGTCACTGTTTTCGATTTACCAGGCGGTCATTTTTTCCATGGTGCCACAGAGCAGGGGCGGCGTGGCGATATCGACCTTTTATCTGTTCTATGATATTTTCCTGGGTATCGGTTCCACGGTCCTGGGAATTGTGGCCCATGGGTCGGGTTTTCGGGTGATGTACGGGATCACCGCCGCCATCACAGCGGCGGGATTGATCCTGTATTATCTGCTGAACAGATCGAAAAAGAAAAGGGGAAATATAACCGCATGAAATTGTATATTTATTATATTGTTACTTTTTGCAATAAACTGGTTAAAGGATTATAATAATTTTAGCATATTGTTGAAAAGGATGATTTGGAAGGAATTACTACAGAAAAGGATGTGCATCTAATGGAAATTGAAATTTTCAAAACTCAATTAAAACAGCTAGGTGAGAAAGTTGAATCCTTAAAAAACAATCTAGAAACTGAAGAAGCTACAAAAATGGCTTTAGTTACTCCTTTTTTCTCTTTGCTTGGTTATGATATCTTCAATCCAAATGAATTTGTTCCTGAATTTACAGCTGATGTTGGCATAAAAAAAGGTGAAAAAGTTGATTATGCCATAGTGAAAAGTGGAAAACCATTAATTTTAATTGAAGTAAAATCCATTACCAATAAATTAGATAATCATTGTTCTCAATTGTTCAGATATTTTGGTACTACTGCTGCTAGCTTTGGTATTTTGACTAACGGCCGCGAATATCGTTTTTTCACGGATTTAGATGCCGCTAATAAGATGGATTCTTTGCCCTTTCTATCTTTTGACATAACAAATCTATCTGATACTATCATTTATGAAATATATAAATTTAGCAAAGAAAATTTTGATGCAAATGATATTAGAGTTACTGCAAATGAATTAAAGTATTTGAGTGCGATAAAATCTTTTTTTGATACGCAATTCAAACAGCCTGATGAAAACTTCTTAAGATATGTTGTCGGAGAAGTATATGAAGGCAAAAAAACACAATCAGTGTTAGATAATTTTACCCCTATAGTGGCAAAGGGGTTTAATCAATTCATCAACGAAAGAGTCAATCAAAAATTGACTAATGCATTAAAAGCCAATGATGAACCCAAAGAGCCATCAAAGCAAGAAGAAGCCGAGGAAGAGGTAGCAGCAACGGAGAATAATGGTGAAATTGTTACTACTCCAACTGAATTAGAAGTATATACTTTAGTAAAGTTTATGCTAAGTCCAATAGTAGATAGTAAACGAGTTTATTACCGGGACAATAGAAGCTATTTCAACGTTTTGTTAGATGATAAAATTACAAAATGGATTTTACGCTTTTATCAAAGCAACTCCAATATGTTTTTCATACTAAATGATGATGATAAAACAAGATATGATATCGATTCTACTATGGATTTGTCAAACTACAAAAATAAAATTATTGAAGTCGCAAAAAAGCATATATAGCAACAGCACTGTCTTTAAAAAACTAAATGTAAACGCCCGGTTCCCCGGGCGTTTCTTCCATTCCGCGTATCAGTACGGCGGCTGGCCGTATTTGACTGTGGATTGCTTGTGGATTTCCCCTTTTCCGGGGTGTTCCACCAGATCGTTGAGGGATACGGTCTGCCGCTGGCTTGGGTCCTGCATCGGATGGATATTGGCGGACTGCTGGTTCACGTTCTCGATATAGATCGCCTTGCCGTTGTACGTCACATTGGCCATGACGGGGGACGCGGCGATCTCCCTGGCTCGTTTTTCGTTCATGTGCATACCTCCTTGTCCATCTTAGTGTTACATGGATTCAGGCAAATATGCGATTGTGAGAAAACCATATACGCCTCCGTATTATCGCCTCGTCACCTTCCAAATCACCCCGGTCCCCGGGACATAGCCGTGATGATCTTCCTCGTCTGTCATGCCGAAATCCGCGACATACATGCAATCCCGACCGAAGAGTACGTCGATAGGCCGCTCGAACCCGCCGCCCCCCGTATAAGACGCGGCGTACCCGGTCTTGTTGATGGCGAACGTGTATACCTGTCCGGTGCCCATGTCGATCCGGGAGACCCTGTGGCCCACCCCGGGCAGGGGTTTCCCGCCGGTGGTCTCGGGGGCCTCGCTGCCGAATTCGGCGATGTACACATCCCCCGGACAGGGGAACGCGGGATCGTAACTGTAGTCGAACCCCATGATGGCGGAGTGGGGGGTAAATACAGCGTGGGGCGAAGGGGGCTCCATGGGGTGCCGGGTCAGCAGGAAACAGGGGGCGGGGCCGTCTTCTGGCCAAAACGCGGGTAGGGTGACGGGCATCCCTCCGGTATAGTCGGGCCATCCGTACCAGGCCCCCGGCATCACCAGGTAAAACGAATCTGGAGAATCAGCCACCGGGCGGCTGCCCCGCACGTCCATCCCGTGGTCGGTGGTGAACAATCGCCCGTATCGGTCAAACGCCATCCGAAATGGATTGCGGAGCCCCCAGGCGATACGCTCCAGGCAGGAGCCGTCGGGATTGGCCCTTAGCACGCTGCCGCTGGCACGCGTGATCCCCTTGACACGCTCCCCGGGGCGATTTGGTACGGCGAAGGGGGAGTAGGCCCCGGTCCAGGCCGTATCGTATTCCGCCTCGCTTAAATATTCCTCGCTGGGAAAATTGGCGCCAGTAAGCTCGATATCCTCACCGGGATAGTCGTGGAAGAAGGGATACTTTTTCACCCATTCCTCGTTGTCGGGGCCCACCACCCCGGAATTGGTGGCGGTTCCCTGGCCGAAATACATCCTGCCGTCGTCTCCGAATACCACCCTATTATTGTGATGGTCCCCCCAACTGGGCAGTCCCGCCAGGATATCCACCTTGGTGCCGTCGGTTTTTACGGCGGTGACGAAACCCCTGTGGGCGACATAGATATCGCCCTGATGGTATGTAATGCCGGTGAGCGGCGGGTTAAATCCATCGGCGACGACGCGAAAGCCCTTTCCCGTCCATTGAAGGACCTTTCCGTTTCCGTCGGCGACTCCCGCGTCTCCTATGTAGATCTCGCCCGTTTCGGTCTGGATGATATTGATGGGGGTAGAAAGCCCCTCCGCGAACACTTCAATGCCGTAACCCGGCGGCAGGGCGATATCGCCCGCGTCGATCCGTCTATGTATGTCCCGATCCATAATCGTACCTTCTTTGCTTTTTGATCTAAGATACTATATTGAGACCGGGGACGATCGGTGCTATTTATCCAGGCGGACGTTGAAACAAACGGGTTTTTCCCAGCCGGGAGACGGCAAACCGCATGATATAGGCCCAGAGGGCGGCGTATAGGAGCGAAAAGGGGAGATAGACCAGGAATTCCGCCCACAGGGAGCGGGGGGTCATGCCCCCAAAAACGGGGATGAGGGCGAGATGGGTGAGAAAGAGAAGCCCGATAAACAGCGCGGTGCCCGAGATGAGGATCCTGTGGAGCATCTCCTTTCTATGACCGATCCCCAAGAAAAGCCCCAGCAATCCCGTGGCCAGCAAAAAGATCGCAGCCTCCTGGGGACTGATGACCATCAGCAGGAACGCGGAGGCCAGATACACCACCACCCCCAGGGGGATGGACATGATGGCCGCCAGTGCCGCCGGCAGGGTGGCGAAGGGGCTCAGGAACAAGCCTGCCCCGGGCAGCCATACCGGCGACGACTGGAGGATACATGCAAGGGCGGTGAATATGCCGCCCGTACTGATCGCCCGGGCGGGGGTATCGATCTTCATATGGCCTCCCCCAAAATACCAAATATACGTATAGTGTATGACACATATGCATACTTGATGCCTATTGCCCGATATATCCCGGGTCGATTGCCTGTACACTCACTTCTATGGCCCGCGCGGCATATTTTTATAAGAGGCACCCATCCCCGTACATATAGCAGGAGAGGTGTTTTTTTACCATGGAGCAAATCCAGAAACAATTGGTTCAAAATAGTCTGAGCCCGAAGACGGCCCAAAATCTATCCCATCACACCATATCGGTCCCCATGATGGAGTCCATCACCCCCCGGTGGTTCTTATCCTTTCTCCCCTGGGTCCCGGTGGAGGCCGGGGTTTACCGGCTGAACCGGGTACGTAAATGCGGCTGCGAGGACGAGGGGGGCCACGAGGCGCTGCCGGGGCTGTGCTCGGAGAGGATGGGGGAGCACGAACTGCCCCAGAGCTTTCCCGACTACGAGGAAGACCCGCGGAAATACGAGCTTTCCATCGTTCAGACCATCCTGAAGGTCAACGGCCAGGTGCTCGATATATTCAATTCTCCCATTGGACAATTGCAGCAGCAGCTGCGGCTTACGGTAGAGGCGATGAAGGAGCGGCAGGAGTGGGAGATGATCAACAACAGGGACTTCGGCCTGCTTAATCGTGTCGCCCCTTCCATGCGGGTCAGGACCCGGAGCGGCACCCCGACCCCCGACGACCTGGACGAACTGCTGGCCAGGGTGTGGCGCAAACCCGCTTTCTTCCTGGCCCATCCCCGGGCCATCGCCGCCTTCGGCCGGGAATGCACCCGCAGGGGCGTGCCCCCGGTGGCGGTCAATCTGTTCGGCTCGCCCTTCATCACCTGGCGGGGCGTCCCCCTGATCCCCAGCGACAAGCTGCTGATAGACGGCAAGTCGGACAATAACGCCGCCGCCGGCAGGACCAGTATACTGCTGATGCGGGTGGGGGAGGGGGACCAGGGCGTGGTGGGCCTTCACCAGCCGGGGATTCCCGACGAGCACGCCCCCAGCCTGTCGGTCCGGTTCGCGGGTATCGACAGCAAGGGTATCGCGTCCTATGTATTGACACTGTATTTCAGCGTGGCGGTGTTGACTGAAAACGCCCTGGGGGTGCTGGAGGACGTAGAAGTGGGCCGGTATCATGAGTACGAGTGAAGCGGTGGAGGGGATGGGAAACGACAGCCTCCAGATGATCATCCGGCTTGCCAATGAGATGTACCGGGGCGGCCCCGTCCGGGCGGAGGGCGAGCCGATGACGCCTGATACTATTCAGAATGCGCCGCTGGTATCCGGCGCGGGGGTCCGGTACGATCCCCCTGCCGGGGATACGGCGTATTATTTCATGCCGGGGTACGGTGCGGCACCGGCGGCGGGCCCCTATGGAAGGCCCGGTCTCGACCTGTACGCCGTACGGGGGGATTTCCCCATCCTGCGTCAGCGGGTCAACGGGAAACCCTTGGTCTGGCTGGACAACGCCGCCACCACCCAGAAGCCCCAGTGCGTACTGGACGCCCTGGAGCGGTACTATTCCGAGTACAATTCCAATATCCATCGGGGGGCCCACACCCTGGCCCGAATCGCCACCAGGGCCTACGAGGACGCCCGGGAAACGGTCCGCTCCTTCCTGGGGGCGGGGTCCGCGGAGGAGATCGTGTTTGTCCGGGGGGCCACCGAGGCCATCAATTTGGTGACGGAGAGTTACGGGGGGACGCATATCGCCAAGGGAGACGAGATCTTGCTCACCATGATGGAGCACCACTCCAATATCGTCCCCTGGCAGAAGCTTAAGTCCAGGGGCGCGGTGATCAAGGTGGTGCCCATCAATGACCGGGGCGAGATCATCCTCGCCGACTATGAGAAACTGCTCTCCCCCCGTACCCGGATGGTCTGTATCGCCCATGTATCCAATGTCCTGGGGACCATCAACCCGATCAAAACGATGATCGAGATGGCCCATCACCACGGGGCCCGCGTCCTCATCGACGGGGCCCAGGGAGCCCCCCACCTGGGGGTGGATGTGGGGGCGCTGGACGCTGATTTCTACGCGTTCTCGGGGCACAAGGTCTACGGTCCCACCGGGATCGGGGCGCTGTATGGCAAGCGGGAGTTATTGGAGGAGATGCCCCCCTGGCAGCGGGGCGGGGGGATGATCCGGGAGGTCAGCATGGAGGACGCGGCGTTCGCGTCCCCGCCCCAGAAATTCGAGGCGGGCACTGGCCATATCGCCGGGGCGGTGGGACTTGGGGCGGCCCTTGATTATATCCATAGGACTGGGATGAACCGCGTCGAGGCCCATGAACGGGAGTTGACGGCCTACGCCATAGAGCAGCTCTACCAGGTCCCAGGGCTCCATATCATCGGCACGGCTTCGGAGAAGACCAGCGTGATCTCCTTCGTGCTGGACGGCGTATCCCCGGAGCGGGCGGCCCGGTATCTCGACCAGGAGGGGATCGCGGTCCGGGCGGGTCACCACTGCGCCATGCCCGCCCTGCGGCGCTACGGTCTATCTAGCTGTGTCCGGGCATCCCTGGGACTGTACAATACCATGGACGAGGTGGATTGGCTGGTCCACGCGCTCTTGAATATCGCCCGGTGAGATGGGTTGTTGATCCATGCTGGGGGAGCGGCGCCCCCCTTTTTATCTCTGCTCCACCAGGTCCCGTAGCAGCACGATCTGCCGGGGGCCCGTCCGGTCCGTAGGGTGGATGTTGGCGGAGTATTCGTTCACGTTCTCGATATACACGGGCATCCCGTGATAGGTTACATTGATCATCTGGGGGGAGGCGACGATCTGCTCGGCTCTTTCCTTATCCATGGAGATCTCTCCTTTCGGTCATAGTGTGGCGTTTATCCCATTGCCTATGCGCCGGTTCGATTTCACAAACATAAAGTTAAAAAAGTATTGACATGGATTGATAAACGCTGTATTCTTTGATTGACTAATAAGTCAACCAACATTTAAGGAGCGTGAAATGAGTCCACGGAGCGAGGAACAGAACGAAGCCATCAAGGACGAGCGCCGCGAGCAGATACTCTCGGGAGCGCTCCGGGTGTTCGCCAGGAAGGGATTCGCCGCCGCCAAGATCAGCGATATCGTATCCAGGAGCGGGGTGAGTCACGGACTTGTGTACCACTACTTTGACTCCAAGGAAGAGATCTTCTTTGAGCTTCTGAAGCGGGCCATCGACACCTCTTCCGAGACCCTATTGATGGTGGACGGCATGCCCATAAGCCCCCTCGAGAAGGTCCGGCAGACCGCCCAATACATCCTGCGGGGCATCGGGGAATTCGAGGAATCGGCCTATTACTTTCTCATCGTCATCCACGCCTCGGTGATGGAGGGGCCAAAGCATTACCAGGATAAATACCTGGAAGCCTCCACCGCGCTTACGACCATGGCGGACATACTGGCCGAGGGCCAGAAAACAGGAGAGATACGGCCGGGGGACACCCTTCAGATGTCCACGGTGTTTTTCTCGGCGATCCAGGGGCTGGCGATGTACAAACTCGCCATGGCGGACTTCGAGGTTCCGGACCCCGAGATCCTGGTCAATATCGTCAGAAAGTAATTATTTTATTTTAAGAGGAGAATGAACCATGAAAAAAGCAGTGATCATCGGCGCGGGGATCGCGGGACTCTCCTGCGGCATCTATGCCCGGCTAAACGGCTTCGACACGGAGATCTACGAGATGCACACCATCCCCGGCGGGGAATGCACGGGATGGGACCGGAAGGGATATCACTTTGACAACTGCATTCACTGGCTGGTAGGTTCCAAGCCGGGTACCGGGCTTCACGGCGTGTGGCGGGATACCGGGGCGCTGGGGGATGATGTGGAGGTGCTCGACTACGAGGTGTTCTCACGGTACGAGGAAGACGGCAAGGTAGTCAACCTGTACACCGACGCCGACCGGCTGGAGCGTCACCTCTTGGAGATCGCCCCCGAGGATACGGGCGCGATCAAGCGGTTCTGCCGGGACATCCGGTCCATGGGAAATACGGAGATGCCCATTGCAAAACCCATGGACATGATGACACTGAAGGACGGACTGAAGATGATGGCCCATTTAGGGAAATTCCGGATGATGATGAAGTACGGCAAGATGACGATGGGTGAGCTGACAGGGCAGTTTCGTTCGCCGTTGATTCGGCGGGCGCTGATGGCCGGTGTCACTGCGGAGAGCTCCGCCATGGCCATTGTCAGCACCCTGGCGGGGATGAACGCGGGGGACTGCGGGTATCCCATGGGCGGCTCCCGGGCGCTGGCCCTGCGGATGGAGAAGCGGTTGACCGAGCTAGGGGGCGTTTGCCACTACAAATCCCCTGTGGAGCGGATCCTGGTGGAGGACGGCAAGGCAGTCGGCATTCGGCTTTCTGACGGCACCGAAATCAGAGCCGACTATGTGGTGTCCTGCGCTGACGCCTACACCACGCTGACCCGCATGCTGTATGATCAATACACCCCGGATGTGTACCGCCATATATTCGAGAACCCGCGTAAGTACCCCACCTACACCAGCGCCATGGTGTATCTGGGGGTGGACGCCGATGTGCCGGGGGAAAGGATGGTCGCGGTGCGCCGAAAGGCGCCCAAGGAGCTGAACGGGATCAAGCACGAGTCCGCGTCCCTGATGAACTACAGTTTCGAGCCGGTGACGGCCCCCGGGGGCAAGACGGTCCTGGCTGTATTCTACGGGGCCGACTACGACTTCTGGAATTCATTGACCAAGGAGCAATACGCATCGGAGAAAAAGAAACTACTGGAGGACGCTATAGAGCTTCTCTGCGAGCGCTACCCGGAGATTGAGGGAAAGATCGAGGTCACGGACGTGGTGACCCCCAAGACCTACGAGCGGTACTGCGGTTCCTGGCGCGGTTCCTGGATGACCTGGGGCGCGCCTTCCAAAGAGACGCCACAGTACCATCCCGGCGTACTTCCCGGCCTCACCCATTTCATCATGGCGGGGATGTGGACGCTGCCCCCCGGCGGGCTGCCGGGAGCGGGGACCGCGGGACGGTTCGCGGCCCATCGGCTCTGCCTCTGGGAGGAGAAGGAATTTAAGGCCAGTTAATCGTAGTGAGAGGGGCTCCCGGAAGGGAGCCTCCTTCTGTAGAATGTACGACTATTCCACCCCCCGTCCGAATACATTTGTATCGAAACGGGGGGCTTTCTATGGGAAAATTAGCGGACTTTTACCGGGATAAAAAGAGAACGATCCTGGCGGCGGGTGGGCTCATTCTATGCCTCGCGGCCATCGGGGGACTGGTTATCATAAACAAGAACAAAGTAGCGGAGGTCCCCGATGGTGGTTACACCATACTGGCCGCCAACGACCTGGGGATGCACTGCTACAACCCGGATTTCTCGGGGTTTTTGATCCTGCCCCCGGCCAATAATCTCAACGTCCAGGTATTCCAGCGGCATGGGGAAGAGGCGGAGCTCGTCACCGAGGGGATCACCGTCACCTACGACGTGATCGACAATTCATTCTCGGAAGGGAAGACCAATTTCTGGGACTATGCCGCCGACTACGGATTCGACGTGCCGCCCAATATCGGGATCACAGGCAACGGCCTCTCTGGAGAATGCGTTCTGTCCCCCGACGGCCTGTACTATATGGCCACGGCCATCCCCCTGACCCCCTACAATGACGGCAGTACCGAATTCAACCCCTACCAGCTCGTCCACATAGCGGTCACCGACGCCGGTACCGGGGAGCTTCTCGCCGAAACCAGCAATGTGGTGCTACCCGTGTCCAATGAGATGGACTGCGGCAATTGCCACGGCGCGGAGAATACCGACCTCAATATCCTAAAGGCCCACGACGAGCTTTCCGGCACCGACCTGGCCCTTCAATTGGAAGCCGGCCAGCGGTACAAGTGCGCCGACTGCCACCAGGACAATTCCCTGGGCCTTCCGGGGAAGGCAGGCGTGCCCCCCCTGTCCCAGGCGATGCACGGATTCCACGCGGACCATATGGCCGGAAGCGATGTATCTCCGGTGTGCTACAACTGCCACCCGGGTCCCGTCACCAAGTGCTACCGGGGGCGTATGTACCTCGCAGGGGTGGGCTGTGTTAACAGTAAGTGCCACGGAGACATGGAAAATGTGGCCCAGACTCAGGTTGAGGGCCGCCAGGCCTGGCTTGAGGAGCCCGACTGCGGGGTCTGCCACGGCGCGGAATACGCCGCCAACCCCGACACACTGTATGACAATTCCTACCTGCTAAACAGCCCCGACGAGGAGATGAACGGCATCATCCGGTGCGAGTCCTGCCACAACAGCGCCCACGCCGAGTGGAAATCCTCACTGCCCCGGGACAATCTGCTTCCCCGGAGCCTCCAGGGGTATCCGACCTATATCCAGAAATGCAATGTCTGCCACCCCGGCGAGGGCAAGATGCACCAGGCATACGAATAGATAGCGAGGTGTCTATGGGTACGATCGCGTTGTGGGCCGCCGCCGGCTTTTCCGGCGCGGCGGCCCTGTTCTCCTTTTTTCCGCGGAAAACATGTACATGCCGCGTGGTCCGGGTACTGTGGAGCCTGTCGGCGGTATCGGTCCTGCTGGCGCTGGGTCTGATGGCGGGGTATCTGGCGGGCGGCTCCTTCCGGTACGTCTACGTGTACGCCCACACCGACGGGAGCCTGCCTCTCATCTACCGTATCTCCGCCCTGTGGGCGGGGCGGGAGGGCTCCTTCCTTCTGTGGGGGGCGGTCCTCGCGGTGGCGGGATGCCTGCTGTGGAGAACCCGGAGCAGGCGGGCCTTCGGGATCTACGGGGCCATTACATGCTGCATCCTCGTGATGTGCTGCGTGTCCAGGCCCTTCGCGGAGATGTCCCCGGTTCCCGTGGACGGCGCGGGGTTGACCCCGGCGCTCATGGATCCCTGGATGGCCGCCCACCCACCGTTGGTGTTTATCGCCTACAGCCTCATGGCGGCGGTGGCGGCCCTGGGGGCGGCAGGCTATGATCATGGGCGATTACGTATATGGGTCAGAGGGAGCTTCGTCTTTTTGGGTCTGGGGATATTGACGGGAAGTATCTGGGCCTACCGGGCATTGGGCTTTGGCGGGTACTGGGCCTGGGACCCCATCGAGAACGCCGCCCTCGTTCCCTGGCTCCTCCTCTGCGGGATGCTCCACGGGGGAGAGGGGACGGGCCGGATCCGGTACGTGCTGCCCTTCGGGGCGGCTTTGGTGGGGACATTCCTCGCCCGCAGCGGGGTCCTTACGGGTCTCTCCGTCCACGCCTACGCGGGGGGCGGCGGGGCGCTTTCCTATCTGCTGCCCATCCTGCCGGCGGCGTCCCTGGGCGTCGTGCTGGCCCTGTTCCTGCGCCGCGCATCCCGAAAGCGGGCGGAACAAGGCGGGTGGGATGCCCCGCGGCTGTTCCGCGTATCCGCCTACGCCTACGGAGCCATGGTCCTGCTGGGTACGATCGCCCCGCTCATCCTGCCCTGGCGGACTCCCGAGACCTTTTACATAGCTGTCAGCGTCGTCTTTGTCCTGATCTACGCGGCACTTCTCTTGTATAAAGACCTGGACACGGCGAGACTGCGATACATGGCTGTGATGGCGATCGCCACCGTCCTGACCGCCGCCGCGGCCCTGGGGACGGGGACCGCCCGGTTCGGGTGGCTCATGCTGTTGTGGGTGTGCCTGCTGCCGCTTTCGGCATGGATCACGAGCGCGTTTAGGACCCATGGCTTAAGATACTATCTGCTCCACGCGGGAGCGTTGCTGATGATCGCGGGGGCGATCCTCTCCTCCGGACTGGGGGAAGAGATCTATATGGTGTCCCCGCCCCAGTCCGCCGATGTCCTGATTAACGGCAGCCGGATCCCCTTGTCCGATCTATTGGGCGCGGAGTCCATGACCGTGCCGGGCTTCTTCCAGGACGTGATCGTCCGAGGCGCCGAGACCACCGCCATGGCCGACGGCTCTATCGTGATCCCCTGTACCACGCGCCCCATGATCAATCTATTCTGGACCGGGGGCTTTCTCATGGCGCTGGGGCCCTGGATCGCGGAGATTGTGAAGCGGGTGCTGCCCAGGCCGGGAAGAGCCCGGTGATTGCGCTTGTGCGCGCCTGCGGGTATACTCAAGACAGCGAGGAGGTCCGGCATGGACGCACGTATGGATTCAGTCTGGGAGCGGTTCAGCGCGCCGCTGCGGCGCTTTATCCTCAGACGGGTCGCGGATACCCATGACGCCGAGGATATTTTGCAGGACGTATTCGTGAAGATACTGCGGCATACCGGGGACATGGAGAGCCGGGACAAGATCCATGCCTGGGTCTACGCCATCGCCCGCAACGCCATCACGGATTATTACAGGAAAAGCCGCCGCCATAGGACCGAAGCGCTTCCGGAAGAAATAAAGGCCGATACGGATATGGAGTTGGACGACCGGGAGGAGATCGCCTCCTGCCTGTATGCCATGCTCGACCATATGCCGGAGAAATACAGGCAGGCGGTCGAGATGGTCGAATTCCAAAACATGTCGCAGAAGGAGTATGGCGAGAAAATGGGATTGTCGGTGTCGGGGGCCAAATCCAGGGTGCAGCGGGCCCGCAAGATGCTGCTGGATATGCTCACGGCGTGCTGTGATTTCGAGCGGGACCGCCGGGGCCATGTGATGGATTATACCAGGAAAGACCCGGACACCTGCGGATGTGACCAGTAAGAGGGGGCGTGTTTGCGTCCTTTTTTGTATTCGGCCGTCTATATAGTTGAGACCAATTACAGGAGGCGATGATATGGCCGATAAAGACCGGATACGGGACTATGTCAGAGAAAATTACGCGAAGGTCGCGCGGCGGAGCGCCGGAGGCGGCTGCTGCGCGGGAGGATGCGGCTGCGGCCCCCAGGCGAGCGTCAAGGACGCGTCCGCCAGGATGGGGTACAGCGAGAGAGATCTGTATGACGCGCCCCAGGGATCCAATATGGGGCTTGGGTGCGGCAATCCCACCGCTATCGCGTCTCTAAAAGAAGGGGAGACGGTACTGGACCTCGGGAGCGGCGGGGGATTCGACTGCTTTTTAGCGAGCCGGCGGGTGGGGGAGACCGGCTGCGTGATCGGGGTGGATATGACCCCGGACATGGTGACCCTCGCGCGGGAAAAAGCGGCGCGGGGCGGGTATGCCAATGTGGACTTTAGGCTGGGCGAGATCGAGAACCTCCCCGTGGCCGATCATTCGGTGGACGTGATCATATCCAACTGCGTCATCAATCTCTCTCCGGACAAGGAGCGGGTATTCCGGGAGGCGTACCGGGTCCTTAAGCCCGGCGGACGGCTTGCCGCGTCGGATATCCTGGCGACGGCAGAGCTGCCCCCGCGTATCCGGGAGGACCTGGCGTCGATCGCGGGCTGCGTGGGGGGCGCCGAAACCGTTGACACTGTGCGCTCGATGCTTAGGCGGGCCGGTTTTACCGATATCCGGCTGACCCCGAAGGACAACAGCGCCGAAATCCTCGACACATGGTCGCCGGGTACCGATATAGGCAGATATATCGCGTCCTACGTCATCGAGGCGAGCCGTCCGGCGTAAGTCCAGGTAGAGTAAATAATGAGAAGCCCGGCAGGCTTCTCATTTTTATCGCAGAAGCCGCCGCCCGGTGTTTACGGTCCTCCGCCGTTTGGGGTACAATTAAAACGATACTGGAAACAGACAGGCGGGATACAATAAGGGCATATACGGCCCTCATCCCAGTTGCGGCCTGACGGAAAGGAGTCAACGTATGAAATTCAATTGGTGCACGATCACGGTCAGCGATATGGAGGAGTCCCTGGCGTTTTACCGGGACATCGTGGGGCTGCCCCTAAATAGGCGGACCCCCGCGGGGCCGGGGATGGAGCTCGCTTTCTTGGGGGAAGGGGAGACCCAGGTGGAGCTGGTCTATCGGGAAGGGCAGAAAGCCCCCGGCAGGATAGACGGGATCTCCATTGGATTCGGGGTTCCCTCCCTGGACGAGATGATGGCGTTCCTCCGGGAAAAGGGAATCGGGATTGAGAGCGGACCGTTTCAGCCCAACCCCCATATCAAGTTCTTCTTTGTCCGGGACCCCAACGGGGTGTCGGTGCAGTTCTCGGAGAGTATGTAGGTTTCCAAACCCCGTATTGTGGGGAAGATAATGATAGACCGCGCCTAAAACGAGGGATAGCGATGGCGAAACGCAAGTACCTGCTCGGGGGCGCGCTGGTCGTGATACTGGCCCTGGCGGCGATCCTGGTGCTGCCCCGTCTGGGAAATGACCCTATGCCCCCCGCGCCGGAGAGCCCGTCTCCGAGGGCCGTCCCGACCCCGACTCCCGATCCGGAGCGGGCGGTCCGGGACCTTACGGGGGCCTTCGGCGCCCGGCTGCGGGAGGTTCCCCTGACGGCCCCCGCCGATACGGTGCAGGAGAGCATACGGCATAGCTACGGCCCCTACATATCCCCCCAGCTCCTCAAAACGTGGATGGATGATCCCACCAAGGCGCCGGGACGTCTGGTCAGCAGCCCCTGGCCGGACAGGATCGACGTCCGCAGCGTGACGGCCCTCTCCGATACCGACTACGAGGTGACGGGGGATATCGTCGAGGTCACCAGCGAGGAGGCGGGCACAGCCGAAGCCGCCGCCACGCGGCCGGTGACCCTGCGGGTGGCGCTGGTGGCGGGAGAGTGGCGGATCACCGACGTGACCCAGGGGGCCTATGAGGACCTGACCCGGACGGTGTATACCAACGACCAGTACGGGTTCCGGTTTTCCCTCCCCGATACCTGGGAGGGGTACTCCATCATCACCGACACCTGGGCGGGATTCCCCGCGGGGAGCGAGGAGGCCAGCGAGACCGGCCCCCTGATCTCGATTCGACACCCCCTCTGGACCGAGGATGCCCCCCGGCAGGACATCCCCATCATGATATTCACCATGGAGCAGTGGGAGGCATTGCAGGCGGGGGATTTCCATATCGGCGCGGCGCCCGTCGGCCCCGGGGAGCTGGGCCGCAACGATACCTATGTGTTCGCCCTGCCCGCCCGGTACGATTACGCCTATCCGCCGGGCTATGAGGAAGTGGACGACATCCTGAATAGCGATCCCCTGGAGCCCATCGACCCGGCGCCGGGGGAGGCCCCGGGGGCGTAGATATTGATACCGCGTAAACAAAAGACCCTCCCGTCTCCGGGAGGGTCTTCGTGTAGACATAGTTTATTTGCTGGCGACCCCCGTATAGATATTCCCCTCGCTGTAATACAGGGAGGTGTTGGTGAGCTGTTCGGTGACGTTGTAGGTCGTCGGTCCGATGACCACCGTGGTCCCCGGGTAGATCGTCCCCTCGCAGAGGATCCGGCCGTACCCCCTGGTATTGAGCCTCTCGGTGATCCGTTCCAGTTCTCCCTCCACCTGCGCCAGTTCTTCGATACTGGCGGTGTAGCTGTATTTGACCTTGTGGAAGATCTCCTTTTTCTCCGGTGTCAGCCGGTCGTGCTCCTCCATCTGGGTCAGCAATGACAAAAGGGGCTTCAGCTTGTCGATGGAGGCCTTCAGTTCCGGGATTTTTTTCGCCAGTTCCTGCTGCCGCTCGATGACGCTGTGATCGGTCCCCAGCTCCAGCTTGGTTTTCACGTTGGCGATGGAGCCGATTGTGTTGGTCACGATATTGTGCCCCGCCAGGCAGCTCCCGCCGATGATCTTGGCCCGTTTGCCGATGGTCTTGATGCCCTTTCCGCATTTGATATTGCTGTTGAGGATGTATTCCGCCACGATCTCGCCCTTGACGAATACGTCGCACCCCTCGATGAAGCGGCAGGTGAGGTCCCCCTCGCAGTGCAGCTGACTGCCGGTGATCCCGCTCATCAGCTCGATATTGCCCCCGGCGCGCACCTCCGCGTTTTCCACGGTGCCCTTGACGCTGATATTGTTGCCGGCCTCGATCTTGAACCCCGGCAGCACCACCCCTGAGACATCCAGGCTGCTCTGCACCTTGACGTCCCCGGTGGAATTATCCACGTCCCCGCGGACATAGTAGGTCTCGTGGACATAGATCTTGCGCTGGTCAAATGCGATCTGGCCGTCGATCTTGGACAGGATCTGGGTGCCTTCCTCATCGAGCACGGTGTTCTTGCCCACGTAGGAGGGGACGGACTTGCCCTTCTTCTGGCTCAGTTCCTTCCCCCTGACCGATATGCCGGGTTTCCCTTCGGTGGGCGGGGTGATGATGGCCAGCACCTGGCCCTTCTTGACGTTCTGCACGATGCCGAGGTCGTGAAAATTCACCGATCCGTCGGCGTTTTCCTTGGGTTTCAGCTTGGACAGGTCTGTTTCAAATTTAAAGCAGATGGTGCCGTCTATGCCGTTCTCGGGGGCTTCCCCTTCGGCGATGAGTATGTCCTCCCCGTAGAGCGGCAGCTGTGTCAGTTCCTCCAGTTTCTTGGTGTCGATATTGTGGCAGACGCCGCTTTTCTCCAGGGCGGCTGTCATCAGGTCCAGCGTCGCCGGCTCCCCGCCGTTGCTGGGAGGCTCGATGGTGATATAGGCCTCCAGCTGGTTGCTGCTGACGGTCACATGGGCGGCCGCGTCCACCGGAGGCGGGGTGTCATCAAGCTCCATTTCTTCTTCGTTGATTGGTTCCATCTCTTCGGGTGTGTCTTGGTTTTCGATATCATTCCCCAAAATGCTCTCCCCCCTTCTCCCCGTTATGGTTGTAATATTCCCCTATTCGACTGTTTTATCCTTTATTGGACAAAACTATTTCATACTTTCACTTAATATATCGGTTATTTTGGGGGAAATCAAACGGTAAGGCCTCGAAAAAGCCCGGGTTTATCGGGGAATTATCCGCCGGCACAATAAATACTGTTTCATCTGGGTGAATGTGGGTGAAGCAGCGGTTGCAATCCCGCCGGGGGGCGATGTATCATAGACGGGAATACAAAGGAGGCAACGTGATGAAGCTGGAAACATGGCTGCATATTCTGAACCTGGTGGTGCTTCTCGGGGTGACCGGCATGCTGGTGGCGGTGTATCTGCAGGTTATGAAGATGATCAGGCGGTTTAAGGACGATGACGAGGGCAAAGGGCAAGATGAGAGCGCATCCTAAGGGGGTGCGTTTTTTGTAAGCCTTTTTTCCTTGGAACCCTTGTAGGAACGACCTCTGTGTCGTTCCTAATTTTTTAGGTGGCGTTGTATGCGTCTCTGCCCTTGCTAAGGCTCCCTCTGATGAGGTGCTGTCGCCGGGAGGCGGCTGGGGGAGGGACACGCCTTTGGGCAAGCAGGACGTACCCGTACTATCCTAAGAAAACGAGCCCGTTAATACCAGGGGGGGGAGGTGGCCCGCAGGGCCGGATGAGGTGGCGTTCCTTGTAGGGCCCGATGCCCCCATCCGGCCGCCTCCCCTAGAACGCATAAACCTTGTAGGGAACACCTCTGTGTCGTTCCTAAATTTTTAGGTGGCGTTGCATGCGTCTCTGCCGAGCCCTGTCCTTTTGACGGACCAAAAGGACCAAAAGTCCCTTTTACCGGTCCATAGCGCGGCGACTACCTGGGGCTCAGGGCCGAAAAATTGCCGCTCACGCGACGCCTTCGCTCGCCATGGTTTATTAATTTACCATGGCTCCCTCGGCGGCTACGGCTTAATTTTTCTTTCCCCTTTCGCCTCCAGGCCGCGCAAAGGCCCGGGGTTTTGCTGGGGGCGTTCTCTATGGAGGGGGCCTGCTTAACGAGGGGTAATGGAGACGAAGAAAGGACGCATCCTGGGGGTGTGCGTTTTTTGGATATTCACTATCGATCTATATTATATGACAAAATGGTAATTATTATGATAATATATAATATGAAGATAGGGGGGAGCCAAGGTGAATTATCCAAGAGGGTCTGAATGGGCGAAATGGGATTTACATGTACATACTGCTTCTTCTTATGATGCTGAATATAAAGGTCCAGATTCTGATAAGTTACTATGTGAAGCATTAATAGAAAACAATATAACTGCAGTAGCAATAACAGATCATTTTATTATTGATAGTGAGCGTATTGTAAATTTACGAAAGTTAGCACCAAGTATAACTTTCTTTCCTGGTGTAGAGCTTCGAACAGATAAGGGCGCACCTAATCTTCATGTTATTCTTATTTTCTCTGAAAAGTCCAATTTAAAAAATCTATCTAGAGAATTTAACGTAGTTATGCGCGATGGGGAGGCAAAATATGCAAAGTCTTCAGAAAATGATGAAACAGTTTATTGGACATTTGAAGATATAATTAAATTTGGTAACGATAGAGGTGGTATAGTATCGCTTCATGCTGGCGGAAAAACAAATGGAATAGACAAGGAAATTACTAATGCAACGCCAGTTAATCAAGCAATAAAAAAGGATATTTCTAAAGACGTTCATTTCTTTGAGATAGGAAAAATAAGTGATATAAATGATTATAATAAACATGTATTTAAAGAAATACCAAAAAAACCTTTAATAATATGTTCAGATTGTCACAACCCAAAAAAATATTCTTCAAAAGAAAATTTGTGGATTAAAGCTAATCCTACTTTTCAGGGACTAACGCAATGTATTTTCCAGCCGGAGGAAAGAGTATTTATTGGTGATCTCCCGCCTAAGCTGGAGATAGTATCCAAGAATAAAAGTGTATATATTAATGCAATTTCTGTATCAAAAAATAAAAGCCATAAAAATAATGAAGAGTGGTTTGATTTTGAAATTCCCTTAAATTGCGGTCTTGCTGCTATAATTGGTAATAAAGGTAGCGGTAAAAGTGCATTTTCAGATATCATTGGCCATCTATGTAATAGTAATTCAATGAATGAGGCATCATTTTTAAATAATGATCGCTTTAGAAAATCACCAAAAAAATTGGCTAATGACTATTCCGGAAATATAGAATGGCTTGATGGTAAAGTAGATAGTAATATCAATTTGGGTGAAATAGATAGAAAGAATAATGTTGAATATGCACAATATTTACCTCAAAAATATATAGAAAAGGTATGTAACGATTTAGAAGATCAATTTCAAGAAGAAATCAATAAAGTAATTTTCTCCTATATTGATATTACAGAAAAAGAGGGCTCAAAAAATCTTAAAGGATTAATTGATAAAAAATCTGTTACTATCTTTTCAAAAATAGTAGAATTACAAAATGATTTGTCTCAGCTAAACAAGGATATAATTTCACTTGAAGAACAACAAACCAAAGAGTATAAAGATTTATTAAGAGATCAACTTGATAAAAAGGAAGATGATCTTGAGAGGCATGAAAAAAACAAACCGAATGAGGTAAAAGAACCTAAAGACCAGAATAAAGAGCATAAGCAAGAATTAGATGAAATAAATACCAATATAGATAAAATAGAGGAAGATATATCTAATAAGAAAAAAGAATTAACTGCTGTAAATAAAGATTATGAGAAAATAAAAACAATAAAAGAAGAACTGAATAGTGTTATAGAAAAAATCGAAAAAGTAAATAAAACGCTTAGAAAAGAAGTAGGCAGATTTCACTTCAGTGAAGAAACTTTTTTAATAAAGTATACTACTCCTTTACCTGAAATAGATAAGAAAATTCTAGATATAGAGAAAGGCCAAGATGAGTTAAAGTCCATTTTAGATAATTCTGAAAATGCTGATGAGAAAAAATCGCTCTATTGTAGACGAAACGAGTTGTTGAATAAAAAGACTGCCATAATATCCAAAGTTAATTCCGAAGAAAAAGATTATCAGAAGTATTTAGATGATTTGAAAGAGTGGAATCAAAAAAGAAGTGAAATAATTGGAAGCCTTCAACAGGAAGGTTCAATACAGAGCATAAAAGCTGAAATGAATTATTTGGAAAAAGATTTATTTAGCGATTACAAGGAACTGAGGGATAACCGTCTTAGAAAAGTGAAGGACATATTAATTCAAAAAAAGAAAATAGCAGAAATATATGAGTCAATTTATAAACCTGTAGAAAAAGAAATTATGGAATTGCTTGGAGAAATTGATTAAAAAATAGATTTTGCTGTGGACATATCAATAACAGATAAAGATATTGATACAAAATTATTGAATTATATTAATAAATCATATAGTGGCGCTTTTGGTGGTAAAGCAAAAGCAAAAATAAGAATGAACGAATTAATTAAAAAAATAGATGTAAACAATCCTGAAAGCATTTGCGATTTTGTTAATAATGTTTTATGCGATATTACGGAAGACATTAATTTATTATCCAAAATAGTTAAAGACAAGCCAGAATTTTATCGTTTATTAACTAATCTTGATTATGTAAATGTTGAGTATAGTTTAAAAATGGGTGGGAGGAGCTTGAAAGAGTTATCTCCAGGTGAACGTGGAATAGTTTTACTAATTTTCTATCTTGCACTTACAAAAAAGGATATACCATTAATTATTGATCAACCTGAAGACAATCTTGATAATCAATCTGTCTTTAAGAAACTTGTACATTGCATTTGTGAAGCAAAAAGAAGAAGACAAGTAATCATTGTAACCCATAATCCTAATATCGCAATTGCCTGTGATGCAGAACAAATCATATATTGTTCAATTGATAAACATAAAAATAAAATATCATATTGTTCAGGAAGTATTGAAAATCAAGAAATAAGACAAAAGGTAATTGATGTCCTTGAAGGGACTATGCCTGCGTTTGATTTGCGAAAAAGAAAATATACTGAAGTCTATTGAGTACTTGAACAAATTTCATTTTATCCCTCATTGGACGGTTTAAGTCTCTCGGTCGAGTTCCCACCAGAGCTGCCCACCATACTTTCCGTCATCGTCCCCCCATCCCACCCCCCAGCCCCGCAACACACCTAAACAAAACGAAACGAATTGCAACGGGTGGTCCTGTGATTTTTCGCCGATGAAAGACGGAAAAGCCAGCAGTACCGGCGCGGATGCGCTTCCCGTCCGCCCCCTCGGAAAGAAACGACGGAGGGGTCCGCGTTGCGCAACGCGTTGCACTTTTCACGACCCTGGACCGCCCCGGCCGACACCCCCGAAATGCCCGCGCCCCGGGCCTTTTCCCGCCCCGCGCTATCATTCTCCCCGCCCCCCAAACGCAACGAACGTCGTTTTTCAGACCGCCTTGCGTTTCATTTTTCTGGAAAAACCACAGGCACGATGGTATGATGAGCATATTCCCGATTCGGGAGGTCTTCGAGTCGTATATTGCGGTTGCTCGTAAAAAGGATTACACTATCATATATACATACAGATCATATTAGCATCTGACCATTTCAGACAGGGTAAGGGGGCTTGCAGTATGGCGAAATGGTGGCAGGACCGGGTCGTGTACCAGATCTATCCGCGCAGTTACCAGGACACCAATGGAGACGGCATCGGTGATATCCCGGGGATCATCACCCGCCTGGACAATCTAGCTGACCTAGGGGTGGGCATCCTGTGGCTCAGTCCCGTCTATCCGTCCCCCGATGTGGACAACGGGTACGATATCAGCGACTATATGGGGATTCACCCGCATTTCGGGACCATGGAGGACATGGACCGGCTGATCGCCGAGGCGGCCAAGCGGGATATCAGGATCATCATGGACCTGGTGATCAACCACACATCCGACCAGCACCCCTGGTTCCAGCAGAGCCGTGACAAGTTAAGTCCCTACCGGGATTACTATATCTGGCGGCCGGGGAAGGGGGATAAGCCCCCCAACAACTGGACCAGCTTCTTCGCTGAGGACTGCTGGGAATACGACGAGAAAAGCGGGGAGTATTACCTCCATCTATTCGCCAAGGGGCAGCCCGATCTCAATTGGCGCAATCCCAAGGTCATGGATGAGATCCAGGCTGTCATGCGCTTCTGGCTCGACAAAGGCGTCGCGGGGTTCCGCTGCGATGTGATCAACGTGCTGTACAAATCCTCCCTGGAAGACGGCCGGAAGAAGCTGGCGCTCACCGGGAGCGAGCACTACATCTCCCAGGAGGGGAACCATGAGATCCTGCGAACTCTGCGGCGGGATGTCCTCGACCACTATGACTGCTTCACGGTGGGTGAGTCCACCTTCGTGACCCCCAAGATGGGCCGCGACCTCTGCGACCCGGACCGCCATGAGCTCGATATGATCTTTTCATTTGAGCACATGGAGACCGATCAGCACATGGTGAAATGGTTCAAGCGCCAGTTCCATCCGGGGCGCTTTTCCGCCGTCATCTCCAAGTGGCAGAAGGAGTTGTACTGGCCCGCCAATTACCTGGAAAACCACGACCAGCCCCGCAGTGTATCGAGGTTCGGGGACGACGGGGAGTACTGGGAAAAATCCGCCAAGCTGCTGGGCACACTGCTGTTGACCCTGCGGGGGACCCCCTATATCTACCAGGGGGAAGAGATCGGTATGACCAATTTTGACTTCACCTCCATGGACCAGATCCAGGATGTGGAGTCCCACAATGTATACCGCATGATGAAGAAGCTCTGTTTCCCCAAGGGGCTTCGCTGGAAGCTGATCCGGCTCACCAGCCGGGACAACGCCCGGACCCCCATGCAGTGGGACGCGGGCCCCAACGCGGGGTTCACCACCGGAGAGCCATGGCTGGGGATCAATCATAACTACACCCGGATCAATATGGCGGCCCAGGAGGGTGACCCGGATTCGATCCGCGGGTACTACAAGAAGCTGATCTCCCTTAGGGCAAAGCGCGATACCCTGCGCCACGGGGATTTTACGCCGCTGGTGATCGAGAAGCATTTGTTTGAATACAGGCGGACGCGTAACGGCGAGAGCCTCGTCGTGCTATTGAATTTCTCTAGGCGTCACCGCAGGGCCCACTACACCGGGGAGGTATTGCTGTCCAATTATGACGACGAGGCCTACGACGGCATGCTCAGGCCCTACGAGGCCGTGATTCTAAGAGAGGGTAAGTCATGATCGAATACAGGGACGGGGTATTCCGTCTGAATACGGAAACGACCAGCTACTGGTTCCGGGTGACAGAGTACGGTCACCTGGAGCACATCCACTACGGTCCCCGGCTCCACGACCAGGACCCGGAGGGCCTTGCGCTCAAGCACACGGCGATGCTGGGGGACACGGTCTGCTATGACGAAGCGGACCCCACATACAGCCTGGACAAACTCTGCCTGGAGTGGTCCGGGATCGGCCGGGGGGACTACCGCCATTCACCGGCGGAACTGAAGATGCCGGACGCTACATTCGTCTGTGACTTCCGCTACCAGTCCCATGAGATCAAGCCGGGGTCTGTCCCCATGAAAGAGCTGCCCAGCGCCTACGGGGAAGAGGGGGACTGCGAGACACTGGCGATCACACTGGAGGATCAATCCAATCAGGTGGAACTGATCCTCTACTACACGGTCTATGAGCGCACCGACGTGATCACCCGCCGGGCGGCGCTGTGCAACCACAACGCGAATCCGATGACCATCCGTCGGCTGATGAGCATGATGGTGGACCTGCCTAATAGAAGCTTCAAACTGGTGACATTCGACGGGGACTGGATCAAGGAGGCCCACCGCCATGATCGGGCCCTGGAATACGGGATGTATGTCAATAGCTCCACCACCGGAGCCAGCAGCAACCGGCATAATCCGGGGTTTTTGCTCTCGGAGCGGGACGCCACCGAAGAGCGGGGCTGGGTGTACGGGTTTAACCTGGTATACAGCGGCAATCACTACGGCGCGGCGGAGCTAAGTGACCACCAGATCGTCCGGGTGATGCTGGGGATCAACCCCCACTGCTTCGAGTGGACCCTGCAAGAAGGGGAGCGGTTCGAGACCCCGGAAGCGGTCATGACATTCAGCGACCACGGTTTCAACGGAATGAGCCATCATTTCCACGACTTTATACAGAACCACATCGTCCGGGGAGAGTGGAAGAGTAAGGACCGCCCCGTGCTGATCAATAACTGGGAGGCCTATTTTTTTAAGTTCACCCAGGGCAAGCTTCTGCGGCTGGCCCGCCGGGCCAAGCGCCTGGGTGTGGAACTATTCGTGCTGGACGACGGGTGGTTTGGCAAGCGGAACAGCGACTACGCGGGGCTCGGGGACTACCATGTGAACCGCCGAAAACTCCCCGGGGGAATGGCCCGGTTCGCCAAACGGATCAACCGGATCGGGATGGATTTCGGCCTGTGGTTCGAGCCCGAGATGGTGAACCCGGACAGCGATCTCTACCGCGCCCACCCGGAATACGCCGTGAAGGTACCCGGGAAGGACCCCGTCATGGGGCGGCACCAATTGGTACTGGACCTCTGCAACCCGGCGGTCCGGGACTATATCGTGGAGTCGATGGGGGCTATCCTCGATGACGCCGCTATCTCCTATGTCAAATGGGATATGAACCGGCATATAAGCGACATGTACTCCCCCCATATCGGCAATCAGGGGGAGTTTTTCCATCGGTACATCCTGGGGCTCTATGATGTCCTCGAGCGGATATTCCGCCCGCGGCCCCATATACTGCTGGAGAGCTGCGCCAGCGGGGGCAATAGGTTCGACCTGGGGATGCTGTGCTACTCCCCCCAGGTGTGGACCAGCGACGACACCGACCCCGTGGAGCGGCTACGGATCCAGGAGGGGATCAGCTACCTATATCCATTGTCAACCATGGGGGCCCATGTGTCCGGTGCCCCCCACCAGCAGACCCTGCGGGCCACGCCGCTCACCACCCGGTTCAACGTGTCCTGCTTCGGGTGCCTGGGGTACGAGCTGGACCTCAAATACCTCTCCCGGGCGGAGAAACAGGAGATCAAAAAACAGATCGAATTCTACAAGGAGCACAGGCGGACCTTCCAGTACGGGCGGTTCACCCGGCTCCCCGCCCAGCGCGGGAACAAGGTCCACTGGCAGTGCGCCGACCGGGACGGGGGCAAGGTGATCGCGGGATTTTTCCAGACCCAGGCCGGGGCCAGCGAGGGGTATGATTTCCTGCCCGTGACGGGATTGGACAGGGACGCCCGCTACCGGATGAAGACCCGGCCCCAGAGCCTGTTTGTGAAGCGATTCGGGGGGCTTGTAAAGCACATACTGCCCGTGGAACTGGACCCGGAGGGATTCATCATGCGGACGGTCAATAAAGTCTACAGCCTCACCGACTGCGTGGAGGAGTACGAGGGATACGGGGATCTATTCCTCAGTGGCGTGCGGCTCAATAATCAGTTCGTGGGGAGCTACTACAACGAACACACCAGATTGCTGGGGGACTTCGGCAGCAATCTGTATGTTATCAAAAAGATAGGATGAACCAATGGTTAAGTCTGGGGCGCGGATTGTCTGCGGATATTGACGGGTACGTTTTTCTTCGCAAAGCGGTACCACTTGGAAAACAATCCGGCAGGACTTTTTGTAAAGGCCCGGGGGCATCTAAACCCGCTCGCCTTGGATGATAGCTTCGCAATAGCATTATCCAGATTTAATACTGGTTCAAAAAAGAGGGGGAGAGTCAATGGAAAACAAACGCAATAGGTACACATTCGGTCTGGGGACCATCGGCAGGGACATGGTGTACTCGATGATCAGCATGTTCCTGATCTTTTATCTCACCGACATCCTCGATGTGGCCAACAACGTGCTCTGGTGGATCAACGGCATCATGCTGGCCTGCCGGGTATTCGACGCCCTGAACGATCCCGTCATGGGGGTCATCGTGGACAATACCCGCTCCCGCTGGGGGAAATTCAAGCCCTGGATCGCCTTCGGGGCGTTTGCCTCGGGTGTCATCACCGTACTGCTGTTTACGGACTTCGGGTTCCAGAACACACAGTTCATCATCGCCTTCGGCATCCTGTATCTGTTCTGGGGGATCACATTTACCACCAATGATATCGCCTACTGGTCGATGCTGCCCTCTCTGAGCACGGACCAGAAAGAGCGGGAAAAGATCGGGGCCATCGCCCGTATCTCCGCCAATGTGGGGCTCTTCGTCGTCGTGGCGGGGATCGAGCCCATCACCCAGGCCATCGGAAACGCCGTGGGCAGCATGAAGCAGGCGTATTTCATATTCGCCGTGGCCATCGTCGCCATCATGTGGATCGGCCAGTTGATCACACTCATCGGGGTCAAGGAGAAGAAATTCAGACAGCAGCCCGTGACCACTATAAAGGGCATGGTCACCGCCATATTCAAGAACGATCAGCTGCTCTTCACCGCCATCGCCATGGTGCTCTTCATGATCGGCTACAATATCACCACCAGCTTCGGGCTGTATTTCTTTAAATACGCCTACGGTGACGCGGGGATGTTCTCCATATTCGCGGCGATCCTGGGGGTGTCCCAGATCGTGGCCCTCAGCATTTTCCCTCTATTCAGCAAGCGGTACAATCGAAAGGTCCTCTACACCGGGGCCACCGTATTCGTGGTGGCGGGGTACGTGCTGTTCTTCCTGGCGCCCATGGACATGCTGTTCATCGGCCCCGCCGGGATACTGATCTTTTTGGGGCAGGCCTTTATCCAGCTATTGATGCTGATGTTTCTCGCCGACACGGTGGAGTACGGCCAGTGGAAGCTCGGCAAGCGCAACGAGAGCGTGACATTCGCCCTGCAGCCCTTCATCAATAAGATGGGCGGCGCGGTGTCGGGGTGGGTCGTGGGAGCCACGGCCATCATCTCGGGGATCAACGACGCGGAGAAGATCGTGGAAAACGCCAACAATATAGGCGTGGACGCCGCGGTGGCCGCGGCGGCGGAGAACGCCAAGATCACGGTGATGGAGGGGCCCAACGGCATCCAGGCGATACTCACATCCAACGGAATGATCGTATTGAAGATCGCCATGCTGATCCTGCCCCTGCTGCTGATACTCACCGGGTATCTCGTATACCGGTACAAGTACAAGATAGACGCCCAGATGTACAAACAGATCGTCGCCGACCTAAAGGCGCGGGGCGATATCAAGGAAGAGGAAGAATAAAGGGGTATACTAAAGACCGCCGCACTTACGTGCGGCGGTCTTAGGTAGAAAGGGGCTGTCATATGGAAAAACAAAAGTGCCTGCTCGTCATCGATGTGCAAAACGGCGTGTTCACTATGAAAAGGACGGTCTATCAGGCGGATGACCTGGTTGCGAACCTCAAACGGGCCATCCAATGGGCCAGGAACGAGGGCATCCCCGTGATCTACGTCCAGCATGAGAATAACACATTCCTGAAACGGGACACGGGGGACTGGGAGATCGCTGACGCCATAGCCCCCCGGGAGGGCGATATCCACGTCTATAAGAAGAAACCCAACGCCTTTGAGGGGACGAACCTAAAGGAAATCCTTGACCGGGAGGGGATCTGGGAACTGATCGTGGGCGGTCTGATCTCCAACGGCTGCGTCCAGGCCACTTGCGAGGGCGCCGTAGAACTCGGGTACCGTGTGACGCTATTGAAGGACGGGCATAGCACCATGTACAAGCACCCGGAGACGGTGATTCGGGATGTGGAGGAGGCGCTGGGAGAGAAGGGTGTGGAGATCAGGACGGTGGGGGAAGTGATCGGATGATATTTTTAAGTTTATATAGAAGTGGTTGGAACCAAAAAGAAAGGCAGCCGTGCGGCTGCCTTTTGTGCACAAGCTATGCTTAGTCTCCTGTCCACACGCCGCCCAGGGCTGTGACCGTCTTCGGCCCGACGATCCCGTCCACCGTAAGGCCCTTGGCCTGCTGAAACGCGAGGACGGCGCCATGGGTCCTGGGTCCGTAGATCCCGTCCGAACTGCCGGGCGAGAAACCATACAGCACCAGTGCGTCCTGGACATCCCGCACATCGTCCCCCCGCATGAAGGGACTCTGGATGCGTAGCAGTCTGCCCAACGTGAAGGAATCCGTCTGGGGATCAGACCCCGGACAGCAGGGCTTGCCCGCGCAGTCGGTGATCCAGACCCCCCAGAGCGCCCGGGTGGTATCGGGGCCGACGATCCCGTCCACCCCTAGACCATTTGCCGCCTGGAAGGCCTTGACGGCTTTTTGGGTATTGGGCCCGTATATCCCGTCGATGGGGCCGGGGGACATCCCCGCCATCGCAAGGGCGTCCTGCACCTGCCTGATATCATCGCCCCGCATGTAGGGGCTTACAAGCCGCAGGTACCGCCCTACCCAGCAGGCGGGAGGCGTTTCCACAGGTGTCGCTTTGGCGTCCGTGTAGTCCACGTCCGCCATCATGCCCCAGTTGGTCCAGCGCTTGATGGAGCCGGGAGCCCGTAGATGGGACAGTATGACCCCTGTCTCGGTCCCCGCCGCTTCGATGACCTTGCGGTCCCCTATATACACCCCGATGTGCCCCCGGTGCCACACGCAGAGGCCGGGGGTCTCGGGGATGGTATCGATATCCCCCGTCCGGACGGCGCGGCTGAATACGGTATTTGCCGACATATCCCCGTAGCCGGGTATCCTGCTCCGGTAGGCCTCCACGATCAGCCCGGAGCAGTCCACCACGATATGGCCGAACCACCGGGCGCACCGCTTGACGAAATAGTCATAGCCCTTCCCCGCCCGGTTGGCCCGGCCCCACGCTTCGGCGAGCTGTGGGGTATACAGCTGGCCCTGGCCCGAGTACACGTATCCCCAGCCGGCGTTTTTCGCGTTGATCACGAAATCGACAATCTCCGACGCTTTGATGAGTGCCATTTGTTTTCCTCCTCTCATCCACGTCATGGTATATCCAAACTAATATACAGTATGCCTATCCGGCCTGGGCAGTTCATAGAAAGCCCAAGCGGGACGGGAGCTTTCCCCCGATCACTATATGATTTATACCCGTATCAAGGTATAATGGATAGACGAAAGGGAATGAAAGCGGCAGTAGAAATGGACAGTTATTTCATCCAGGCGGGCAGCCGGTATATCCCCGTGCAGATCATACGGAAGAAGATGAAATCGGTGCGCCTCAAGGTCAATCGTGAAGGCGGCGTGGTGCTGTCGGCGCCCCATGGCATCACCGATACCTGGATCCGGCGGTATATCGACAGCAAGGCTGACTGGATACAAAAGCATCTGGATCGGATGAGTACGCGGGAAGGGGCAATACCCTCACCCATACGCAGCGGGGCGCCCATCCGCATCCTGGGCCGGACATACCTCATACGGGTATCGCCCTCAGGCAAAAACGCCGTCAGCCTGACGGATACCCATCTGGTGATCGAGACTAAGGCGCCTGACGATCAAGAGGCGCTGGTACGGCAGCTCGACCGGTGGTGGCGCGCGCAGGCGAAGGAGCGCTTCACGATCTCCCTGCGAAAGTATTACCCCATCGTGGAAGCCCGCGGGGTCAAGATGCCCGCCGTAACCGTACGCCGGATGAAGTCTCTGTGGGGGAGCTGCAGCGCCCACAGGGGGGTCATCACCCTGAATTATTACCTGTACAAGCTGCCTCTCTCCTGTATCGACTACATCGTGTTTCACGAGCTTAGCCATTTCCTCTACCGGTATCACGACAGTGATTTCTATGGTTTTATCGCCCGTCACATGCCGGACTGGAAGGAACGCGACCGGATATTGAAAAAAGAATATCCGGGCTGAAAGAGCCGTTTCGACACATTGATTCGCCCATCAAAAAAGTACATTTCAGCGCGGTATTTCACGTCATTTCATCCTCATATAACATTTTCTACTTGTGGAAAACAAGAATTTACATTATAGTTATATATGCTCTGGATATTTCTGTATCCGGAACGGGTGTGTATAAGGGGGTCTCTAGCATGAATAGAAAACTGGTTTCCTGGCTATGTATTTTGTCATTTCTGATCCTATGGTCGCTGCCCGCGGGGGTGTACGCGGCGTCTCCCGAACCTGAAAAAACCATGCAAGACCCCGGATACAACGGGGAATGGATCACCGATGGACTCGCGGGTGTGAGGGCGGGCAGCGCGGACGAGGCCTTGGCGCTGCTGCGGGGAGGTAGTGAGAAGGGGCTCAGGAGCTTCGGGGCGTCCAAGCCCGCGCCGACCTACACCCTGAAGGATACGGTGCAGAGCAGTTTCGATCATAGCAGGGCGTATAAGTTCCAGCAGACGTACAACGGCGTGCCGGTATTCGGCATGGTCCGGATCGTGAACACGGACAAGGACGGATACGTCCAGGCCATCAGCGGCGACTGCGCACCGGATATCGTGGGTATGTCGCTGGATACCAGACCCGGAATGAACGCCGCGCAGGCGGAGGCCATCGCCATACTGGACCGGGGTCTGACCCAGTCGTACTTCAATACCATCGAATGTGAACTGTTTTACTATATGATGGCCGTCGAAGGGGAACCGCTCTATCACCTGGCATACCGGGTGGTACTCTGCGGCCGCGACGAAACCCAGGGGTTCTTTTCCTGGGTGATCATGGTGGACGCAACGGACGGGAAAATACTAGACCGGGAGGATAGGATGGATCATCTGACCGGTACCGGTGAATACATATGGGGGAATCCCCGGGAGTTCACATGCGTATACGAGAACGGGGAGTATATCGTTAACGATCCTGTCCGCAATTTCCAGACATTTGATATGTATGAGACCACTTCAAGTCTGTATCTGATCACGAGCGACACCACGGATTTCGGCTATACGCCCGGAGCCGACGCCGCCTATTTCGCTGAAAAAACGTATGACTTTTACAACAATAATTTCGGCTGGAGGGGTATGACCGGGGCCGGAAACCATTTTGACGTATTGGTCGGGTACGGAAACCCCGGGACCAACGCCGCGGATAACGCGTTTCAGTCCGGCAGTGATCTTGTATTTGGTTCGGGCAACTGGGATTACGACCGAGGCCCGTATGGGGCGATGGTCGATCTCTGTACTGCCCATGACGTGGTCGCCCATGAATTCACCCACGGGGTGACCGAGCATTCCGCCGGATTGGTCTACAAAAGCATCTCCGGGGCCCTCAACGAGGCCTTCTCCGATATTCTGGGTACGCTGGCCGAGGGGAAATCCAGCGGCAGCGAAGGATTTTACCTGATCGGCGAAGATGTCATGATGTATTATCATGTGGGCCTCAGAAGCCTCAAGAATCCGGAAGACTACGGCCTGCCCTCCACGATGAACGGATATGTCCACACCACCTCGGACGAGGGAGGGGTCCATACCAATATGGGCATCCCCTCAAAGGCCTTTTACATCATGTCGCGAAAGATATCGCAGGACAAGCTGGCCCAGATATGGTTCGGCGCGCTGACCCAGTATCTGACCCCCTACTCTGACTTTTGGGACGCCCGCAACGCCACGGCGGAGGAGGCCCGGACTATGTACGGCAGCTCGACCGCAAAAATCGTGGCCGCCGCTTGGGACTCCGTAGGGGTCTATGCCGAAAGCCCGGATCTCCCGGGGGATTCCCTCGCCATGGCTGTGGCCCTATCGCCCAACACAACCCGTTTTGAGAGCATCAACTGGAGCGGAGACAGGGATTTCTATAAGCTCACGCCGGCCAACAGCGCCGAGTACGTCTTTTCCACGGAAGGGACTACCGATACGTACGGGTTTCTGTACAATGCCGGCGGCAGAGAGCTGCGGTCGAACAATGATTCCGGCGCCGGCAGTAATTTTAGGATCCAGTACAGCCTCGAGGGCGGCGAGACGTACTATCTGCTGGTGCGGCACAATAAAGAAACCGGTTATGGTGACTACACCCTGAACTGTACCGCCGACATACCCGCGCTAAGCGATCTCGCCGTCACGCCGTCCGCGGCTTCTCCCCAGGAGATCAATACAAAGATTACCTTTACCGCGCGGACGGGGTATCCGGGCGCTGCCGAATACCGGGTCGAGATAAGGGAAAGCGGCAGCGCGTCATGGCTGACCGTACAGCCCTACCGGCAAAACAATGCCTATGACTGGACCCCAGCTAAAATCGGGGTCTACGATATCCGCGTATCCGCCAGGGCGGCTGACAGGACAAACGATGCCGACCGGGTCTGGACCGCGACCTATCAAATCACAGAAATCACGCCCCAGGCGGGAGTGAGCCTCTCGTCCAGTATGAACCCGGCGGAAAAGGACGCCCCCGTCACATTTACGGCCACCCCCCAGGGGCCGCAAAGTCTCACCAGCAGGGCGCGGTATCAATTCCGTCTGAAACAGGGACGTAAGTGGACGACGGTACAGACGTGGAGCGATGATAATACCTACGAATGGACGCCCCCAAAGACCGGTACCTATGCCCTCGAGGTCCAGAGCCGCACCGATGGGCGGACCACGGTCGACAGGACGGATATGATCGAGAATTTTAGGGTGGAGTACCCACCCGAACTGGACGCGGTCACGCTGGAGGCGGCCCCCGGCGCTCCCCGCGAGCGGAACACCGCCATCGAACTGTCGGCGACAGCCTCCGGGGACCAGAGCTACCGGGCGGAATACCTTTTCCGAGTCAAGAACGGACGGCGGTGGAGCACACTGCGAGGCTGGGGTCCGGTCAGTACCTATACGTGGACACCGACCAAAACCGGCAAGTATACCGTCGAAGTACAGGCCAGAACCCATGGCCGTCCCTCTGTGGACAAAACGGCGGCCATGGACTACACGGTGGTGGATATCTACCCCCTGGATGAGGTGTGCCTATCGAGCTCAGAACCCGGGATGCAGCCGGCGGGGACGGAGATCGTGCTTTCCGCCGCCGCCCGGGGACCCCACGCGGATGAGGCCGAATATCTCTTTCAGTACTCTACAGACGGCAGGAAATGGCGGTCGATAGGAAACGGGAAATGGACGGATAGTCATGAGGCGCCGTATGCGCCGGATAAAGACACGGTGTATCAATTCCGCGTCCAGGCCAGGAGTCATGGCCGCAGCGGCGTGGATGTGACGGATACCATCAGCCAGCGGTTCTACATAGGGCCCATGCCGGTGGAGGATGTTTCTTTCACGGTGGTGAATCCGGTGGATATACAGGAAACCGGCAAGACCGTGCGCCTGACCGCCGGAGCCCTGGGAGAGGCCGCCGATGACGCGGAGTACTTGTACCGCGTCAAGCTCGGCAGGAAGTGGATCACGCTGCGTAACTGGGACAGTGACCCAGACTATGATTGGCAGCCGGAACGGGAGGGGACCTATACCATCGAGGTGCAGGCCCGGACACAGGGCCGGACCGGCATCGACGATACGGCGGCTGCGCCATATCGGGTCGTGAATGTGTTCCCCCTCACAGGGGTGACACTGAGTGGAACGCCGTCCGGTATACTGGAGGCCGGGACCGAAATCACATTGCGGGCGGCGGCGGAAGGTCCCTATGCCGACAGCGCGGAATACGCGTTCCAGTACTCCCTTAACGGAAGAAAGTGGTACAGCATACGCAAGGCCTTTGAGCCGGACAGTGTAATCACATACACACCCGCAAAGGAAGCGGTCTACCTATTCCGCGTCCAGGCCAGGAGCGCGGGCAGAAGCGGTGTGGATGCGGAAGATACCGTCAGCCAGCGGTTCTATGTGGGGACCATGCCTGTGGAAAGCGTATCCCTGGAGACAGAACCGCCGGGAACGCAAGAGGTCCAACGGACCGTAACGCTGCGGGCCACAGCCCACGGAGACACGGCGGCGAACGCGGAGTATCTATTCCGGGTCAAACTGGGCAGGAAGTGGACCACCATTCGGGATTGGGGCGTTTCCTCCACATACGAGTGGACACCGGACAAAACGGGAACCTATACGGTGGAGGTCCAGACACGAAACAGGGGCAGGAAGGGGACCGACGCCGTTGACACGGTGGAATCGTATGCCGTGGTACTGCCGCCGCCTCTGGGCGGGGTGACCCTGCAGGCCGACCGCCTGACCCCTCAGGAAATCAATACAGGTATCATCCTGACTGCCAAGGCCCAGGGTGATGAAAGCGAGACCGACCGGGCCCAGTATCTATTCCGGTTGAGACTGGGAAGACGCTGGAGTACGCTGCAGAACTGGAGCGCAAACGGGATCTGCCTATGGACGCCCGATAAAACAGGAACCTACACCATCGAGGTCCAGGCCCGTACCAAGGGGCGGCCGGGGACCGATCATTCAACCGTTATCGAGGACTATGAGATCCAATTGCCTCCCGCGCTGACCGAGGTGGAACTGACCGCCAGCGAGGACAGTCCCCAGGAGGTCAAGACGAGTATCGAATTAAACGCCGTGGGCAAGATCGACGGTGCCCAGAGCGACCGGGCGGAATACCTCTTCCGGGCCAAGCTGGGGCGCAAGTGGATCACACTGCAGAACTGGAGCGAAGAGGCCGGCTGTACCTGGGAACCGACGAAGACAGGCACGTACACCATCGAAGTCCAGGCCCGGACGACGGGACGCCCGTCTACGGATGTGCGGGCGAACCTTACTCCCTATGAGATCGAACTGCCCCCCGCGCTGACCGAAGTGGAACTGACCGCCAACGCGGACAGTCCCCAGGAGGTCAAGACGAGTATCGAATTAAACGCCGTGGGCAAGATCGACGGTGCCCAGACCGACCGGGCGGAATACCTCTTCCGCGCCAAGCTGGGGCGCAAGTGGATCACACTGCAGAACTGGAGCGAAGAGGCCGGCTGTACCTGGGAACCGACGAAGACAGGCACGTACACCATCGAGGTCCAGGCCCGGACGACGGGACGCCCGTCTACGGATGTGCGGGCGAGCCTTGCTCCCTATGAGATCGAACTGCCCCCCGCGCTGACCGAAGTGGAACTGAC